>Ga0070740_10005993_pt1 | contig 10919 bp, 9 predicted proteins | sample Coa_R2_FD_67286 | JGI IMG/M metagenome (GOLD analysis project Ga0070740, IMG submission 67286) | Surface soil microbial communities from Centralia Pennsylvania, which are recovering from an underground coalmine fire - Coalmine... | ecosystem: Environmental > Terrestrial > Soil > Unclassified ...
AGCCCCGGCAGCGGAATGCGGCCGGATGCAGCGCCGCGCGCGTGGGCGGCAATCGTGCCGCAGAAGACGCCCGCAGAAGCGGCAGCCAGCACGAGCGTGATCCAAGGCACCAGGTTCATTGGGGTTCGCCGATGACCGGTACGAGCGCTTGCTCGAGTACCGCGATGATCCGGGGGTCCCGCTCTTCTGCGCGCGCTTGGCGCAGAATCTCGAAACGCTCGGGGTCCGAACGCGCTCCGATCTGCATGGCAATGGCGATTCGGGTTTGCAGATCGAGCATCGCGGGCCATGAGAGCACCGGCTCGCTCGGCTCCGGGGCCGGCTCTAGCGGCGGCCGCCGTGGCCACGCCGAATAGAACGCGTAGATCAAACCGAAGATGAAGGAGCCCAATAGCGCCGCAAGCTGCGCCGTGTTCATGAACCGGCCTCTTCGCAAAGCGTAATCCTGGGTCCCATCACCGTCACGCTCCTACCGCCGCGAACGCTTTAGTTATAAAATAGAGGCCACGAAAGGAATGGTGTCCATGCGCCGATTCACCGGTCTGGCCGCCGGCGCACTCTTCTGGTTTGGCGGATGTTTGGCATTCGCCGCGGCTTCACCGATTGGACCGTCCGTCTCGCCGACCACGCAGGGTGCCATCGACGGTGCGCGTCAGCGCGTCGCGGCAGGCGACCTCGACGGCGCGCTGCAGTCGCTTGCGGCGTACGTGGGGTCGCACCCCGGCGAAATCGGTCCCGAGCGGCTCCTCGGCGACCTCTACTACCGGCACGGCGATCTGGCGCGAGCGCAACAAGCGTACCAGCACATTCTGCAGTATGCGCCCGCCGACAAAGAGACGCACAGCCGTCTGGGCTCGGTTTACGCGAGTGAAAACCGCGTCGACGACGCGATCTCCGAGTACAACCGCAGCCTGCCCGGAACCGACTCGGTTCCCGACCTCGTGGCACTGCACATCCGCAAGGGTGACTATCCGCAGTACAAACACGATCGCGAAGAGTTGGTGCGTATGTATCCGGGCGATACCGAAGCGATCCTCGAACTGGCGCAGCTCTACGAGGCAACGGAGCAGCCGCGCCTGGCGCAGCAATACTTTCAGCGAGTGCTCGATAACGAACCCCGTCAGGTCTTTGCCTTAAACGGCTTGGGGATGTCGTTCGAAGATCAGCACGACAACAACAACGCGGTATCGGAATTCCAGCTCTGCCTGCTATACGACAGTTTCAATTATTCATGCTGGAACAACTTGGGAACGTCCTATTACGATCTGAACCGCTTCGACGATGCGCTCAAGTCGCTGAATGTGGCTCAGCACCTGGCCCCCGAGCGCCCCGAAGCGCTCGTCAATCTCGGGAACGTGTACAGCAAGCGCGGCGATTGGCGTAAAGCAGTCTCGTACTACGTTCAGGCGTCGACGGTCGATCCGTACCATCCCGAGGCTTACGTGAACCTGGGGCTTGAGTACGACGCGCACGGACTCTACCAATTGGCGCAGGCAGCGCTGGTCAAAGGCCTTGCCGTCGCGCCGCAGGACGTGCGCCTGCACTTGGTCTTAGGCGATACCTACCGGCTGATGGGCCAGCGGACGAACGCGACGACGCAGTACCGGCAAGCCGCCTCTCAAGACATCTATCCGGACTATGAGGCCATCGCGCAGCAAGATCTCGCGGCTATGGGGCAGGTACCGCAGATCAAACCGTAGCGGCTCTCGACTCTACCGCTTGGCGATCGCGTCGATCTCGAAGCGCGCGCCTTTCGGCAGACCGGCGACCGCGACGGTGCTGCGCGCCGGTTTTGCCGTACCGAAATACTGCGCGTACACATCGTTGACTGCGCCGAAATCCTGCATGTCGACGAGGAAAACGGTAGTCTTGACCACGTTTTGATAATCCATTCCCGCCGCGCGTAAGACGGCGCCGAGGTTTTCGATCGCGCGCCGGGCCTGCGCCGCCGCGTCGCCGTCGATGAGGTCTCCGGTTTGGGGGTCCAGCGCCACCTGGCCGCTGCAAAACAGCTCGCCGCCCGCCTCGACGGCTTGGCTATACGGACCGATTGGTGCGGGGGCGTCGTTCGAATGCACGGCTTGCGCCATGAAGTTTGTACTCCTTCGTGGTATCCAGGCCCGGTGAGTTCTTTCGGATCCGAATTCGGCGCGGTAAACGCCTGGATCGATCGCTATTTTTCCGGCCAAGCGCAGTACCCTGTGCTCTCGCGCGCGGTGCCGGGCGAGATTTCGGGACGGCTTCCGGCGCATGCACCCGAGCAGCCCGAATCGTTCGAGCGAATCATGGAGGATTTCGAGCGGGTCATCCTTCCCGGCATCACGCACTGGAACAGTCCGCGCTTTTTTGCGTATTTTGCGACGAGCGCCGCGCCGGTCGCGGTGGCCGCGGAAGCGTTGGCCGCCGCGCTGGACGTCAAGGCGATGCTCTGGCGTACTTCGCCGTCCGCGACGGAGCTCGAAGAAGTGACGCTGGGCTGGCTGCGCGAGCTGATGGGATTGCCGCCGGCCTTCACCGGCATCATTTACGACACCGCGTCGATCGGCGGCTTTACGGCGTTGGCCGCCGCGCGGGAATCGCTCGGCCTGGAGATTCGCGAGCACGGCATGACCGGACGTACGCTGCCGCGTTTGCGCGTGTACATCACCGAGCACACGCATTCGCACATAGAAAAGGCCTGCATCGCGCTCGGCATCGGCCGATCGAACGTCGTACGCGTCGCTTGCGACGAGTCGTATCGCATGCGCCCCGCGGACCTTGCGGCAGCGATCGACGCGGATGCGGCGGCCGGAATGCGGCCCATGTGCGTCGTTGCCACTGCGGGGACCACGTCGACGACGTCGCGCGATCCGCTCGAGGAGATCGGGCGCATCGCCCGCGAGCGCGGCGTCTGGTTTCACGTCGACGCGGCCTATGCGGGAATTGCGGCGATTCTGCCCGAGATGTCGTGGGTGCTGCGCGGAGCGGAATCCGCCGATTCGCTCGTCGTCAATCCGCACAAATGGCTCTTCGTTCCTATGGATTGCTCGGCGCTGTACGTTCGCGATCCCGATCTGCTGGCGCGCGCCTTTACGCTCGTTCCCGAGTATTTGCGCACCCCCGAAGAGCACGTGCGCAATTACATGGATTACGGTCTGCAGCTCGGGCGGCGGTTTCGCGCCCTCAAACTGTGGTTCGTGCTGCGCTACTTCGGCGCGCAGGGGCTGCGCGAGCGGCTTCGCAGTCATATTGCACTCGCCGCGGAGTTTGCCGGCTGGGTACGAGACGAGCCGGGGTGGGAAGTCGCTGCGCCGCACCCGTTTTCGGTCGTCTGCTTCCGTTACGCGCCCGAGGGTGCCGATGAGGATCGCCTCGAGCAGATCAACTCGGCGATTATGAATCGCGCGAACGCAACCGGCGAAATCTATCTTTCGCACACGAAGCTCGACGGGCGCTTCGTCCTCCGGCTGGCGATCGGCAATTTACGCACGACGCGCGACGACGTCGCCCGCGCATGGGAAATTCTGCGCGCCGTCCAAGTAGGAAGTTGATGAAAGTCCTGATCGTGGAGGACAGCTCGACCGACGCGCGCGTCGTGCGCCGGTATTTGCGCGACGGGCAGGGCACGGTGTCGTCCGCTTCAACGCTGGCCGACGCCGTCTCCCAGGCCGAAAAAGAGCCGTTCGACGCGATCGTACTGGACATGTCGCTGCCCGACGCCGAGGGCGTCGATACGGTGCGGCGCATGCGCGCGGCGGCGCCGCACGTTCCGATCGTCGTGCTCAGCGGCTTCGAAGACGACGCGATGGCGACAGCGGCGATGCAGGCCGGCGCTCAGGATTACTTGATCAAAGGCCAAGTCGACGAGATCGGCCTGCGGCGAGCGTTGCGGTATGCGATCGAACGCCAACAGCTTCGCGATCGCCTCGAAGCCAGCGAGGCGCGCCTGCAGGAGGAGAACGTCATTCTGCGCCGCCTGGCCGATGCCGCCGGCCGCGTCTTTGCCACGCTCGACGTCCGGGCCGTCGTAGGGCTGCTGGCAGCCGAGGCGCGCCGCCTGTGGGGCGGTTCGGTGACGCTCTTCGCGCTGCGTTCGTCCGGCGAACTGGCCTGCGCGGATGCCGGCGGCGGATCGCGACCGAATGCGGACTCGCTCGTTTACCGTGCGCTCGCGTCGCGGCGTCCGCTGCTGGATGACGCGCGAAGCCGGCTGCTGCTGCCGATCGCCGGGACCAGCGGGCGCAACGAATGGGTGCTCGACATCACCAACGCCTCGGGGTCGTTCGGAGAGAACGACGTTTTCGCGCTCGAACTTCTGCGCCAATACGTCGGCATTGCAATTCAAAACGTCGCGCTTTTCGGCGAACTGCAGTCGCAGCGCGCCAGCGTCATTCAGCTCAACCAACTCAAGGACGATCTCATCGCGGTGCTTGCGCACGACTTCAAGGGGCCGCTGACGACGATCATCGGCTTTACGGAACTGCTCGAGCAGCACGCGTTGGAAGGAGAGGACGCTGACGGCGCGCTGCGCACCATACGGCAGTCCGCCACGCGTCTGGCGGGTCTTGCCAACGACACCCTCGCGCTCTCGCGCGTCGAGCAAGGGGAGCTGAATCTGGCCGCCGATCCCGTCAATGTCGCCGAGATCGCCAAAGACACCGTCGATTCCATGCTTCCGCAGCGCCAGATCGATCTCGACGTTCGCGCCGCCGATCCCGTCGTTCGCGGCGATCCCGCGCGCCTGCGTCAGGTCTTCGAAAACGTCATCGGCAACGCGATCAAGTATTCGAAGGAAGAAACGCCCATCGAAGTTCGCGTCACCGAGACCGAGTCCACGGTGCGCATCGCGGTCACCGATCGCGGCATCGGCATCCCCGCCGACGAGATGAAGTTCCTCTTCGAACGCTTTACGCGCGCCTCGAACGCCAAACGCTCTTCGATCAAAGGTACGGGGTTGGGCTTGTACTTGGCAAAGACGCTCGTCGAACGCCACGGCGGAAATATACAAGTGCAGAGCACCCTGGGCGAAGGCAGCACGTTCACGATCGTGCTGCCGCGCATGCGAGACGGCCTCGGCGGTGTGCTGCGCGTCCTTGCGGTGACGGCGGACGACAACCTCGGCCCGTACCTGCTGCACGAGCTGCGCGCGCACGGATACGCCGCGCGCTGCGACAAGACGTTGACGGCAGCCCTCGAGCGGCTCGCGGTCGAACAGGCCGACATCGTCGTCGTCGATCGCGACACGATCACGAGCGACGCGGCGGGGCTCTTCAAACGCGCGTCGGAGGCGCAGCCGCCGGTCGCCTTGATCTCCATAGGCGGTGATTCCGCCGGTGCGAGCGAGCCGTGGAGCGCGACGCTGCCCAATCCGTTTCTGGGAACCGACTTGCTTTCGGCGCTCTCGGACGCCGCGCGATCGCACCTTCCCGCGCCAACGGCATAAGAACGCCGGGCGGAAGGGTCGGCCGCCATTTGGGAGCACCTATGAATGCGGCGAAAATTCCGCCGCATTCATGATAGGATAGGGTGCGTTCCTATTCTTTGGCTGGTCCGAATGTCAGTTAGGCCGGCGTCAGGATAAAGTGAACTCATGAATAATAACCGTTTGACCGCCATTGCGGCCGCCTTGCTCATCGGCGCATTGCTCGCCGGGTGCGGCACGGCCGGCGAATCCGGCCGCATGTCCGAATTGTCGGCCTTCATAAAAGCTCCGTCATTCTCTTTGAGCGGAGAGCGTCTAAACGGCGCGAGCAGCATCGCACCATGCCCGATGCAAAATAACGAGCAATTTTTCCTTCGGGGACAGGCACGCGGACCGTTCGCCGGTACGTTCTCCGGAACGGGATACTTTCGGTTGCGGCAAGGCGGAGGTTTTACAACCATCTCGTTCTCCATCATATCCGGTATATCTACCATCGCTGGACGGGGTTTTAGCCCGAATATCGGTTGCGCCGGGAATACCGGTCAGCTGCCGTATACGGCAACGCTGACGAGACATGGAAAAGTCATCGCCTCAACGTCCGGTTTCGCGTACGTCGAGCTGGATCTGGTGCACCGTACCTTCAAAGCGTCGTTCTAGCGTTCTAGCCCTAATAGAGCCGTAGATACGCGCGGTGCTCCCACGCGTGCACGGCGCGGCGGTATCGCTCGTACTCCTCCAGTTTGGCGTCGCGGAACGCATGGTAGATGTGGTCGCCCAGGACCGCGCGGATCGCAGCGTCGGCATCCAGCTCGGAAATCGCTTGGCGCAGCGATTTGGGCAGCGTGCGAATCCCGCGCTCGCGGCGCTCGCGTTCGTCCAACTCGTAGGTCGAACCGGAAAGCGGCTCGCCCGGAAGCGTGCGCTGCGAAATGCCGTCCGCGATGGCTCCGGCAAGTACTGCGAGCGCCAAATACGGATTGCACGCGGGATCGGGACTTCGCATCTCGACGCTTGCGCGTTCGCCGGGCGGCACGCGAACCAGGGCGTTGGCGCTGCGCCGTGACCATACGGTGTAGATCGGCGCGTCCCATGCAGCGACGAGCCGTTTGTATGAATTGACCGTCGCGTTACAGACCGCCGTGGCCGCCGGTGCATGCGCGAGCAGGCCGCCGATCGAGTAGAAGGTGACGTCGTCGGGTGCATCGCCGTCGCCCTGCGCCGGCACCGGCAGCGCGAAAGCGGCGTGCAAGCCGCTCCCGGCGCGTCCCTCCAACGGCTTCGGCATGAACGTCGCTTCCAGCCCGTAGCGCGCGGCGACGTGTTTGGCAAGCGTGCGCAGCGTGAGCAGCGAGTCCGCCGCTTCGAGCAACGGCATCGTCGCGAAGTCGATCTCGTGCTGGCCCGGGCTATGTTCGTGATGCGCGCTCGATACGGGGACGCCCATCGTTTCCAGAGCGCTGACGATCGCGCTGCGCGCTTCCTCTCCGCGGTCGTTCGCCGAATAGTCGAAGTACGACCCGACGTCTGAGGTGCGCGTCGATCCGAATTCGCTCTCGACCGCGTCAAACAGGTAGAACTCGACCTCCAATGCGACGGCCAGTTCGCCGCCGGCGGCGGCGGCAGCGGATTCGATCGCGCGGGCGAGCGTCGTGCGCGGGCAGCCTTCGAACTCCGAGCCGTCCGGCATCGCTATGTCGCAAAGCATGCGCGCCTCACAGGCAGCAGGCGTCGACCACGGGTAGACGGCGAACGTCGACGGATCCGGCCGGAGCACCATGTCGAGTTCTTCGCCGCGTACGAACCCGTCGATCGAACCGCCGTCGAACGTGACCTCGCCGTCGAGGGCCGCCTCGAGCCGAGCTACGGGGATCGAAACGTTCTTGGAAACGCCGAGCACATCGGCGAACGAGAGCCGCACGAAATGGACGCCGCGCTCTTTGGCCAGCCGGAGCACGTCGCGTTTATTGAGGTGTGAGCGCATCAATTGCCATCGCCATTCGCAGAGTGAGCTGATCGTGAGGGTCGCCCAATTTGCAGCCGCAGATCTCGCCGATCTGCCGCAGCCGGTAGAAGACCGTGTGCCTGTGCACGTGGAGTTGCGCGGCTGCGGTTTTAACGTTTTCGCCGACGTCGAAATACAGCCGCAGCGTCCGTTCGAGCTCGGTTTGATGTTTTTCGTCGTAACTGCGCAACGGCGCCAGCGTCCGCGCCGCAAATTCGCGCAGTGCCGTGCTGCCGGCGCCCTCGAGCAGCAGCGGATACGCGCCCAACTCCTCGTAGATACCGGCTTTCCCAGCGCCGTACAACCGGCGCGCGATTGCCAACGCGGATTGCGCCCGCGCTATTGAAACCGGCACGTCGGCCAGAGCCGCGCGCGTACCGACGCCGACTGCAGCGCGCACGTGCGGCAGCGTCTTTGCAACGGTACGAGGAAAGAGCGCGGCCGCGGTTCGCGCATTCGCCGTGTCGATCTCTCGAGCCGCCGGCACCAGCAGAATCGTCGTATTGCCGATCTCGAGCGCTGCGGTCTCGGCGTCCGGCGCCCGAAAAACTTGCAGAGCCCGCGCGCGTACGGCGTTACGGTCGTCGACGCCGGCCCGCTCGTCGGACGCTTCGGGCTCGACGGCCACCGCCAGGTAATGCGTTGCCGGAACGATGCCTCGCGCGGCCGCGTCGTCGCGCGCGGACGCCGCATCGGCATATGCTCCTGCGCTCAGGCGTTCCCAGAAGGCCCGGCGGCGCGCAGGATGGCCCCCGGGATCGCGCGCGAGTTCGACGGCGATCGCCCCAGCGGTGAGCCGCAGCAAGGGCGAGTAGCAATCGAGATCGCCCGAACCGAAGATCGAAATCTGCCCGAATCGCGTCTCGCCGCCCGCGATCGCCATCGAGCGTCCCGCGCGCCCGCCCCGCAGCGGCTCGGGCACGTTGCCGGACGGCTCCGGCGCCAGGCCGCGAACGCTGCTCGGAAGGCCGGATCCGGCGGCTGTGACGTGCCGCCACTGCGCGTCTTCGACGAGGACGCCGCAGCCGGTGACGCGCGCGAGGACGCCGGCCAGGGCCTTCGGACCGCCTCCGGCCGCCGCGACCCGTGCGAGCTCCTCGGCAAACGCGACGATCTCGTCTGCAGTCATCCGGCGCACTTCGGGCGAATGGGGACCCCGACATTCTGCCACAATGCAAACTCAGCCCGCACTGACGAGCTTGTTGTCCTCGCTGTACGAGGACAACCCCGACGCCATCGGGGTCTATGACCGCGACGGCATTCTCGTTGCATGCAACAAGGCCGCTTGCGAGCTCGCCGGCTATCCCCACGAGCAGATCGCCGGCACGCATTTCACGCAGCACGTGTTTCACAAGGATCGAGAGCGTGCGCAGGAAGCCTTCGCCAACGCGCTTGCGGGCGTTTGCGATCACGTAGAAACGACGATCCGCAAGCGAACGGGCGAGATCGTTCCGGTCGAACTCTACGCATTTCCGGCAAAGGCCGGCGAGGGCATCGCGGGCGCTTTCGTTCAGGCCCGCGACCTCGTGGCATTGCGCTCGGCCGAGCAAACGCTCGGACTTCACGAGCAGCGATCGCGTTCGCTCTTCGAATACCATCCCGACGGGATCATGGCGCTTAAAGCGGACGGTGAAATGTCCCGCGTGAACGTCGCGCTCGAAGCGGCCACCGGCTTCTACGGCGAGCAGCTCATCGGCAAACCCTGGACCGAGATCATCGCTCCGGAGTGCCGCGAAGCGGCGGCGCAGGCATTTTCGCTGGTTCGCCGCGGCGAGGCGACCGAGTTCGATTCGAGTTTACTCGATCGGCTGGGCAACCGCATCGACGTGCAAATCAAACTCGTACCGCTGCGCGTCGGCGAGCGGATCGAGGGCGCATACGCGGTCGCCCGCAGCATGGTCGCGCAGCGCAGCGCCGAACGCGCGATCGCGCTGCAGGGCGAGCGGATACGCGAGCTCTACTTGGCGGCGGCCTCCCGCGGAGATTCGACTCAGACGCAGCTGGACAATACGCTGCGCCTGGGATGCCGGATGTTTGGTTTCGATTACGGGTACGTCACGCGATTCGACGGCGTCACCATGTCGATCTTAAACGCCGTGGGCGAAGGGACCGAAGTGCACGTCGGCGCCGTCTTCCCGATCGAAACCGTGCTCGCGAGGTTCCTGCGGGGCGAACGTCAGACGCTGTTCGTTGCCGATTTAGGCGTCGCGCCTTGGGATACCGAGCGCGGATACGCAAACGCGCCGTGGCGATCGTATTTCGGAACGAAGCTGATCGTCAACAATCAAGAGTTCGGAGCGATGGTCTTCGCCGGGCGGTACCCGCACGCCGAGGACCTTCAGGCGCTGGACCGCGACCTGCTCCAGCTGATGGCGTTGTTCGCCGCTGCGGCCATCGAGCGGTTGCAGCACGCCGAGCGCATCGAACAGCTTGCATTCTTCGATTCGCTCACGGGGCTGCCCAACCGCGTGCTTTTCGGCGATCGCATCCGGCAGACGTTAGGAGCGGCCAAGCGCTACAACCGCGGGTTTTCGGTCATGTACCTGGACCTGGACAACTTCAAGGACATCAACGACCGTTTCGGACACGGTGCAGGCGACTTGGTTCTCAAGTCGATTGCGGATCGGCTCCTGGCGACGCTGCGCGAAAGCGACACGGTCGCACGCTTCGGCGGAGACGAGTTCGTGATCTTACAGCCGGTGGTCAACGGGGCCAACGACGCTTCCGATCTGGCGCGAAAGATCGTGGCTGCGATGCAGCGGCCCTTGCAGGTCGCAGACGAAGAGCGCGTCGTGCACGCGAGTATTGGGATTGCGCTCTATCCGCAGGACGGCTCGACGCCCGAGGACTTGATGGAACGCGCCGATCGCGCGCTGTACCGTGCAAAGCATGCCGGCCGGAACCGGTGGCTGTTCTTCAACGATGAGGCGCCGCGGCTGGATTGGCCTTCGCGCGGTGCGTAATGCGAGGGAGTTCCTTGGCCAGGTTTTCGGGCATGATCGCGTCTATTGCATCGTCGACGGTGACGATGCCGAGCATTTTCCCGGCTTCGTCGAGCACCGGCACGGCCAGTAGGTCGTAGCGCGCGATGGTCGCAGCGACTTCCCGGGCGTCCATCGAGGGCAGCACGCTCACGACGTCGGTGTCCATGATTTGCTCGATGCTGTGGTCCGGCGCTGCCAAGAGCAGCGTGCGCAGGCTCAAGACGCCCAGCAGCCGGTCTTCCTTGTCGACGACGTACAAATAGTAGATGAACTCTTGCTCGGGTGCGATCTCGCGGATTTTCCGGATCGTTTGCTCGGCGCTGCGGTGCGGATAGATCCACGTGTAGTCGGCCGTCATGAGGCCGCCGGCGGTGTCTTCTCCGTATTGCACGAGTTGCCGCAGCTCGCCCGCAGTATACTCGTTCATCTCGGCGAGCAGTTCTATCTGCTGCATCTCGTCCAGTTCGCCCAGCAGATCCGCGGCGTCGTCCGAGTCCATCTCTTCTATAATGTCGGCCGCGCGTTCGGTTCC
>Ga0070740_10005994_pt1 | contig 10919 bp, 10 predicted proteins | sample Coa_R2_FD_67286 | JGI IMG/M metagenome (GOLD analysis project Ga0070740, IMG submission 67286) | Surface soil microbial communities from Centralia Pennsylvania, which are recovering from an underground coalmine fire - Coalmine... | ecosystem: Environmental > Terrestrial > Soil > Unclassified ...
AAAGGGAGATTGTTGTGTGGGAGAAATGCGCGAAGCGCATTTCTCCCACACAACAATCTCCCTCAGGCGAGCGCCGCAGGCGCGAGCAAACAATAAGGAGCATATATGGACGATAAAGAAATCATGCAACACATTGAGAGGTTGGTCAACGAAGAACACCACCTCTTACAGTTAGCAGAAGAGGGCAAGCTTGAAGGCGACCAGCACGCCCGAATGCGCGAGCTAGAGGTCAACCTGGATCGCTGCTGGGACCTGCTGCGCCAGAGGCGCGCGCGCCGCGCCGCCGGCCTCAACCCTGACGAGGCCAGGGAGCGCGACGAACAGACCGTCGAGCATTACCTGCAATAGCCCACGGCGCGGCAGACGCTACCCGGCGCCGCCATCGCCATACACGCCGCGATACTGCGGAGGCAGCATCGCGGCGATGCGGCGCATCACCGTTTCAGTCGCGGCGTCGATATCCTCGCGCGTGACCCTCTCGCCTCTGGGTTTGAGTACCATCGGCTCGCCAAAGGTAATTCCCACATGCGCGCCGAATTTTTTGAGCACGTTTTCGGTGCCCCAGACCGCTACGGGCAGCACCGGCATGCCCGTGCGCAGCGCGATCATGCCCAGGCCGGGATGCGCCGGTATCATCGTATGCGTGTCGCTGCGGTGCCCTTCCGGGAAGATGACCAGCACGTTGCCCTTTTTCAATTGCGTCTCGGCGGCGCGCAGCGCCTGGCGATCACCCTCCCCGCGCTTGACCGGGAATGCCCCCAGGAAACGTCCGATCCAGGCCAGTTTACCCTGAAATACCTCCTCTTTTGCCATGTAGACGACCTTGCCTGGAATGTACGCCGGGATAAGCGGAATATCGATCCAGGAGAGATGGTTGGATGCGACGATATATGGCCCCTTGCGCGGAACGTTGTAGCGTCCCCGCACATGCACGCGCGCGACGAGAAACATCGCGATATGGAATATCACGCGTACCATTTCCCAGGCTATGCGCGGAGTAGAATAGGGTTCATAGAGATTCTTTGCAGGTTTTCTGCTGGCCTGCTTGATTGCTTGCCCGGCCGGCCTGGCCTCTGTGTCTTGCTTCACGGATCTCGCTCCATATGCTTATAGATGACCTCCAGCACCTGGGGAACGCTGAGGCCGTCGGTCTCTACGGTGATAGCATCCGGCGCAGGCCGCATATTGTCGCGGTCAATACCGTCCCTGCGCTTGATGTCGCTCATGACCTCCTGTAGTGAGGGCAGGGTTGAATTATCTGCGCCCGGGCGTTCCTGTAACTCGGCATAGCGCCGTCGGGCGCGCTCCTCAAGGCTCGCTGTAAGATAAATTTTGAGTTCGGCATCGGGCAGGACCACGGCGCCGATATCGCGCCCAACCATGACGACGCGGCCCGCCTTTGCCATCTCACGCTGCTCATTGCGCAGCACCGCGCGCACCGCCGGGTGGGCGGAGACGGCGGAGACCGCGCTCGTCACTTCCGCGCTGCGAATGTCCCAGGTCACATCGCGCCCGCGCACTGTTACCGTGTATTGTCGCCCATCGGCGATCCGTGGCTGGTTGATCTCGACCCTGGCGCGCCGGGCGAGGTTTCCCAGCGCGGGACCGTCGTTGATATCCACGCCCTCGCGCAGTGCGAGCCAGGTGACGGCGCGATACATCGCTCCCGTATCGATATAAAGATAGCCGAGTTGCCGCGCCAGTTGTTCGCCGATGGTGCTTTTGCCCGAACCTGCCGGCCCATCTATTGCGATGCGTCCTGGCTCTCGCATAAGTCCTCCGCTTTCCTCGATGAATTTCTCACTGCTCAGGATTATACCATAGCGCGCGCCTGCTGCGCTCACAAAAGGTAAGGGAGTGTCTGTGGCGGCGGGCTGCGCCCGCCGCCACAGACACTCCCTTACCCCCAGGGTCCGCGACCTGTTCGTTCCATGTATCATAGTGGAGAATGGGGACGCCCTGGCTCCTGACAACTCGGGTTGACAAATGTAAGTGGTGCTGCGATGATGCCCGAAAAGGAGGTTTTGACATGAGCGAAATAACGTCCCCCGACGATCATTGGGGCGAGAGCGATTCGGAGCGCTTCCTTGACCACAGTGAGATATTTGTGCCGGGGCGCGCAGAACAACTGGCAACGCTGCTCGATCTCATCCCCGCGCATAGGGATGAGGCTTTCACTCTGGTAGAACTGGGCGCCGGCGGGGGCGTGCTGGCGCAGGCCATTCTGGAACGTTTCGCGCGCTGCCGCTATGTCGCGCTCGATGGCTCGGCGGTGATGCGCGAGCGGATGGGCCGCCGGCTGGCACAGTTCAGTGATCGCCTGGAGATCCGGCCCTTCGAACTGGCCGAGCAGCAGTGGCGCGCTGCCCTGCCGTCTCCGCTGCGCTGCGTGGTCTCGTCGCTCTGCGTCCATCACCTTACCGGTGAGGGGAAGCGCGCGCTCTTTCGCGATATGGCGGCGCGGCTTGAGCCGGGTGGGGCGCTGCTGCTGGCCGATATTCTCCAGCCGCCCACGCCGTGGATCGCCGACCTCTATGCGCGGCAATACGATGCCATCGTGCGAGCGCAAAGTCTGGAGGCCCTCGGCAATCTGAGCGGCTACGAGGAGTTCGTGCGCGCGAAGTGGAACTACTTCATCTACGACTACCCCGATCCCAATACCATTGACCATCCCTCGCTGCTCAGCGAGCAATTGTTCTGGCTGCGCGATGCGGGCTTCAACATGGGTGAGTGTTTCTGGATGCGCGCCGGTCACGCCGTCTACGGCGGATTCAAGTAAATGCATCAACGTTATCGGTTTGTGGTATGATCGCGCATGTAAGACGACCACGCCGGGAGGCTGTAGGGGCGCAGCGCCGCCGAGGAGGGCAACGATTGGTGGCATGCCTGCGGCGCAAGCCCGCTTTCATCGCCAACCATGCATGCCTGCGCCCCTGCTGCAATTCTACATCTCCCACAAACCTCCAGGCGCCTGTTCTGATTCAAAGATTCCACCGTCCACAAAAATGTCTCAGCGCGAGGGATTGAGCAGGGCAGCGACCTCGGCGGGGGTGAGGTAGCGCCACCGGCCGGGAGGCACGCCTTTCAGAGTGAGCGATCCCACACCGACGCGCATCAACTCCACGACGGGATGGCCGACGGCAGCAAGCATGCGCCGCACCTGGCGCTTACGCCCTTCGTGCAGCGTGAGCGCCAGCAGGCTGTGCTCCCCCACGCGGCGCAGCAGTTGCACGCGGGCCGGCGCGCTCGTGTGGCGCTTCCCATCGTCCTCGTTGAAGGTGACGCCGCGCCGTAAAGCCTCCAGCGTTGATGCCGATGGCTGTCCCTGCACCAGCGCCTCGTAGCGCTTCTCCGCGGCGTAGCGCGGATGCGAGAGCCGCAGGGCGAAGTCGCCGTCGTTGGTGAGCAGCAGCAGGCCGCTGCTATCGCTGTCCAGGCGTCCAACAGGATAAACGCGCAACCGGCGCAGGTCCGGTGGAAGCAGGTCGAGTACGGTGGGGCGGCCCTCTGGATCGCTTACGGTGCTGAGATAGCCTGCTGGCTTGTGCAGCAGCACATAGACACGCCTGCCAGCGTCCCGCACAGGTTTACCATCAACGCTGATGCTATCGCGCTCGGGATCGACGCGCGTGCCCTGGACTGTAATGGTTGTCCCGTTCACCTGCACACGCCCGGCGGCGATCAGTTCCTCGGCGTGGCGGCGCGAAGCAATGCCCGCTCGTGCCAGAAAGCGCGCCAGGCGCTCGCCGCCCGCCTGCCCACCATTATCCGTACCACCCGCTTTATCTAAATTCCCTGGCTTCATAACGAAATTTTCCAATCAAGCTAAGGAGCAACTCTGTCATCCTGAGCGCAGCGAAGGATCTGGAGCGAGCGGAGCAAGCGCGTGTCTGTCTCGTCCCGGCACTGCCCTTTGGTTCCCGCAGGGCAGATCCTTCGCTGCGCTCAGGATGACACGACCAAACATATTCATTAACCTCATATGTCTCTTTTCCCCGCGATACAGAGTTCACAGCGCTTCTCGCGACATGTCTGCTGGTAGATATAATGCAAGCCCTGCTGGCGGCAGCTTCCGCGCGGCTCTTCGCCGAGCCGCAACTGGACGGTCATCATGCGTGTCACGCGATTCGATGGGAGGCCAGGGTGAGCTTCGTACAGTTCACGCGCCAGCGTGCCGAGCGCGTCGTCATGCTCCAGCAAGGCGACGGCGGCGGCAAAGGGCAGGACCACGTTGCAGAGCAGGATATCGCCGCGCGCCGGGCTGCATCCCAACCGGCAGAACGCGGAGCGCAGGGCCTGCAAGGAGCGCGCCGGAGTTGAGCGGCGCGGCGGTAACGCCGGTAGCAGCAGGGCATACAGCGTCCGCCAGACGCCATCCGATAGCCACTCTTCGGCCAGCCTCCTCAAGACGCGCAGGCGCATGGCATCCAGCGGCGCGGGCTGTGGCGAGCGGCCCAGCGGCTCCGGCAGCGCTGCCGTCAGCCCGGCCACGCGCAGGCCGGCGGCGCGAAAAAAGGCGCGATCACGCCCATAGCCCAGCCCTTCCGCCAGAGCCGGGAGCAGGCAGAGATCGTAGCCCGTGCGCGGCCCGCCCTCATGAACGGAATCGGCGGCGTGCAATTGTTCAACAAAGGCATGCATCTTCTGCTCAAAGCGCCAGCGCCCGGCCTGGCGCAGCATCTCGCCGCGCTCGCTCTCGCTCAGGCGTGCCATCATGTTGACGCAGGGCCACGTTCTCTCCGGCTCTAAGGGGCCGGGTGGCGGCGCAAGATCGTACAGCGAGCAGAGTGGAACGGCGCGCCCATCCTGGCGCCGCGTGGGTGCTGGATCATCGCAGAGCAGCACGACGTGCAGGATGACATTATTGTAGCGCGGATCGCCCTCGTGCCCGTGCGCCGTCCAATCGCTGGCGCGAACGTGAAACTCGACATCGCCGGACAGACGCGCGCCGCCGCTGGCGCGCAGCACGGCGTCAAGCGCGTCCGGCCCCCGCGCGCCGCCGCGACGGCCCGTAAATACCAGTTGATAGACCTCGCCGCTGCTCAAAGGCAGCATGCTGCCGGGCGCCAGCGCCCACCAGCGGCGCGCGACCTCATCCTCAGGTACAGAACTATAGATTTCACTGGCGCGAGATCTGTTCATGCAGGCTCTTGCGGCTGGGGACGGATGACGGGTAGCTTCAACGTGGCGTCATCGTCCTGCTGCTCTGGCGCATTGGAAAGCTCCATGCAGTCGTTGCTCTCGCTGGAGGCGCTATCGCTGCTGGCGAAGGCGCGGTCCTCGGCGGCTTCGGCTTCGGCCTCGGCCCTGCGCGCGATGTTGAGCGCGCGTTCTTCTGCGGCCTCGGCATCGGCTAACGTCGCGTGCGCGCCGGTGGCCGCGCGCTCGGCGGCTTGCAGGGCGGCCCCGGCCTCCTCGCCCGCCAGCCTGCCTTCGCTGATCGCCGCGCGTACCTGCTCTAAGGCCGCGTCCGCCTGCTGCGCCAGCAGTCGCGCCTCCTGCGTGTGAGCGTGGCTTGCCTCCGCGATAGCTCCGGCCTCGGCGGCGGCGACGGCGGCGGCGTCCGCGATAATCATTGCCGCGACGGTCTCTATGTCGGCATCCCCTTCTTCCATCTCATCCTCTCTTGCATTCCTGTCATCCTCGCGGGCCAGCAGCGCTTCACCGCCCATCGCGATTGCGGCCTGCTCGGCTGCCTGCGCGGCCCGCTCCCGCTTTCGGGCCAGAGAGAGCATCCTGTCGGCCCCGGTCTGCAACTGCTCCAGTTCATGTTCCAGGTGGCGGCCTCCGCTCCCGGCCTGCTCCAAACGCGAGCTAGCTGCCTTCGCTCGCTCAATCGCAATGCGCGCCGCCTGCTCGGTAGCGGCGGCGACGGCGCGCGCCTTCTGCGCCCGCTCAACCGCCGTGACCTGCGCGGGATCATACAGCGTAGCCGCAGGCGCTGCCGGCTCGCGCTCCTCGGAAACTGTGAGCGCTGGCATAGGAGTGGGCGCTGCCTGTCGCAGCGCCGTCAACTGTTCTTCCAGGCGTTGGACGCGCGCTCGGCGCTTCTGCGAACGTGCCTGCGCCCTCTGGAGACGCGCGGCGGCCTGCTCGCATTTCGCCCGCGCCTGCTCCAGCCGCTCCTGCAACCGCTGTTCGCGCCTGCGCAGGCGCTCCGCCCGCGCCGCCTGCTTCGCGTACCAGCTAGATAACTTCCGCTTAGCCATAATATTCCTGATCCTTCCTGACGCACTCGCGTGCTCGCGCCTGCGCCGCTCGCTCTGGATGATGACCGGTGTGAACCAGGCGCTTCGCATCTGGTTCACACCGGTCATCATCCCTTCTTCGCGCGGCGCAGCCGCGCGAACGCCCGGCGGGAGAAGGGAAGGCGCTAAGAATCACACACCCTCTTATAACTATACGCCTGAAAGACTAAAAAGCGGAAGCTGGCTGACCAATGTTCCCTATATAGCGGATAAAATCTGTGCTCCGCGTGTGTAACACCTGTCATCGTTTCGCGGGGCGTACTTTCTCCTCCGGGAGCCGCACCCTGCGGAAGAAGACATAATAGAGGTTGGCATTGATGCCCTGGTGGTAATTTTCTGTATTAATCTCCCTGGTTGATCTCGATATCGCCGCTGCCAGTATTGATTTGCAGTGGCGGGCGCGGCGCGCTGCCAACTGTGTCGCTGCCGAAGTCGTTGGAGACCGAGCCGGAATCGCTGTGGGCATCGAGCTGGAAGGCCGCGTTATCTGGCAGCGTAACATGGACATCGCCGCTGCCGCTGCGTATCTGGTATGTGCCGGTTGGCGCAAGTGAGCCATTGAAGTTGACATCGCCGCTGCCGGTTTCCAGCCGTGATTGCCCGCTCAGGGTGCTATCGCGCACGGCAATATCCCCGCTGCCATCCGTCGCGATTACCTGCCCGTCAACGTTGCGTGCATTCACGTCGCCGCTGCCGCTGTGCAGCGTCACGGATTCGTTCACGTTCGCGACGTTGACATCGCCGCTGCCCGCAAGCGCCTGTACCGTTCCCTGTTGCACGCCGTCGATGACAATATCGCCGCTGCCAGACTCAGCGATGACATTGCCGCTTGTGCCGGAAATCTGGATATCGCCCGATCCGTCCCGCACCTCAATATTGGTCGCGCTCGCTACGGTGATATCCATATCGATGCCGCCGGCCAGGAAGAATCCCTGTGATGTCGTTACATTGATGTCATTGCCGTTCTGCCTGTACTCCACTGTGCCGCTATTTGCACCGAAGAGGCCATTGGAAGTAGTCGTGATGGTGATGCCACTGGTATTGCCTGTGTGGATACGCACATTGCCGTTGGGATCGGTAATCACGAGGTTCGGCGTTCCGGCGAGTGTCTGGAAAGTGCGCGTCTCATGGATGCTGCGTGCGCCCCAACCCCGGGCGCTACCGAGGAAGCCACTGGCGAGGAGGATGGCGAGTATCACAATCGCGATCAACGGCCAGCGTGTGCGCCGCCGGGGCGGTCTGGGCTGCTGCTCTGGATAGATCTTGCCTCCGCCGCGCTGCTGCTCCCCTGGCTCCGCGTATCCTCTGTAGCCGCCGTACTCCTCTTGCGACTCCTGCTGCTCCTGCGGCGATTCCTGCCGCTGTGCCTGCTCGCGCGGATCGATATTGATTGGACGGGGTTCGTAGGTTGTTTGTTGTTCGGCGTCCGCGAACATGCCTTCCTGGTTGCTCATGACCCTTCCTTAATTTAATTTATATCGAACAGTCCGCTTCGCTCTACTCATGCTGCCTGGTATTGTAATTGTAAAGAATCTTTCAAATCTGTCTACGATGGCCCGTTACAAGGGTTGCAGTGCTGAGGCAGGAGACAGCCAGGGCGGGGGGCAGGACGGCCAGGGCAGGGGCAGGGCAACCGCGAGGGCTGCCCCTACAGGACGATGAGCGCTTCTGCGCGTAGGGGCAGCGTTCGCTTGCCCCGGCCCGGCGGCGCCACCGGGAATCACCGCGAACGTTAACGCCTATGGGGTCGGATTAGGAAATGTACCGACCAGGATCGCTAACGGAACCGCGTGTGTGTGGATGGGTGGACGTGGGCCGCCACCAGGGCGGCTCATGAAAACGTTCCATTGCCCATTTTGTTTGTTAATTTTCATTATCCGGCCCCTACGGTTGGGTTGCTGCGTTATCTCGGGGGCTGCGCGGAGGGGACGGCGGCGGTGAAGATCTGCTGCGAGCCGGTGCGTGTATCGTTCCAGAAGGGGTGCGCGAAAGAATTATCCGCCGCGAGGCCCTGATAGTCACCGATGAACTTGAGGCCGTTGGCATCGGTGGGAGCGTCAATCGCCGGATCCCAGTTTTGCGTGGTCACGCGCACGTTGGGCAGGAACGAGGCGGCGTGGTCGATGGACTGCGCCAGGTAGACATCGATAAGCTTATGCTGCTGGTCGCGGCGCGTGTCGAAGAAGGAGACGCTGACCACGCCATCGGGCGCGACGGCCAGTTGTGGCTGGAACTGCTGCGCGCCGTTCTTCATGGCATCGTCGTTGACGCGCAGCGGCGCCGACCAGGTGCGTCCCCCGTCCTTTGAGGTGGTGAGCAGAACGTCGGCGTCGCCATAGCGCCTGTCGGCCCAGGCGAGATAAAGCTGCCCCGTGCGCGGATCGCGCGCGAAGGCCGGCAGCGAGGCGACGCGATATTTTTCGGGTGGGAAGGTCCCGATCACGTCGTGAATGTGCGCGGCCAGCGCCGGCGGCGTCCACGTCTTCCCGCCGTCCGCCGATGTTACTACGAGCAGCAGGCTGGCATTGGAGCGGCGGACCAGCGGATCCTCATAGATAAAAGCGACGGCAATGTTCCCGTTCGGCTCGACGACGGGTGTAGCGCCGAGCGCTTCATCGCAGGCCGTCGAACCCGGCGGGCGCCCGCGCACGGCGAAGGTGCAGAAAGGGGCGTGACCCTCGATAAGCTGCGGCGGCGAGAAGGTCCTGCCCTGGTCAGTCGAGCGCGAGAAGGCCAGTTCTTGCTGGCAGTAGCCCGCGCCGCCGCAGGAGGCGCCGTGATCGTAGGACCAGACGACGTAGAGCGTGCCCGTCCGCTGGTCGGCGGTGATCCAGGGCTTGTCGCTGAAGATGCGCCCCGTCGTATCGTTGAAAACCATGACCGGCGCCTCGAAGGTCCTTCCGCCATCCCTTGAGGTCCAGACGGCGATGCCGGAACTGCTGGAGGTCGCCGAGGCAGCGGTGACGGCTGCTGCGTAGACGAGATGCTGCGCCCCGAAGGCGAAGCTGGGATCGGAGGTCAGCGTGGAGGATGGGAAGCCGGGGAGCAGGCCGCCATCGCGCCAGGTGCAGCCGCCGTCGAAGGAGACGAAGTAGCCGAGCTGGAAGCGGTAATGCGCCGGGCTGGTGAAGAATTTGGATCCGCCGACGAGGTGCAGCGGGTTCTGCGGATCTTCGACCAGCATTGTTTCGCTGTGCGCCAGGTAGCTATCGTGGCTTACCTGGATGTTGACATAGGGCGCCTGCGGGTGGGCGCCGAGCCGCACGCAGGCGCCGCCCCCGTTCAAGCTATAAGGATCGACGGGCTGTGTCCTCCCCGGCGGGCCAGCCTGTTGATCGCAGCCAGCCAGCGTCAGGCTCACTATGCATAGCAGCGCAACAAAGATCGCCCATTTCTCGCGGCCAGACATATCGATGGCTCCTTATTCACACTCGCTGGCCTCGCGCCTGCACCGCTCGCCGGACAGGAGATGTTGTGTGGCACAGCGCAGCCACGCGAAGGCTGAGAATCAGACACCCCAGAATCTATTACGTGAGTAATGTAACGGCGTATCACGTAGAAATGCAGAGGTGAGATATGATAAAATGCTATGCTAAACTGATAGCGTAAGAAAACTCTGAAGCAGCAAAAGTGAGACCATGATACGCTTAAAGGTCCGGGAGATTGCGGAACAGAAGGATATCAGCATGACCAGGCTTTCGCGGATAGCCGACGTAAACTACAAAACTGTGCGCGCAATCTTCCAGGATCCGTACCGCGATGTAGCTTACAGCACACTCGTCAAGCTCGCCGAGGCCCTTGAAGTGAAAGTTGATGACCTTGTGGAAATCGTACCCGACGAACAATAGATGATTGTTACCGGTCAGATCCCGGCACGTCATTCCTTCGTTTCTCGGGGGAGAGCTTCTGAGCGCGAAGATGTTATCCGGGGCGCGGGAATATCATCCTGAGCGCAGCGAAGGATCTGCCCTGAGGGCGCCAGAGGGCATGCTGGCGGCGAGAGCCTTCCTGGCCCTCCTGGTCAGCCGAGGCGAGATGGACTCGCTGGCGCTTCGCGCAGCCAGATCCTTCGCTTGCGCTCAGGATGACAGGGACCAATATGAGGAAGGAGACCCTACATATGTCAACCGATCCTTCGGAGCAGAATAGCTATATCATCGATGCCGAAGATCCGGCGGAGATGGCCCGCCTGATCCAGTTTGACCGTGTGACGACGAAGGCGATGGGCGGCCCCCTGGCCGAGCAGCCGGAGGCCACACTCGCGCGGTTGCGCAACGTGCTTGACCTGGGCTGCGGCCCCGGAAGCTGGGTACTGGACGTGGCTTTCACCCTGCCGGATTGTGAGGTGGCAGGCGTCGATATCAGCCGGACGATGATTAATTACGCCAACGCCAGGGCGCGCTCGCAGGAACTCACCAACGCTTCCTTTGGCGTCATGGATGTTACGCAGCCGCTCGACTTCGCCGATAACTCCTTTGATCTCGTCAATGCGCGTTTCCTCATCAACGTCTTCCATAAAGATCACTGGCCCATGCTCATGAAAGAGTGTGTACGTATCCTGCGCCCTGGCGGCATTCTGCGCTGGACGGAGACCGATAGATTCGGCCTGAGCAACAGTCCCGCCGGCGAGCGCTTGATGGCCCTGGCGCTGGAGGCCGAGTGGCGCGCCGG
>Ga0070740_10005995_pt1 | contig 10919 bp, 11 predicted proteins | sample Coa_R2_FD_67286 | JGI IMG/M metagenome (GOLD analysis project Ga0070740, IMG submission 67286) | Surface soil microbial communities from Centralia Pennsylvania, which are recovering from an underground coalmine fire - Coalmine... | ecosystem: Environmental > Terrestrial > Soil > Unclassified ...
ATCAGAGGTTGGAGTTTGAATGGCCCCCTGGGACCGCCGGCATCCCTGCCGGCCCGCGTCTGCCGGCAGGGATGCCGGCGGCGTCGGCCCGCAGGTCGCCGCCAGGACGCACGCCCCGCTGCAAACTATGCCCTCTGAAATAGCACTAGTGATGCCTGAAACCATCGCACGCTCCGGTTATACCGCCGGCTGCTGCAACCGCGGTGGCTTGTAACGGTGCGAGCGAATTGAAACAGTCCAAGCGCGAGGAGGGGTCATGACGGAAGGACGACGCGTGCGCCTGACCACCATGGCGACGTGCGCCGGTTGAGCCGGCAAGATCAGCCCGTCTGATCTGGCGCACGTGCTGCGCCACCTGCCCGCGCCGACCGATCCCAACCTGCTGGTCGGCATCAATACCGCCGACGACGCCGGCGTCTATCGTCTGAGCGACGACCTGGCGCTGGTGCAGACGGCCGATTTCTTCACGCCGATCGTCGACGATCCGTACGCGTACGGCGCCATCGCCGTGGCCAACGCGCTTAGCGACATCTACGCCATGGGCGGTCGCCCGATCACGGCGCTCAACCTGCTGGCCTACCCGGTGGCGCGGCTCGAGCTGGAGATCGTCACGGAGATCCTGCGAGGCGGCGCCGACAAGTTCCGCGAGGCCGGCGTCACCGTGGTGGGCGGGCACACCATCGACGATGCCGAGCCCAAGTACGGCGCGGCCGTGACCGGCCTCATCCATCCGGATCGTATCGTGACCAATGCCTCGGCCCGGCCCGGCGATGTGCTGGTCCTGACCAAACCGCTCGGCACGGGCGTCATCTCGACCGCGCTCAAGGCCGGCCATGCCTCCGACGACGTCGTGGCCGGTGCCGTGGAGAGCATGGCGCGCCTGAACGCCGCGGCGAGCGCGGCGATGGTGGAAATAGGGGTCGACGCGGCGACCGACATCACCGGCTTCGGGCTACTGGGCCATCTCGGCGAAATGGTGACTGCCTGCGGGCACGGCGCGGAGATCAGGGCCGGGGCGGTGCCGCTGCTGCCGGGTACCTTGGAGCTGCTCGCCCAGGGCTACCTGCCCGGCGGGTCGCGCCGCAATCTGCGATCGCTCGAAGGACGTGTGCGCTTTGCGGAGGGCTTACCCGAGCATATCCCGCTGTTACTGGCCGACGCCCAGACCAGCGGCGGCTTGCTGATCGCCGTGCCGGAGGAGCGCATCGATGCCCTGTGCGACGGGCTGGCCGCTCGCTCGGTGCCGGCCGCCGTCGTCGGGCGCATCACCGCCGACCACCCAGGCCACATCTATGTGCTCGCGTAACACCGAGTTGCGGGTTCGGTGTCTGAAGCGCCCTGGGCAGCCTCAGATGCGGACGCCCCGATAGAGGGCATCTACAGGTATACTCATCGAGACGCTATGAAGGATTACGTCGTCACCGGGGCCGTATCCCTCGGTTGTCCACGTCCCGTCGTCTCCGCGGCGTCGTACCTCAATGTATCTGCGATCCGTCGATATCAGCACGTACTCGTACAGGGTGCCCCGTTCGCGGTAGAGGTCGAACTTGGCTCCGCGGTCGTATCGCTCGGTAGACTCGGAAAGCACCTCGACCACCAGGCGGGGGAAGCAGATAAAGCCGCGCGTTGCGTCGACCAGATCACGTGGATCACAGGTGATGGCGGCATCTGGGTAGACGAAATCCTGTTCGTTTGCCAGGCGCACTTTCATGTCGGTGTTGAAGACCTGACATTCCACGTCGTCCAGCCGATCGGCAAGCGCCGCAGTCACGTTGATGCTGATGCGGCTATGGTGCTGGTCACCACCGGCCATGGCGTAGACCCGGCCGTCGATGAGCTCGTGCCGCACATTGGATGCGCGCTCCATCTCCAGATATTGCTCGCTTGTCCAGTGTGCCCCATACTCGCGTTGAGCAACCATGCCCTGCCTCCCTTTATTCTATCCAGTATACGCCCCGCTTCTCGGCGGCGGAAGAGCGCCTTGCTCTATAGCAGCAAAGTTCATAAACCTTGACAAATGAGCGCTCAAGTAGTAGACTAATTGCTGAGGCGACAAGCGCCTGCGGTGGAGGGCTGGGTGGCCGGCGAGTACAAGGACTATTATCGCATCCTGGGCGTCGACAGGCGCGCCGATGAGCGTCAGATCAAGGCGGCGTTTCGCCGGCTGGCACGGCAGTACCACCCCGACGTCAATCCCGGAGACCGTCGCGCGGAAGAGCGCTTCAAGGATGTTAGTGAGGCCTATGAGGTCCTCGGCGACCCCGAAAAGCGGCGGCGCTACGACCTGTTGGGTCCGCTGAACTGGGCGCGGTCGGCCGCCAACGGCGCGGCGGGTCGCAACGGCCCGCGGCCCGGCCAGAGCGCATTCGACTTCTTCCAGGGGGTGTTCTCCTCGGCCGGCGCCCGCAGGAGCAGGGGGCGCCGCGGCCGCGACGTCGAGCAGGACGTGACCGTCACCCTGCACGAGGCCTTCAGCGGCAGTTCCCGCGTCTTCCAGGTGCAGGGCGAGGACCACTGTGAGCGGTGCGACGGCACAGGCCGCGCTGCCGCTGGCAAACCGTGCGCGGCGTGCGGCGGCAGCGGCCTGGTCGCCTACACGCGCAACATCGAGGTAAAGATTCCGGCCGGCGTGCGCGACGGCTCGCGCATCCGCATCGCCAACGAGGGCGGGGCCGGGGCCGAGGGCGGCCAGCGCGGCGACATCTATTTCCGCGTTCATATCCGGCCCGACGAGGTCTTTACGCGACAGGAGGACGATCTGCTGACCGATCTGGATGTCCCGTACACCCTGCTGGTGCTTGGCGGTGAGGTTGAGGTGCCGACGCTCGGACGCCCGGTGCGCATGAAGGTGCCGCCGACGACGGCCAACGGCTGCTCGTTTCGCCTGGCGCGATTGGGCATGCCGCACCTCGGCGCGGACGGACGCGGCGACTTGATCGTGCGCGTCAACGCCGTCCTGCCGCACAAGATTAGCGACCGGCAGCGCCGCCTTTTCGAAGAGTTACAGATGCTTGAACAGGAGTAATCGACGGAGGCTTATGTATGAGTGATGTAGGGCAGCAGCAGGAGACGCCCAGGCGCCTGCGACGCGCCGAGGAGGTGCGCTTCACCATTAGTATAGCCGCGGAGATGGTCAATGTGCACGCGCAGACGCTGCGCCACTACGAGCGCATCGGCCTGATCGCCCCCAAGCGCAGCGAGGGCAAGATCCGCTATTACACGCTCGAGGATATCGAGCGCCTCGACATGATCAAACATCTGATGGAGCAGGAGGACGTCAACCTGGCCGGCGTCAAGGCCGTCCTGCGCCTGCAGCAACAGGTGGAGACGATGCGGGCCGACTACGAACGGCAGGTCCAGGCGTTGCGCGAGTCCTACGAAGCGGAGATTGCACGCCTGAAGAACATCATCCGCCGCATGAACAGCCAGAATGCAACCCCACAAGAGTCTATATTGCGCTAAGAGGCGCTAGGCGCTAGCGTGCCGGCCTCCTATCGCGCCTAACGCCTACCGTCTAGCGCCTGACCCAGAGTATGGAGCTGAATTAATGAATGGGAACAAGTTTACTGAGAAAGCGCACGAGGCGCTGGTCGCCGCGGAGGCCCTGGCCGAGCGCGAGAATAACAGCCAGGTCGAGGACCTGCACCTGCTCGCGGCCCTGCTGGAGCAGGGTGAGGGCGTCGCCGGCGCCGTCCTGACGAAACTTCAGATTGATGTATCGCATCTACGTGCCGCGGTGCGCGAGGCGCTGTCGCGGCTCCCCAAATCCTACGGCAGCAACGTACAGCCCTACGCCTCGCCGGCGCTGCGCGCCATTCTGCAGCGCGCACAGAGCGAGGCCGAGCGGCTCAAAGACGAATACATCTCGGTCGAGCATCTCTTCATCGCCCTGGCGGACAGCTCCAACAAGGGGAAGGGCGGGGAGATCCTGCGCGCCGCCGGCGTCACCTCCGACCGCATCTACGGCGTGCTGGCCGAGATTCGCGGCGGGCAGCGCGTAACCAGCCCCAATCCCGAGGGCACCTACCAGGCGCTCGAAAAGTATGGACGCAACCTGACCGACCTGGCGCGCAAGAACAAGCTCGACCCGGTGATCGGCCGCGACGAGGAGATCCGCCGCGTGATCCAGGTGCTGAGCCGGCGCACCAAAAACAACCCGGTGCTGATCGGTGAGCCCGGCGTCGGCAAGACGGCCATCGTGGAGGGCCTGGCCCAGCGCATCGTGCGCGGCGACGTGCCCGAGACGCTCAAGGACAAGCGGGTGATCGCCCTGGACCTGGGCGCGCTGGTGGCGGGCGCCAAGTTCCGCGGCGAGTTCGAGGAGCGCCTCAAGGCCGTGCTCAAGGAAGTCGAGCAGTCCAACGGCCAGGTCATCATGTTCATCGACGAGTTGCACACGGTGGTGGGCGCCGGCGCGGCCGAAGGGGCCATGGACGCCGGCAACATGCTGAAACCGATGCTGGCGCGCGGCGAGCTGCGCTGCATCGGCGCCACCACGCTCGACGAGTATCGCAAGCACATAGAGAAAGATGCCGCCCTGGAGCGGCGCTTCCAGCAGGTGTACGTGGGCGAGCCGACCGTCGAGGACACCATCTCCATCCTGCGCGGGCTCAAGGAGCGCTACGAGGTGCACCACGGCGTGCGCATCACCGACAGCGCGCTGGTGGCCGCGGCCGTGCTCTCCAACCGCTATATCACCGATCGTTTCCTGCCCGACAAGGCGATCGACCTGATCGACGAAGCCGCCAGCAAGCTGCGCATGGAGATCGACTCCATGCCCACGGAGCTGGACGAGATCGAGCGGCGCATCATGCAACTTGAGATCGAGCGCCAGGCCCTCTCCAAGGAGACCGACCCTGCGTCCAGGGAACGCCTGGACAAGCTGGTCGCCGAGCTGGCCAACCTCAAGGAACAGTCCTCCAGCCTCAAGGGGCACTGGCAGACCGAGAAGGAGGCCATCACCGCCATTCGCACCACCAAGGAGAAGCTGGAGGAGACGCGCGCCCAGATCGAGCAGGCCGAGCGCGCCTACGACCTCAACCGCGCCGCCGAGCTGCGCTACGGCACGCTGACCGGCCTGGAGCGGCAACTGGCCGAGCAGGAGAAGAAGCTGGCCGCGCTGCAAGAAGAGCAGAAGATGCTCAAGGAGGAGGTCGACGAGGAGGATGTGGCCGAGGTGGTCTCCAAGTGGACCGGCATCCCGGTCAGCCGCCTGATGGAAGGTGAGATCCAGAAGCTGCTGCGCATGGAGCAGAACCTGCACCTGCGCGTGGTGGGCCAGGACGAGGCCATCGCCGCCGTCTCCAACGCCATCCGCCGCGCCCGCGCCGGCCTGCAGGACCCCAACCGCCCGCTCGGCTCCTTCATCTTCCTGGGCCCCACCGGCGTGGGCAAGACCGAACTGGCGCGCGCGCTGGCCGAGTTCCTCTTCGATGACGAGAATGCCATGGTGCGCATCGACATGAGCGAGTACATGGAGAAGCACGCCGTCTCGCGCCTGATCGGCGCCCCGCCCGGCTACGTGGGCTACGAGGAGGGCGGCCAGCTCACCGAGGTGGTACGTCGCCGTCCCTACTGCGTAGTGCTGTTCGACGAGATCGAGAAGGCCCATCACGATGTCTTCAACATCCTCTTGCAGGTGCTAGACGACGGGCGCCTGACCGACGGCCAGGGCCGCACGGTGGACTTCAAGAACACCGTGATCATCATGACCAGTAACGTCGGCTCGGCGGCGATCCACGAGTATCAGGGGCGTCCCGAGCAGATGCGCGCGGCCATGATGGAGGCGCTGCGGGCCAACTTCCGGCCCGAGTTCCTGAACCGCGTGGACGAGGTCATCGTCTTCAGCTCGCTGACGCGCGAAGAGATCGCCCGCATCGTAGACATTCAGATCGCCCGCACGGCCAAGCGTCTGGCAGATCGCGGCATCGCCCTGAAGCTCACGGATGCCGCGCGGGAGCGCCTGGCCGAGGAAGGGTACGATCCCACCTACGGCGCCCGCCCGTTGAAGCGCGTCATCCAGCAGCGCATCCTGGACCCGCTGGCGCTGCAGGTGCTGCAAGGCACCTTCCACGACGGCGACACGGTGGAGGTGGACACCGACGTGACGGGATACACCTTCCGCCGCGCCGCGGCAGGTGAACTGGCGGCCGCGGCCGTATAGCCTGATTCGGATTCCTGCACAGGGCCCCGACCGGTGTCAAACCGTCGGGGCCTTTGTCTCTAATCAGAAGCTGGTTTCATTTTGACATCTTCCCCTCCACGTGCATACACTGACATAGCCAGTTGTACGGAGGACTCGCCTATCAACGCACGTACCCGCTCGTCGGCCGTACGTCGTGCTAGCCCCCCCTCGCCCCTGGTGCACGACATCGTTCGCGACGTTTTGCCCATCTTCGTTCTGACGCGCTTCGTCTTCATTGCCCTGACCGTGCTCATCCCGCTGGTATTCGCCCTGTGGGGTGCGCAGCCGCTGGCGCTCGCCCACGACAACGGCACCGGGACCATCCTCGACGAATGGAACCGCTGGGATACGCGCTGGTACGACGACCTGGCGCGGCTGGGCTACAACCTGCGCGGGCCAAACGGCTACAAGAACGTGGCCTTCTTCCCGCTCTACCCATTGCTGGTTCGCGCGCTGCACGATGTGCTCGCGGTCGGCCTGCGCAACGTCCTGGGCTTCGCGCCGTCCGATCCGTGGTTCCCACCCTTTCTGGTGCCGGGGCTCATCGTCTCCAACGTCTGTTCGCTGGCCGCGCTCTGCTTCTACTATGCCCTGGTACGTCTCGACTACGACCGCGGCACCGCTCAGCGCGCCGTCACCCTGCTGGCCCTCTTCCCGCCCGCCCTGTATATGTTCGCGGCCTACAGCGAGGGCACCTTCCTGCTCTGCGCCGCGGCCTTCTTCTACGCCCTGCGACTGCAACGTTGGTGGCAGGCCGGCCTCTGGGGATTGCTTGCCGCCGTCACACGACCGCCCGGAGCGGTGCTACTGCTGCCCTTCCTGATGGCCTGGGCCACGGCCTATCCGGTCGCTACCAGGCTCCTGTCCGCCCGCGCGCGGCTCGTCTTGCGCGGGCTGCTGGCTCGGGTGCGCATTCTGGTGGGGCAGGTGCGGGCTTTGCCGGAACCGGCGTTGTCGGTGCCGGACACCGTTTCGCTCTCTATCACTGTGCAACCGGCTGAGTCGACGCCACGCCGCCGCGCGCGCGACTTCGGCGGGGTGAGGTGGATGCGGCGGCAGGTAAGCACCTGGCCCCTGGAGGTGCGGCAGGCGCTGCGGAACGTCGTGCCCGCCCTGGCCATTCCCCTGGGACTTGGCTTATTCATGCTGGCCCTGTACCGTATGTTCGGCGATCCGCTCTGGTTCAGCCAGGCCCAGAAGGCCTGGTGGCGCACCTTCGCGCCGCCCTGGGAGACGCTGTACATCAGCGTGGCCTGGCCGCTGGGCGATCTGCTGGCCGGCCATCTCACGTATTGGGATCCCTACGCCTTCCACGACGTCTCGTACGCGCTCATAGGCCTGGGCGTCACCTGGTACGCCTGGCGCCATCTGCCGCGGCCCCAAAGCGCCTACCTGTGGCTGATCTGGCTCGCCCTGCTGAGCTGGCCGGCGATGCTGGCGGAGCGCTTGCCCGATGGCCACACCGGCGAGCCGCACCACGATGTGCTGATGTCCCTTCCGCGCATGATGTTGATGCTCTTCCCGCTCTTTACCTATCTCGGCCTGCAGCGGCGGTGGTATCCCTGGCTGGCCGGGCTGTCCACGATCGGCTTGCTCGTGTATACCTGCATCTTCCTGACCGGCGGGTGGATTTCGTGAGCCCCGGCTCGATGGCGGAATCGAAGAAAGCAATGGCCGAGCAGCACTCGCATCGCCTCGTTGGCGGACAAAGCAGCGCCTGGCAACGCCAGGAGCGTCTCGACGATGCAGCGCGCCTGGCCATCGCGCAAGCGGAAGAGGCCGCCGGAGCGGCCGGGCTGCATCACGCGACCTCAGACCTGCTCCTGTTTGCGCTCATTGGCGATGACCACGCTGCGCCCTCGCGCGCGCTGCTGGCCTGCGGGGCCGACCCCGCGGCTATTCGCGCGGAAGTGGCGCGTCCACCGCGAACGGGCGGCGGATCCGGCCGGTCACCTCTCAACGCAGCGGCGCGCGAAGCGGTGGTCCTGGGCGTCAACGAGGCCAGGCGGTCCGGCCGCGAGCGCGCCGGGCCGGGCCATCTGCTGCTGGGAGTGTTGCAGGAAGGGACCGGAGCAGGGGTACGCGCCATCAAGCGCCAGGGCGTCTCCCTCACCGCGCTGCGCGACGCCGTCAACGGCCAGATCGATGAGCACGACTTGTTCCGATCCAGCCAGGTTGATCAGTTGGTCGCCGAACTCCTCGAGCGCGTCGAGAGCATCGTGGTCTGTCCCGGCTGCGCGATCAGGCTGCCGGCTGGTTTCAATTATTGTTACCGGTGCGGTGCGAAGATCGGCGACTAGCCATTTTCTCTATCTGCCCCAATCGGGTGATTGCCGCCTTGTTTTGCGCATGTTATGACACGGGGTGGATGGATGCTCCGAAAGGCGGCAACAGTGGAACGTAGTAGACAAAGGCGCCACGGCGCATGAGCTCGCTCAGCACGAGATTGCTGGGCGGCGAGCTGCTGACAATACCTCAATTCTGCCACGAAATCATCGCCCATCTATCGTATCAATCGCCGGATCTGCGAGTTGACCAGCCGCGTCCAGGCATCTTGTCGGTGGCCCGCGCGTCCGGTCCCGCACACCAGTTCAACCTGCAATCGTCGTATCGCCTCTACCAGAGGAACCCGCGGGCCAGAGATGACCTCATCAGGCGATTGGTGCGCTGGATCGACACGACCGTCAACGGAGGGCCGACGGCAGGCACCTAGCCGGCGCTCCCAGGACGTACCCTGCGAACCTCGCGCACAAAGCAGGTTAGCCACGCCTACCGGCGATAGACCTCCAGCGTCGCGCCGTCCGTCAGCAGGCTGGCCGGGATCAAGGGGCTTGATAGCACGCGCCGGCCGAGCGTGGCGTAGCGGAAGCGGCCGCTACCGTGGCAAATGATGGTGATGTGCCGGCCAAGCCGCACCAGGTCGGCCCGACCGGCGCCGGGAGCGCTGCGCAACATCAGGTCGGCCGGCGCGAACACGCTGTCCGAGTCGTCGATTCCCAGGTAGGCGCGATACAGCGCAAGCAGATACATGCGCGCTCCCCAACTGTAGAAAGCGGCGCCACCGGGCTGGCCGGCGGAGTCGTACCACTCGTTGAACCCGCTACCTGATTCCACCGCACGCCTGGCCAACCCTTGCAGGACGGAGAGGGCCAGGCCCGGATTCTCGGCGTGGGCGGCGGCGATGGCGAGCAGGCCGCCCACTGTGGGCCAGTAGGCGTTCTGATAGCGATCGGACGCAATCCACTGGTGCAGCGGCCCGTAGTCTTGCGGGGCGTAGTCGCCGTACAGGACGCGGGCCGGCCCGGCACGATCCACCCCCAACAACTGTCCGGCATTCTTCTGAATCGCCCCCAGAATGGCGGCACTCTGCGATGGATCGGTCACCCCATTGGCTATGAGCAGCGCATTACCGTCGATCTCAAAATAGTCGCGACCCGCGGGCCGGGCGCGGTAATGGCCAACTGCCGCCAGGGGCAGCGCGTCGACGTGCGCCGGCGCGCTGACATCCCACAGCAGGCGATTGACGTCCGTGGCGATGCAAGACGCCGTGGCTGCATACTGGGCGGCGGCGGCGGGATTGCCGTCGAGCAACTCCAGCGCCGCCATGGCGTGGGTTGCGCTGTACCACAAGCCTTCCAACTGCGGCGAGTAGCCCTGGCGCGCCACCTGATCGGCCCAGTCCGTGGCCCAATGAGCGCCGCTTGGGCGTATCACGGCGTAGATCAGACAGGAGCTACCCTGTTTCGGATCGACGTACGAGGCGTTGAGCCATTGCCAGCCGCGCTGTAGCGCCGGAAGGGCCTGGTGGACCATGGCGCGGTCGCCGGTTTGCCGGTAGGCGTCGAGCACTGCCGTGATCAGGATCGGGGTCTCATCGTACCAGCCGGAGTAGTCCAGGGTAATCCAGCCGCCAAATGGCCGTTGCTGGCCCAGCCAATAGCTGAGCTCGCTGCGGGCGAACGTGGAGAGGGTTCCCGCGTCGTCGGGGACCATACCCCAGGCGAAGCTATCGCGAAGCCACGGGGCGCGATAGAACGGGGCGGCGCTGTGCGTACCGCCCATCTGATTGGCCTCCAGGACGCCCAGGGCGACGGCTTCGGCCCGGTCAAGCAGGGTGTCCCCGGTGAGGAGGGGCAGCGTGGCGGAGGAGGCGCGCTGCGGCTGTAGGAGGCACAGCAGCAGCCACACGGATAGCAGGGACCGAGACGGAACGAGGCGCGACGCTCGACGGTGCATGCTCTCCTCAGGCAGGGTGTTGAGTCAATTATAGACAGAACGCTGCCCGCCGCGTGATACAATGCCCCCACAAGGCGCCCACCGGAGGCGCCAACGAGCGTACAGGGAAGCGCCGGCGATGACCGAAGACGACGTAGCCGCCTATATCGACCACCTGTGCGCGCACCTGCCACCGGCATACAGCCATCTGACGTCCGAGCAGGTGCGGGCGGTGCTGGATGCCGAGTCGGATTATTTCGAGCGTCGCTTCGGCCCGACGCAAGGCTGGCGCGCCCTGTTGCGCTCCCTCTTCATCCGGGGCGATCCGACGCCGCGGGAAATCGAGCGCGAGCGGCCCGCCTTTGAAGCCTATGTGGTCCAGGCGCTAGGTAGCCGGGGCGATCTGACGCCCGATGAGATTCGCGTGATCATGGACGTCGAGGGCGAGGCCGGCCCGCTCTGGCAGCGGCCGCCCAGGGATAAATCGGCACAAGCCCGCGACCGCTGAAAGGGTGGGGGG
>Ga0070740_10005997_pt1 | contig 10918 bp, 12 predicted proteins | sample Coa_R2_FD_67286 | JGI IMG/M metagenome (GOLD analysis project Ga0070740, IMG submission 67286) | Surface soil microbial communities from Centralia Pennsylvania, which are recovering from an underground coalmine fire - Coalmine... | ecosystem: Environmental > Terrestrial > Soil > Unclassified ...
AGTTTCGCGCAAAATTCGAACGATTTGTTCTTCGGAATATCGACTCTTTTTCATACAATGCCCTCGTTTGAGGGGCATTATCTCTAAATCAGCTTGGTTTGAAAATCCCGGGGCAGGTCAATAGGTTCTGTGGCGAAAAACCTGTGGTGCCCCCGAAGGTTTTCTTGAGGTCAACAGATAGCTTCTCAACGATTGATTTTCCCCAGCCAAATTTTTCTTGTGCTTCTACTATTCTTTGACCAAACCACCAGTAAAGCTGAAATTGCTCTCGTGATGCAGCTTTCGCTATCTTTATTCGGGTTGAAAGGATTCGTTGCTTGGCTTCTTCTAGTAATAGTAAATACTTTTTGTCAGAGGTATCGATGACATTATCCATTGAGAAATTCCTTTATTAATGTTTACCGTTCGCTATTCCACATTCAAAAGCATCCACATGTGGTTGCCAAAAAAAGTTTGGGAGGTTTTCAACTGCAAACCGAGTTCGCGATTCTAATACATTCTTGTTCTTTTGCAATGCCAATTATTAAAAAAAATTAATATATTTCAATGTCTTAAAAGAATCAGTGGGTCCTCAGTTCGAGTTTTTTAATTATAGGTCTGAGAAGTAAGGGTTGGTAAATGGATGTGTTTTTTCAGGAATCGTGAAATTGGTGTTATCTACTCGGAAGGAAAGCAAAAAATGACCTTCGTTAAAATTGTAGGAGACCTTAATCTCTGTAATAAACGGAAATTCTTTTTGCATATCGGACTTCATATGATTGAGCAAGGTTGGTTCCGGGAATTTGCCAAAATATTTGCGATGCACCAATAGTTCAAAGAGGGCTTTGATAGATTTTGTAAAGGTGGTGTTATTGTTCAGTGTCATAAGTTAGCTGTACAAATATTTTCTTTGTAATATCTACTTTTAAGAGAAAATATAAAGCAAAATAGAACTGAAATGTATAATATCTTTACGAATATATTGTTATTTGTCGCTTCTATTCTATGCAGGTTAGCTTATTACTGTTAACAATAAAATATGTATTATCAACTTCCTAGATCACCAGTTTGTTACTAAAAAAAATCAATTGTTACTCATCGTATGTAGACACATAGTGTTCAATTAGATTTAATTCAGGCATGAACATTACATATAAGTTCGGCCTACGAATTAAAAGCCTCAGAGAGGCGAAGGGGTGGTCGCAGGAAGATCTTGCGGAACATTCAGGTCTGCATAGAACTTACATTAGTGGTATAGAACGCGGAACACGAAATCCAACATTAGAAGTCATAGATTGTTTTGCACAAACTTTTCATATGTCATTAAAAGAGCTTTTTAACTTCAACTAAATTAATTGATGAATCCAGGTTATGCTTTTATCAAACACAAGCCAGCTCAAGCGCATTTATGAGATATTAACTGCATACATGCGAATTCCTTTTTATCAAGACGATGCTATACCAGGAAGAATCTTAGAAAAAACTATTGCATTAGTTAAAAAAGTTGAACTGCTTGATACATATGATTATGTAGATATAGTTAAACTAAACGATATGGGTTGGCAAATCAAATCAACAAAAGCGAATACCCCTGTAACATGGAAAAGAGCAAAAATATCAGCAGAAAAGAAAAAATTAATCGAAGCATCAATGAATGATCAAGCTCTTTGCCAAATATTAGGAAACGCTGTTATTGATTTTTGTAATAAGAATGTTCAAGAATGCATAATAAAATACAATCTACGTGAGGTGGGTTATTGTAGACTTGTTGTTTATCCTGACAATTCAGCATTATATTTCGAACGAAAACTATGTACATCCGATAACCCAATAATCTTTGATCCAAATGATTTTAGTTGGCATTGGTCTAGTCAAAAAGAAACAAAGAAAAAAGAACAGTTACCAGCCTTACATGGGATACATAAAAAAACTAATAAAAAATGGTGGTCATGGCATGGTCAAAGTGAAAATCAACTCCATTTTTCTGGCGAATCGTTATGGTGGCCCGCGATTAATACACCTCATTTAGAAGGTGAATTCATAATCTCCGAGAAAGATCATGCTATAGCCTTCAAATTACCAACTTCGACTGTTTCCCTTGAAGATTTGGTTGTCTTTCTCAATTCCAAATGATGAAGCATATTCTTTACAATTATTTCTGCTAATAAAGGAGGCACTGCATTACCGATTTGTCCGCACTGATCAACATAACTACCAATAAACTCATAATCATCTGGAAAACTTTGAATTCGTGCGGCTTCCCTCACTGTAATAGTGCGGATATCAACAGGATGCCCCCACCTACCCGAACCAGGATGAAAAACCCATCTTGTGATTGTAGGACAAATCATTTCTTTTGTTAGACGACCATATGCTCCACTATACCCTCCTTTAGTTTGCAAATGTATAGGCAAATCTTTCAGTCCTTGTCCAGGTAATAATGATGACAATCTTTCAAATTGAATCGGCTTAAGGTGTCTGGCAGCATGATTTTTAACGGATTTTTTTTGCTTGCACCTCATTTTATTTTGAAATTCATTATTTGGTTCTGTTGCATATTCTATTTCAAGTGGAGCATCTGTATGTTTGAGGCTAGGTAAATCACTTATTGCATCCCACACTGTAACATGTGTATTAGTATCTAATAATTCAAAACTCTTTTTAATCTTTTTTTCACGGAAATGTGTAGGCTCTGGAATTTTGAATGGAATCTTTCCCTTATGAGCCATAAAAAATGCTCTTCTTCTTCTTTGCGGAACTCCATAATCGGCAGAATTTAGAACCGCATGGGTGACGATATAACCTTGATTATGTAATCGCTCTAATATTTCGTCAGTATATGCTTGGTCGAAACCATTTTTCATTTCTGCCACATTTTCCATTAGAACCATTTTTGGATTTAAAATTTCGCAATAATCTAGAAAAGATTTAATTAATTGATTTCTTGAATCTTCTAAATATCTATTCTTTCTAGGGACATTTTTTGAAAACCCCTGACAAGGTGGTCCGCCGGCGAGCAAATCTAATTCACCGGGAATAATTCCAACTAACTCCATAAACTCAACTGGAGAAACTTGTGAAATATCCTTCAAAATGCTTTTTGCATCTGGAAAGTTCTTAGAAAAAGTGGAAAGATATTTTTGTTCAATATCTATACCAGCTAAAACTTCAAATCCAGCATTTCTTAGTCCGACTGAAATACCGCCACAGCCACAAAATAAATCAATCGCTTTCAACATAATATTCCATCACCTAATAGCATCATCTGATTGTTACTGATAGTATTCAAAGATTCTTGGTTTGTCAAAGCCTTTATATATATAATTTATTAACCAAATTACTTTTTAATAATTAGTAATCAAAAAAAATATCAAGAATTTAGCATATTATTGATTATGTAATATCCTATAATGAGTGTACTGTGCATAATTTATTATACGCCAAATTGCATAATATTTATTCTTATAAGGTGCTAACTTATGGCAAGTAAGAAGAGAAAATTCAAAAATCCCGTTTCGCAACGATCTTACATAATGTCTCGTGTAAAATCGCGAGGGAATAAATCAACAGAACTTGTTTTAATTAGGATACTCCGTAAATATAAGATTACAGGATGGAGAAGACATATTTCGCTTAAAGGTCGTCCTGATTTCTGTTTTGTGAAGGAAAAACTCGCAGTTTTCGTTGATGGTTGTTTTTGGCATGGATGTATCAAATGTTATAGAGCGCCAAAAATGAATGCTGATTATTGGCAACAAAAAATTAAATATAACTTAAGGCGTGATATATCAAATGCACGATTTCTTCGACATTTAGGTTGGTCTGTTCTTCGATTTCGTGAGCATATTTTGAAAGATTCAAGTAAGCACCAACAAATTGCTATAAAGATTTTAAATAAACTATCAGAATCACGAAAATAAAACTTCCAATGAAACGCAGGACCCTGTCTGTCTCGAATTGCAATTTATGCAGCAGCAAGTAGCAGAACCATTCTATAAAAAAGAAGATAAACATTTACTTGCGACAATGCTGTTTAACATTCTGTGTATTGATGTGCCATCATGTTGGTTCCCAACATATTAGTTTGAGCGATCAATGCTTTTTATTCTTATCACGATTAATAACCGCTGGCATGGCAATATTTTCAGGTGCAATGGATTTCGCTCCGTTAGGTTGGATTAGCCTGATTACAAGATAAATAATGTGGAAGATTAAATAAAAGCTCGCTCTTATGGCCTCATTATCTCAAATGAGTATAAAATGCTGAATATCAGCGATATATTGTTATTTATATGAAATTAACAATTCGAGACACACAGGCAGAAGTATTTTTTATTGATCATCTTTCTGTTTGTTGATATATCATATGTTATCTATATAGCGTTTTGATATCTTCATCGTTAATCACAATACGCTTAGAATTTTTCTTTTTTGCCATCTTATAAATTTTAGCTAAATCTAAGTTGTCATATGTTTCCTGCATTAGCGAGCATTTCTTTGCTAGCTTTTGTTTTACTATGTCCAAAATATGTTTAATGTGTTGCTTTGTTTCCTTGAGCACGATGATTTGTGTTGTTAGAGTTTGACGTAGCTCAGAAAAGTAAGTGCATGGTACAGTTCCTAACTTTCTTGCTTTGCTCTCTGATGGCAATACAAGTATACCTCTACAAAATTCATGTTGTGAAATGCCTGCATGAGCGACATAATTATGTCTCATATCCATTAATTTATTATGTATCTCTTTGTACTCTTTAGATATGACTTCCATCCCGAGTTTTATTCTTCTCCCATCTGCTTGAGTAAAACACTTTCCATATGTGATGAGGATAGCTCTGCTCAAGCCTTTTATTAACAAATCATTTTTTTCTTCTTTTACGTTGATTAGTTCCAGGAGTATGTCAATAAAGTCCAGAATATCTTGAAGATCCTTCTCGATTAATATGTAAGCGCAGTATTGACGTGAAAGATTTGTGTTTATTTCAATTGTTATGCCTGGCTTGGATGACTTGCTTTGATAATAATAAGTATAAATTGGCTGGCCAGATTTATTTATGTATATCTTTTGGTGCCATCCGTTTTCATGTGTATTCCAGGATGTTGATCCAATTTTATCGAACAATTTACACCTCGGTTTTTATAAAAGTACTCTGCGGAAAAGTTGTGCTCTCATTTCCTGAATTTAAAGCAGTTAGCAGTAGGCTGAGCTCATATCTATAGGGTTACTTACCATCATGAAATTTATGAATATCAAACCATTCAATTAACTTATCTTTAGAAATTTCATTTGTAGCAACTTGTTCAATAACATCTGCAAATTCATTCAACCCTGTTTTCACATCAAAAGGATATTGAAGTGAATATCCATTTATATCCATAAAAGTAACAGCAACGATACCAGCCGTTCGCTTATTTCCATCGAAAAATGCATGCGCTTTTGTAAGAAAATAGCAAAGCGCACCAGCTACACACGCAATACCGCCATGTTGAAAAGGGTAGGAGCCAGGATATAATGCAGCATGCACCGCGCTTTCAACTTTTCTACTATCAGCGCAGAGATGTTTTTGATTTTCCTGTTCAACAATGAGCTTGTTAATAGCAATCACTTGGTTAACAGTGAGGAGTTCAATTTTAGTTTTGGTCACTTATTTTAATTTCTCTAGCATATGAGCATGTTTCTTCATCATCTTGATAGCAGATTTGGCAGCTTTCTCGTCACTGGCTTTAGTTGTCTCAACGGGTGTCAGTACTTGTCTGCTAGTAATAAATTGGCGTACCGCCATATTGATCAAGCGAGAAGCCTTGAAGCCCGGGTTATGTTCCAGCCAGTCATTAACGGGTTTTTGCAAATCCTTATCTAGCCTGAAGCTGGTAGACTTGCTAGTGGATTTGGATGCTTTAGAGCTCATGGTGCAATACCTCATATTTATATACTACATTGTACTACAAAGTAGTAATATTTCCACTGCGCGACTTTTGCGCGACTGAACAGTGCACTCTAATGCACTCTTATGCATTTGTAACGGGCGCCATGCATAAAAAATTGTTAAATTTCAATTGCTTAACTTTTGGTAACCTGATTCGTAATCAGTAGGCCCGCAGTTCGAGTCTGCGCGCCGGCAGGTTGATAAAAAACAATAGGGTCTTTCGGGTCTTTCCCAATTAAGGGGGCGTCGTTTAAGGGGTCTTTCCCAATTAAGGGGGCGTCGTTTAAGAGCATAGCACTCTAACACGCAGTCTATAGTTTTCAAAATTCCGAAATCCATAAGCACGTCGCTGTATCCATTTCAACCTCAAACAAAAACAACTTCTGGATGTAAAAAAATCCCAAATTGTTGATAAACTGACTGTTGTATTTGCTCTGCCAAATTTTTGATTTCTGCTGCATTGCCTTTGGCATAATTTACTAAAATCAACGCTTGTTTTTCATAAACTCCGATGTCACCAAAACGCTTGCCTTTCCAACCACATTGTTCGATGAGCCATGCAGCGCTGATTTTGATAGTATTCTCATCGTCAGTAAGAAAGTAAGGCATTTTCGGGTAGATTTTTTGCAGTTTAAGGAAATCGTTTTGAGAGACTATAGGGTTCTTAAAAAAACTACCGGCATTGCCAATTTTTTTAGGATCTGGCAGCTTGCTGCGACGTATGCGTATGACAGCATCACTAATTGTTTTAATATTTAATTCTTCTATCGGTATGTTATCAAGCGTTTCCTTAAGATTGCCATAGTGAATATTAAATTCAGGAACTTTGTTAAGCCGTAAGATTACAGATACAATAATATATTGATCCTTGAGTGCATTCTTAAAAATGCTATCACGATAAGAAAAATGACAGGCTTCATTGGTAAAAGTGTGGACAGAACCAGTTTGAATATTGATGGCGGTTAATTGAAATAAAACGTCGCTTAACTCAGCCCCGTAAGCACCAATATTTTGTATAGGTGCAGCACCAACAGTGCCAGGGATGAGCGAAAGATTTTCAATGCCAGCGTAACCTTGATTTACGCAATACATCACAAAATCGTGCCAGTTTTCACCGCCGCCAGCCTCGATCCAGATATGTTTCATATCTTCATCTATGATTTGAATTCCTTTGATTGTCATTTTTATTACAAGGCCTGGATAATCCTTGGTAAATAATGTATTACTGCCTTCACCTAAAATAAATTTGGAGACACTGCGATAGTTTTCTAAGTTAAGCAACTGCTGCAATTCTTCACGGTTTTGCACGTTGATAAAATATCTTGCTTTGGCTTCTACACCAAAAGTATTTAAATCTTTGAGAGTAAAGTTTTCTTGAATGAGTAATTGGGGTTTCATATTTTTGAAGATTCTCATTAATTAGTCGCAAGCCATTACCAAATTAAAGCATAATAATATATATATTTTACTTATTCTGTAACAAGTTGATATTGAATAGTGCTAATTTAATCAAAAATTGTAGCGAATGTCATGAAACTTCACAAATTAAATTATTTAGTGGATCGTCTGTTTTATAGATTGAACCGCGTCGTAATGCCTAGCATTCATCAGGTTTAATAATTTTATCTTCAAATAAAGATTCTTCCCATGAAATCATCGATTCTAAATAATTACGAGATGGATGCATTGCATATAAACTTCCAGTGCAGGCCAGTAGGGAGTAAGCCTCATGCACTATTGAGCAAGGCATGGCATCTCCTGGCGTAGTGTTTGCGTACTGCTCAGGATTAGTCGCGTGCTGGAATCAGGCTGCGTCCACTTGTGCCAGCAGAAGGAATTCAGTCTGGAGCAATGATTTTGTGCATGATGCCTGACAAAAAGTTTCAATGGAAAGTTTCGTGATGAATATTTGTCGATGGCATGGGTAATGTAGGTTACAAATTTTGTTGTATGATGATACTCATAAATAATGAAGTACCATCATGTCGAAATCTTTTCAGTCTAAAAATATCTAATCGGTAGAACGTGAACGTTTACGTAAAATCAACCGAATTTGCATTTTGAAAAATCAACAACGCCACATATCGGAATCCCTATCACGTCAGTGATGCTGGTCCTATTATTAGTGGTAACAGATGGTGAAAAAAGTCTGTGATTATTTCGTGAATGTTCTTGTATTGTTGAAAAATATGCTTTTTTCAATTCTTCTTTTATCCAGCTGTGATAATTAGCATTGATAAAATCAAATACCGCATTCAATGAGTTGTTATTCATTTCTGAAAATGATTTACTATTTTGATTAAGATGAAAGATGATATCCTGGTTAACAGTGCTAACATAAGCACAAATGACGTCAATGATTACATCGTTTGTTAATTTTTTATTCCAATTCAATATTTGTAGAATTTCCGATTTTATGGATCCATTTTTATTCAATAAGTCTTTGTGAGCTATTTCTATAATTATTTTTTCAAGGTTTCTAATTAAATTTTGGTCTGTAGGATTGGTTAATTGATAACCATATTCCGTCTTAGAAGGTTTCAGCATGCTGACAATGTTTTCAAACATGGAAGATAAATTTTGGACATCTGTTAAAGTAAGAAAACTAGGGCAATCATCAAATATACGTTTCCTTAATCCGCTATTTTCAAGCTTTCGTTCAGATAAACTCGTCATTTTCTCAGGGCTTAAATTGTGTAAAATCTCGATAAATAAAGACCTGGAATTATTCATATAGACACTCCTCATTTAAAACGTCATTTTATAGCATAATAATTCCAAAATATCGTGGGTTATCAGCTGCTTGTTTTGATATATAAATCGAGATCTTTACGATGTGCAATGATATTAGCTGTACGTTGTTTGGATTGTTCACTCAAACATGTGAAAAATAGAACCATGACGATTTCACAATGGATGACATTTGATTGGGATAACAAAAATACCGCTTCAGGAAAATTATGTCTTCTGCATATATTTGTATGAATTGAAAGCACGGGAAAGAGTAACAAGACGCAATCACATTTGTTCATTGCGTCGCCGAAGGTTTGTTCAAGTATTAAGTGTTGCTGTAAGTCTATGATTCTTTGTAAATATAGAGCTAATATTTGCTTAATAATCTTCTTGTAAAATAAATCATTATAATTCATAGCCAAATGGCAAGACGAGATCATGAAAATATACTTCTATGTACGTGTCAACAAGAGTGGTCAAACCGATTACGAGCTCCGTGAGTTCGACGTCAGTGAGGTGGTATTTGCTGAAATCCAGAAGATTGCTGAAATGTATGGCAATCGTGCAGACTCCGACTTGCATGATGTGAATTCACACCTGATTCTTGGCGACAGTCATTTTGAATTCGATGCGGAGAATGAAGAATATTTTGAAAAAATCAAATCCCGTCTGCTCAAGGGCAAAGAGAAGGAATCTGATGAACGAATCCTGGCTGTGGATTATGACGAATCAATAAATGAAGAAGACGCAGATATCATCTTTGGTCGTGATGGTGTCTCTGAATTGAACCAATCATCATTACTGGATAGATCAAGCAAGAACCGGCTTCTGCTGGAAGCGGAGGCCGCACGATTTCTGGATCAATGGAAGGTTAATATCGAGCCGATTGCAGCCATTCAGAATCAATACAAAGAAATTGAAACACTCAAGACGCTTCCTCAGGTCCTTTTGCAGTGTGTTAGTGATATTGACGACTTCCTGCACATGCTTGCTCAATTTGAACCGGAGTTGGATTTTTCCGGTTATTCCCATGAAGATGAACAAAGAGAATCCGAGCTGAAAAAGAAATTGGATTCTCTAGGTGGGCTGTCGAAGAAATTGCATGATTTTCATGTGTGTCTCAATGCAGCCAAACGACTCCATTATTCTATTTTGAAAAGTAATTCGGTTTTTACTGAACGCTTGGGGAAAGTAGATGAACAAGCACTGGATAAGCATTATGTCAGTCTATCGTCAGCCCTAGAAAAATTAAGCGATCTGCTTTCCCGTCATCGACACCAAGTCCAGCTTGAGCTGGCAAAAGTTGAGGGCAAGAAGCATCAAAATACTATCATCATCCGCACCTGGTATGCTTCAAAAAGTGACGAAGAGCAGCGTGAAATGTTTGGTATCCCATCTGACGGCCATACCACAGTTGAATTATACAAGAATGAAAACGAACGCATTTATCTCGGCTTTTATGTCTGTCCGAATAAAGACAAGTCCACTATTGGAAAAGCGTTTAAAAAAGTGAAGCTTCCCTCGCCAGATCCCGGCCGCGGTTATTTCGTGGACCTTGAATATGACCAGTCACTGGTAGGGGCAGGCAAGAAATTTTCACGCTGTGAAACGGTCGTCATCAAATGTGATCGTCCTGGCGCTGAACTGGATTTTGACGCTGCTTATGATTGGGCGCAGCGGACAATGGCGAAATATCCGGTAAAAACAGCGTATGGCAGAAGCATACGAATTCTTGATGACTATAATTTCTATCACAATAACTGTGCAAGCTTTGGCGCAGAAGCCCTGCGGCAAGCTGGCGCAGGTGATCATATCCGATATTCAGGAAAGACCGTCATAGACATCGATACACCCAGCGGCGTGCGCGAATATGCCTTGAGATTGGAGGAGAAGTTGAGGCGAACAGCTGCCATTGTCCAGCGCGAAACAGAAATTTCTTCAAATCCATTTATGTCAACGCAAGACAAATGTGCGAGTTACCTGGGATTGGCGGTCGAGCGTTTAAAGCTAATCAAAGATAATCCAGTCCTGGATGAATTCATCCAGGTGCTTAATCGCAAGCGTATGAAATTGATGGATTTGGAAACTGGTGATGTAGATACGTTTCTCGATAAGCTGTTTGGCAGATTGTATGTAACAGTTAGTGATCTTTATGGAGTTTCCAGAGACCATATGACGGACCCGGTGCCGGGTGCGGATGAAATCGTTGCTGTCATCAAACACCTGACGATGTTGATGCCGGTCCAGGAGCGCATTTTGATCAAGGCCATGAACAGTACTAT
>Ga0070740_10005998_pt1 | contig 10918 bp, 18 predicted proteins | sample Coa_R2_FD_67286 | JGI IMG/M metagenome (GOLD analysis project Ga0070740, IMG submission 67286) | Surface soil microbial communities from Centralia Pennsylvania, which are recovering from an underground coalmine fire - Coalmine... | ecosystem: Environmental > Terrestrial > Soil > Unclassified ...
CGCTCGAGGAGGTCAGCAGCCGCGCGGTACACATCGTAGGTTTTGCCGCTGATGTAGACCGGCGGCAGCGTTGTCGCCGAGAACTGCCAGTGACCGGCGACGGGTTCCGAAAGCGAGGGCGTCACCACATTTACCAGGAACTGCTTGAGCACCAGGTCATCCTCCCAGTCGCCGAGCTCCGTGTAGTAGTCCAGGTATTGAATAAGCGAGCCCGTATAGGTGGGCAGCGGCTTCATTACCTGGTTCTTCACATCCATACGGGACGCATCCATCACATCCTGGATCTGGTCATCTGTCCAGATCTGGCTCGATCCTGCCGGGTCATTAATCAGCAGGCGCACCCGGCTAATGAGTGCGGCCATCGTGCTGCGCGCCATACGCTGCGTGCGCCTCCTTTCATTCGTTTGCCGACGCCGGGTGGGCGACGGGCTTACGGGCGACCCAGTTCGATGTCCCCCTGGTAGGTGATGGTCGGGCTGGTGCCGGCACCGGCGAAGTTGGCGGACAGACGGACCCAGATGCCGTTGGCCACATTGGAGGGCGACACCTCGAACGGAATCGCGAGTTCGCCGCTTTGCGCGGTCGTGGACAGCGTGATGGGATCAGCCTGGAACTCCGTGTTGTAGGTCGAGCCGCCATCGCGGCTCACATCGATTGAGAACACGACCGTGTTGGAGCCACTGGCGTTGCTGGCCGCGCTGTAGATGACGCGCGCTTTGAGCCCACGGCGCGGCGTGCCTGCGACCAGTTGCAGACCCGCCCCATTAAAGGTCGCAGTCTTGGTGACCTGGGGCTGAAGCTGAATGAGGGCATCAGTTGCCATGATCGATCGTCTCCTTTCTGCCCAATCAGGCCAGCTTGAGGTCAAAAAGCCGACCAATACTACGGGTACTGGCGTTCATAAAGCCGATCGCCCAGTCGATGAGCGTTCGGTAGATCGCGCCGTTATAGATCAGGCCAAGGTCCTGGACATTGGGCGGCTCGAATTGCCAGCCAAAGAAGTGGTCGGAATCAAAATTAACCGCATAGATCGAGGTGTAGGTGCCACCCGTATCGGCGCTGCCATTCGCGGTTTCGGTCACGGTGATGATACGCGTCTGCTGGTCCTGCTTGTAGCCAGGGTCGCGAATGACCGCGCCCTTATACATCTCAATCGTGCGGTTGAACTGGTCCTGCATGATCGAGAAGCCACCGTTGGTGCCCAGCGTGCGCATTGCGAAGGCGAAGCGGCGCTTCATGACCTCGTTCATGTACAGGACGACCCCGGTGCCTTCAGGCGAGTCCACCGACCAGAGGAGCTGATCCAGGAATTCGATAAATTGATTGGCGGTCGCGGTCGTGATGCCGGCCTGCGAAAGGTTGCAGCCGCCAGCATCAATCTTGTTTTCCGGGCGCACGCCGTACTGGCCGCCATTGTCGATGCGGAAGCGCAGCCCGATCGGCGCATTCTGATCCCCTGTGACATGATCGTTCTTGAAGAATTTGTAGTTCATGTCATAGGTGAGAGCCTTGAGGTACGCCTCGGTTTGCGTCGCACGCGGGTCCACAATCGCGTTCTCTTCCTCAACGAGGAATTTGTCCACGTCAATGTAGTTGCGGATAAAGAACGCCTGTTCCTGGTAGGCCGTGGGAGTGCCTTTGGTGGTAACCCCCTCTGCATTGAGCGGCGACCAGTTAACGGTCGGCAAATTTCCTTCAAAACGCACCCCATTGGCAATCAAGGTTTTTTTGTTGATAAGAGGCACGTCCTGTATAACGTTGGAGTAGAGGATCAGGCTATAGGTCACAGCCTGAACCAGCGGATCGTTGGACATCAAGGCGTAGTCCGCCAGCGTGACAGTCCCCGATGCAATAGCCATACAAAAGGCTCCTGGTTATTCTGCCAGGAGCCGGTCTCTCTCGTATAACGAGCGACAGGTTCGTCGCGCGCGCAGGCATCCTGGCACTACTGCGGGCGTTTGTACACGTCCGCCAGGCGCACAGGCTTGCCAGGCGTCGCAGAATTGGGCGGCGCGATCGCGGACCGACCCGGATTCATCGCAGGGACGGTCGGCGGGCGAAGAGCAGATGGCCCGGCCTGCTGGCCCGGTGGTGTTCCACCAGGCGAAGAGCCGTGCTGCGGCGGCGGACTCGCGAGGGCTGGAGCCAGGTAGGGCTTATTCTTCAGCAGCTTTTCGAGAAGTTCCCTGGCATTCTTGGGCGTGCCATCGTCTTCGTACTCCAATTCGCTCCAATCGAGCAACCTGGTTGCGGCGTCGGGATCGATAATGCCGAGTTTCGATGCCTGCCGTTCTACCTCGTAACGCACCAGGCGCTCTTGCATCTGGCGTACATAGACATCGTGGGCAGCCTGGAGTTCGGCGTGCTGCTTTCTGGTTCGCTCCAGCTCGCTCAGTTGCGCGTCTTCCGCGGCCTTTCTCGCGGCCTCCGCCTCGGCCTCCTTCTTCTCGTAGGCCGAGAGCTTTCTGCGATGCCGTTCGAGTTCCTCTTTGGCATTGCTGTGCGCGTGTTCGATTTCAGCAATCCGCTTCAACGCCTCCTCAAGCGTAAGCGAGGCTGCCGGGGGCGTCGCGCTCCCAGGAGCAGGGGTGCCCGTCGCGGGCGGATCTGGCTGGGGCATCGCGCCCGCGCCAGATGAGGGTTCGTCTGTCATAAGTGTAATCGATCCTTCCACAATAGTCAAGTAATGAATACTCAATCAATGAATATCAGTAGCGGCGCGCCAGTTTCACCTGCTGGTCAGCGACAAATGCCTGCACATCGGCGCGGATCTGCCGCAGCGTGAGCACCTCCTCGATCACGTCCTGTAAGATGTCGCGCGCGGCATCATAAGGCGCCACGTTGACGTGCGCCGAGCCCTCATCGAGCGCGAGCAGGGCGGCGCGCATCTCATCTTCGGTGCGCAGGCGGCTTCCCGGCCTTTTCCCTTCTGCTTTTGCCATCATTGTGCCATATTCTTCAAGCTATCCGGCACCTCCATCCTGGCTTCGGCATAGGCGCGGATGAGCGCGCGAGCAGCCTTCTTCTTCTCAGCCGGCGAGACATTTTTGAGGCCGCCACGCGCGCCAGCAAGGGCGGCGGCGGCGGCGCTGAGCGCGTTTTTGTTGATATCGCCGTTTGGTTCTTTGATGGGGAGTTTGCAATTAGCTTGAATCTTATCCTTGCCTGCTGGATTCGTATCGATCAGGCAGGCAGCACAAAATGCGTCAGTGTCTTTGTAACGGGATGCCGATCCATCCCACGGGCGGTCGGTTACGGCCATCGGTTTCCACTCCTTTTCGTGTCTCATCAGGTTTCGTGAGCTTTTTCATGCCTTTGGGCGGCGAGATCGCTGGTTTCGCCCTGGGCTTGCCAGCATTCGGGTTGTTGGCTTTCAGTCGCATATCTTTGGGGGTACTGGTTTTCGGCTTCCCACCCATCGTGTCCGTCTCCTTCCTCCTGCTATTCTTTCACCAATGCTTTCAAGGGCTTTTCGTAAATCGAGTGACCCCACGTCTCGTCGTGCTTGTGTCCAACCACGTCACTGAGCGAGAAATCTCCCTTGCTCCAGCCCTGGTATTTGGCTCCCAGGATCGCGCGCTGTGTTTGTTCGCTCTGGCCTGCCAGCCAGTCCTCGCCGCTCTGGATCTGTGGTCGTGTGTCAGACAGATCGCTTGTATCCACATCTGGACCCAGGATGTCTGACCACGACTTCGTTTTTGGAACAGGTGCGCATCGGCAATTCACATGGCTCTCCAGGTCCTCAGAAAGCGGGTGCTCGGTGCCGTTCATCGCGATGCAGGCGGCGCACGTCCGCCTGGAGAGATCGGCGCTCCAGATCCACCCCTCGACCGCATCGGCGTTGGCGCGGTAGGTCTCGTTGGCCGCGCCACGATAGGCCCGGTTCATCTCCGTGCGCGCGATGGTGAGCGCCCGCTGGCGTGGCTCATCAAGTATCTGATTGATCGAGCGCGCGACCTGGCGCGGGTTGTCGCCCAGCGTGAGACCGCGAATGAGTGCGCTGGCCACATCGGCGGCGGCTTTTTCGCCAAAGCCAGCGAAGAGATCGGCGAGTGGCGACCCTGCCTGCGTGGCCCCCACCAGGTCCGCGATCGCCCGCGGCGAGGCGACGCCAAAGGCCCACTCGATTCCTTCGGGCACCTGCGCCGAGAGCAGGTCCGCCGCCGCGCTCTTGCCGAGCGCCACCCCGATGTGCTGGAGCTGGCCGACGGCGAGTTGCGCCTGCGCGCCATAAGCATTCACCTGGCTGATAATCAGCCGTTTCAGCTTCTCCAGCCGGCCAGCCTCATAGAGCCAGGACAGCGGGATCTGCTCGCCTTCGGCCAGCCGCTCGATCATCTCATCATACAGCCGATCGAGCTTCGGCCCGATCACGGCCAGGGTATGTTGATAGCCAGCCTCGAGCGCCTGGACCGCTTTCGCCTCGCGATCGGCGAGCAGCGTTCGATATCGCTGGATGATCTGCGTGATGCGACCAGGCGTACTCATTGACTGGTCGTCTCCCTCCATGCACGCATATCAGGGATCGACGCACGTATGTGTGTTTCCAGGCTGCCTGTTCTCTCTTTGCCGCATTCATCGAGATATTCTATTGGGTCGCTGCCTCTTTCAAGCAGACGGCCAGCGATCCTGATTGCCGGCACCGTGCGAAAACAGGCCAGGACCTGTTCGCATGCGTGGCCTACCGTGTGCTGCACCAGATCGTATGTACGCCTCGCAACAACGTTCTGCAAGCGAGACGCTAACTCCTGCTTGATCGTTTCCTCGTCATCGATCGCATTCCGTTCTCGCCAATCGGCCACCTCGCCAATCTGCTTGTCTATTTCCAGGAGGAGCATCCTGGCAAAGTGTATGAACCGCTCATTCCTCGCAGTCATGGCTGCCCTCCTCCCTGTTGCATCGAGCTCTGCCCTTGCTCAGGCTGCTGGCCAGGCAGCGCTCTGGTGCCTGGCACTGCCGGTGGCAGACCTTGCCCGCGCGCAAAGTTTTCCAGTGCCTGCGCATCCTCGGTCTTTGAGAGCTCCATCTCCTCCTCAGGATCGTATCCAAGTTCGCGCTGCAGCGTTGTATTGCTGATCCCCAGTTCCTTTTTTGCGATCGCGCTCTGCACGCTCGGCAGATCATCAGAGGGCAGTGCTGACTGCCAGGCCAGTGCGACCTGGATCTGAGTGGAGAAACCGGCCAGCACAAGCAGCGCGCAACTCACATCGATGAGCAGTTCTCCGTAGAGACAGCGCTTTTTGTCGGTCTTTTTGACCAGGGGCATGAACATCAGTTCGATTGCAATCCCGCTCATGTTGCCGCGCGGCAGATCCGCAATGCGCCCGGTGGCCACCCCTGGCACGGCTGATTGCTCGTCAATATCGCTCCGAAGATTCGCAGCGAACTGGAGCGCATTAGCCACGTCGCTGGCAATGCTCACCGCCTCGATCTTGCTCTCAACCGTCGGCAGGCCAATGATGCGGCCTGGCTTGATGTCGATCACCTGCTCGCCAGTGCCGGTGGCATAAAGGATCGGCTGCCCGTAGAGCTTCTGGACGCGGTTGATATTCGACTGCACCAGGTTGAGCGCATTGTTCACCCCGATCAGATCAGAGGTAAGGTCAGCGGTGCCCCAGAAGCTGTTGGGCCTGGGCAGATTCTTGCAGCTAAAAAGCGGCGGGAAGGGATAGGGCCAGGCAATCGGATCGCCGGCCGCCTGCCACTCACCCCGATCGCCAACGCGCGTCCAGTGCTGGATCGACCAGGTGTCGTCTTTGTCCGGCATCATGCGCCGGGCGTTGCCATCGGGATCGACACGCGCGATCTCCTCGCGGTAATACGTCTTTTGCGGACTGCCGTTCACCTGCTCATGCGTGCAGTACTCGATACAGTAGAGCAAAACCGTCTCGCAGTCCTGCGGAGCCGTCTCGACAAAGACAATCGAGGGATCAACCACGACCAGGCGGAAGCGTGTGCCATCCTGGGCAGGCACAATGCGCAAAAACGCCCGGCCCGCACACGCGCCATTCATGGCCAGGTCCTGCAGAAGCGGGATACGCGTCTCTTTGCGGCCCCAGGTCGCATCGAGCAACGCCTGAGCCTCGTCGGGCGCCCCCTCTTCCACGCTGATTTCCAGTTCCTTCCCGAACAGGAAATCAACGCCGCGATCGACGATCGCCTGACAGCGATTGGTCATCACATTATCGTCGGGTGCGCCGGGCATCGGCTGAAGCGGTTTCTCAAACTCGCCGTGATAGGCTTTCCATGCCTGCTCGATCTGCTTCTGCCGCTGGCGATCGGCATCCGTAATCACATAGCGCGGCTGCGTCATTGTGGGCGCTTCCCGCTGAAAGCCTTGCGCGTAGATGGGCGTTTGCGTCATGATTCCTTCTCCGGGCGGTGCGTCTGCGCATTCGAGAACCATTGACGGCTGAGCGAGCACAAGCAAAGACCCTCCGGCATCGGAGACTGCGCGAGATCCAACCACCCTGCAATCCCTGAGGGAGTGTTGCCCCCAAAGGGAAGCGCCGGCATCGGAGACTGCGCCGCCCCCTCCTCGGCGAGCGTCTTCTCATAACTGAACCTCTCGCGTGAAAGAGGCTCGATCTTGTCGCAGCACTGGAAGCCATTCATACGTATTCCCCCTTTAATACACCCGGTTGCTATAGCGAATCTCGCGCGGCTTCGCATCAAAGCGTGCGACCAGATAGCGCAGCGCATCCATGCCATGATTGTCGGCGTCAACGGGCTGCTCGCCCTTTTTGCGGCCCTGGCTCAGATCCCACACGTAGCTTTCGAACTCCTCTTCCATACAGGTCGGCGCCTTCGCTTTTGCCAGGTCCTGGTCACGTTCAATCAGGCTCCCCTGTACAATCACGAGACGGGGCTTGCCATCTCCGGCAGGCCGCAGGCGCGACGCGACATGCTGGATACCGTCGGAAATAGCCTTGTGGGCGGGCGTGGTAATCATGCGCAGATGGCGCTCCAGCGTCGCCCGACCTTCCGCGTCGTGATCGGCAATGATTTCGCGCGGCAGCGGGTCAGCCCAGTCCGCCGGGCTGTCTTTGAAACGCGGATGCTCGCGCGGCAGCAAGTGAAACCAGCCGGAGGCGAGCGCGATGTCGCGTGCGTGGTCCTCCACCAGCTTTTTCGTGTGGTAAATCTGCCGATAGATCCAGATCCGACCATCGGGATCAAGCGCGGCCCACAGGCACACGAACGGATTGGTAAAGCCGAAGTCAACCGAGAGATAGCGCGGCCATTCACGCGGGATCGGGCGGCGCTCGACGACATTGCGCGCCCGGTCCCAGGAGTCCTCGTAGACCGTGCCTTCCGCAGCGGCCCAGATGCCGTAACGGTTACGCGCCAGGCGCACGCCGGTGAGACCTGCCAGTACGCCGAAGATATACGCTTGCCCGGCCTCAGTCCAATCATTGGTGTGCAGGTCAAAATAGGCCGGGTTATCTTCGTGCCGCGAGATCAAGCGGGTCGTTACTCCATCATTCATCCGCTGATTGAGCCAATGGCCCGGGGCATCCGGGTTGCAGTCCATGATCAACTGATGATATGGCAGTTTGCCATGCCGCAGGCGCGAGCGCACGAACTCGATATCATTCACCGAGCACTCGGTCGCCTCGTTAATGAAAGCTACATCAAATTCCCAGCTCCTGACCTTGCTGGGCCTATCCAGACCGTTGATGATTAACAGCGAGCCGTTAGGATATTCGTAGGCAGCCGGGCGCACCCTATTGCCGCCGAAATACCGGATGCCCTCGCGCTCATCCAGGATGTGCTCGCGGTAGGTTGCGAGGGCGGAACCGGTCAGGTCTGTGTTGCGTTTGCGGGCAATCAGGGCTTTCGCGCCAGCATAACGCAGGAGGAGCAAATGAATCTTGAAGAGGATGCCGACCGTTTTGCCAGTGCCGGCAGGACCTTCCAGGCAGACCTCCAGGTCCTGGCAGGAGCCGAGAGCCAGAGCCGCGCCGCGCAGTTCTGGCGCACAAATGCGGATCTCTTCACTCACAGATCTGCCTCCTCTTCATGCGCTTGCGTGTCATCCACCTGCTGCTGGTTCGCGATGGCCAGCGGGCGGGTGGTTTCCTGCAAGAATTGCAGGTGCTCGAACTGCCGTTCTACCCGCTCCAGGATCTGCACAATCAATTCATCCTGGCTATCCAGGTGTGCGGCGGTATGCTCGGTGCGACTGGAGATAGAGCGGACCTCGCGCAGGACAACCGCATCGCGCCTGGTCTGGCCAAAAACCGCAATGCCAACAATGGTTTCGATGACAATAGCATAGTAGGAAGCCCCCAGATTCCACCAGGTAAGCGCCCGCTCATTCCTGGTCACCCAGACAACGATCGTGACAATCGTCAGGAGAATCAACAGGGTCCAGCGCCGGATAATGCCCTGGATCAGCCAGCTCGCATATTCAGCGCGCGTGAGTTCATCGCCGGTCACCGGGTCACGACGATAGGGTCGCTTGCTCACCCTGTACCTCCTTTGGCGACGAGAGGCCCAGTCCGAGGTAGCCCGCCGGTATCTCGCGAATCACGACCTGCGCGGCGGCGATCGTGCTCTGTGCTTCCTGATCGAGTCCCATCAAGCGCGCACGCCGCTCCATAATCGCGAGCAGGCGATCCACCGCGAACAGCCGGCCTTTGTGGGACTCGTCCATTGCCAGCTTCCAGATGGCCTGCTGGAGCTGGTCCAGTTCGTGCAGTTGTTCACGCCGCAGTTCCTCGACGTTGGTTACGACCACGCGATTCATTTCGCGGAGTACGGCTTTACGGCAGGCGGAGGCCGAGCCATAGCCGGTCTCGCGCGCGATCTGCTCATAGGTGAGCTTGCGCGCGCGCAACGCGAGCGCCTGGCTGGCCCGCTGCGCGGCGTTCACATCGCGATTTGGTACCCTTTGCGTGTCCCTCATTGTCCCTTGCGCCTCGTGTAGCTCCTCTTCGGGTCAGGTGAAGCCTCGGCCACGCCGGGCGTTTGCGTGGCCGAAGGCTCGCGCCTCTTGCGCCGGGGCAGCCGATCGAGCGCATGACTGATATCCTCATCAGACAGATGCGTCGGGCGCAGCGGCGGCGGATAGGCGGCGCGCAGATACGCGTCAGAATCAAGCATACCAACACCTCGGATACAACAAAAAGGTCATCCCGCCGCATGCCTGTGCCTCGGCGGGATGACCTTGCAGGCTCTTTTCTACCCGTGCAGTCTCTTTCCTTAAGTATAGATCAGATGTCACGCTTTCTCAAGAGATCGATGATCTCTGCTGAGAGCGGATCGCGACCGTCGTCGATTGCCTGCCGAATGGCCTGTAAGAAAGCCCATCCAAACGCGTGCCGCGCGCCCCGGCAGCTTTTGCATTTGCATTCCAGGCCGTCCGCGACAATCGCCACCAGTGGGGTGCCGCGCACAGGACACCGCAGCACATACCGGCGCTTTTGCAGTGCAGCGTCCTGGCCATCATGACCTGGCTCACTCATGATACCCCCTCTGACGATTGATGACCTGACTGAGACTGACTCCGACGAGCAAGAGTGCCAGAAAGATGGCCAGATAGCCAATCACTGTCAGGACCACAGAGAGCCAGAGGACGAGATGAGGAAGCAGCACGCATGGAAATAACAAGGACCAGCCGCCTGCGCCAAGCAACCCAAGCGCGACCCCCAGCGGATTCGGGGCGGACGAGGAGACAGGAGGAGGCGTCGATGGGCGAGGGGAGCCACGCGAGGCACGTGCGTGGTACATCGGCTTGATGTCATCGTTCATAGTTCGGCTCTCCTCAAAGCAGCGATCTGCACCTGGCCAGACCGGCTGGCAAGTCGCCTCCCGCACAAGCGGAGGGAGAGCCTGCCAGCCACACGTTTTTACAGGACACAAGGCCAAAAACGTATCAGCGCGGGACCTGGAGATTCGAACCAGGGGTCTAAAGGCGTATGAGCCTGACGAGCGAGCCGCTGCTCCATCCCGCGATCGACCAGCGTCCAGGACCACTTTTAAAAGCGGTCCCGGACCCAGGGAAATGGATAGGTGTGCTTTGTATATAGCACATTCTGACCAAAAGAACAAGTGTCCTTGTTGGCAGGGCCGTGCCTGCATCGCCCCATCCTCACCCGTCTGTCGTCAGTCCAGAAACGCCCGCGCCGCCCGCGCCGCCCGCCGGATGATCGCGCGCGCCTTGTCGTGAGTAAGGGCCGTCGTATCCGCATAGCGCTTTGAGATCAATAGCCCGGGTCCTATCTCAGCAGTCGCGCGCACCGCTTCCTCGAAGGAGAATTCCGTTCGGGCCGCAAGCCCGAACTCCCATCGCTCGCCGCGCGCCCGGAAATACCAGGGTTTCCCATCAAGGTAGCCAAACGCTTGCAGCGGGGCGTCGCCCGACAGACGCACAATGATCAGGTTCATCGTTGCACTCCTTCCTGGCAGCCCGGGCAGAGGCCGCCGCCTGCGCGTACCGCCCGCATCCAACGCCAATCGTTGCGGTCGGAATCCCGCTGGGGACCGGGGACCTCTGGCAGCCTCTCGTCAGTCTTCATGCCTTCTCTCTCCAAAGAGATCTGCGCGCACCACGTCGATGATGAGGCGATGCAGCGAGTCGAGGCGGACGCCGGTACAGCGATAGGCCGGCGGACGCTGCGCTGGACTTTGTGGCCTGAGTGGAACAATCGTGCCGATCAGGCGTTGCGCCTGTTCCAGGTCACGCTCGCTTGCACGGCGTTTGATAAGCAGAGATTGCTCACGCGGGTATTTCGCCGTGACCCCGGGATCCGTTGTAGTGCCCAGATGATCGTTTCTCATGAATCCTCCCTTCTTCTGCCTGCCTCACGCCGGGCCTGCGCAGGCCCGGCGTGAGGCAGACCGTTCTTTCTTCAGTTGTCCCACCAGGCACGCCTCTGGCGGCGCTTTTCCCACCCTTCCCAGAGGCGTGTCT
>Ga0070740_10005999_pt1 | contig 10918 bp, 13 predicted proteins | sample Coa_R2_FD_67286 | JGI IMG/M metagenome (GOLD analysis project Ga0070740, IMG submission 67286) | Surface soil microbial communities from Centralia Pennsylvania, which are recovering from an underground coalmine fire - Coalmine... | ecosystem: Environmental > Terrestrial > Soil > Unclassified ...
TGTTCGTCGGCCGCATGGGCCGCAAGGCCGGCAGCATCGCCGTACGCGTCACGGAGAAGATCGAGAAGGGACCCGCCTCATGATGCTGAGCCTGTTCGGCGACGCGGTCGTCGCCGTGCTTCTCATCGCCACGATCAGCTACGCCGCCGTGCTCAATGCAAGGCTGGGCGTGCTGCGCGGCGACCGTGCCAAGCTCGAGGAGCTGGTCCGCGGCCTCACCGTCGCGGCCGACCGCGCCGAAGCGGGGATCGCCGCGCTCAGGGCCGCGGCCGACGATGTGGGGCGCCGGCTCGAGAAGAAGACCGAGGAGGGGCGGGGCCTGCGCGAGGACCTCACCTACATGATCGACCGCGGCGTGGCGATCGCCGACCGGCTCGAAGGCGGCATCCGCGCACGCCGCGAGGAGGCGGTGGTCGAGGCCCCCGGCGAGCGCAAGCGCGAGCCGAAGATCGATCTCGCGCCGCGTCCCGCGGCGAAGCCCGCCGAGCCGAAGCCCGAGCTCGCCGCGGCGCCGTCGCGCTCGGAGCGTGAACTCATGCGGGCGCTGACCGGCCGCTGAGCGATGCTCCGTCCGCGTCTCCTGCCGACCGTGATCCTGGCCGCCTCGGCGCTGCTCGGGATCAAGCTCGTCGAGCTGTGGTCGGGCGGAAGCGCGGCGATCGCCGTCGCGATGGCGGAGACCAAGCCGCAACCGGCGGCCGACGCGCCCGCCAAGGCCGCGGCCGACGCGCCTCCCGCCGCGAACCCGCCTGCCGCGCCTGCAAGTCCGGCGGCAGCGCAAGCCAATGCCGCGCCGACGTCCGCCGATCCGCAGGCGAAGCCCGCGCCGACCAAGCCCGCCTCCGCCGACGCGCCAGGCAATCCCGCGGCGCAGCAGCCGAGCCCGGTGCCCGACCCTCTGCAGATGTCGCAGGAGGAGATCGGCGAGCTGCAGCAGCTCGCCCGGCGCCGCACCGAGCTCGACAAGCGCGCCGCCGAATTGCGCGAGCGCGAGGTGCTGATGCAGGCCGCGGAAAAGCGCATCGACGAGAAGCTCGCCAAGTTGCAATCGCTGCAGAAGTCGATCCAGACCGAGGCCAAGACGCAGGACGCGCAGGAAGATGCGCGCCTGCAGAGCCTCGTCCACATGTACGAGCAGATGAAGCCGAAGGATGCGGCGCGCATCCTCGACCAGCTCGACATTCCCGTGCTCCTCACCATGCTGTCGCACATGCGCGAGATGAAGGCTGCGCCCATCCTCGCGACCATGGATCCGGCAAAGGCCAAGGCGGTGACGCTCGCGCTCGCGGAGCAGCGCAACGCCCCGCGGGCCGCGTCGCCGCCCACGGCGGCCACGGCCAAGTCCGGGCAATAGCCAGGGAGGCGGGCGATGAGGGTTGGCGCCCTGCTGACGGTTCTCGTTGGCGCCGTCGCCTTCGCCGGGCAGGCCGCCGCGGATCCGGTCGAGATCCGCGCCGCGGCGCATGACGGGTATGGCCGCATCGCGCTCGAATGGCCGGAGCCGGTGCATTACAGCACCGAGCTCTCCGGCAACCAGCTCACCATCCGCTTCGCGCGGCCCATCGACGGGGCGCCGGCGACGCTCAAGACCGCGCTCGCTGCCTATGTCACAGACGCCGCGATCGCCGGAGACGGCAAGACGCTGGTCGCGCATCTGAAGCAGACGGTCACGGTCAACACCTTCACCCTGCACGACCGCATCGTCGTGGTCGATCTCACGCCGAGCGTGCCGCACAAGTCCGCAGCCGCGAAGCACACGGCCGAGGCGAAGCCCGCCGCCGAGGCGAAGCTGGTCGCCGCCAAGGTCCGCATCATTGCCGCCACGAAGGGCCATGCCACGCGCGTGACCTTCGTCTGGCCGCGTCCGGTGAAGGTGGACTTCGCCGCGAAGGACGGGACCGCACGCCTGTCCTTCCATGCGTTGGGCGCGATCGACGCGGAGGCGCTCGCCAAGGCGCTTCCCGCGCTCGCGCCGAAGGTCGAGCAGCACGGCGCGGCGACCGTCGTGGCGATGACGGTGCCCGAGGGCCTGCATCTGCGGCATGTCGCACGCAGGAACGGCGTGACGCTGGAGCTGACCGGCAAGGCAACCGCGCCGGTCGCACCCGAGCCGCCGCCCGTGTCCGCGACTGCCGCGCCGAAGAGCGCGCCGCCGCCTGCGCCGCCTCAGCCCCCGCCGCAACCGGCCGCAGCGGCGCCCGCGACCGCCCCCGAAGCGGCATCCGCCGCAAATGGCGCGCCGCCGCCGGCGCATGTCGCCGTGCGGTTCGCTGACGACAACGGGCCGAGCCTCGTGTTCGATTGGCCGGCGCGCACCTCTGCCGCGGTGTTCCGCCGCGGCGCCGTGGTCTGGGTCGTGTTCGGCACGCCAACCGCGCTCGATCTCTCCGATCCACTCGCGCGCGGGCAGCCGGCCTTCGACGCGATGGCGCAGATCCCGGCCAAGGAGGCGACGGTGCTGCGCATCGTACCGCACAACGCGCGCGCGCCGAGCCTTCGGCGGTCCGGGACGAGCTGGATCGTCGATTTCAAAGTGCAGCCGTCCCGCCCCGACGCGCCGATCACGATGGAGATTGTCGCTGCGGGCGGCGCCGCCGGGAAATTCCGGGTGCGCGGCGCGACCGCGCCGGTCCGGTTCGGCGATCCCGATCGCGGCGACATGCTGATCGTCGTGCCGATCGACGAGCTCGGCCGCGGCGTCGTCGCGCCGCCGCAGTTCGTCGATTTTGCCGCGCTGGCGAGCCTGCAAGGGATCGTGATCCGTCCGATCGCCGACGACCTTGCGGTCACGGTCGGCGACGATGGCGTCACCGTGACCCGCAAGGGCGGCCTCCTGGTCTCGAGCGAGCGCGACAGGATGCTGGCGCGCACTCCGTCGGGCAAGCACACGCTGTTCGATTTCGCCGACTGGCGTGGTCCGGCGGATGTCGATTTCGCCGCCCGCCGCGGCACGCTCGAGCGCGCCGTCGCCGACGCGCCGCCCGGCGCGCGCTCGCAGCCGCGGCTCGCGCTCGCGCATTTCTATTTCTCCAACCTGTTCGCCGCCGAGACCCTGGCCGTGCTCGATGCGTTCGCGCATGACGATCCCGCGGGGGCCGCGGAGCCCGCGGTGCGCGCGCTGAAGGGCGCTGCCTGCCTGCTCGCGAACGACCGCAAATGCGCCCAGGCGGAGCTCGGGCAGAAGAGCCTCGACGGCGAGATCGAGCCGATGCTGTGGCGCGCCTCGCTCGCCGCTGGCATGGGCGATTGGGAGAACGCGGCGCAGGGCTTTCTCGCCAGCGTGAGCCTGCTGCCGACCTATCCGCGCAGGCTGCGCACCCGCTTCGCGCTCGAGGCGGCGCAGGCCATGCTCGAGACCGGGCGCGCGAACCTGGTCGATCCGCTGCTGGACCTCGTCGCGAAGGATGCCAGCGACCGCGGCGCGCAGGCGATGCTGCTCTACCTCGAAGGCCGCAAGGCCGAACGCGCGGGACAGCTCGACAAGGCGCTGGCGCTCTGGGACAAGGCGGCGGCGCTCGATGATCCGAAATCGCGCGCCTATGCGCGGTACGACAGCGCGCTCGCGCTGCTGGGCGCGGGCCGCGCGTCTCGCGCCGACACGATCAAGAAGCTCGATGCGCTGCGCTTCGCCTGGCGCGGCGATGCGTTCGAGTTCAACCTGCTGCGCAAGCTCGGCGAGCTCAAGCTGGCGGAGGGCGACGCCAGCGGCGGGCTCGATGCGCTGCAGCTGGCCGCGACCTATTTCCCGGACTATCCCGCGACCAGGGACGTCATCAAGGCGAGCGGCGATGCGTTCGCGGCGCTCTTCCTCGGCCCCAAGGCGGAGGATCTGCCGCCGCTCAGGGCACTCGTGCTCTATGACCGGTTCCATGATCTCGAGCCGGTCGGCGAGCGGCGCGACCGGATCGTTGCGCGGCTGATCGACCGGCTGGTCGCGGTCGACCTGCTCGACCGTGCCGCGTCGCTGCTCGATGAGCAGGTCAAGACCCGCCTCGCGGGGGCCGACAAGGCGCGCGGCGCGACGCAGCTCGCGCTGCTGCGCCTCATGGACCATCAGCCCGAGGCGGCGATGGCGGCGCTCGAGATCGATGTCGGCGCCAACGTCCCGGACGATCTCGCGCGCGAGCGGGAGCAGCTTCGCGCGCGGACCCTGCTGGAGCTCGGCCGCCCGGGCGACGCGCTCGCGCTCATTGCGAACGATCCGAGCCGCGACGCCGACCGGCTGCGCGCCGACATCTACTGGCGGGGCCATGACTGGAAGAACGCGGCGGTGACGCTGTCGCGGCTGGCGGGCACGCCGCCGGACTCGGGAAAGCTCGATCCCGAGACGATCCGCGTCGTCGTCGGGCTCGCGGCGGCGCTGACCCTGTCGAACGATCAGACCGGGCTGGCGGCGCTTCGCGCCTCGTTTGGTCCCCCGATGGCGAAGACCGAAGCCGCAGCCGCGTTCGACGTTCTCGCGGGCACGAACGATGCGACGGCGAGCGACGTAGGCACGCTCGCCGCCAAGGTCGCCCAGATCGGCGAGCTGCAGAGCTTCATCGGCTCGTTCAAGCCAAAGCTTATCAGCGCCAGCGCGACCAATTGAAACGCGGCGCCGGCGCCGGCCGCGCTTAGGGCCGCCAGAGCCCGAGGGCGCTGCGCTCGACCGTCGCGCTGGTGACGAGCACCGCCGCCCCGACGACGAGCAGGCCCACCAGGCTCAGCACCGCATCCTCGATGTGCGCGAGGGCGAGGATGCCGAGGACGATCGCGGCAATCCCGACCAGGATCTGCACGCCGGAAGAGATCGCCGCGGTCTCGCGCATGATGCGGGCGAGGGCCACGGTGTGCGGATCCGCCGACGTCGCCTCGGCCGCCGGTGCGCGCGCCGCGACCGAGCCGGACAGCAGCAGCGTGCCGCCGAACACGATCAGCGCCACCGGGACGAGCGCGGCCGCATGCGCGAAGAGCGCGAGGATGCCGAGCACGATGCCGGCGCCGCCCGCGAGGAAGTCGAGCGTGATGCCGCCGCCAATGCCGGACATCGTCCCGCCGTCGGCCACAACCAGCCGGGAATATTCGCCCGCCGTCTCCGCACCTCGCAGGAGAATGGCCGCGCCGATCACAATGGTCGCCACCCCCATCATCACCCCGGGCACGACGTTGACCAATCCGAGAATTGCCAACACGATAATTGCCACCGCCGCGACGGCCTCGGTCATCGGCGTGACCGAGGAGATCTCCTGGGCCAGCGCACTCCGTTCATGGAGACTGACCATTCCATCCTCCTTTCCGTGAATCTCGGCAGGCCGCGCCGGCTCGGCGCCGGCAACGCGGCCGCCCTGCATGGAGAACGTCCGGCGGAACTCACACGTTCAGCTAGGTGTGACGCCGGTGAAACCACATTACTTGCGGTGGCAATCTACGGCGGCGACCGCTACTCCGCGGCGGGCGCGGCAAAGAAGGCCTGCGCATCGTCGTGCAGGCGGCGGCGCGAATCACCGCGCAGATAGAGCATGTGCCCGCCTAAATAAAGCTTAAGGGCGATCCGGTCGCTCAAGGCCGCTGGCATGTGGTCGCGGATGTAGCGGCTCATCATGTAGGGCGTTTGCAGATCCGTGACGCCGTGCGCGATCATCACCCGGAGGCGCGGATCGAGCGCGAGCGCGCGGCGCAGGGAATCGCTCGCACCCAGCGCGCGGAAGCCCCGCTGGCCCGAGCGCCAATCCCAGCGCCGTCCGACCGCGCGGTTCAGCAGCTCGTACGGCTGGTCGGTCTTGAAGCCGAGCTCGTCGTGCGCGTAGGCGAGGAAGGCGCTGGTGAAGGGCGCAATCGAGCGGTCCAGCACCGGGTCGTCGGTATCGCCGGGGTCCCACGGATTGGGATCGATGCCACTGACGGTCGCGTCATAGCGGCTGACGACGCGGCCGTCGCGCCGCTCGACGTCGTGCAGATAGTTGTCGACGGGGATACGCCCCTGCCAGCGCGCGATGCTCGCCTCGTCGAGCCCGGTGAGCGCCGCGAGCTTCGCGTAGAACGGCTGTGCCGCGGGCCCTTCGCGCGGCCCGGCCGCAAGCGTCACCAGATAGTCGTGCAGCGCGAAATTCTCCGCCTCTGCCAGAGCGCCGGGCTCGAGGCTCTTCGACCCGAGCCGTGCCGCGGCATAGGAGGGAATGAGCAGCGCCGAAGGCAGCGGGTTGAGCGGCCCGCTGTTCATCAGCCCGAAATCGATCACCGGCGAGACCATGATCACGCCGGTCAACATGATCCCGCGGCGCGCCGCCAGGTCATGGGCGAGGCGCGCCGCGCGGAACCCGCCATAGCTCTCGCCGACGATGTAGATCGGCGAGCGGATACGGCCGGTCCGCGCGAGATGCTCGCGGATGATGTCGGCAAGCGCGTCGAGATCCTTGCCGACGCCCCAGAACTCCTTGGCCGCCTCGTCCTCGCCGCCGGTCGCGCGGCTGAACCCGGTGCCGACCGGATCGATGAAGACGAGATCGGTGAAAGGCAGCCAGGTGTCGGGATTGTCGGCGACATGACCGCTGCGCGGCGGGAGCGCGCCGTCGGCACCGAAGTCGAGCGCGCGCGGTCCGACCGCCCCGATGTCGAGATAGGCCGAGGCCGCGCCGGGGCCGCCATTGAAGAGATAGGTGATGGGGCGGCGCGCGTCATCGCTCCCCGACAGCGTGAAGGCGACGTAGAAGATCTCGGCCGTCGTCTCGCCCTTGGCGTCCGTGAGCGGCAGCGTTCCGGCCGTGGCGGTATAAGCGAGCGCCCCGCCCGGCAGCGTGATGGTGTGCTGCGTCACCGAATCCGCCGGGAGCAGCTTGCGGTGCTGCTGCGGCGGCTGTTGCGGATGCTGCGGCGCCGATGCGGCCGGGCGCGGCGCATCCTGGGCGACGGGTCGGGCGGGCGAGGCGGCGAGCGCGGCCAGCGCGAACAGCGCAGCGCACGAGGCAGGGATGCGCGAGACCATGGCCGATCTTATCCCGGGGCCGCGCGGGCGCCTATCCCGTTCCGAAGCTCTGCACGAGGCTGCCGGCCACGAGATACCAGCCATCGACCAGCACGAAGAAGATGAGCTTGAACGGAAGCGAGATCGTCACCGGCGGCAGCATCATCATGCCCATCGACATCAGGATCGAGGCCACGACGATGTCGATGATGAGGAACGGCAGGAACAGCAGGAAGCCGATCTCGAAGGCGCGGCGCAACTCGCTCACCATGAAGGCCGGGACGAGGACGCGCAGCGGCATGTCCTTGGGCTCGGCCACGGATTCGTTCGCCATGCCCGCGAAGAGCTGCAGGTCCTGGCGGCGCACGTGGCTCATCATGAAGTCATGCAGCGGCGCGACGGTGCGGGCGAACGCGTCGGTCTCGGATATCTTGTTCTCGATCAGCGGCGCGATGCCGTTCTGATAGGACGACTGCAGGCTCGGTTGCATCACGAAGCCGGTGAGGAACAGCGCGAGGCTCACCAGCACGATGTTGGGTGGCGTCTGCTGCGTGCCGAGCGCGCTGCGCAGGAACGACAGGACGACGATGATCCGGGTGAAGGAGGTGACGGTGATGAGGATCGCCGGCGCGAGGCTCATCACGGTCAGCAGCACGAGGAGCTGGACGATATGCCCGGTCGAGGAGGCGCTGTCGCCGAGATCGAGCGTCACCGACTGCGCCACGGCGGACTGCGGCAGCAGCAGCGCCATTGCCGCGGCCGAGGAGAGGACGGCACCGCGCCTCACGGTTGGACCCCCTCGAGCGTCGCCGCGAAATCGCCGCGGCCCTCGTCGCCGATGCCGCGTTCGATCACCACATCGCTGCCCACGCCAAGCAGCACGAGGTGCTCGGCGCCGTCGCGGCGGAGCAGGACAAGCCGGCGCTTGCCGTCGAGCGGCAGCACTTCGACGATCGAGAGCCGCCGCTTGCGGCCGCCCGAGGCGACGAGCCGGCCGCCGAGGCCGAGGCGGCGCGCAACCCAGGCCGCGGCGAAGATCAGCGCGACCACCAGCAGCAGCGCGATCAGGAACCGCCAATAGGTGTCTGCGCTCATGAATTGTCGTTCGATGCGGGAGGCGTCTGTTGCGGCCCGCGATAGGCGGCGGCGGCACGCTGCTGCCGTCCGCCGTCGCGGCGGCGCTTCAGCACGGCGGCGAGCGCGTCGAGCTCGCGAACCAGCGCCTCGAGCTGCGCCAGCAGTTCCGGCTGCTCCGACGACGGGGCGGCGCGGGTCGCGGCGAGCGCCTCCTCGATCGCGCCGTCAAGCCCGGCGAGCTCGACGAACGCGCCATCGAGCGCGGCAGCGCGCATGTCGGCGATCGCGGCGGTGAGTTCGGCGAGGCGTGCGGCGGCGGTCAAGGCGCGGTCTCCCGCGGCGGCGGAAGCCGCCCCTCGGCCTTCAGGATGTAGAACAGGATCTCCGCGACGACGGCGAAGGCGGCGACCGGGATGTGATCGCCCGGCGCCACCGTGGTCAGGATCTCCGCGAGCTCGGCATTCTCGCGCACGGGAATGCCGTGCAGCTTGGCGAGCTCGAGGATGCGATCGGCGATCGGACCGCGGCCCGACGCCACCACCCGCGGTGCAGCGTCCGTCGTCGGCTCGTAATCGAGTGCGACGGCAATCGGCGGACGATCGGGCGCAGACACGAGCGGACCTTCTATCCTGGCTTCGTTCGCGCCGATTGTCGCGCCGTTATCCTTAATTTTCTGTTGCGCCGCGGCTTTACGCGTTTTTAACGCTGTTGCGCGGAAGATCGCGCATGGACCTGATGCACATTCCGCTGTTCGAGGCGCTGTCGAAGCGCATGACGTGGCTCGGCGATCGCCAGGCGGTGCTCGCCGAGAACGTGGCCAATTCCGATATGCCGGGCTATGTCGCGCATGACCTGAAGCCGCCCGACTTTCGCTCGCTGCTCTCCCAGCAGGCGGGCCGGACGGTCACGCTGGCCACCACACAGCCGGGCCACATCGCGGTCAAGACGTCGACGGAGACGCTGGAGACCGAATCGACCGCCGACCGCTCGCTCGATGGCAACGCGGTCTCGCTCGAAGAGCAGATGATGAAGGTATCGCAGACCGCCAACGATTTCGCGCTCACCACCTCGCTCTATCACGCGAACATCGGTCTCATCAAGACGGTGCTCGGCAGCACCGCCAGCGGCTCCTGACGCAGCGGGACGCCATAAGAGGCAGCGATGGATTTCAACAGCTCGCTCGATATCGCCTATTCCGGGATGACGGCGCAGAGCGCGCGGCTCAAGGTGATCGCGGAGAATCTCGCGAATGCGGATTCGACCGCCTCGACGCCCGGCGGCGCGCCGTATCGCCGCCAGGTCGTGACCTTCCGCGACGTCTTCGACCGCTCGCTCGGCGTGAAGCGCGTCAAGGTCGCGGGCGTCATTCCCGCCGGCGGCGCGTTCGGCAAGCGGTACGAGCCGGGCCATCCCGCCGCCGATGCCGACGGCTACGTGCTCACGCCGAACGTGAACTCGATCACCGAGCTCCTGGACATGCGCGAGGCGCAGCGCAGCTACGAGGCCAATCTCAACGTGATCGACGCCGTGAAGGCGATGGTGAGCCGCACGATCGACCTGCTGCGCAGCTAGTAGCGAAGGGGAGGGGACGCCAATGCCGAACGTCAACTTCATCGATGCGGCCCACGCCTACGCGACTGCCGGACGCATGGCCGGCACGCAGGGCGCGCCGCCTGCGGGTGCCGGCGAGAGCTTCGGCGATCTGCTCAAAAGTGCCGCCAACAACGTCATCGACACCGTCGCCAAGGGCGAGCAGGCGTCGATGCAGGCGGCGACCGGCAAGGCCGATCTCGCGCAGGTGACCGAGGCCGTCTCCAACGCGGAGATCGCCGTGCAGACGGTGGTGGCGCTGCGCGATCGCGTCGTGCAGGCCTATCAGGACATCATGCGCATGCCGATGTGAGCCATGAACGCCAACGACGCCATCGAGATCGGCCGCGAAGCGATCATCGTCGCGCTGAAGCTCGGCGCGCCGGCCATGCTGCTGGCGTTGGTGGTGGGGCTGGTCATCGCCTTCCTGCAGGCCCTGACGCAGATCCAGGAGATGACCTTGACCTTCGTGCCGAAGATGCTGGTCATCCTCGTGTCGGTGATCGTGTTCCTGCCGTTCATGCTGGCGACGCTCGTGAGCTTCACGGAATCGCTCATGGGCCGCATCGTCTCGGGATAGCGGCCGGGCGCGCGGGGGGATAGGCGATGACCGTGCCGTTGGCGGAGTTTCTGCCGGCCAACCTCTTCGCGTTCTTCCTGGTGTTCTCGCGCATCGGCGCGACCATGATGCTGCTGCCGGGGTTCGGCGAGCTGTACGTGCCGCAGCGGTACCGGCTGTTGCTCGCGCTCCTCATGGCGGCGTTGCTCGCGCCGGTGGTGGCGCCGCGGCTGCCGCCGCTGCCGGCAAGCGCGGCGGACCTCGCGCTGCTGGTCGGCGGCGAGGTCGCGATCGGCATTTTCATCGGCACCGTCGCTCGCATCCTGGTGGCCGCGCTGGAGACGGCGGGGATGGTGGTATCGCTGCAGCTCGGGCTCTCGGCCGCCGCGATGTTCAACCCGCTGGCGGACCAGCAGCAGAGCCCGCTGCCCAGCGCGTTCTACGGCATGCTCGGCGTGGTGCTGATCTTTCTCACCGACCTGGACCACCTGTTGCTGCGGGCGATGCTCGAGAGCTATGGCCTGTTCGTGCCGGGCGCGCTGCCGCCGGTGGGCGACCTCGCGAACATGATCTCGCGGCTCGCCGCCGGCTCGTTCCGCCTCGGCGTCGAGATGGCGACGCCGTTCATCGTGCTGGGCCTCGTGTTTTTCCTGGCGCTCGGGATCATCTCGCGCATGGTTCCGCAGATCCAGGTGCTGTTCATCGCGCAGCCGCTGCAGATCATGGGCGGGCTCGTCATCTTCGCGCTGGTG
>Ga0070740_10006000_pt1 | contig 10917 bp, 10 predicted proteins | sample Coa_R2_FD_67286 | JGI IMG/M metagenome (GOLD analysis project Ga0070740, IMG submission 67286) | Surface soil microbial communities from Centralia Pennsylvania, which are recovering from an underground coalmine fire - Coalmine... | ecosystem: Environmental > Terrestrial > Soil > Unclassified ...
AGCATGATGGCCTCACCGCACTTTGCGCAGATGCGGCTGGTCAGATGGTTGAGTTCCTCGCGGTTCGCCAGCGAGGCACGGGCCGTCTTTGAAAGTTCACCCTTCTTTGGCATGAAACGATACTCCCTTCGCCAATCTTCTATCCTGGAAACGAAACAGTCAGTCGTGGCGCTCGCCCTTCTCACGAACAGGCAAGCCCACATACATCAGCCATAAGTATACCATAGCCGCCTTCCCCCTGTCCAACGGGGAACGGCAGTCAAGCTTTCGTATCACCTGTTTATACTAACACAGGCAATCAGGGCAATATTCCCCTTGTGACGGGCAAGCTCATCTGCTATACTGCTGCATAGAAAGCGGCCCGTATACACGCGGAGCCGCTGTCACATTCCCTATTTTTGAGAATTTCGCAAAGGAGCAGTATTATTATCATGGCTGAAGAGGCAAAACCCACGATTATGGCCGAGAAAGACGGCCCGTACTACATCCAGAACGCAAAAGGACTGATCCTGCTGGACAGCGACGGCAACCCCTTTGAGATCACCGAGGACGAGATCACCCTGTGCCGCTGCGGGCAATCGCGCACCAAGCCATTCTGCGACGATAGCCACCTGCGCACACATTTCCAGTCCGAAGTGAAAGCGCCGGAGCCGCCCCGCGCGTGAACAACCTGACACCAGAGCAAGGGCGATGCTATGGAACCTTTTCCCTACCATCGCCCTTTTCGCTGGCAAAAAAAACCGGGAGTCCAGATTACCTGAACTCCCACGATAATACACATTAAATACGCCCTACGTGTTTTCAATCCCGACCGGGATAGCTACAAAGACGCACTACTGGCAAAAACTCCATGTACCAGCTACAATAGACAGTGGCTGGAGAGGCATCCGTTATCCTCTTCACTTAGTATAACGATCCGGCGAAGGCATTGTAACGGATTTGCTCCAACATTCATGGCACAATGGCCAGAAAAAGGATGAAGGCGGAACAGGATTGCTCTTGCAGCCCGCTAACGACGAGGTTAGCAATAATCCGCGCGAGGAATCGCACGCACAAAGCATGTGGAGGAAAGAATACTATGAATGTACGGGTATTGACGGAGAAGGACGCGGAGGCGTTCTGGAAGATTCGCCTGCGAGCGTTGCAGGAGGACCCGGAGTCGTTTGGCGCGTCTTATGAGGAGATTCTTGAACGGGGGATCGCGGGCAGCACGCCGGGGCTGAGCAGGCGCGAGGGCATGGCTGAAGATGTGACTTTTGGCGCGTTCGATGAGAAGGGGCAACTGGTGGGCATTGCCAGTTTCCGGCGCGAGGAAGGGGCCAAACGGCGGCATAAGGGCATCATCTGGGGCATGTATGTTCCCAGAGAGCTGCGCGGCCAGGGCATCGGCAAGGCGCTGCTGGAGGCGGCCATCGAATACGCGAAGGGCCTGCCCGGGCTGGAACGCATCAATCTCGCCGTCGTGCTGACCAGCAAAGAGGCACGCCTGCTCTTCGTCGCGCACGGCTTCGAGACCTACGGTCTGGAACGCCAGGCCCTCAAGTTGCACGACCGCTATTTCGACCAGGAACTCATGACGCTCCCTCTGAAAAAGAGCTAATTGCGTCAGCAATCGGCGCCTGCAGAGTCCATCTAGCCTGGATGCTGCACCCCTTCCTCAACGAGCCGGAGCGTGAAAACGAGACCTGGGCGCAGGCGCAAAGCTGGCAATTGCCCGACACGGTCGCGGCAAGCGCCTGGCTTGATAACTATAGCCGTCTCAGTCAGCAAGCCCGGGCAGCCTGGGAAGACTGCATCGATGACCTCGTCGCCGACTGGTACGGCTTCGATGCCCCCATGCGTCAGGCTATTGTCGAAGGACTCCCCTGGGCAAAGAGACGCTAAGACGGTGGCGGACAGGCCACCGCAGGTCACCACAGGCCACCCGCAAGGGGTGGCCCTACTATATACGAACGTGTCGTAGGGCTTGTGGAGCCGCCGCGTATAGTAGGGCCACCCCTTGCGGGTGGCCTGCGTCGCGCTCGCACGGGCTTAAGTTAACGCTTATGAGGGGCGACCTTCACAGGCGTTACCTGAAGCCAGTGTGAGCCCTTGCCGGTGGCCTGGGGCGGCCTTCAGGGTCGCCCGCCTGGCGAGTTATCGGCGCTCACCCATTTCCTGCATTGTCTTTATCCGTAGGGGCGGCCTTAAGTTGACGCCTAAGAGGTCGCCCCTACGGCAATGCCATTTTAACCTCCTCCTGTTCTTATCTTTCTCCTATCTACCTCTCATCTACTACCCATCAAATAAGAGCTTGCTTAGCATTTTCATTGTTGACTTGTATATAAAGAATTTGCAACTTATGCTATCGGCAGAAAACAATTTGGATATCTTCACAGTTGAGATTTTCAGAGAGAAAGGAGTAATCGATGCCTGTTGTAGTGACAAACTGGGCTCAGGCAATATTCACGGCGCTGACCAACGCCCTGAATCTGCTGCTTGAATTCATTCCCAAACTCATCGGCTTTCTGGTCATTTTGCTGGTAGGGTGGATTGTGGCGACGCTGGTGAGCAAAGGCGTCACCTACCTGTTGCGCAAGGTTGGCTTTGACCGCCTGTCGGAGCGCATCGGCCTGACACGGCTGGAGCAGCGCATGGGTGTGCGCATGGATACCGCCGGTATCCTGGGAACCATCGTCTACTGGTTCCTGTTCCTGATCTTCCTGGTGCCTGCCGCCGACGCGCTGGGGGTCCCTGCCGTCAGCAACATCCTGAATGAGCTGATTGCCTACATTCCAAACGTCTTTGTTGCCATCCTGGTTCTCTTTCTGGGCGCCCTCGGCGGCACCTTTGTCGCCAGCCTTGTGCGCGGCGCTACGGCCAGCGCCAACATGGGCAATCCGAATCTCTACGCCAACATTGCCCGCTGGGCCGTCATTGGCTTCGCGGCCATCGTCGCCCTGGAGCAGTTGAAGATCGCGCCCTCGATCATGAACATCCTGTTCACGGCCATCGTGGGCGGCTCCGCGCTGGCCTTCGGTCTGGCCTTTGGGCTTGGCGGTCAGGACACGGCCCGCCGTCTGCTCAACCGCACGGAAAATACGGTTAGCAGCGTCGCCGGGCAGATGCAAAACCAGCCAGCGCCGGGCCACGTGCCGGGCGAACCAGGCGTCTATACGCAGCCGGGAGCGAATCCCAGTTACGTGCAGCCCGGCCAGCCTGTTCAGCGGCCACCCATCTACACCCAGCCCGGCCAGCCTGTTCAGCAACCGCCGACCTACAGCCAGCCGGGTCCTGCATCTGAAGCGGATGAAGCTACTCAGCAGGTTCCTTTTAACCGGCCTGAGATTCGCTAACCGTTTTGAATGCATTCCAGAAGAGTGAGGCGAAAGGCCCTGGATAAATCCGGGGCCTTTCGCCGCTTCTGGTCATTGCAGGTAATCTGGACGTTCTACCTTCTGTCGTATAGTATAGTGGGTAAAGTATCTTCGTGCGCTCGTGATCTTCTGCAAACAAGGGAAGGAGAAATCGTTGGCTGAAATCCTCAAGCAGACGCGCAGTATTTGTTCGACCTGTGGGGAAATTGTACCTGCCGCCTACGAGGTGCGTGATAATGAGCAGGTCTTTTTCTCGCGAAGTTGTCCCGCTCATGGCGTGACCGACACCGACCTGGGCTATCACGCCGCTTTCTATCGCAGATCGTTCGAAGTTGAGAAGATGATGATTGCCCGCTATGGCGATGGCGGCGATACGGATATTTCCAGAGGCCTATCCCCCTTTCCACTGCGCAAGCCTGCCGGGCTGGCGATTCTGGAAGTAACGGAGCGGTGTAACCTCACCTGTCCCATGTGCTACGCCTATTCCAGCCCCTCGGAACGCGACTACTCGCTGGAAGAGATCGAGACGCGCCTGGATCAGTTGATCGCCATTGAGGGCAAAGGAATCTCGTTGCAAATATCGGGTGGGGAGCCGTCGGTGCGCAAGGACCTGGAGCAGATCGCGGCGCTGGTCAAGCAAAAGGGCTTCGGACATCTCGAAATGGTCAGCAATGGCATTCGCCTGGCCCGCGAGGCAGATTTTGCCGAAAAGCTGGTACGCTGGGGCTTCACTTCAGTCTATTTGCAATTCGACAGCACGCGGCCTGAAGATATTGTCAGGCTACGCGGCGAAGACCTGTGGGAAGTACGCGAGAAGGCCATCGCGGCTCTTGAGCGTGTCAAACTGCCTTCAACGCTGGCCGTCTCGCTCTATGACGGCCTCAACACCGACCAGGTACAGCAGGTGATCGATTTCGCGTGGAAACATCCTGATACCGTCTGCGCCATCGCCTTCCAGGCCGCGACGCCCTTTGGTCGCTTCGAGATCGACAACCGAGACGGCCATGAGCAGCAGCCGTGCAAGCTGCGCATGCCGGACATTCTGAAGCTTATCGAGGAGCAGACAGGCATTTCCCGGAACCTGTTCTTCCCCGTCGGCGAAGGTTCGCCCCTGTGCAACACCTTCACTCTGTTGAAATATACAAAAGACGGCTACAAACCGGTCGCGCCCAATTTCACGCTGCAAGAGTTCATGGAAGTGATGGGGCCGCGCCCGAATATGACGCTACGCATGCTCACGCGCGGGCGTTCTGCCGTACTGCCACAGATCGTCACCAACGTCGGCGGCAGCCTCAAGCTGATCAAGACGCTCTGGCCGCACATCGGTACCGACCCATCCTTCTGGACGAGTCGCAAGACGCTCACTCTCTTTGTTAAACCCTTCATGGACGAAAGCGACATCGATATGAGCCGCATCGAACGCTGCTGCTTCCACAACGCCTCGCCACGCGGGGTCATGTCCTTCTGCGCGCTCAATGCGAAAATGCGACCGGCGCAGCCACACGCGCCGGAAAGCGCCTTTGTGCCGCTACCGACACGCCGTCCAAAAGCCGTTGTCGCAAACATTGCAGAAGAATAGACAAACATTGATGAGGAGATATCATGCGCTTCTCAATCATCATCCCGGTATTGAACGAGGAAGCGGTACTGGAAGAGCAGCTGGCCAGGCTGGTACGGCAGTGCAGAGGCCATGACTGCGAGTTGATCATCGTGGATGGCGGCAGTAGCGACGCGACGGTCTCGATAGCCGAAAAATATGGCCGGGTTATCGGCTCAGCACGGGGGCGCGCGACACAGATGAACGCTGGAGCAGCGGTTGCCTGCGGAGAGACATTGATCTTCCTGCACGCCGATACGCGCCTGCCTGACGACGCCTTCGCCGCCATCGAGCGCGCCCTGGCCTCGCCGCGCGTGGTCGGGGGAGCCTTTCGTATCTGCTTCAATTGCGACCTCTGGCCCTACCGACTTGTCGCTTTCAGCGTCAACCTGCGTTCTCGCCTGCGCACGCTCTTTACGGGCGACCAGGCATATTTTATACGCGCCAGCAGTTTCCAGAGCATAGGTGGCTATCCCGACCAGCCGTTGATGGAAGACCTGGAGATTATCAAACGCCTGCGCCAGATTGGCAAAGTGGTGCTACTGCCGCAATATGTGACGACTTCTGCGCGCCGCCACGAGAAGCTCGGCCTGGTACGCAGCGTGGTCTTCATGTGGTACCTGCGCACGCTCTACCGCTTTGGCATCTCAGCCGCGCGGTTGCAGCGCATATACCTCGATATTCGTTAAGCGTCGCCAGGCAATATGCCATTACCTGTCTTGTTTTTGTGTTCAAACTCTGCCCTCAAACGTTACAACTAGCAAGAGCGTATGCTTCGCGAAGCAAACCGGGCAACAATCACAGGGAAATAGTGCGATGGCGGATAGCATTGAGATAGAACCGATGGGTACAGGAGAGCAAACTGTCACCGAGTCTGCGAACCAGGAGACAATAATCGCCCCGGAGCCAGTGGTAGATCAGGCACAGCGTACAGACGAGGTTCCGATAAGGGTTATCTGGACACCCAGATTTATCGTGATCTTTGCGCTCATCCTGGTTGTAGGACTGAGCGCCGACAGCTTACTGGTGCAGGCACGGGATAATGGATATCTGGCAGGCAATGGTATTCTTCTGGCTCATCTCACGCCCATTTTTATCATGTGGGTCGTCATCATAGTCCAGGCGCGTTCCGTCTGGATACGTCTGGGTGGCATCTTTGGCTGTATCTGGGCTATTTTCTCCGCCATCAACCTGATTATCACGTTGCACAGTATCAGCCCCAACGCGCCTATCCTGGCACACCTCGACGCGGCTTTCAGCAGCGCGCTGCTCGGCTGCTATATCTGCCTCTCCATTGAGCAAATACCGCTACGGCGCTGGGATGCCTGGTTTTTCAGCATTGCTCCCATCATTGTCATCTGTTTCGTGACCGGGCTATTTTTCCTGACACCGGCGGATAGTCGTTCGTTCAGCACTATCGAGGATGCGATTGCCGGTATCGCCAATGTTCTCAGTGTGCTGATCTGGTGGGCGCGACCATCCTGCTGGAAAGTAGTGCCGGGCCTTACATTCCTGTTTGGAATCGCCCCGCTTATCATCCTGCTGCTCTCTATCCCCGGCCTTGCCGATAGTGATACCAACTTCTTTTTCGGAGAAGTCATGCTCCTGTGCATTCTGCTGGGAACCATACGTTTCCTGCAAAGTGAATTGCGCCGGAAACTTGCCCATAGATGATATGGATGCCGTAGGGGTCGATGGCCGTATTGCTCACGAAAACGCATATAACGTGCCGTTGAGGCTGCCAACATAGAGCAGACCGGCAGCCAGCGCGGCAGAAGCGCGCACAGCGCCCGTCGCGTAACGCCAGGCAGGTCGCCCTGTCCACATATCCAGCGCGTAAAAGTGGCCATCGTCAGAGCCGATATAGACACGAGCGGAGGCGATAATGGGCGTTGCCAGCACCTGCGCGCCCGTTGCATAGCGCCACTCTAGCTTGCCGGAAGCGGCATCCAGGCAGATAATCGCACCACGATAGTCACCTGCATAGAGTCGATTGTCCGCCAGCGCCATGCTGCCACCCACGCCATCCACCACCGATTGCTGGCCCCTGTTCAGGGCATATGACCAGCGTAACGCACCCGTTGCACGTGCCAGCGCGAAGATGGTGCCTTGCCAGGTCGCCACATACAACATCTGCCCCTGCACAATGGCCGCGCCGGTGATGCGGTCGTGGGTATCAAACGACCAGAGAACATGCCCGCTGAGCAAATTCAGCGCCCACAGCCTGGTGGATGAGCCAGCCCCGAAATAGACGGTTGTTCCGGCCACCGTCGGCGCGGCGGTCGTGGGCCAGCCAACAGCGCCATAATGATATTTCCAGAGCAGTCGACCGCTCGTCGCGTCCAGGCTCCAGAGCGTGGTAAGCGAGGCGACCAGCACACGACTGCCAACGACGAGCGGCGGCGCCTGGATTTTCTCGGAGAGGGGGGCCACCCAGTAACGCTCACCTGTCAGGGCATTGAGCGCCGCCAGCGTAGTACCTTCTTCCGCCACAAACAATACCTTGCCTTCCAGAGCGGGTGTGGCATCGGTCAGATAGCTATTAATATGCACATGCCAGACAATCGCCCCGCTATCCTGGCGCAGCGCGTAAAGGTTGCCATTCGTGCTGGCAATATAGACAAGCCCCTGCCCGGCTATCGGAGACGAAAACAGCGAGCCGGGCCGCTGCGTCCAGCTTACCTTCCCCTGAATTGGTCGCGCCTGCACTGCCGCGTCAACGTAGCTCGTGTGTCCAGGGTCATAGCCAGAAAGCGGCCAGTCGCCAGTATGCGAGCCTTGCAGCAATGAAGCAGCAATAACGCGGTTTACCTGCATACTGGCTCTGGATGCCGACTGAGAAGCTATATGTGCGCTACAGGATGTGAAAAATATCAAGCCGGTAAGTATACCTGTTAATAATAGCAGTCTGCGCCGCACACCGTTTCCCTTTCGCTCTACAAGAGTATTCTGCCCTACTAAACGGCCCGTAACGGACGATTGGGTGGAAACCGCAGACAATATACCGCTAAAGATACGGTGGAAGCCTGTTTATTTGGGATGGAGCATACCTTTTTCTGTTGTTCGCAGATGTACAAGATAAGGAGTCGAGAGTGCAAAAAGAGAGTGGTCGTTGGCCCGGTAAACGCCAACTCGCCATCGCCTGCACTGCAACAATTTGCGGGCTGGTTATCTTATCGCTCATCATCATCCCTCACACTATTTCCGCACAGACAACGCCACCAGGCCCAGGCAGTCAGCACATGCAGCAGTACATCCCTTCCAGCGCCTTCGGCGATACCGATGATCTGCCTGCTGGATCGCTCAAGCCGCGCCAGCAGGGGTTGGCCGCCGGGTCGGCATCGGTAAGCGGCGTCGTCACCGATGCCACGACAGGCCAGCCGGTGGCCAACGCCCAGGTTGGAATCAGCGATGGCACCAGCGGCGGTACCGCGCAGTACACAACGACAGCCAGCAATGGCAGCTATAGCTTCAGCGGCATCGCAACCGGCACTTACAATCTGGAAGCGGACCGCTACAGGATCAGCGGCACGCAGCCACTTTACAAAGATGCGCAGCAGATGCAGGTGAACGTCAATGGCAGTGTCACCGTGAATTTCCAGCTGACGCCAATCTCCGTCGTCGGCTCACGTACCGTGTCAGCCGGGCATGCAAAGAATCTGCTGATCGTGGACTTCGATGAGACCTACTACGATTCGTGGTTCAGCGACGCGCAATCCATGGCGAATAAGTCTCCATCTATTCACCAGGTGGCACAGAGCGGTGTGCTGGCACAGCAAGCCTGGACGCAGTATGGCTGGTCGCCTATCGATCATTACCAGATTGCCGTTGGCTCTTACCCGGCATGGCGCACGCCTGACGCCCCCGGCAAAGTCTGGGGCCAGCCGGATGGACTGGACACCAACATCTGGTACAATGGCTCAGAAGTTTTCGGGCAGGAGTCCATTTTCGACGTAGCGAAAAGCTATGGTATGAGTACCGCCGTTATTGGCGGCAATGACTATCCTACCGGCCATATTACCGACGCCAACGTCGATCAGATTTCTCTGGGAAAGAATATCAACGGCGTGCCAACGCAGTGGGATACAGAGGTTGAAAACTTCATCACCTCGAACGCCTCTAACCCCAACGGCTTCCTGGTCTATATGCCCGTGACCGAGGCTGAGGGTAGTTCGGTCGAAAACACCAGCCCGCAGGATAGCAGCGGCCTTTATCAGCAGGCCAGTAGCTGGGACGATCAGGCGCTGGGGCAGTTGCTCACCTGGCTGCAACAGAACAACTACATGAGTAACACTGCCATCGCCGTTGTCTCCGACGAGGCCGAAAACGATCACACCAGCTACGATAACTTCTATGGTACGGGCAGCACGGGCCTGGGCAGTACCCGGCACGTTCCCTTCGTCTTCGCCGGCCCCGGCATCGTGCAGGGCCAGACCTATACCCCAACCGTGATGATCGACGACTTTAGCGTCAACTTCATGTACGAACTTGGCCTGCCAGCACCCGTCGATAGTCGCGGACAGGTCATTCCCGCCTTCTTTACAAACGGCAGCAGCCCGACGCCCACACCTACCACAGGCATTACGCCCACGCCTACTACCGGCGTCACGCCCACGCCATCCCCGACACAGCCACCAACGGCTACACCGACACAGCAACCGCCAACGCCGACGCCAACGGGAACCTCGCCACCGGATTCGAGCCTCATCTCCAATGGTGGCTTCGAATCGTCTGGTAACTGGGTATACGGCGGCACATCTCACCCCACGCGCAGTTCAGCGCAGGCCCATAGCGGCAAATATTCACTCAAGGTGGGGTTGAGCAGCAAACAGCAGGGCGATGCGATTGCCTACCAGATGGTGGGCATTCCCGCCAGCGCGCATAGTGCCACGCTCAGCTTCTACTACTGGCCCGCCAGCAACGATTCGAGTACCTATGGCTGGCAGGAAGCCGACGTGATCGATAGCAACGGCAATGTCCTGCAACAACTGTTCGTGAACACGACCGACGACCAGATGTGGATACAGATGACCTTTGATCTGTCCGCCTACGCCGGTCAGACCATCGGCATTCAGTTCCTCGACCACGAAGCGTCCAACGGCGGCTCATACTTCACGTACATGTACATCGATGATGTGGCGCTGACAGTTCGCTAATATAGCATGCCATGAGAAGCGTCCCCTGACGTGTCATGCGGAGCGGCAAAGAGCCGTTAGCCCTGAGTGCAGCGAAGGGGAAGCATCCCCGGCCATCAACCGAGCGAGATGACTACCAGGGATTCTTCGCTGCACTTCGCATGACACGTGTCGGCGATGGTTTCTCGTGGCATGAGCCTTTCAGAGTACCATCATAGTCTGTTGACCCACACCCTCTCGATTTTACAATCTTTTTACAGATTGCCCCATACTTTTTTGATAATTTCCTCGTACTCTGGTTAATGTGAGCAGCGTTGGCACCAGAGAGTCCGTTTTCGCTCTTATTGAATAGAGAAAGGAGCAATCGATGCAGTATGCATGTCATCATGCCCATTCCCTGGCAACAGCACCCGGCTTTCATAGCGATCCGACATCGCTACTGAACAGCCTGGGACCACTGGGAATATTCGGGCTGCTTTTCGCCGGGGTCCTGGCAACCCTGTTCTTCCTGCTGTGGACATCGCAGTACGAGCAGCCTGCACATGCCGAGATGGGTGGCTTCATTGATAGCGAGCATCGACGGCAAGAAGGAACACATCCTGAACGAGGACCACATATCTCCTTTGCACGCTATGAGCAGGCCTCAAAGCCCTATCAACCTCCCTACGAGCAACCCCAGGCGCATTATCCCGAAATGCCTCCTGATGAGCCTCCGCCGCCGGGAAAGTATGATTAGGGAGCAGTCAGAAGCTCGCTGTCTCCTCTCCTCTCCTCTTCAATGTTCAAGATGGCTCATGACTTCCGGGCCATCTTGCATTATGTCAGCCCG
>Ga0070740_10006002_pt1 | contig 10914 bp, 9 predicted proteins | sample Coa_R2_FD_67286 | JGI IMG/M metagenome (GOLD analysis project Ga0070740, IMG submission 67286) | Surface soil microbial communities from Centralia Pennsylvania, which are recovering from an underground coalmine fire - Coalmine... | ecosystem: Environmental > Terrestrial > Soil > Unclassified ...
TCGTCGAACAGCTCCGCCATAACCTGCGTGCGGCGTTCGCCGACGTCAGGCTGGGTCCGATGCGCGGCGAAGGCCCGCGAATCATCGTCGAGCTTCCCGATGCGATCGACGACCGGACGGCGACCGCGCGCGCCTCCACCATCTTCGGATTCGCCAATTTCTCGCTGAGCTACCGCGTGCCGCTCGACCTTGATGCGATCAAGGCGGAGGCGATCGCGCGCGCCCGCGAGCATCGCGCCCGCACCTTCCGAATCAGCACCCGCCGCGGCGACAAGCGGTTTCCGATGACCTCGATGGAGATCGATCGGGAAGTCGGAGCGGCGGTCGTGGAAGCGCTGGGGCTCAAGGTTGACCTGCATAACCCGGAACTGACGGTATCGATCGAGGTGCTTGGCGATGCGGCTTTCGTATCGGCGGGCAAGATACCCGGCCCGGGCGGGCTGCCGGTCGGGACGTCGGGGCGGGCGCTCGCGCTGATCTCCGGCGGAATCGATTCGCCGGTGGCGGCATACAGGATGATGCGGCGGGGGCTCACGCTCGACTTCGTGCATTTCCACGCCTATCCGCTTGTGTCGGCGGCGAGCCGGGAGAAGGCGTGCGAGCTGGTCGCGATGCTCACGCGATACCAGGCGCGCTCCACGCTGGCGCTGGTGCCGTTCGGGATGGTGCAGCGGGAGATCGTGGCGAATTCCGACCGCCCGCTCCGGGTGGTGCTCTACCGGCGCTTCATGATGCGGATCGCGTCGGCGCTTGCGGCGCGCTTTCGCGCCCGCGCGCTCGTCACCGGCGAGAGCCTGGGCCAGGTCGCATCGCAGACCCTCGACAACATGGCGGCGATCGAGGATGCGGCGGCGATGCCGATTCTGCGTCCGCTGGTCGGGATGGACAAGAATGAGATCGTCGAGCAGGCGCGCGCGCTGGGTACCTTCGAGATCTCCATCCTGCCGGACCAGGATTGCTGCACCCTGTTCGTCCCCGAGCATCCCGAAACCCACGCGCGGCTCGAGGAAGTGAAGGCGATGGAGGCGCGGTTTGACGTGGATCGGATGGTCAACGATGCCGTCCGTGCGACCGAACTCAGGCGGTTCCGATTTCCCGAGCGAAAGGAATCCGTCGCGGGAAGTATCGGGGAGTACGGCGATGGATAAGCCGATCAAAGTCGTCGAGCTGGATCACGTGGTGTTTCGATGCCGCGATATCGAGCGCGCGCTCGCCTTTTATGTCGGAGTCCTGGGACTTGCCGAGGAAAGACGCATCGAGCGGATCGGACTTATCCAACTGCGGGCCGGAAGCGGCATGATAGACCTCGTGCCGGCCACCGAGCGATCGGAGGAGGGCCGCAACGTGGACCACGTATGCCTCGGAATCGAGGCTGGGAATATGGGGGAGTTGGCCGACTTCCTGCGCCGAAAAGGGGTCGAGGTGATGGGGGAGGCGGCGGTTCGCTACGGGTCGCGCGGCATGGGAGTGTCCATCTATGTTCGCGATCCCGAAGGAAACGTGCTGGAACTCAAGCAGATACCACCGCGGGCGTAGCGGGGAGAAGCGGAAGAAATAGGATCGGCTCGGCCCGCATCGACCGGGCCGCCCCCGCCCCCGCGCGCATCCATCAGCAGAACTTGTTTTTGAGCGGCGAGACATTAGAATCCTAGGCTTTGGCGACCTGTCGGAGGGGATTTTGGAACATGATCAAACCTGCGTTTCTCGCTAAGCGTCCATACCTTTGTCTGATCCTGTGCGCCGCGATGGCGGCGGGATGCATGGGGAAGACGCCGCAGCGCACCGCCCAGAGCTATCTGGACGATCTCAAGCTCTACAACTATCCGGCCGCCTACCAGCTTCTGTCCCATCAGGACCAGATCGACAGGACGATGGACCAGTTCCTGACCGAGATTCCGCTTGCGCCCGACGTAAGCCGCGACTGGTTCAAGACGGTCCTGCACGCGGTTGAATACCAGGTGGGTGACGCGACGGTTCAGGGCGACAAGGCCAACGTCGTGATCAAGGTGACCCGACCCGATCTTGCGCTGTGGGAGCGGACGATCGACGCAACCATGGGGCCGAACGATGCGCCGAGCTCGGTGGCGCAGAAGCAGATCAATGACAAGAGCTATCCGAAGCTCACCTACGACGACAATATCGCCCTGGTGAAGCAGGGCGACGACTGGCGCATCTACGTCAACTTTCCGGTGAAGGAAAGCGTGATGAAGATGCGCAAGGAAGCGATCGAGGCCTACCACAAGTACGACTACGACAAGGCGATCTCAATCTACCAGAACGCGATCGCCGAGCTGGACAAGGAGCAGGCCACGGGCAACGCCGGACTCAAGTTCCTGCTCAATCGCGACCTGCAGACCGTTCAGAACGTAAAGAACCAGATCCCCGAGGCACAGGCCTACATCTCGAAGATCGGGCTTACGGATGTCGACATGAAGATGTCGGCATCGCGGGTGCCCGGAATCTTCGGAAAGATCACCAACAACGGCGACCGGTCGATCGACGAGCTTCAGTTCACCGTGACCTACTACGAAGGCAAGGGCAACAAGAAGAAGCAGGTCTACACCGAGGTTCACACCCCGATCGCCACTCCGCTGGAATTCACTGATTTCAACCGGCCGGTGCTGCCCTTCGTTCCGGGCGAGACGCGGAACTTTGGTTTCAGGCTGACGGCGCCCGCGGATATCCAGCAGCGCGCCACTCCGGACCTCAATGTGACGCAGATCGTGTTCACGCAATCGAGCGCGCCGCTTCCCAAGCCGGCGACGCCGACCCCGACGGCGACTCCCTCGCCGGGCGCATCGCCGGCCGCCTCGCCGTCGCCGGCATCGCCGCCCAAGAGCTGATCCGCGCTTGGGCGGGACAAACGAGAGCGAACGAGGGGCCTTCCTCCGATTTCGAGGGAAGGCCTCTTGGTTGTGCGGGCGATGTTCAGGCGGGAATCGCGGTTCGCTATTATTACGGCGCGCGCAAGAGCGCTTGCGACTTGGCAATCCTGATCACCGTAGCGGTCCCCACCCACAATCGCGCTTCGATGCTGAGCGAGACGCTGGCCGCCATTTCCGCTCTCGTGATTCCGGCGGGCGCCGAACTCGAATGCGTCGTTATCGACAACGCATCGACCGATGAAACCGGCGCGGTCGTCGATGCCGCGGCGGCATCGGCACCGTTTCCGATGCGGCGCGCGATGGAAGCGCGGCTCGGCTCCAGCTTCGCGCGCAATCGCGCGATCGACGAGGCGCGCGGCGACTTCATCTTCTTTATCGACGACGATGCGACGGCGGAGCGTTCGTGGGCGGTGGAGATGATGGCGGCGATGGAGGGGCGGGGACTGGATGCGGCGTGCGGTATGGTGATGCCGAGATGGGCGGCGCCGCCGCCATCATGGCTCGGACCCAGCCTGTGGGTGAAGCTCGCGGTCCATGTGCCGGAGCGAATCGAGCGCGACGTTGCGGGCGCCGAGAAGCTAGAGAACTACTTCAGCGCGAACGTGGGGTTTCGCCGCTCCGCCTTCGAGCGCTTCGGGGGATTTCGCGAAGACCTCGGCGTGGTCGGCGGAAATCCGATCTCCGGCGAGGATACCGAACTGTTCGAGCGGATTATCGCGCGCGGGGGCAGGATGGGTTTCGTGCCGCGCGCGATCGTTCATCACATGGTTCCTGCGGAGCGTATGACGCGGGCGTACCTGCGCCGCAAGAGCTTTGCCTACGGATTCGGCAGCGCTATCGCCGGCGGCAAAAGCCACAATCGAATCGACAAGCTGGTGCGCAACGCGGTGCGGATGACGCGGGCGATCATACGCGGCGATCGCGAACGCGCGATCTATCACGAACTCGAATGCGCTAATTTCATGGGATATTGGCGGGGCCGCATTGCCGCCTCCCACGCAAGACCTTCCCGATAGCCCGCGCGCCCGCTCAGCGGATGTAGGAGAGCATCCCGCGTTCCAGCACGCTTCGCAGGTAGGGGATCAGATGCATGCCTTCCATTTCATCCGGCGTGACCCATCGCGCCTCGACGTGCTCGTTGGGGCAGAGCCGGAGGCTTCGATAGACGGTGAGCCGGCACGCGTAGAGCGCTTGCATGTAGGGTTCGTTGGGCATGTTGTGCAATCCGAGCAGACGCTCGATTGCGACCTCGAGCGAGGTCTCCTCGCGAATCTCGCGCAGCAGGCATTCCTCGGAGCTTTCGCCGACCGCGAGGTGGCCTCCGGGCAGATCCCAGGAGCCCGGCGCATAGGGCATCGTCTCGGCGCGTCTGAGCACGAGCAGCCGCCCCCGGTTTGCGATAACGCCGTGAATGCCGACGAAGAACTGCGCTTCCGCCATCTTTCCTGGGAAATCCGCCCTGCGCTTCATCAAGGTAGCGTGCCGCCGATCGGCTGACCAGCGGGTTTGTCGGCCGACGCCGCCCCGCAGTAACATCCGCAAATTGCCGGGGAGGGCGCAGTTCCGATGGACAAGGCCGACTTCTACCGCGATGCGCGCCGCGACCTGCCGGGGCCCCTGGCGGGCGTGCGGGTGCTGGAGGCGACCACGAGCTGGGCGGGCCCGATGTGCGCATGCATCCTCGCGGATCTCGGCGCCGACGTGATCAAGGTCGAGGATCCCGCGGGCGAAGTGGGGCGCCGAGTGCCGCCGTTTCTGCCGGGCGCAAAGCGGCCGATCAGCTTTCTTCAGGCGACCGTAAATCGAAACAAGAAGAGCCTCACGCTCGACCTGCGCAAGCCGGAAGGCCGCGACATCTTTCTAAGGCTCGTGGGCCGCTCGGATATCGTGGTGCAGAACTTCCGGCCGGGCACCTTCGACAAATGGGGGATCGGCTACGGCGACTGCCGCGCGGTCAAGCCGGACATAATCTACGTATCCATCAGCGGCTTCGGTCAGTTCGGCGAGATTCACGATCGAGTCGGCTACGATCCGCTGGCGCAGGCGATGTCGGGATTCATGTCGCTCAACGGGCCGGTCGACGGAGGCCCGACCAAGGCGCCGACGTTTCTGTGCGACGATCTGGCGGGGTTGCACGGGGCGATCGCGGCGCTCGCCGCGTTGCGCCATCGCGATCGCACCGGCGAGGGACAGCATTGCGACGTGTCGCTGCTCGATGCCGCGCTGTTTCAATCCAACGGATACCTCACGCTGGGCGCGCTGGGCATTCCGATGCCGCGGATGGGCAACGAATTCACCTTCACGATCCCGTGCAACACGTATCACTGCCGCGACGGAATCGTGATGATGGGGACGCTGTTGGACAATCACTGGAAGGTGCTCGCGCGCGTGTGCGGGAGAAACGATCTCGCGGAGAATCCCGACTATGGAACCATCCCGGGCCGGATGAAGCATCGCGGGGAATGCAACGCGATGGCGGCGAAATGGTGCGCGGAGCATACCGTGGCCGAAGTGCTCGAGACATGTGCGCGAGAGGCGATCCCGTGCGCTCCCGTGCTGACCTACGAGCAGGCCGCGCGCGATTCGCACGTGCTCGAACGCGACATGCTGATGGACACGGTGCAGGAGGATGGATCGAAGGCGCCGATCACGGGTCCCGCGGCCAAATTCTCCCGCACGCCGGTTACGATTCGTCATGGCGCTCCCGCGCTGGGCGCGCACAACGATGAAGTCCTGGAGGGGTTGGGGCTGGATGCGTCAGCGCGGGAGCGGCTGCGGGCCGCGCGGGTGATCTGACCGGCTTAGGGTTCGCCCCATCCTCCACCTCCCGGTGTTTCGACGCGGATACGATCGCCGGCCTTGAGCGATACGTTGGTCTTTGCCGCGAGGCGGAGGCGGCGACCTGCGTTCACGAGATAGTCCGCCCCCGTAGCGCCATCGCCGCCCCCCGCCAATCCCCACGGCCTGAGCGATCGCCGCTCTCCGAGCAGGCTTACGTTGGAATCGACGAGGCACTGGATCTCGCGCACCAGGCCATCGCCGCCACGCGCCCGGCCGCGGCCGCCCGAGCCGCGTCGAATCCGATACTCCGTGATTCGCATCGGGTAGTAGGCCTCGAGCGCCTCGATCGGCGTGTTCAGGGTATTGGTCATGTGGGTGTGGATGCCGGACGCACCGGGGCGGCCAGGCGCCGCGCCCGCGCCGCCCGCGATGGTTTCATAGTATGAGAAGCGGCGCTTTCGGAATCGGTCGAATCCGCCGATGGTGAGATTCGACATCGAGCCGGAACTCGCGGCGGGAATCCTGTCGGGCGCGGCGGCTGCCAACGCCCGGAAGAGGACATCGACTATGCGCTGGGAGGTCTCGACGTTGCCGCCGGCGACGGCCGCAGGCGCCATCGCGTTGACAATCGAGCCCGTGGGCGCGATGACCCGAATCGGGCGCATCAGGCCCTCGTTCGCCGGCACCGCCTCCTCGGCAAGACACTTCATCACATAGAACGTCGCCGACAGGGTGATCGCATAGTTGGCGTTGACCGATCCCCTCACCTGCGGCGCCGACCCGGTGAAGTCCACGACCGCGCGTCCGTTGCCGATTCGGATGCTGACGCGCAGTGGAATTCGCCGCGTCCCGAATCCGTCGTCATCAAGGAAATCCACCGCCCGGTAGGTTCCGGGCCTGAGCGCGCGCAGCGACGCGGTCATCAGCCGCGCCGCGTATTCCTTGAGATCGTTCATCGCCGCGGCGACGGCGGCTCGTCCGGATGCGGCCACGAGCGAGCGCAGGCGGTCGGCGCCGACCCTGAGCGCGGCGATCTGCGCGCGAAGATCGCCTTCGCGCTCCTCCTGGACGCGCGTGTTGGCGAGGAACAGCGCCATAACATCCCGCGAGACCTCGCCGCGATTTACGATCTTTACAGGCGGAAGCCGAAAGCCTTCCTGGTAGATTTCGCTCGCGAGCGCCATCGACCCCGGCGCCATGCCGCCGATGTCGGCGTGATGGGCGCGGTTGGCGGCATAGGCGAACGGACGGCGCCCGCTCCCTAGAAAAATCGGCATTACCAGCGTCAAATCCGGCAGGTGAGTTCCGCCGGCGAAGGGGTCGTTCAGCGCCGCGATATCGCCCGGGTAAAGCTCCAGCCGTTCGATCGCGGCGCGCACCGAAAGCGGGGTGGATCCGAGATGAACCGGAATATGAGCGGCCTGCGCGACCAGCTCTCCGCGCGCATCGAACAGTGCGCATGAGAAATCGTGCCGCTCCTTGATGTTGGGCGAGTAGCCAGTCTGGCCGAGCACCACGCCCATCTCCTCGGCTATCGCTGCCAGCCGATTGTTCATCACCGCCAGCGCGACCGCATCGAGCTTCATCATCGCGTCTCCAGGTGCAGATTGCCGTAGTCGTCCACCCGCATCGAGAAGCCGGGAGGGATGTAGGCGGTGGCGCTCAGTTCGACCACGATTGCCGGGCCTTGCGCGCGGAAGCCGGAGCCCATCGAATCGCGTTCGTAAACCGGCGCATTGAGCATCCGCGAACCGCTCCCAAGCACAGGCATCCGCGCAACCGGCGCGGCCGCGCTTCGCCTGGCAATCCTTGCGATCGGTGAGGCGGCGCCGGTTATGGTGGCGCGCAGGCGTACGTTCACCACTTCGATCGGAGCGCCGGGCGCATCGTAGCCGAAGGTGCGACGGTGCGCGGCGTGAAAGGCGTCCGCGAAATCGGGACGGAGCGGCACCTCGAGCTCGTAGGATTGCCCCTGGTAGCGCATTTCGAGCCGCGCCTCGGCGGCAAACGCGCCGCGCCGCGGGTCGCCGGCGATCAGCTCGCGCCGCGCGCGTTCGATCATCGGGCGGACGGCAAGCCGCAATCGGCGGTAGGCGGGATCGACCTCGCGCAAGGTGAAGGAATATTCGCGGCCAAGCGGGGCGCCGAGCGCGCCCCACGCGCACAGCAACCCCGGATTCTTCGGAAGCACGATGTGGCGGATTCCGAGGTCGGCCGCCAGCTCGGCGGCATGCATCGGGCCCGCGCCGCCGAACGCGAGCAGCGCGAAGTCGCGGGGATCGAAGCCGCGTTCGACCGTGATCACGCGAATCGCCCGCTCCATGTTCGCATTGACGACCCTGATGATCCCGCGGGCCGCACCCGTCAGGTCGGTCTTCATCGCCGAGGCGATCGCGCCGACAGCCTTGCGCGCCCGCTCCGGAAACAGGCGCATCCTGCCGCCGAGGAAATTCGATGCGACGAGCCGGCCCGCGATCAGGTCCGCATCGGTGACGGCAGCCGCGCTTCCGCGCCCGTAGCATGCCGGCCCGGGATCGGCGCCCGCGCTTTCCGGGCCGACCCGCAGCGAGCCGCCCGCATCGACCCGCGCGATCGAGCCGCCGCCCGCACCCACGGTATGGATATCGATCACGGGAGTGCGGACGGCATAGCCGTCGGGGTAGCTCAGGGTGCGGATTCGCGGGGCGCCGTCGAACAGGGATACATCGGTTGACGTCCCGCCCATGTCGAAGGTGATGAAGCGATCGGTGCCGATAGCGCGGGCGAGCGCCGCCGCGCCGACCACCCCGGCGGCGGGGCCGGAGAGAATGGTCCGGATGGGTTCATCGCGGGCGATTTCCACGCCCGTCGCGCCGCCGTTGGATTGCATGATCCGAAGCGAGCCGGATGCGAGACGGCTTCGCAGATGTTCGAGATGCGATGCCATCTTCGGCGCAAGGTACGCATTCACCACCGCGGTCGAGAAACGCTCGTACTCGCGATACTCGGCAAGCAGGCGATGCGAAATCGAGATCGGGCGTCCGAGCGGGGCGAGCGCGCGAGCAACCGCCTCCTCGGCGCGGCCGTTCGCATAGGAATGAAGGAGGCAGACCGCGAATGAATCGGCGCAAAGACGCGCGGCGCGCGCCGCGATTCGCGACAGCTCGGCCTGGGTGAACGGGGTCAGAACCGTTCCGTCATGCAGCGTCCGCTCGCGGATCCCGATTCGCATCGCGCGGGGCACCAGAGGTTCGGGGCGCGACGGCGCAAGCGAGTAGAGTTCATCGCGATTCTGCCTGCCGATCTCGATCAGATCCTCGAACCCCGCGTTGGTGATCAGTGCGACCCGAGCTCCCTTGCGCTCGAGCAGAGCGTTGGTCGCGACCGTCGAACTGTAGGTGATGAGGTCGGGTCGCTCCCCCGCCATCATCTCCGAGAGACCCTCGATGACGGCGCGCGCGGGGTCGTCGGGTGTGGATGGGACCTTGTGCACGCGAAGCGCGCCGTCCACGACCGCTATCAGATCGGTGAACGTCCCTCCGGTGTCGATACCGACCATGACGCGCGGAGCCGGCCGGCGGGCGCGCGAAGGGTTCCTGCGGCCGCGGTGATTCACGATGCCCTGAGAAGAACCTTGAAGTTGGAGGGAAGGGCGGCCGCCGCCATCGCCGCGACGCCGTCCTCGAGCGGAAAGACTGCGTCGATCAAGGGACGCGGATCGAATCCGCCGCGTTCCATCGCCTCAAGCGCGGGAGCAAACCGGCCGCATCGCGAGCCCACCACGGTGATCTCGTTGATCACCACCGGGGCGAGGTTGAGCGATGCGCCCGCGGCGGCGGTGCTTTTCAGAACGATCGTGCCGCGCGGCCTGACCAGCTCGATCGCGCGGAGAAACCCCGCGCCGTGACCGGTGCAATCGACCACGCAATCGAATCTGTCCGCCACCTCGCGCTCCATCCGTACCCTGATTCCGAGCGACGAGAGGCGTTTGAGTTTTTCGGGATGATGGCCGGCGAGGAGCGGCTTGTAACCGCGACCCGCCATCGCCATCGCCACCATCGCTCCCAACCGCCCGTCGCCGAGCACGAGTATCGAATCCTTGGGCGCGAGGCGCACCTGTTCGAAAAGCTCGTGAGCCGCGGCGAAGGGTTCGGTGAATACCGCGACTTCATCCGGGATGGAATCCGGGAGGGCGAGGAGATTCCGATCGGGAAGGCGGAGGTAGTCGGCAAAGGCGCCGTCACGCCCGAGGATTCCGAGTACGGTGCGATCGGGACAATGGCGCCCCATGTCCGCCCGGCAAAAGGAGCATCGCCCGCACGCTGCGTTGATCTCGCCGACCACTCGCTTGCCGCGCAGGTCCGGGTTCGACGATTCCACGACGCGGCCCACGAACTCGTGCCCCGGCACGCCTCGATACGCCATATAGCCCCGGGTGATCTCGATATCGGTACCGCAGATTCCGGCGAGCGAAACGCGGACGATGCTCTCGCCGGGGACGATCGCGGGGTCGGGATGATCCGCGGCGAAGCGGAGTGTGGGATCGACTACGAGCGCGCGCATCGTCAGTTTTGCGCCCGCATAGATGCGGCGCGATTCGAGGAATTAACCATTAAACGCGCGAGGACACCAAGCGGGCCGCCGCCGATAAGAAATCTTCGACGACGATGACGGGTTGGCAGGCGCCCCTAATCGGCGGCCTTCGCCGATGCGCCCTTGTCAGCCGATGATTTGCTGTCCGATGCCGGCTTGGAGTCGCCTTTGGAATCGGACGAGCCGCTTCCGTTGGTCGCGGCGCTGTCCGAATCGGTCCTCTTGCCCTTGTTTGCGTAGTCCGTGGCGTACCATCCGGTGCCCTTGAGGACGAAGGAACTGCGGGACACCAGGCGTTCAACCTTGCTCCTGCAGTTGGGACATTTCTTGAGCGGCGCTTCGGTGATCCGTTGCGTCACCTCCACCACTCCACACTTGTTGCACTTGTATTCGTAGATTGGCATCTGAGGTTCGGGACTGCTGATCGCCGTTCAATCGGTTTAATCCCTACTTTAGGTAATCACGACAAACTTCGGTGTCAACGCGGCGGGCTTGTTCGTTTTTGCTTCGCCCGAATGATACGGCACTCAGGAGCCGCGAGTGCCGAGCTCGACGAGCATCTTCGCGCATGAGATCGGGTCGTTGGTCTCTATCCTGACCGTCTTCCTTCGCGACCCTTCACCCCTAAGTATTGTGATCGAACCTTTGGGGACGAGGGCAGCGTCGGCGATGGTGC
>Ga0070740_10006009_pt1 | contig 10910 bp, 7 predicted proteins | sample Coa_R2_FD_67286 | JGI IMG/M metagenome (GOLD analysis project Ga0070740, IMG submission 67286) | Surface soil microbial communities from Centralia Pennsylvania, which are recovering from an underground coalmine fire - Coalmine... | ecosystem: Environmental > Terrestrial > Soil > Unclassified ...
TCGAGCAGCGCGCGGTCGTGCGACACGAGCAGCACGGTCCCGGGGAACGCGTCGAGCGCCGCCTCGAGCGCCTCGCGGCTGTCGAGATCGAGATGGTTCGTCGGCTCGTCGAGCACCAGGAAGTTCGCGCCCGACGCGACCGTGACCGCGAGCGCGAGCCGGCGCCGCTCGCCGCCGGAGAGCGCGGTGACGGGCTTCTCGTGCTCCTCCCAGCCCGAGAAGAGGAACCGCCCGAGCAGCGCCTGCGCCTCCGGCCGCCGCAGGCCCGTCGCCGCGATCGCCGCCTCGAGCACCGAGCCGCGCTGTCGAGCCGGCCACGCAGACGAGCCGCGCGGCCTCTTCCGGTCGGCATCGACAAGCGCCGCTTCGAGCTCCGACTCGTGCTGCGAGAAGTACGCGAGCTCGACACCGTGCCCGATCGCGACACGGCCGGCGGCGGGGTCGCGGCGGCCGACGATCGTCTCGAGCAGCGTCGTCTTGCCGGCTCCGTTCGGGCCGACGAGCGCGACGTGCTCGCCGCGCTCGAGCGCGACGTCGACGTCGTGCAGCAGCTCCTTCGCCCCGGCGCGGACGCTCACCTGCTCGAGCGCGACGACGATCCGTCCCGACCGCTTCGGCTTCGGGAACTCGAAGCCGAGGAGCCTGCGGCTTCCAGGCACGACGGTGCCCGCGCGAGCCGCTTCCCCCTTCATCCGCTCGATCTGCTTCAGCTTCGACTGCGCCTGCCGCGCCTTCGTCGCCTTCGCGCGGAACCGCTCGACGAAGCGCTCCAAGCGCGCGAGCTCTTCCGCCCGCCGCTCCGCGGTCCGCGCGGCGTGCGCCGCGCGCGCGACGCGCTCGCGGCGCCAGACGTGCCATTCGCCCGGGAAGAAGACGGAGCGGCCGCCCTCCAGCTCGAGCACGGCCGTGGTCACCGCCTCGAGGAACCAGCGGTCGTGGGCGACGAGGATGACCGCGGCCTCGATCGTCCGCAGGAGCTCCTCGAGCCACTCGATCGACTCGACGTCGAGGTGGTTCGTCGGCTCGTCGAGCAGCAGCAGGTCGGGTTGCGCCGCGAGCGTGCGGGCGAGCGACGCCCGTGTCAGCTCCCCGCCCGAGAACGTCGCCAGCGGCCGCTCGAGGTCGTCAGTCGAGAAACCGAGACCGCGAACGACGGCCGTCGCGCGGTCGCGCCAGTCGTAGCCGCCCGCGTGCTCGAGCCGCGACTGCGCCTCGGCGTAGCGGTGCAGCGTGCGGCGCCCGTGGTCACCGGCCGCCATCGCGCGCTCGAGCGTCCGGAGCTCATCCTCGGCCGCGGCGAGGTCGGCGGTGCCGGCGAGCACGTAGTCGCGGAGGGGCCGCTCGCTCGTCGCCGGCGGGCGCTGGTCGTGGAGCGCGACGCGCGCGCCCTTCTCGAAGGCGAGCTCGCCGCCTTCGAGCGAGAGCTCCCCGGCGAGCGCGCGCAGGAGCGTCGTCTTGCCCGCGCCGTTCGCGCCGGCGAGCGCGAGCCGGTCGCGCCGCTCGACCCTGAACGAGACGCCGTCGAAGAGCCGCGAGCCCGCGAGCTCCTTGCGCAGGTTGGTCGCGATCAGGACAGCCACGCCTTTAGTGTGGCGACTCGTGGCCGCCGACCTGACCTCGAGCTCGATCCTGCGCGCCGTCCTCGACTCGGCAGTCGACGGCATCGCCTTGACCGACGTCGCCGGCAACCTGCTGCTCTCGAACCGGCCGCTCGTCCGGCTCGTCGACGAGCTCGGCATCGTCCGCGAGGGGACGGTGATCGACCGCCTGCTCTCGATCCGGGACAAGGTGATCGATCGCGACCGCTACGTCGAGACGATCGAGCGCCTGCGCGAGACGCCGGATCAGCCGTCGATGGACGAGTTCGAGCTGCTCGACCACCGCGTCTTCATTGGCTTCACCTCGCCCGTCACCGACGACGAGGGGCGCGTCGTCGCTCGCCTCTGGACGCTGCGCGACGTGACGCGCGAGCGGGAGCTCGACCGGCTGAAGGACGAGTTCGTGGCGACCGTCTCGCACGAGCTGCGAACGCCGTTGACGTCGATGCGCGGCTTCCTCGAGATGCTCCGCGACGGCGGGTCCGGCCCGCTGACCGAGGAGCAGGAGCGGTTCCTCGGCGTCATCCAGCGGAGCGCCGAGCGGCTGCAGCGTCTCGTCGGCGACCTGCTGTTCGTGGCGCGACTCGACGCGCGCGGCCTCCAGCTCGACGTCGGGCGCGTCCGCCTCGACGAGATCGTGGCCGACTGCGTCGAGTCGAACGGCGCGGTCGCACGCCTGCGGACGATCGACCTCCGCCGCGCCGGCGGCGACGCGGTCGGCATTCCCGGCGATCCCGAGCGCATCGCGCAGCTGACGGCGAACCTGGTCTCGAACGCGCTCAAGTTCACGCCCGAGGGCGGGCGCGTGACGGTGCGCACGTTCGTCGAGGGCGACACGGCGGTGCTCGAGGTCGAGGACACCGGCATCGGCATTCCCGCGGCCGAGCAGGAGCAGCTGTTCGAACGCTTCTTCCGCTCGTCGACGGCGACGCGCCAGGCGATCCCGGGCACTGGGCTCGGGCTCGTGATCGCGAAAGCGATCGCCGAGGCGCACGGCGGCCGCATCTCCGTGCGCTCCGAGCCGGGGAAAGGCTCGTGCTTCCGCGTCGAGCTGCCGCGAGAGAGGTAGGCTCGGGTCGTGGCGACGCAGGACGTCGAGCAGCTCGCCGTCGACACGATCCGGACGTTGTCGATGGATGCCGTCCAGCAGGCGAATGCCGGCCATCCGGGGACGGCGATGGCGCTCGCCCCGCTCGCGTACCTCCTCTACACGGAGGTCATGCGCCACTCGCCATCGAACCCCGAGTGGCCGGACCGCGACCGGTTCGTTCTCTCGGCCGGCCACGCCTGCATCCTCCAGTACTGCGCGCTCCACCTGACGGGCTACAACCTCTCGCTCGAGGAGCTGAAGCGCTTCCGTCAGTGGCAGTCGGCGACGCCCGGCCATCCCGAGTACCGGCACACGCCGGGGGTCGAGACGACGACGGGCCCGCTCGGCCAGGGGTTCGCGAACGGCGTCGGCATGGCGATCGCCGAGCGGTTCCTCGCCGACACGTTCAACCGCCCCGGTCACACCGTGGTCGACCACCGCGTCTACGCGATCTGCTCGGACGGCGACCTGATGGAAGGCGTCTCGAACGAGGCGGCGTCGATCGCCGGTCAGCTCGGCCTCGGCAAGCTCGTCTACTTCTACGACGACAACCGGATCACGATCGACGGCACGACCTCGATCTCGTTCTCGGTCGAGAACGCCGGCAGGCGCTTCGAGGCGCAGGGCTGGCACGTGCAGTGGGTCGAGGACGCGAACAACATGGACTCGCTGCGCGAATCGATGAGAAACGCACAGGAGGAGACGGCGAGACCCTCGCTGATCGTCGTCCGCTCGCACATCGCCTATGGCGCGCCGCACGCCGTCGACACGGCGAAGGCGCACGGCGCCCCGCTCGGCCCCGACGAGGTGCGGGCGACGAAGGAGGCGCTCGGATGGGACCCGGACGCGACCTTCGTCGTCCCGGATGCGGTGCGCGAGCACTGCAACCGCGTCGATCGCGGGATCGAGCTCGAGGCCGAGTGGCAGCGACGACTCGACCGCTGGTCGGAGGCGTTCCCGCGTGAGCGGGAGCTGTGGGACCGCGTGCACGCCGGCCGGATCGGCGACTGGACCCTCCCGCGATTCGAGCCCGGAACCGAGCTCGCGACGCGCGAGGCGGGCAAGAAGGTGATGCAGGCGTTCAAGCACGCGGTGCCGACGATGGTCGGCGGCGCCGCCGACCTCGTCGAGTCGACGTACACCGAGTTCGAAGGCGGCGGCCTCTTCAGCGCGCGCTGGTCGGGCCGCAACATCCCGTTCGGCATCCGCGAGCACGCGATGGGCTCGATCGTCAACGGCATCGCCCTCCACGGCGGCATGGTCAAGCCGTACGGCTCGACCTTCCTCATCTTCAGCGACTACATGCGGCCCGCCGTGCGCCTCTCGGCGCTGATGGAGCTCCCGGTCGTGTGGGTCTGGACGCACGACTCGGTCGGCCTCGGCGAGGACGGGCCGACGCACCAGCCGGTCGAGATCTACGCCGCGCTGCGCGCGATCCCGCACCTCTGGTTCATCCGCCCGGCGGACGCGAACGAGACCGCGATCGCGTGGAAGGTGGCGCTCGAGCGGCCGGACGGCCCCGTCGCGCTCTCGCTGTCGCGCCAGAAGACGCCGACGCTCGACCGCGCCGAGCTGGCGCCGGCGTCGGGCCTCGAGCGCGGCGCGTACACGCTCTGGGAGTCGGGACCGCCCGACCTGATCCTGATCGCGACGGGGACAGAGGTCGCGCTCGCGCTCGCCGCCGGGCGGCGGATCGCCGAGGACGGCACGCACGTGCGGGTCGTCTCGATGCCGTGCTGGGAGCTCTTCGAGCTGCAAGACCACGAGTACCGCGACGAGGTGCTGCCGCCGGACGTCGGCGCCCGGCTCTCGGTCGAGCCGGGCGTCGCGCTGGGGTGGAAGCAGTGGGTCGGCGACCGCGGCGACTCGATCTCGCTGGAGCGGTTCGGCGCCTCCGCGCCCGGCACGACCGTGCTCGAGCGCCTCGGCTTCAACGTCGACAACGTCGTCGCGCGCGCGACCGCGCTCCTGGAGCGGGTCGGATGAGCGCGTCCGTGGAGAAAGAAGCGCCGAATCGTCACACTTCCCCGGTGCCGGGTGCGATAGCGTCAGCCGCCGAGGGCGGCGGGACGGCCTCCCCACCCTGGGTGGGGGTGCGGCCCGGCACGGTCGGGCACACGGCAGCGGGAGCTCGCCGGTGAGGATCGCGGTCGCGTTCGACCACCGCGGCGTCGAGCTCCGCGAGACGGTGCTCGGAGCGCTCGCCGACCACGACGTGATCGACCTCGGCACGGACCACTCGTCGGTGCGCGTCGACTACCCGGACAAGGCGCGCGAGGTCGGCGAGCGGATCCAGCGCGGCGAGGCCGACCGCGGCGTCCTCGTCTGCGGCTCCGGCGTCGGCGCCGCCGTCGCCGCCTGCAAGATGGCCGGCATCCGGGCGGCGATCTGCCACGACGTCTACAGCGCGCACCAGGGCGTCGAGCACGACGACATGAACGTGCTCTGCCTCGGCTCGGAGGTGGTCGGCCCGGCCGTCGCACGCGAGCTCGTGACCGCGTTCGTCGCCGCGGAGTTCAATACCGTCGAGCCGCGTTACGCAGCACGGCTCGAGAAAGTCGCCGAGATGGAAAGGACGATGAAGAGTGGCCAAGTCCCGGCTGCACAGGCTCAGTGAGCGCGGCGTCGCCGTGTGGTTCGACACGCTCTCGCGTGATCTCGTCGCGAGCGGCAGGCTCGCGCAGATGATGGCCGACGACGCCGTCACCGGCGTCACGTCGAATCCGACGATCTTCCAGAAAGCGCTGGCAGAAGGCGAGGCGTACGACGCACAGCTGCGGGTGGCGGTCGAGGAGACGGACGACCCGAAGGAGATCTTCTTCCGTCTCGCGCTCGACGACATCCGCGCCGCCTGCGACGTCCTGCGCCCCGCCTGGGACGAGGGCAAGGGCCTGCACGGCTACGTCTCGATGGAGGTCGATCCCGGCCTCGCCTACGACACGGAGTCGACCTACGAGCAGGCGATGTGGATCGCGGAGGAGGTCGACCGCCCGAACCTCTACGTCAAGATCCCGGCAACGAGGCCGGGGCTGCCGGCGATCGAGGACTGCATCGCTCGCGGCCGCTCGATCAACGTGACGCTGATCTTCGGCCTCGACCGCTACCGCGCCGTCGTCGAGGCGTACCTGCGCGGGCTCGAGCGGCTCGTCGCCGCGGGCAAGGACCCGCGGTCGGTGGCGTCGGTGGCGTCGTTCTTCGTCTCGCGCGTCGACACCGAGACCGACAAGCGACTCGAGTCGCTCGGCAACGAACGCCTGCGGGGGAAGCTCGCAGTCGCGAACGCGAAGCTCGCCTACCAGCACTTCCTCGACGCGTTCAGCGGCCCCCGCTGGGACTTCCTCGCCGGCAAGGGCGCGTCGAAGCAGTGGTGCCTGTGGGCGTCGACGTCGACGAAGAATCCCGACTACCGCGACGTGCGCTACGTCGAGGAGCTGGTCGCACCGGACACCGTCAACACGATGCCGCTCGAGACGATCGAGGCGTTCCAGGACCACGGCGAGGTACGGGGTGACACGGCGCTCGAGGGGATCGACGAGGCGCACGCGCTCTTCGACGAGCTGCGCGACGCGGGCATCGACTACGACGACGTGGTCGAGACGCTCGAGGCCGAGGGCGTGCAGAAGTTCGCCGACTCCTTCGACGACCTCCTCGCCGGCATCCGCGCGAAGCAGGGGGCACTTGCCGCGGCGTGAGCTGACGACCGAGCGGCGCGAGCTCGTCGAGCGGATCTGGGCGCGCGACCCGACCGTCTGGACGGGGAGCGACGAGGGCAGGTGGCTCGGCTGGCTCGACGAGCCGTCGCGCATGCGCGACGACGTCGACTTGGTGCTGGCGCTGGCCGACGAGGTCGCCGGCGAGATCGACGACGTCGTCCTGCTCGGTATGGGCGGCTCCTCGCTCGCGCCGGAGGTGCTGCGGCGCGCGTTCGGCGGCGACCGCTTCCACGTCCTCGACACGACGCACCCGCGTGCGATTCGCGCGCTCGAGGAGCGCCTCGACCTCGACCGGACGCTGTTCCTCTCGGCCTCGAAATCGGGGTCGACGCTCGAGACGCGCTGCCACACCGACTACTTCTGGAAGCGCGTCCCGCGCGGAGAACGGTGGGTCGCGATCACCGACCCCGGGTCGCAGCTCGAGGAAGTGGCGCGCGAACGCGGGTTCCGCGCCGTCTTCCCGGGCGAGCCGACGATCGGCGGCCGCTACTCGGCGCTGTCGGCGTTTGGGATGGTGCCGGCCGCGCTGCTCGGAGTCGACGTGGCGCGCCTGCTCGACCGCGCGATCGAGATGGCCGACGCGTGTCGGCTCGACGACGGCAACCCCGGCCTCGAGCTCGGCCTCTCGCTGGGCACCGGCTGGTCGGAGGGCGCCGACAAGATCTGCTTCGACGACGTCGGCGGCTTCGGCCTCTGGGTCGAGCAGCTGCTCGCAGAATCGACCGGGAAGGAAGGCAAGGGACTGGTGCCGGCGCCGGGCGAGGCAGCCGATGCGCCTGATCGGCAGTGGCAGGATGTGCATCTCGCCGATGCGTACGAGCTCGGACAGGAGTTCTTCCGCTGGGAGTTCGCGACCGCCGTCGCCGGGTCGATCCTGCAGATCAACCCGTTCGACCAGCCCGACGTGCAGGCGGCGAAGGACCGGACGAACGAGGTGCTGGCGAGCGGCGACGTCGAGCTGGAGGACGAGGGGTCGCTGCAGGAGCTCTTCGCTCAGGCGCGCCCCGACGACTACGTCTGCATCCAGGCCTTCGTCGAGCCCACCCACGAGGCCGAGCGGATGATCGCGTCGCTCGCCGAGCGTGCCCGCGCCGCCACCGACTGCGTCGTCACGCACGGCTTCGGGCCTCGCTACCTGCACTCGACCGGCCAGCTGCACAAGGGCGGCCCGAATTCAGGCCTCTTCCTGCAGGTGGTCGAGGACTACGGCGAGGAGCTGAAGATCCCCGACCGCCCTTTCGGCTTCGCACGCCTGATCCGGGCGCAGGCGGCCGGCGACCTCGCAGCGCTGCGCGAGCGCGGGCGCCGCGTCGTGCGCGTCCACAAGGAGGCGCTCTAGCTGTGCAGCTCGGGATGATCGGCCTCGGCCGCATGGGCGGGAACATGACCGCCCGGCTCGAGCAGGCGGGACACGATCTGCGGACGTACGACCCGAACGTCCCCTCGACCGCCGGCTCGCTCGAGGAGCTCCGCGACCAGCTCGCCGCGCCGCGCGCGTTCTGGATGATGGTCCGCGCCGGCCAGATCACCGACGACACCTTCCACGCCCTCCTCGAGCTTGCCGACCCCGGCGACACAATCGTCGACGGCGGCAACTCGAACTTCCGCGACTCGCAGCGACGCTACGCGGAGGCGCAGGAGCGCGGGGTCCACTTCGTCGACGCCGGCGTCTCGGGCGGCATCTGGGGCCTCAAGGCGGGCTACTGCCTCATGGTCGGCGGCGACGACGAGCCGGTCTCCCGTCTCGAGCCGATCTTCGTCGACCTCGCGCCCGAGGACGGCTACGCGCACGTCGGCGGCGCCGGCGCCGGCCACTTCGTGAAGATGGTCCACAACGGGATCGAGTACGGCCTGATGCAGGCCTACGCCGAGGGGTTCGAGGTGCTGCGGAGCTCCGACTTCGAGCTCGACCTCGAGCAGATCGCCGGCATCTGGCGCTACGGCTCCGTCGTGCGCTCGTGGCTCCTCGAGCTGCTGTACGACGCGTTCGCGCAGGAGGGATCAGGACTCGAGCAGATCAAGGGCTACGTCGAGGACTCGGGCGAGGGGCGCTGGACGATCCTCGAGGCGCTCAACGAGGACGTACCGGTGCCGGTGATCACGGCGGCGCTGTTCGCGCGCTTCGCCTCGAGGCAGGACGAGTCGTTCGCAGCCAAGGTGAACGCCGCGCTCCGCAACCAGTTCGGCGGCCACGCCGTGCGGACGGCGAAGGACGCATGACTGCGGTCGAAGACCAGCTGCGCCGCCGCCGGCAGCAAGAGCAGCAGGAGAACCCGCTGCTCGAAGGGCTGAGCGTCCGGCCGCGGCCGGAGCCGTGCGCGGTCGTCATCTTCGGCGCCTCGGGCGATCTGACCCAGCGCAAGCTGATGCCGGCGCTCTACTCGCTCGCCTACCGGCATCTGCTGCCGGAGCGGTTCGCGGTCGTCGGCGCCGCCCGCAGCGACCTCTCCGACGAGGAGTTCCGCGGTCGCATGAGGGAGGCCGTGCAGGAGCACGCACGCGACGACTTCCGGCAGGACGTCTGGGACGAGCTCGCGGGCGGGATGCGCTACTCGCCGCTCGAGGCCGCGGATGACCGGGCCGAGGACCGGCTCGGCCGGCTGCTCGGCGAGCTCGACCGCGAGCGCGGCACCGAGGGCAACCGCCTCTACTACTTCGCCGTGCCGCCGAGCGCCATCGGCCCGCTCGTCGGCGAGGTCGCCGACCGTCGCACCGGCAAGGGCTGGGTGCGGCTGATCATCGAGAAGCCGTTCGGGAACAACCTCGCCTCGGCGCGCGCGCTGAACGAGCTGATCGGCGAGCGGTTCTCCGAGCGTGAGGTGTTCCGCATCGACCACTACCTCGGCAAGGAGACCGTGCAGAACATGCTCGCGCTCCGGTTCGCGAACGGGATCTTCGAGCCGATCTGGAACCGGCAGTTCATCGACCACGTGCAGATCACGGTCGCCGAATCGCTCGGGATCGAGAACCGCGCCGCGTTCTACGAGCACGCGGGCGCGTTACGGGACGTGTTCCAGAACCATCTCTTGCAGCTCGTGGCGCTGACGGCGATGGAGCCGCCGATCGACTTCACGTCCGAGTCGGTGCGAAACGAGAAGGTGAAAGTGCTGCGCTCGCTGCACACGCCCGGCCCGAAGTCGGTCGTGCGCGGGCAGTACGGTCGCGGCTTCGTCGAGGGCGAGGAGGTGCCCGGCTACCGCGAGGAGGACGGCGTCGCCCGCGACTCCGCAACCGAGACGTACGTGGCGGCGAAGCTCTACGTCGACAACTGGCGTTGGGCCGACACGCCGTTCTACGTGCGCACCGGCAAGCGGCTTCCGCGCCGCGAGACGACGATCGCGATCCAGTTCAAGCGCGCACCGCACCCGCCGTTCGCCGAGGTGGCCGCCGAGGCGCTGCGCCCGAACGTGCTCCTGATCCACGTGCAGCCGAACGAGGGGATGTCGCTGGCGATCGGCGCCAAGGTGCCGGGGCTCGGGCTCTCGATCCGCACCGTGCACATGGACTTCCTCTACGGCTCGGCCTTCCGCGAGGGGCTGCCGGAGGCATACGAGCGGTTGATCCTCGACGCGATGCTCGGCGACGCGACGCTGTTCACGCGCGCGGACGAGATCGAGGAGCAGTGGGCGCTCGTCGACGCGGTCGCGGCGCCGTGGCAACGCGACCGGCCGGCGTTCCCGAACTACGCCGCCGGAACGTGGGGTCCGCCGTCCGCGGACGACCTGATCCACCGCGACGGCAGATCTTGGAGGCGTCACTGATCGCGCAGCCGCTGGTCGACGAGTGGAGCGGCGAGGACACGTCCGTCGCCGAGATCGAGTACGAGCTCTCGCGCCTGCGCGCGACGTCGACCCTGACCGGCGGGGCGAACATGCGCACGAGCGTGATGACGCACTGCGCCTGGGTGCCGCCGCGCTGGCTCGATGCGGCGGAGCAGACGCTCGCCGGCCTCGCCGAGCGGCATCCCTCACGGACGCTCCTGCTCGTGCCGCTTCCGGACGAGCCGAACGGGATCGACGCAGAGGTCGCGCTCCGCTGCTTCCGCGCCGGCGAGCGACACGTCTGCAGCGAGGTGATCGAGCTGCGGCTGCGCGGCAATCGCGTGCAGGCGCCGGCCTCGATCGTGCTGCCGCTGTTGATCTCCGACCTGCCCGTCTTCTGCCGCTGGCGCGGCGAGCCGCCGTTCGGCGAGCCGCCGTGGGAGCAGCTCGTCGACCTCGCCGATCGCGTCGTCGTCGACTCGTCCGAGTGGGAGGAGCTCCGCTACGACGAGTTGCGGAAGGCGTTCGGCCGCGCCGCCGTCTCCGACATCGTCTGGGCGCGGCTGCTGCCGTGGCGTGCGAGGCTCGCACGCCGCTGGCCCGAGATCGCCGACCAGGAGGTACGGATCGCCGGCCCGCCGGCCGAGGCGGCGCTGCTGCGCGGCTGGCTGACGGCCCGGCTCAACCGGACGATCCGGCCGGTTGCCGAGGCCGACGAGCTCGCCGTCAAGCTCGGCGGCGAGCAACT
>Ga0070740_10006012_pt1 | contig 10905 bp, 9 predicted proteins | sample Coa_R2_FD_67286 | JGI IMG/M metagenome (GOLD analysis project Ga0070740, IMG submission 67286) | Surface soil microbial communities from Centralia Pennsylvania, which are recovering from an underground coalmine fire - Coalmine... | ecosystem: Environmental > Terrestrial > Soil > Unclassified ...
GGCATGCAGTTGTGACGGCCCTTACGGTAAAGCTTGCGATGGTGCTGCTGAGCGGCTCCGCGGCCGTGGCGCAGCAGCGCACCATCAGCGCGCGCGCCGGCAGCCTCAATTACCAGCGCGGCGTGATCTTCCTGGACGGCGAGCGGCTCCGCCCCGTGTTTCGCCCGCCGCACCCGGTGCAGATGCAGAACGGTCAAGTACTGCGCGTGGAGAATGGCCGGGTCGAATTGGTGCTCGGCATGGGGGTGTACCTGCGTATGCTGGGACCGGGTTCGCTCCGAATGCAGGAGAACCATCTGGACGATGCGCGGGTGGCGATCGAACAAGGCTCGGCGCTCATCGAAGTCGCCGGCATGATGAAAGGAGCCCAACTGCGGATCCTCTGCGGCGATGCGATCACTGAGCTCCGCCGGGACGGCTCCTACCGGTTCGATGCGCCGGCCCAAACGGCGCCCGCCAGGCTGCGGGTCTTCAGCGGCGAGGCCACGGTCCAGCGCAACGGCATCACGGCCAAGGCAAAATCCGGAACCGCCATGGATTTCGAAAGCGGGCTTGTCTCGAAAATCGAAGGCAACGATAACGACGCTCTGCAAACCTGGGCCGCACAGCGATCCCAGCGGAGAATCGAGAGCGAGCGGCGCCGCATCGAGGCGCTCGAAATGCGGGCGGCGCGGCGCAGGGCGGCCGCAGAATCCGATCAATAAGGCATTGAGTCACGAGGCAGACGCACGAACACAAGCACGAGCACCAGGCGGTCCCGCCGGACCCGGCGTTGCGAACCAAGGCGCTCGAATCCCTCCTGGTGGAAAAAGGGCTGGTCGAACCCGCCGCTTTGGACGCGCTGGTCGCGTGCGCTTTGCCTCGCGAGAACTGTGGGGCGAGGACGCCTCGCCGCATGACTCGGTTCACCTGGATTTGTGGGATAGCTACGTTGAGCATGCCTGACCCTGGCGCCTTCGAACTGCCGCCGTTGATTCCTGAGGACTAAGGAGGCCCTGTTTTCGCCGAGCCCTGGCAGGCGCAAGTCTTCGCCCTCGCCGTGCGGTTGTCGGCACAGGGGCATTTCACCTGGAAAGAGTGGGTACAGGCGCTGGCCGCTGAACTGAAATCGGCGGCGGAACGGGGCGATCCGGACGACGGCTCCCGCTACTATGAGCACTGGCTCGCCGCGCTGGAAAAACTGACGGCGGAGAAGGGACTTCTGCGAGCCGCCGATCTGCGGGAGCGTAAGGAAGCCTGGCCGACGCATATCGCCACACCCCGCACGGCAAGCCCGTAGAGCTGCGGAAACGCGGATGACCGGACCCGGCTCGCTTTAAGCCCCCACGATCTGAACGCTGATCCCGTCCGGGTCCTTGATGTGGAATCCGGCATCCAGGTTATTGTCCGGAGTGATTCCGTGCGACTTCAGCTCCCGCGTGACTGCGTCCCGGTCGAACTTCTCGACTCCGATCGCGTAGTGATCCAACAGACCTGTAGGACTCTTGTGGTGGAGCGAGACCAGAACCTTGCCCCCGCCTCCCAGGCGAACGATTTCGTTGGGCTTATCCTCGCTGATCACGGTGAATCCGAAGACCGATTGATAGAACGAAACCGCGCGCGGCAAGTCGCTGACCTGAACGCTCACGTGATCGATCTTTGCGCCCTTCATGCCGGCTGCCTGCGCCCGGGCGGCCGGCGCCGCGCCTGCGCCCGCCGCTAACAGCGCGAGCCCGTGAACCAGGTCCCGCCGGCTCAGCGACCCGTTTTCAAAGCGGCTCAAAAGATTCGAAATGATGGTCTCCATCCCGGTCCTCCGCCATCTAGTTTAAACCTCCATGAATACGGCCTGGACAGGACGAACCGGCCGCGCCTTTGGGCGTCTAAAGACTCGGAGGATAAGCATGAAAGCCAGGGTTTTCGTAATCTGTGCCTCGGCTGCCTTCGCTGCCGCCCCAATTGTGCTGGCAGGCGGTAGTCCAGCCGCGAAAATCGACACGAAAACAAACGCGAAAGTCGACACGAAAGCCAAAAAGAGCGCTCCGGCCCGGGGTGCGTTGGCCCCGCCGGAAACCCTCACCGGAAAGATCATGATGATCGATCCGAAATCGAATGTGGTGGTGGTGAAGGACTCCACCGGCACCACGTTCGACATCGTGGTCACGAAGGCGACCCGCATCCGGGCGGCGGACCGCCGGCTCAGCTTGAAGGACTTAAGTTCGGACACCAATAAGCCGGTCTCGGTTCAATTTGTTCCGGAGCGTTCCGGCGATATCGCCCGCTCCATTCAGGTGACCGGCTAGGATCGCAATTCTGAGCCGCTTTAACCGTCCGGTTGCCGCTATCGTCAGACTCAAGGCGGGCGCGCTCACGCCACCTGCGCTCACTACCACCTCGTGGGGCCCAGCGCGGCATCCTGCGGAGCCGTGAAGTCGACCTGCGGGGTGCCGGCCAGCCCGTAGGGCCGGCCTGAAACAGCACATCCGCCGGGACTCCGCCCAACGCTCACGGCCGGTGGGGGGCGCCTTGGCGCGGGAACGCCGGTTGCTTCTGCCTCGCCGAAGGCGGGCTCGGCGGGATCCCGCCCGCGACGGGCGTGCCCCCGGTCATCGTCCCCGATACCGCACACCGGTTACGTGCTCACTCCATTCGACAGGTTTACCGTCAAGGCCTCCTGAATCGCGCTGTGGGTCAGAGACGTGGTTCTCCGGCGCGTCGCGCCAATGCGTTTCATTTGGCGCGAACCACATCGCCCGGCGCGGACCTTCCCGATGGGACCGCCCCAGCGTCGTGCCCGGCTGCAACGGGTAACGATCAGCGTCTGTCCAAAACCATCAGCGTCTGCCCAAGTGGATGCGTGTGCCAAGCGGTACGGGCGGTGTTTGAATTGGCGTCGATTGTTCTAGTACCACGAAGACTTGCAATTTATTACACTGGTTAGCAGTCTTCCAGCTTTCCCATAGTAAGACTTAGTTTTCCAGAGGTTAAGACGTTGTTTTTTGGGGAGAAAACGATGCGACAATTTCCATTGCGGCTTTTGGCGGGCCTCGTTTTTGCAGGATTCACGGCTTACGCACAAACCGGCAGTATTTCTGGTACCATTCTCGATCCAACGAATGCCGGGGTGCCGGCGGCGACGGTAACCGCAAGGAATCTAGCCACTGGCAATGTCCGGACGGCTCTGACCGATTCCGCGGGAACTTATTCGATACCCGACCTTCCGGTCGGACGCTACGACGTCAGCGTCGAAAAGCAGGGCTTCTCCGTGCTCACATTCAAGGACGTCGGACTCAGCGTGGCGCAGAACCTGACGCTGAACGGCGCCCTCCAACTCGGCGCGACCACACAAACCGTGGAAGTGATCGGCGAGGCCGTGCCGCCGATCGACCTCGAGAACGCGCAGATCAGCAACGTGGTGGACCAAAAGCGCATTGTGGACCTGCCGTTGATTACCCGCGACCCCTACCAACTGGTGCTGCTCTCCCCCGGCACGCAACAGGTCAATAGCTCGCTGGGAGGTTTTTCCGTAAACGGCCAGCGGGAAAGAAACAATAATTTCCTGTTGGACGGAACGGACAACAACGATGCTTCCGTTCCCGGAATTGCCGGCGGAATCAGCTCGCTGAACCCCGATGCCACACAGGAGTTCCGTGTCATCACCAATAACTTTCTACCCGAGTTCGGGCGCAATACCGGCGCGATCATCTCCGTCGTGACTCGCAATGGCACCAACGATCTGCATGGCAGCGCGTATGAGTTCAACCGCGTGAACGCGCTGGCGGCCCGCGACTGGTTCAATCCGGCTCCCGATCCGCAGAATCCGTTCGTGCGCAATCAGTTCGGCGCATCGCTCGGCGGCCCGATCAAGAAAGATAAGACCTTTTTCTTCGTGAACAGCGAGTGGGACCGCTTCCGCACGACGCTGTCGAATGCGTCCGTCGTTCCGACGGCCCAGTTCAAGACCGGCGTGTTCACCTACGATGGACAGCAGATCAATCTCGCCAGCCCGGGCTCGCCGAATAACGCGCTGGGATTGCCGCTCGATCCCACGATGCAGAAGATCCTGTCGCTGTATCCGAGCCCCAACGGCCCGGCGCTCGATTCGATTCGCGGGATCTACAACTTTTCGACCAGTGAGCCGCTGGATAGCGCGAATGTGACCGCCCGCGTGGATCACCATTTCGGCGACAAGTACACCCTGACCGCGCGTTATATCTACAACGGTTTGACTAACGGGAACTCGCTGGACGAGATTTTCCCCGGTGTAGGCGGCGTGGCCACGGGCCAGCAGAGCCATAACTACGCCCTCAACTTCATCGCCGCGTTTCGTGCGAATTTGGTAAACGACTTCCGAGCAGGCTTGAACCGCACCGATGACGGGTTCACTTGTAACGGCAGCAGCATAATCGACCAGGTGGGAAAGAAGGATCAGTTCGGCTTCGGCACGGACTATTCGTTTGTGAATTCGCTGAACGTACCACTGATTTCAGCCTTCGCCTGCGGCGCTCTCGGCGATAGCAATGGCCAAGCCCGCCGGGCCGGCACCTGGAACCTGGTGGACCACCTTTCCTGGATTAAAGGCCGGCATTCGATCAAAGCCGGTATCGAGTTCCGCTACGTTTATGACAACGGATTCGACGCCTTCGGGTCCCGCCCCACTGTGGACTTTACGGCTTTCGGAAATTTTGGTATCCCAATTGTGAACTGCGCGGGCGCTTGCGCCAATGACGAAACCCTTCAGACCATGGCGGCCGCGCTGCTCGGCGTGGTGGGGATCCAATCCCAAACCCAGTTTTATAATGCTCAAGGAACCCGCACCCCCACGGATTTCCGGGAATTCGTTCAGCACGAGTACGGATATTTCCTCCAGGATTCCTGGAAGATGCGCAAGAACCTGACCCTCGAGCTGGGCTTGCGCTACGAATTCGACGGCGTTCCCTTCGAGCGCAACGGGAATCTCTCCAATCTGCTCAACCAGCAGGCCTCCGGCGTGCCGCCTATCACCTTCCAGACCGTGGGACCCGGAACCGGCCGCCAGATGTACCGCGATGATTACACCGATTTCGAGCCGCGGGTGGGCCTTGCCTGGGATCCTTTCGGCGACGGCAAGACCTCCGTCCGCCTGGGCTACGGCATCTTCCACGACCGGATCTTTGGAAATATCTTCACCAATCTCAAGGGCAATCCGCCGTTCGTCGCCGGGATTCAGAACTACCCCAATGAGGACTTCGCCAACGGCGCCGGTTCGCCCGTGACGCTCTCCGGCCTGCTTCCGCCCACCACCCAGCCCGCCCCTTCGGCCTCGGTTCCGGCGGACTCCTATCTCTCTGGCATCAGCCTGCTCGCTCCGGGCCTCAAGACCCCCTACACCCAGTCCTGGAACGTTGGAATCCAGCGCGATTTGGGCAACCGCATGAGCATCGAGGTCGATTACGTCGGCTCCGGAAGCCACCGTCTGCTGCGCTCGGTGGACGGCAACCCGCCGCTTCCCTGGCTGGTCTCCGCGGCGCAAGCCAACGGCTCGTTGAAAACAACCACTTCGGGCGGAACGCTACGCATCGCGCCTTTGCTTGGATTGCCGCAGGTGACCGGCAATACGGCCTTCATTGAGCCGATTCTCATCGAGACGGTGGGCAACGCAACCTACGACGGCCTGCAAACGGTGTTCCGCAAACGGCTGAGCTTCGGATTGAACTTTCAGGCAGCTTACACCTGGTCTCACGCGATCGACGATGCGGCCGACCCGCTGGTGGCGCCTGGGGGCAACCGCAACATCGCGCGGAACTCGTTCAACCTGCATGAAGAGCGCGGGAGTTCGGACTATGATCTGCGGCACCGGCTCATCGTCAACTACACATACGAATTCCCCATCGGCCCCGGGCACAGCCACTTCAGCCGCGGCATCGCCGGGTACGTGCTTGGCGGTTGGGAGCTAGCCGGCTTGTCCTCGTTCCAGAGCGGTCATCCCTTTGACATCTACAGCTCGCGCGATTCGGAGTACACGGGACTGACCAACCGGCCTGATTTGGTGGGCGATCCCTCCATACCGGCAAACGCGCCCAGAAACCAGGTTGGCCCCCCGATCAGCGCCTTTGCGGTCCAACCATTCGGGCGGCCGGGCAACCTGGGAAGAAATACGTTCACGGGACCGCGCTACTATGACACCAACGTCAGCCTCTTGAAGAACACGAAGCTCACCGAGCGCTTCAATTTGCAATTCCGCGCAGAGGCATACAACGTGTTCAACCGCATCCAGTTCGAAAACCCCGGGTCGGCGGGAAACACGCTTTCCTCGCGGGGAACGTTCGGCCAGGCGCTCGGAACGCTCACGCAGCCGGACGGAACTACCTCCGCGCGGCAGATTCAGCTTGCGCTGAAGCTGATCTTCTAAACCAACTCTGATGGGTGGCCGGCGGCCCTCCGCAGGGCCGCCGCCGTCGCGGGGTTCGCCGGCGAAACATTCCGAGCACGGGTGGGTCAAACTGGTTGGCATTCCAAACCAGGAGGACGTCAATGGCAGAAGTAAGTATTGAGAAACGACCGTCATCCGAACGCCGGGGCCTGGCGCCACGGGGGTATGATCCGTTCGGTTTCCGCAGTGGCCCACTGCTCGCCCCGTGGCGCATGTTCGAGCCGTTTTTCGCGAGCCCCTTGTCGGCGATGGTGCGCCGGATGGAGGAAGAGATAGACCGGTGGTTTGCGAGCGGCGGCGCCGAAACTCAGGGTTGGGAAGCGGCACAGTGGTGGCCCTCCATCGACGTCAGCGAGAGAGAAGGCAAGATGATCGTCCGTGCGGACCTCCCTGGAATCAGTACGAACGATGTCAAAGTCGAGCTGACCGACGGAAATCTGACGATTCGGGGCGAGCGCAGGCGGGAGCGCGAAGAAGAAAAAGAGGGGATCCGCCGGTCCGAGCGCAGCTACGGCCACTTCTTCCGCTCCATCCCGCTGCCGGAGTCCATCAACGCCGATCAGGTACGGGCGCAGTTCAAGGACGGAGTCCTGGAAGTGACGATTCCGGTTCCGGAAAGTCACCGCGCCAAGACCATTCCGATTGAGCAGGGCTCCGAGAAAAAGCAGATCGCCTCCGAAGCCGCAGCCGGCCAGCAGCAGCGCAAGGCCAGTTAAGGCGAGGGCACGGCCTCCCGCCTTTCAAGGTCCTCGCCGCGGCCTCCACGTCCCGGCGGGCCGAGAGTCTGCGGGCCGATCTCCATGCCCGGCACGTCTACGGCAATCGCATCGCCGATCATCTTGCCGGAGAGGTGCTTCATTTCCGCCGGAGGCGTGACCTCGTGCGTGCAGACCCTGGAGAGGTCAAGGCTTGCCGTCCCGGACTCCCGGCGCGGGCAGTGTTAAGTCAGCTTTTCCGTCTGCGGTGCGCGGCGTCCTGGCGCCGGAGAGTTCACCCTCGGGTGGCCGAGCTGCGTCGAGCAGGCCGGGCAATACAGCATCGCCTCTGCCGGGACATGCTGGCTTTGTCCGACCCGTGGGGCGCTGAACGGCGAAGGTTGTTGTCCTTCCGCGCCAGGTATGCCTTTGCAGTTCCGATCGGACTTCTTCCGCGGCGGCTCGTGGATTCCCAGTTATGGCCAGCCGGAGCGCATGGCGAAACGCGAGGGGGGAGCCGGCTCGCAGTTCTGCCCGCGGCGATCCGCAAACGTGTGGTAAATCGCAGTAAGGTAGTGTGAATGGCCCGTGAGATTCACAGCTACGATTACGTCAATCGTCCCTATCCGCAAGTCCGTGACCTCTTGAGCAAAGACGCGCTCGCCGTGTTTCGTTCCGCCACTCGGGCGGCGGCATCCCGGGCGCAGTCCCTCGCTTCCCAACTTCACGTTGACCTGGGCGCGATTGCGGTCGAGGCCGACATCAATATTTCGATCAAAAGCATCGAGGAGAAAGCTCCCGAAGGCATCTCGGGACCCAGCACCCGGCTGCTGCTGGAATGGGAGGCCGCGAAAATGCCGCGTCTATTCCCGCTCATGACAGCCGAGCTTTCGGTCTATCCCTTAACGGCGACCGAGACGCAGTTGGATTTCCTCGGCCACTACGAACCTCCGCTCGGCGCTGTGGGAAAGGCCATAAACGCCGTTGTGGGCCATCGCATCGCGGAAGCGTCGGTACACCGGTTTCTCGCCGATGTCGCCGGATATCTTCGGGAAACGCGATAACCGCGCCGGACGCCTTACCATTTGCGCAGCGCGCCGGCCGCTTGGGCCGATTCGCGCGCCCGGGAAATAAGGTAAGCCTTCACGGCCTGAACCTGGGAAGCGGTCAGGATCTTTTGGAAGATGGCATGCCTGCCGAGGCCCGCTGGCCGCCCAAAACGATCTCCTCCGAACCTTGCTTGCGTAGCGCGGATCGGGGACGGGACCTGCGACGTGGCACGGCGCGCATTGGGAATTGAAATCAGCCCACCTTCGTGCACCGTCTTCGCGGATGCATTCAGGCCGGCCGCCGGCATGGACAGCGGTTCCTTGTGGCCGTAGGCGGGAGGCCCGCTCGCGCGGTACGTTCGGATCGTTAGCGACGGGCCACTGCCTGGGCCTTGCTGTCCGGTTTCTATCGACACGGAATGAACCTCCAGGGCATATTTTAGGATCAACTATAGCATCGCTTCGAACGATGGTGGCGGCGTCTAAGGCGGTAGCGCCCGAGGCGCTGCCAATCGCCTAGGCGGTCATTCCACTCCGAAGGCGAGCAGGACGTTGCCGGGTGTGCCGCGTAGCGTGCCCGGGTATCCAGACGTAGCGAAGACCATACCGCCTGCGATCACCGGACCAGCGGAACCGAATGAGCCGCCTTTGGCGGGCACATGGTTGACCGTCTCGAAGTCCCGCACGGCATTGAAGGACCAGATCACCATTCCCTTGGCGTCCACGGCTCGCAAGATCCCATCCCATCCTCCTGTGAAGACCACTCCGGGTATCGCGCTGGCCGGGCCGGCCTGCCCGCGCCGGTCCGCGTGGATGGCGGCGTTCCAATCCACCCGGCCGGTCAGGATGTCCAAAGCCTTGAGCCCACCGCCGGGTTGCTGCAGCGGATAATACACGTGCGTACCGTCTGCCGCTCCGCCCCAGACAACCAACCCGGAAGCCGAAGGCGGCTGAGCTTCCCATAATTGGGTCCGCCACAGGAGCTTGCCGTCTTGATCGGGATCGAGCGCCACGGCCACACCGCCCTTGCCCGCGGCCAACAGAATGTCCTTGCCGTTGACGGTTTGCAGGATCGCCGACGAACCGCCGAAATCGTAATCCGGCCCGAGCTTCTCCGGGCAGTTGGAATCGGCGCCGTTGGCCGCCTGGCAGCGGGCCATGAACGCGTCGCCCTGGAACTCCTGGTGATGCCACATCATCTTGCCGTCGTTCATGCGAAGGGCCAGGATGGAATCGCTGGTGGCGGCCGCGATGCGGCCGAAGCTGTTGCCCGTTCCCACGTAGATCACGCCTCGCTTGACATCGACCGTGGGTGTGTTCCACACGGAGGCGCCCGCGGGCCCCCATCGTTGCTTGCCATTTCCGTTTTCACCGAGTGGCCGCAGGGGCTCCGCGATGCTTTGCGTAACCCATAGCAACTTGCCGGTGTTGGCGTCCAACGCGGCCACGGCCCCGCGGGACTTGCAACACTCATATTTCAGATCCGCGCCGACCAGGGTCTCGGTGCCCGACATGGGCACATAGAGGCGCCCCTGGTGATAGGCCGCCGTGGCGCTCAGATTATTGAGTCCGGTGCGAACCTGTTTTTTCCAGAGGAGTTTTCCATCGTGCGCATCGAGGGCATAGGCCGTCGTGGAGCGAGTGACGAAAAAAATAGCGTACCGCGTGCCGGCGTATCCGGAGATAGGCGCGGCGATGGGCGCGAAGCGGCCAAACATATCCGCCTGGTAGGCCCAATAGACGCAGCCAGTCTTGGCGTCCAGCGAATATACCACGCCGTTATCATTCCCCACGAAGACTCTGCCGAAGGCCACCGAGGGTTGCGAATACATGCTCATGCCGCCGGGGAGTCCAAAGGCCCACTTGAGCTTCAGCCTGGGTACCTCGGCCGCGGTCAGGCCGGCTGCGTTTGTCGATTGAAAGCGGGCGTTGCCCGCTCCACCCCAGCCCGACCAGTAGGGCGACGCGTCCAGATCGGGAAGGTTGGGATTCGCCGCGCAAGCGTGCGTCACTTCCTTTAGAACGCCCTCGGATACTCCGGCCGGCGGCTGCGCCAGTTGCGCCCGCAGGCAGCCCACGAAGGAGGCGAGCGCGGTGGTGAACAAGATCGGGTATCTCATTTCAATTGGTCCTTGGAGTATTGTGACATTCAATCCCGGCAAGCTGGAGTGGCAGCGGGAAGATGAGTGTTGCGCTGACGGTGCAGGATGGCCTGAATGCCATTGTTTCCACCTCGAAGCGAAAGGAACTGGCCGCTCCTGTCTAAATTACGATTTGTCGGTCTAGATGTCCATGCGGAAACGATCGCGGTCGCGGCTGCCGAAACGGGCGGGGAAGTCCGTTCGTCAGGCGTCATGAAAATTTCCCGGAAGTTGAGGCGGCAGTTGTTTGAGGCGTGCCCGGCCAATCTCAAACGGCGAATAGGTTTCTGGTCCGACGGTGTGCACGATCCGGCTTGCCAGGTCAAGCAACTCCCGCGCTGGGCTTGCCGGGATCCTCGGGATCAGATGGGGCCGATTCAGATTAGCGAAATCACCCCACACTCGGGTGATTTTGCGGCAGCATCACATCGGAGGGTGGTTCGTAAGCCGTTGAAAAGAATTGGCTCCTCAGGTCAAACAAAGGGTAACCCCGATCTCTGGGTTACCCCTTTAATGCCGAGTACCGGATAACCCGGAGTCGGCCATCCGGACACAGTTGTGAGCCAGTGCTGGTGCGGATTCCGTGATTGCACGACTCGGCATTATCCTGAGACCTTTCTCTTACCGGC
>Ga0070740_10006014_pt1 | contig 10901 bp, 8 predicted proteins | sample Coa_R2_FD_67286 | JGI IMG/M metagenome (GOLD analysis project Ga0070740, IMG submission 67286) | Surface soil microbial communities from Centralia Pennsylvania, which are recovering from an underground coalmine fire - Coalmine... | ecosystem: Environmental > Terrestrial > Soil > Unclassified ...
CGGGGACAAGTCCAGTCCGCGCGCGGCGATCTCCTCGAATTCCTCGACGTTGTAGGCCACGCCGCCGCCGGTGCCGCCCAGCGTGAAGCTCGGCCGGATGATGACCGGAAACCCGATCTGCCCCTGCACCGCGCGGGCCTGCTCCATGGTGTGGGCCACCCCCGAGCGCGCCGAGGCCAGACCGATCTCGCTCATCGCGTCGCGGAACTTCTGGCGATCCTCGGCCAGCTCGATGGCGCGCGCGTTGGCGCCGATCAGCTCCACGCCGAATTTTTCCAGCACGCCTTCGCGCGCGAGATCCAGCGCGCAGTTGAGCGCGGTCTGGCCGCCCATGGTCGGCAGCAGGGCGTCGGGCCGCTCCTGCTCGATGATGCGCGCCAGCGTCTGCCAGCGGATCGGCTCGATGTAGGTCGCGTCGGCCATGCCCGGGTCGGTCATGATGGTCGCCGGATTGCTGTTGACCAGCACGACCCGGTAGCCCTCCTCGCGCAACGCCTTGCAGGCCTGCGCGCCGGAGTAATCGAACTCGCAGGCCTGGCCGATGACGATCGGGCCGGCACCGATGATCAGGATGCTGTGGAGGTCGCTGCGTCTTGGCATTGCGATGCGCGGTCCTGCATGAGGCTCACGAAGCGTTCGAACAGATAATCCACGTCGTGCGGCCCCGGGCTGGCCTCGGGATGGCCCTGGAACGAGAAAGCCGGCGCGTGCAGCGCGCGCAGCCCCTGGTTGGTGCCGTCGAACAACGAGCGGTGGGTGACCTTGACCGTCGCCGGCAGCGAATCCTCGTCCACCGCGAAGCCGTGATTCTGACTGCTGATCAACACGCGCCCCGACTCCAGATCCTGCACCGGGTGATTGGCGCCGTGGTGGCCGAACTTCAATTTCAGCGTGCGGCCGCCCAGCGCCAGGCCCAGGATCTGGTGGCCGAGACAGATGCCGAACAGCGGCAGCCGGCGCGCCAGGAACTCGCGCGCGGCGCGGATCGCGTAATCGCAGGGCTCGGGATCGCCGGGTCCGTTGGACAGCAACACGCCGTCGGGCGCGAGCGCCAGAGTCTCGGCCGCCGGCGTCTGCGCGGGCACCACGGTGACGCGGCAGCCGTGCGCGACCAGCCGGCGCAGGATGTTGCGCTTGACGCCGAAGTCGTAGACCACCACGTGCCATCGCCCGGAGACGGCTTCGCGCTCGGCGTTGGTTTCGACGACCCAGGGGCCGCGCGTCCAGACGTAGGGCGCGCGGGTGCTCACGACCTTGGCCAGGTCCGCGCCCTTGAGTCCGGGAAATTGTTTCGCGCGCCGCACCGCCTCGGCCGCGTCCGCGTCGCCGGCGAGGATGCAGCCGTTTTGCGCGCCGCGGTCGCGCAGCAGGCGCGTCAGCCGGCGGGTGTCGATTCCGGCGACGGCGACCGTGCCCTGCGCACGCAGATAGTCGGAAAAACCCAGCCGCGCGCGCCAGGAGCTCGCCGGTCGCGGCACCTCGCGCAGCACCAGGCCGGCGAGCTGCACTTTCTCGGATTCGGCGTCTTCGGGATTGACGCCCACGTTGCCGATGTGCGGATAGGTCAGCGTGACGATCTGGTCGCGGTAGGAAGGATCGGTGAGGATCTCCTGATAGCCGGACATGGCGGTGTTGAACACCACCTCGCCGACCGCCGCGCCTTCGACCCCGATGGAAACGCCCCGGAACACGCTGCCATCGGCAGTCGCGAGCAGGGCCGGGGTCTGTCGCTTCATCGGTTTGGCGTCGTCCTTTTCCGGTGGGCGCGCATAGACGAAAGGGGGCTTGCGCCCCCTTCCCAGGATCAAGGGCGCATTTTACCCGCGCACGGCGGGCGCGTCCATCCGCGCGCCTGAGCGTTTGCCGCGCTCAATCCCGCGGCCGGCCTCAAAACAGCGCGAGCTGGGATGCGGCCTCCGGCGGCACGCGGAAGACCGCGGAATTGAAGGCCGCGCGCTCGCGCTCGAGGCCGCAGCGCCGGCGCGCGAGGGCGAAGCGCTGGGCGATCAGCGCGGCAAACTGCCCTCGGCCGGTGAAGCGCGTGCCCCACTGCGCCGAGTAATCCCTGCCGCCGTGCGCCTGTTGCACCAGGCTCATCACGTGCGCGGCCTTGAGCGGATAGTGCGCGTCCAGCCATTCGCGGAACAAGGCCTTGAGCTCCCACGGCAGGCGCAGCAGCACGTAGCTCGCCGCGCTGGCGCCGGCGCGGCTGGCCGCTTCCAGCACGCGCTCCAGCTCGGCGTCATTGATGAATGGAATGACCGGCGAGAACATCACCCGCACCGGAATGCCGGCGGCGGCGAGCTTCTCCATCGTGCGCAGCCGCGCGGCGGGCGACGGCGCGCGCGGTTCGAGCCGGCGCTTCAGCTCGGGATCGAGCGTGGTCAGCGTGATGCCGACGCCGACCAGATCGTCGCGCGCGAGATCGGTCAGCAGGTCGAGGTCGCGCTCGATCAGCGTGCTCTTGGTGACGATGCCCACCGGATGGCGAAACCGCGCCAGCACTTCCAAGATGCCGCGCGTGATCTTGAGCCTGCGCTCGATCGGCTGATAGCAGTCGGTGTTGCTGCCGAGCGCGAGCGGTTGCACGCGGTAGCCCGGGCGGCGCAGCTCGCGTTCCAGCAGCTCCGCGGCGTTGGGCTTGTAAAACAGCCTGGTCTCGAAATCGAGGCCCGGCGACAGGTTCAGATAAGCGTGGCTGGGGCGGGCGTAGCAATAAATGCAGCCGTGCTCGCAGCCGCGGTAAGGGTTGATCGACCGGTCGAAAGGCAGGTCCGGCGAGTCGTTGCGGTTGAGGATGGATTTCGCCGGCTCGGCGGTGACGGTAGTTTCCGGCGCCGGCGCTGCGTCCTCCGGCAAGTCCCAGCCATCGTCAGCCGCTTCGGAGACGCGCGTCTCGAACCGCCCGGCGGGATTCGAAACCGCGCCGCGGCCGGTGATCGTCTGCAAGGGCTTTTTGTCGCCCATCGCCGGCGCCTCAAACGGGCTGCCGCGTCGCGGCCGCCTTGCGACACAGGAGCAGCACTTCGTCCACGCCCTCAGTCTCGATCATCCCGCGGCTGAGCGCCAGCGTTTTCTGCCAGCGCAGCGCCAGCGGCATCATCACCCGGTTGTACCACCAGATCGCGCGACGGCGCTGGTGGACGAGGAACCACAGACCGAGATCGAGCAGGCGCGAGGAGCGCGGCTGCATGCCGTAAACCGCGCTGCGTTCGACGGCAAAGCCGTGGCGCGCGAGCAGCGCCAGCAGCGCCGGCGTTTCATAACGCCGGCAATGGCCGACGAAGTCGTCGAAGGCATTCCAGCGTTCGGGATGCAGGGGCACCGACAGCAGCAGCCGCGCGCCCGGGGCGGCGATGCGCGAGAACTCGGCGAGCACCGCCTCGTCGTCTTCGAGGTGCTCGAGGATGTCGCAGGCGCAGACCAGCTCGAAAGCGTCGTCGGCGAACGGCAGCCTGGCAGCCGAGCCGCGCACCACCTGCGCGCCGCGCGCGCGCAGTTGGGTCGCGGCGGCAGGGCTCAGCTCGAGACACACGCCGCCGGCCAGCGGCAGGCGCGGCCGCAAGCCCGGCGCCACTTCCAGCCAGCGTCCGCCGCCTTCGGCGGCCAGCGTGCGGACCAGGGGCCAGGTATTGAAACGTTGTGGGGGCACCAGACGCGCGTCGCGCCACAGCGCGTCGTAAAAATCGCGGTTCACCGCGCGCAGATCCTCGGCGCTGCGCAACGCGGCAGCGGGCCGCTTCGCCGTGAAACCCTGCTGCATGAGGTTCACCCTCGCGCTTCAGATTCTGACCTGAAAGCCCAGCTCGACGACGTCTTCCGGCGGTAGTCCGTAATAAGCGGTCGCCGGCCGCGCGTTGCGCAGCAGGAAACCGAACAGGCGGTCGCGCCACTGCGCCATCCCCGGCACCTTCTGGTCGGGGATCGGCGTTTCGCGCCCGACATAGTACGTGATGTGCTCGAGGTCGATGTCATAGCCGAGCTTTTCGGCAAGCTTCAGCGCCAGCGGCACGTTCGGCTGCTGCATGTAGCCATAACGCAGGACGATACGGTCGATGCCCGGAGCGATTCCGTAGAACGTCGCACGCTCGTGGGCCGGGACGCGCGGCACGTCCTCGATCGTCACCGTCACCAGCAGCAGGCGCTCCTGCAAAACGCGGTGGCGCTCGAGATGGTGCATCAGCCGCGGCGGCGCGCGGTCTTCGCCGGTCATGAACACCGCCGTGCCGGGGATGCGGTACGGCGGATCCTGTTTGAGGCGCTTGACCAGCACGTCGAAGGATTCGGCATCCACCGCCAGCTGCTGGCGCAGCAGCGCGCGGCCGCGCGCCCAGGTGGTCATCACCGTAAACGCCGCCAGCGCGACCGCGATCGGATACCAGCCGCCGTCCTCGATCTTGATCAGATTGGCGCCGAAGAACGCCACATCCACGCTCAGAAACACGGCACAGGCCGCCGCCGTCAGCCACCGCGGCCAGCCGAAGCGGTCGGCGGCGACGAAATAGGCCAGCACGGTGGTGATCACCATGGTCGCCGAGACCGCGATCCCGTAGGCCGCGGCCAGCGCGCTGGAGGATCTGAAACCCAGCACCAGACCTATGGTGAGGATCATCAGCATCCAGTTCACCATCGGAACGTAGATCTGCCCCTGCTCCTCCGTCGAGGTCTGGACGATGTTCAGACGGGGAAGCTGGCCGAACGCCACGAGCTGGTGCGTCAGCGAGAAGCTGCCCGAAATCACCGCCTGCGAGGCGATGATCGTCGCCGCCGTCGTCAGCCCGACCAGCGGATACAGCGCCCAGGCCGGCGCCAGCTGATAGAAAGGATGATGGACCGCGGCCCCTCGAGCGAGCACCAGCGCGCCCTGGCCGAAGTAGTTGAGCAACAGCGCCGGCAGCACCAGCGAGAACCACGCCAGCCGGATCGGACGACGGCCGAAATGCCCCATGTCGGCGTACAGCGTCTCCGCGCCGGTGACCGCCAGGAACACCGCCCCCAGCACCAAAAACCCCAGCGCGCCGCGATGGGACAGAAACCACGCCGCATGACGCGGATCGAAGGCGCGCAGTACCTCGGGGTGCAACAGAATGCCGCGCACGCCGAGCGCGGCCAGCACCAGCAACCACAGCACGATCACCGGCCCGAACAGCGCGCCGACATCGCCGGTGCCGCGGCTTTGCAGCACAAACAGCCCCGCCAGGATCGCCACGGTGACGGGAATCACGTAGGGTTCGAACGCGGCGGTGGCCACGCTCAGCCCCTCGACCGCCGACAGCACCGAGATCGCCGGCGTGATGGTGCCGTCGCCGTACAACAGCGCGCCGCCGAACAGGCCGAGCAGCATCAGGACGTAGCGCAGCGAGCCGCGCTCGGCGCGCCAGGGATTGAGCAGCGCCACCAGCGCGACGATGCCGCCCTCGCCCTTGTTGTCGGCGCGCATCACGAACAGCAGATATTTGATCGACACCACCACGATCAGCGCCCACACGACCAGCGACAGCACGCCGTACACGTCCTCCGGCGTCGGCGGTACCGGATTGGCGCCGTAGAAACATTCGCGCAGCGCGTAGATCGGGCTGGTGCCGATGTCGCCGAAGACCACGCCCAGCGCCGCCAGGGTCAGCCTGGGCAGGCGCGAACCGGAGTCCTCGCCGTTATTCCCGCCCACGGGCCCAGGGCTCGCCGGAGAAGACATGGGGACGTTCAGTCGAGGCCCAATACGTTCCGCATGTCGTACAGCCCCGGCGGGCGACCGCGCAGCCAGGCCGCGGCGCGCAGGGCGCCGCGCGCGAAATTGCCGCGGCTCGTCGCGCGGTGCGCGATTTCCAGCCGCTCGCCTTCGCCGAGGAACATCACGGTGTGATCCCCGACGACATCGCCGCCGCGCACGGTGGCAAAACCGATGGTCTGGCCGTCCCGCGCGCCGACCTGACCCTGCCGACCGTACACCGCGACCTCGTCCAGCCTGCGGCCCAGCGCGGCGGCAACGATCTCGCCCATGCGCAAGGCCGTGCCGGACGGCGCATCCACTTTGTGCCGGTGATGCGCCTCGACGATCTCCACGTCGTAGCCCTCGCCCAGCGTTTTGGCGGCGATCTCCAAAAGCTTGAAGCACACGTTGACGCCCACGCTGTAATTGGCCGACCAGCAGACAGGAATCTCGCGCGCTGCGGCGGCGATCGCCGTTTTCTGGTCGGCGGAAAATCCGGTGGTGCCGATGACCACCGCCTTGTGGGCGGCGCGGCAGATTTCCAGCGCGGCGAGCGCGGCTTCGGGCCGCGAGAAATCGACCAGCACTTCGAAGGCCGGCAGCGCGGCGCGCACATCGTCGGTCAGATTCACGCCGCAAGGCGGCAGACCGGCGAGCACGGCGGCATCGGCGCCCAGTTGCGGCGCGCCCGGACGTTCCAGCGCGGCGGCAAGACGCAGACGCGGGTCGGCAAGCGCGGCCTGGATCAACGCGCGGCCCATGCGCCCGGCGGCGCCGTGGATGGCGATGCGAAGAGGGGAATCCATGCCGATGTTCAGATGGGGGACGCGGTATTGTTCCTCAAAACCGCCGCCGGCGTCAGCCGCGGGATCGGTCGCACCATCGCGGGTCGGGCGCCGGAAACGAGCCGCCGCTTCGGGTCTTGGCAGCGCGCCGCGGTGCGCCCGGCGCGTTCAACCGACCAGGTGGGATTCGAGAAACTTCTTCGCCTTGTCCAGCCAGGAACTGGCCTGCGGACTGTGCTTTTCGCCGAGCGTCTCGCCGAATTCACGCAATAAATCTTTCTGTTTTTTGTTGAGGTGCACCGGCGTTTCCACCACCACCGTGCACAGCAGATCGCCGTGCGGGCCGCCGCGCACGGGCTTGATGCCCAAGCCGGGCAGGCGGAACACCTTGCCGCTTTGCGTGGACTCGGGGATTTTGAGCGTGGCCTTGCCGTTCAAGGTCGGCACTTCCAGCTCGCCGCCCAGCGCCGCGGTGACGAAGCTCACCGGGACGGTGCAATAGAGGTCCGCGCCGTCGCGTTCGAACAGCGGATGCGGCTTGACCTGCACCTGCACGTAGAGGTCGCCCGGCGGCGCGCCGCGCTCGCCCGGCTCGCCTTCGCCGGTCAAGCGGATGCGGTCGCCGGTGTCCACCCCGGCGGGAATTTTCACTTCCAGGGTCTTCTCGCCGCGCACCTTGCCCGCGCCGCGGCAGGTGCGGCAAGGATCGGTGACCTGGCGGCCGCGACCGCGGCAAGTCGGACAGGTTTGCTGCAGGACGAAGAAGCCCTGCTGCACGCGCACCTGGCCGGCGCCGCGGCAGGTCGGGCACTCGCGCGGCGGCTTGCCGTCGGCGGTGCCGTGGCCGCGGCAGTCCGCGCAGTGCTCCACGGTGGGGATGCGCAGGTGTTCGATCGTGCCGAATGCCGCCTGCTCCAGCGTCAGCTCGATGGTGTAGCGCAGGTCGGCCCCGCGCCGCGGGCCGCCGCGCGCGCTTCCGAAGATGTCGGCGAACATGTCGCCGAACAGATCCGCAAAGCCCGCGCCGAACCCCGGCCCCGCGCCGGCGCCGCCACCGCCGCTCAGACCCTCGTGACCGAAGCGGTCGTAGATTTCGCGGCGCTGCGGGTCGCACAGCACGTCGTAGGCTTCGCTGATCTCCTTGAACTTCTCCTCCGCCGTGGGATCGCCCGGATTGCGGTCCGGGTGGTACTTCATGGCCAGCCTGCGATAGGCCTTCTTCAGCTCGTCTTCGCCGGCGTTGCGACTCACACCGAGGACTTCGTAATAATCGCGCTTGCTCACTCGGCCACACCCTCGTCGTCGATGCGCCGCTCACGGACGCTGTGCGGCGCCGCGACCCGCACGTGCGGGATTTCGGAAAACCACGACCGCACTCCGGAGAACGCTTCCAGCCGCCCGCCCCTCATCCCGAATCGCCCGTGCCGTGATGTGTGCCGGATACACAAGCGCCGGATCAAGCGGCGCTCGCGCGAGCGCCGGCTTGCCTCCGGCGAGCCCGTTCCGCTTCGCTCAAGACTAAGCTTTCTTGCCTTCCTTGACCTCGGTGAACTCGGCGTCGACCACGTCGTCGTTCTTCTTGGACGACTCGCCGCCCGAGGCCGCGCCCGTGGCCGTTGACGACTGCGCCTTGGCATAGGCGCGCTCGGCGAGCCTGGCGGAGGCCTGCGCGAGCGCCTCGGTCTTGGCGGTGATCGCGTCCTTGTCGTCGGTCTTGAGGGCCTCGCGCAGTTCCTTGATCGCCTCTTCGATTTTTTTCTTCTCGTCTTCCTGCACTTCGGCGGCGAGATCCTTGAGCGACTTCTCCACCGCGTGGACCATCTGGTCGCCCTGGTTGCGCGCGGTGATCAGCTCGTTGAACTTGCGGTCTTCCTCGGCGTGAGCCTCGGCGTCCTTGATCATGCGCTTGATCTCGTCCTCCGACAGGCCCGAGTTCGCCTTGATGACGATGGACTGCTGCTTGCCGGTGGCCTTGTCCCTGGCCGACACGTTGAGGATGCCGTTGGCGTCGATGTCGAACGTGACCTCGATCTGCGGCACGCCGCGCGGCGCCGGCGGGATGTCGGTCAAATCGAACTTGCCCAGCGACTTGTTGGCCGAGGCGATCTCGCGCTCGCCCTGCAGCACGTGCACCGTCACCGCGGTCTGGTTGTCGTCGGCGGTGGTGAAAGTCTCGGTCTTGCGCGTCGGAATGGTGGTGTTCTTCTCGATCAGCTTGGTCATCTTGCCACCGAGCGTCTCGATGCCCAGCGACAGCGGCGTCACGTCGAGCAGGAGCACGTCCTTGCGCTCGCCGGACAACACCGCGCCCTGGATCGCCGCGCCCACGGCCACGGCCTCGTCGGGGTTCACATCCTTGCGCGGCTCGCGGCCGAACAGGTTCCTCACCGTCTCCTGGACTTTCGGCATGCGCGTCTGGCCGCCGACCAAGATCACTTCCTGGATGTCGGACGGCTTGAGGCCCGCGTCCTTGAGCGCGATCTTGCAGGGTTCGATGGTTTTTTCGATCAAATCCTCGACCAGCGACTCGAGCTTGGCCCGCGTCAGCTTCATGTTGAGGTGCTTGGGCCCGGAGGCGTCCGCGGTGATGTACGGCAGGTTGATGTCGGTCTGCGTGGTGGACGACAGCTCGATCTTGGCTTTCTCCGCCGCTTCCTTGAGGCGCTGCAGGGCGAGCGGATCCTTCTTGAGGTCGATGCCGTGCTCTTTCTTGAATTCCTCGGCGATGTAATCGATCACGCGCAAGTCGAAGTCCTCGCCGCCGAGGAAGGTGTCGCCGTTGGTGGACAGCACCTCGAACTGGTGCTCGCCTTCGACTTCCGCGATCTCGATGATGGAGATGTCGAAGGTGCCGCCGCCCAGGTCGTAGACCGCGATCTTGCGGTCGCCCTTGACCTTGTCCAGACCGAAAGCCAGGGCCGCCGCGGTCGGCTCGTTGATGATGCGCTTGACCTCCAGGCCCGCGATCCTGCCCGCGTCCTTGGTCGCCTGACGCTGGCTGTCGTTGAAGTAGGCCGGCACGGTGATCACCGCCTCGGTCACCTTCTCGCCGAGATAGTCTTCGGCGGTTTTCTTCATCTTGATGAGCACCTGCGCGGAAACTTCCGGCGGCGCCATCTTCTTGCCCTTGACCTCGACCCAGGCATCCCCGTTGGGAGCCTTGACGATCTTGTACGGCACCATGCCGATGTCCTTCTGCACGATCGGCTCGTCGTAACGGCGGCCGATCAGGCGCTTGACCGCGTAGAGCGTGTTGTGCGGATTGGTCACCGCCTGGCGCTTGGCCGGACGGCCGACCACGATCTGGCCGTCGTCGGTGTACGCCACCACCGAAGGCGTGGTGCGCTCGCCTTCGCTGTTCTCGATCACTTTGACGTTGCCGCCCTCCATGACGGCGACGCAGGAATTGGTGGTCCCGAGGTCGATGCCGATGATCTTGGCCATATGCGGGTGCTCCGAAAAGTCAGAATCGGGTCAATGAAAGCTAACTGTGTGCGGGGAAGGGTTTTTCAAGGGTAAGCCAGCCTCACTGCGCTGGCTCCGGCGGCGGGGCCTTGGACACGATCACCCGCGCCGGGCGCAGCAGGCGCTCGTGCAGACGGTAACCTTTTTGCATCACGCTCAACACCCGGTTGGGTTCGACCTCGGCGCTCGGCTGGGTCGCCACCGCCTCGTGCAGGGCGGGATCGAAGGCCTGCCCGGCGGGATCGATCGGCCGTACGCCCTGGCGTTCGAGAAAATCCAGCAACTGCTTGCGCGTCAGCGCCATGCCCTCGGCGATCTGTTGCGGCGTGGCGCCCGCGGCGGCGGCGGCTTCCAGCCCGAGATCCAGGCTGTCGCACACCGCCAGCAGTTCGCCGAGCAGGCGTTCGGCCGCGTATTTGAGACCGTTCTCCAGCTCGCGCTGGGCACGCTTGCGCGCGTTGTCGAACTCGGCCAGCGTGCGCAGATGCTGATCCTTGAGCGCGGCGATCTGCTGTTCCGCCTCGGCCAGCTTGGCCTGAAGCGCTTCCAGTTCCGCGTCCCGGTTCGACTTCTCCGCCTCCTGCGCCGCGGGTTCGGCGGGTGGCGTGTTGGTCATGTCCTCGCTCATGATCCTCGTTCGAAAAACAACAAAACCCGGCCCGCCGTGCAGGCACCTTGCGAGTGTTGGGGATTCAACTCTCGGCTTTCAAGCCCGCCGACAGCGCGCGGGCGGTTTCGGCCACCAGCGGAATGATACGCGGATAAGCCATGCGCGTGGGACCGATCACGCCCAGTACGCCGGCGACCTGGCCATCGACATAGTACGGCGCGGTCACCACGCTGCATTCATCGAGCACGCGGTAGCCGGACTCCTGGCCGATGAAGATCTGCACCCCGTCAGCCTGCAGGCACTGGTCGAACAGCTCCAGCAGGTCGCGCTT
>Ga0070740_10006015_pt1 | contig 10900 bp, 9 predicted proteins | sample Coa_R2_FD_67286 | JGI IMG/M metagenome (GOLD analysis project Ga0070740, IMG submission 67286) | Surface soil microbial communities from Centralia Pennsylvania, which are recovering from an underground coalmine fire - Coalmine... | ecosystem: Environmental > Terrestrial > Soil > Unclassified ...
GGGCGTTCCAGCCACTGCATTTCTCTGGATCTTCCGCAATTTCAAAACGATTCCCGAATTGGTGAATTCTTCCGCTTGATAAGCGCACGCTCCACCCCTCGCGCAGCGAGCAAATCGCACAGTGTTAGTCCAAGGTGGGCCTGCGCGCGATATGAATTAAGGCAGATTTTTCGCCTAGGTCTGCATTTCTTACAAAGAGTCCTACAGTTAACGACCCATTATGCGACTGTTAAGATGAAGCTATTCGGCATATCGTGCCTCAGAGGTTGGTATTAACATTGCTACTCGCCTATGGCCGCGAAAAACGGACTAAACCGGGCATGATGCGCGTATATTGCCAACTACTAGCAAGATAGCTGGTGATGGCGAGATTGCGGGAGAGCTGCGTTTAGAACCCTACGCGGAGACTTCCTGGCGTCAGTTATCGCAGGCTCTCCCTGGGGCGACTCTCTACCATCGCGATCGCTGGATAACGTTGCTCACGCGTGCCTATGCGTTCGCGCCCATCCTCGCGATACTTTACCAGCACAACACAGTCGTCGCGGCCGGCGTGCTCGCTCGCGCCCGGCTGTCCGGCCGCTTCATTTCACTCCCGTTTTCCGATCGCTGCCCCCCGCTGTTCCGATGGCCGGAGGCCGGCCGGGATTTGCTGCAGGCGCTGGTGGCGCAACCCCCTGCGCCCCGCGCCTACGAGATTCGCGGTATTGCCGGTCCGCCGCCATGGGAGACGGTGGAGTGCTTCGTAAGCTGGTCTCTGAATCTCGCACGGCCTCTGGCGCACATCGAGAAAACACTTTCGGCTGGTTTTCGCCGGAACCTGCGGCGTGCATCGCGGCTGCCGATCGCGATCGAGCGAGGCAGCTCGAGCGATTTGCTGCAGCGTTTTTATGCGATGCAGCTCGAAAGCCGCAGGCGCCTTGGACTTCCGCCGCAGCCTCGACATTTCTTCGAGCTCGCCCGGGAGATATTCGCTCCGTCGGGCAACTTCGAGGTGTGGGTGGCCCGCGAGCGCGGCCGCGACATGGCGAGCGCCGTGTTGTTGCGCGACGGCGACGTCGTGCATTACAAGTGGGGCGCCCGGCGAGCAACGCTGCCCTCGCTCGCCAATCATCTGCTCTTTTGGAGCGTGATCGAAGAGTTCGCCCCGCGCGCGCGAGCCCTCGATCTCGGTCGTACCGACGTGCGTAACCAGGGGCTCATGCGATTCAAAAAGGAACTGGGCGCAGGCGCGACCGCGTTGCCATCGGCCTTTTATCCAAGAGCGCCAAGGCAGATAAGCGCCGAATCCCTGACCGGCGCCTTCGCGATCGCTGCGCGAATCTGGAGACGGCTGCCGATCTTCGCGACCGAGCTGGGAGGCCGCATCCTGTATCGATTCCTGGCATGACGATTCAGATGGGGGAAAGGCGAGACCGGCGGGCGTAAATTCGCCGGGCACGAACGGCTTAAATCGCGATGGCGATCTGCTTTCTGATCGATGCGAGTGAACAATGTGCGGCTGCCCGGTTTGCGCGACTGCGCGGCGCATCGCTCGCGCCCTGCGCAAAGCTCGACGCTTTGCCGGGTCAAATCTCGCAGCCGTCCATGATCGTGGTCGGCCTTTCGCGCCTCCAGCGACTCTCCCTCCGCCATCGCGCGCATATCGCAAATCTTGTCGGTCAGGGCGCGACCTTGTACGTGCGCGGCCTGCCCGACGGCTGCGCCGCGCTGGACTTGAAGCCGTTCGCGTCAATTGCGCTGGCGATTGCTCGCGAGCGCCGCGCGATGTCGTACCGGTTCACGGCGAGTGCGATGCTGCCGGCGGCGCTCGCAGGCGAGCAGGTCTCGGGAGGGCTGTTTGAAGCATGCGCTGCCGAGGCTCTCAGTCCCTCGATCGAACAACTGCTGATGGTACGCCATGTCGACGGTGTCGAGCGCGCCGCGATTTTCGCGCTGGGTTACGGCAGCGGATGCGCGATCTTCGACCTGCAAAGCGATGACGGCGCGGGCACCGACACTCCAATCGTCGCGCGGCTGGCCGATCGAGATACGCTCTATCGGGAGTCCGGAGCCCTGGTGGCGGCCAATCGGGTCGCGGGAATCGAGGCGGCACGGATGCCGCCGTTCAATCTCACGATCGACGATCGTCCGGTGAACTTCGATCATTTCAATGCTGAAGCCATAGCTGCCCTGCTGCGCCGCATCGACCATCTTTGTCCCGGAGCGCATACGGACTTTGCCTGGACGCCTCGTCATACCCGCCCGTGCCGCGGCTATCTCGAGGTCGTGAAGAAGTTTCCCGCCGGTTTCGTCTGGCACGGGCTGTACCGCCATGTGGATCACCGCGCGCTGGCGCATCCGCCGGCCGAGTTGGCAAAGGGCGCGCGCACGATCGGCCGGCTCCAGCGCCGATTCGGTATCCGGTTTCAGCCGGTGATGATTTTTCCGTTCGAGCGCTCGGCGCCAAGCCAGTTTCCGCTGCTGGTGCGCGCGGGTTTTACGGCTGTCGTGGGCGAGCCGCGCCGGCCGCCGCATGTGGATTCGGACCTGCCCGAATCTCTCGCGGGCTCTTTGCCCGCGCATGTCGACGCGAACTCCGGCCTGATGGTTCTATATCGCTATCAGGCGGCCGCGCTGACGCGCGAACGGATGCTGGCGATGGCGTCGCTCGGCCTGCCGATAATCGCCGTCGCCCATCCCGACGAGGTCGGATTGAAGCGCCTGTCCCGCTTCTGGGATCGCGGCGGAAACGTTGCACACTTCGACGAGGTGCTGAAGTTCGCATCGTCGAAAGCGCTGCGGGCGCGCTCGCTCGAGGACATAACAGTTGAGGTCAGACGAGCCTGGCTGTCCGGCGTTCACGCGACCGAGGCCGTACGGGTGGCGGGCGGGTCATGATGCCCCGGCGTTGTAATCGCGAATTCACCGGCGCGCCGGCGGATCGAAAACCGCTGGATGGGCCGGGTTATGCGTACCAGGTGACGACCGTGGGCGAAGCGGTCGAGCGCGCGGTCTCGGGCGAGTGGGACCTGCCCGAGTTTCAGCGCGAGTTCGTATGGCAGCCGTCGCAGGTGTGCGATCTTGCCGATTCGCTCTGGCGCAATTACCCGATCGGCGCGCTGCTCCTGTGGCGTGACGCGAGCGGCTCCGGCGACGCAGGTTCGCAGCAATGGTGGATCGCAGACGGCCAGCAGCGGCTCACTTCGCTCTGCCTGTTGTGCGGTCGTGAACCGGCATGGCTGCGACGCAAGCCTGCCGACTATCGCAGGCGCCTGAGAGAACAATTCGACTTCGCTTTCGATGTCGGGAGCAAAGGTCAGGCGGGGTTCGTCGCCGCCGGGCCTGCGGCGGCGACGCGCGATCCGCGCCTGGTTGCCGTGCGCACGCTGGCGGCGACGGATCCGGGAAGCGAGCGCGGTAGAGGCGAGCTGGCGAAGCTGGCCGAAGAACTCGCGAGGATGGAATCCTGCCGCGATTTGGAAAGCGCGGAGATTCACGATCGGCTCATCCGCGTCAGCCTCATTCGACAGCGAGAACTGGCCGTTACCCTCGTTCGACACGAGCGCGCCCAGGTGCTCGAAATCTTCGAGCGATTGAACAGCCGCGGCATGCGCTTTCGCAGGCTGCTGCTCAAGCTGGCGATGGAAGAGATTCCGGCCGCGATCCGCGATTTGCGCTCGAGACGCTGACGCCGTCCGCGCGCTCGCGCCGATGTCCCGACATATTCGAAGATGCTGCAAATTCCCGCGTGAATTCTTCGAGCGGAACATGGCATGGAAGTTCGCGCCTCGCCGGGCGGGCGGAGCGATGCTACAGATAGGCGATTCCGATCCGGATTGAGGAGCGGCCGGCTTATGGAACCGATGCGAAAGCTCGATCGATCAGTAAAGGGAAGAGCCGTGCTCGTCACCGGCGCGGCGAGCGGAATGGGCCGTGCGACCGCGCATTTGTTCGCGGCGGAAGGCGCCCGCGTAGCCCTCACCGATATCAATGAGAGCGGACTAGCGCGCGTGCTCGATGAGATAAATGCCCAAGGCGGAACGGCGCGGAGCTGGCGGCTGGATGTTTTCAACCATCAGGACATCGGACGCGTGGTGAACGAGGTGGCGCAGCATTTCGGGCGTCTCGATATCCTGATCAACAACGCCGGGTTCGCGGCGTTTCGCGCGCTCGACGCGCCCGACTACGATGAGGTGTGGGAGCGCGCAATCGGCGGCCTGCTTACCGCGCAGCAGCGTCTCGTGCGCGCCGCGCTGCCGCATCTCAGAAAATCGGACGCGCCACGCATCGTCAATATCGCATCCACCGAGGGGCTCGGCGCGACGCCGCAGGACAGTCCCTACGTCGTCGCCAAGACCGCAGTCATCGGCCTTACGCATGCGCTGGCGGTCGATCTCGGCCCCGAGGGAATCACCGTCAATTGCATCTGTCCCGGCCCGATTCGGACCGGGCTGACCGAAGACATACCGGAAGAACACAAGACCGTGTTCGCGAAGCGGCGCACCGCACTGAAGCGTTACGGTTATCCGGAGGAAGTGGCACACATCACCTTCAGTCTGTGCCTGCCGGCGGCCTCGTATATAACCGGTGCGGTAATCCCGGTCGACGGCGGATTGACTATTCGCAATGCGTAACCCTGCGGTTATTCGGCCGCCGGCGGTGGCAGTGATTATTGTGCCCTGCTAGGATTGTGCGTCTGGCGCGGGCGGCACGAACGGCGCCGCTGAACAGCGCGGACAAAGGCTGCGATGCGCGCGCGCGGCGGGTCTACACGGGTTGACGCGACTTCGCGCAAAGGGGGAGCGCGACATTGTCTTTGCAGGAAAACCAGTCGACGCCGGCGCCAACCGGCGCCACCCAACCTGAACGCGCCTTTCAGGTCGAGGCTCGTCTCCGCGTTTCCGCCCGCGCCATCGCCATCGCGGCGTGCGTGGTGATTCTCCTCCTCATCACGACAACCCTGTATGCCGGGTTCAACTCGATGTTGCCGCCGCTGGTCATGCTGCTCGGCATCGCGGCCGCGTGCGCGAGCCTCGTCTCGCGCGGCCGCATCAAGGTGCGCTCGCGCCGGGTTGCCATAACGCCGGACGAGGTCGGGAATTTGCCCGACGATATTCGTTTGCTGATACCCGCCGGGGCAAAGAGGGTTTACGATCTCAAGGACTTGCCGCCCAATCTCGCCGCTAACGCGGAGGTGCGCAAGCTGTTCGAACGCGCGGGTGCGCGAGGCGCGTGGGTCAAAATCGAATCGCCCGGACACTCTTCGATTGCCGGCCTCGATGACGCGGCAGGGCAGGCGGAGAGCGCGACGGGCCGCGAACCAGGAAGTGTCCGGCCCGCCAAAGTCGACAAGCGAGTGACGCGGATTTCGTTCGTGGTCTCGGACAAAGCCGGCGAACCCGGGATTCCAGATATCGGCTCGGACGCGATCGCCACTGCCAGTATCGGCAACAAGATCGAGCCCGCGGCGTTCGGACCGTCCGTCACTTCATTTTTGAGCAAGGCGATCGCGTTCGCCGCGTGCCTCCTGATTTTCGCCGCGCTCGCGGCGGTAGCGGTGGCTTGGATATCGTTGAAGGGCGCGGCGCCCGCCCATTGAGCCATCCGCGGCAGCAACGAGGAATCGCGCCGTCCATCGAGATCAATGGGCGGCGGCGCAAGCCGGCGATTTTGTCAACCGAGTCTGGATGCGGGTTCGACCCAATCGCTGGCCAGTTTTTCCATCCAGGTGCGGATAGCGGAAGGTCTTTCCGGTACTTCGAATCCAACCGTCAGCGCGAACTCGTGCACGCCCGCGGCGCGGAAGTACTTCAGGTCGGCCGGCGTCGCCGGTTTGTTGTAGGGTCCGATGATTATCTCCAGCTCCTCGGGATCGCGATGGTTGGCGCGCGCCAACTGATGCAACTGCTTTACCCTGGCAGCGACTTCGTCAGGACGAAGACCCAGGCCGAACCAGCCGGTCCCGTAGGCGGCGGTGCGTTTCAGCGCCGCGTCACTCTCGCCGCCCACGAGTATCGGCACTCTGGCGCCGGAAACGGGTTTGGGGAAACTGCGCGCGTTCTCGATCCTGGCAAATTCTCCATTGAAAGTTACTCGGTCCTCGCTCCAGAATCGGCGCATCAGATCGATGTACTCGCGGGTTCTCCGCGCGCGCCGCTCGAACGGAACTCCGGCCGCTCTGAACTCCTCGGCCGACCATCCGATGCCGATGCCCAGGGCTACCCGTCCGCCGCTCAGCCGGTCCAGCGTCGCGATCTCCTTGGCAAGAAAAACCGGGTTACGCTCCGGAACCAGGCAGATGCCCGTCGCCAGCCGGATGCGACTGGTTACCGCGGCCGCATAGCTGAGACCAATGAACGGGTCGTTAAAATCGATATCTTTCGGAAGCGGCAGCTGGCCTTCGGGATCGTACGGATACCTGGATGACTGGCGATCGAACAGGACCACGTGCTCGGGTGCCCAGATGCCGGAGAAGCCGAGCCGCTCCGCATTCGTTGCGATTTCCCGAATTGCATCCGCGCTTGCGCCATTGCCAATCCCGATGCAGAAAAAGCTCACTTTCATAGCATCACTCCAGCGCTTCGTCTGAGACCGTGTCTCGGGGCCTGCCGGCTTTCGCCCCCGTTGCTAGCACTGCGAGGGAAAAAAGAACAGGGAACGTCAAGAACGGGACCGCGTTCCGCAAGACGCATCCGTCGATTGGCCGCAGTACTTTCCGGGGGAACGATATGCGCCGGCACGGAGTCAGCACCAGCCCGGATCTCTCGTACTCATCGCACACCCTGGCCTGCTTCCCGCGCGGCGCTCCGCTTGACGACTCCGATGCGCACGCAATGCTAAACTGCCACCGGGAAGACCCGGACTTCAACATCGCCGAGGGCGAGGCGACAAATGGTTCAGAGCGGTCGACACGGCAAGCGAAAGTCCCGACGATATTCTCGAATCGAAGCGGCAGGAGCGGTTGGGCTCGCGGCGTTATACAGTGCGCGCGCGCTCCGTTGTAGTTCTGGTGCGCCGCTAGCCGCGCGCGGGCGGGGAGGTTGCCTGCCCCGCCCGCGACCGGATCGCGCGGCTCACAAGGTTTCGATAAAATCCACGACTTGCTGTTGCTGCGCCGGACTCAAGCCCTGAAATGCCTGTGCCGCCGCCTTGCCTTGCCCGTCATGCAGTACGATCGCCGTCGGGATATCGGAAGCGCGACCGTCGTGCAGAAAGAACTCGCGCGCGCGGATGCCCCATAGCGGCATGGTGCGCATCATGGTCGGCCCGCCCACGTCATCGGGCGAAGTGTTGTCATTCACTCCGTCCGCCATGCTGCCCATATCGTGCATCAGAAAGTCGCTATATGGATGATAAGTAACGTTGGCGAGCGCCGCATTCATGGTCGGCGTGAGCGGCTGGCCATTGATGGTGGGCGGAAGGAAGGCCGCCGGATTGGCGGCGGTGGTAATCGACTCAACGTGGCACCCGGAGCAGTTCAGGCGCTCGAACAGCTTGTGTCCGGCCTGACTGTCCGCGGTCTGCGGAGCCTGCGGCGGGGGCTGCAAACCACGCATGAAATCGGTGAAGCGATCGAGATCCGAACGCCCGCTCGAATCGACGGTGTCTTCGGGATCGTCGGCGGCCTGCAGCGGCACGCCATACTGTGTGACACCCATGGCACAGTTCGAATTCGGATCCTTGTTCAAATCACTGGTGATGCCGGTCTCGTTGAGATAAGCGTCGCCGGCAAATGCCAGCAGGCTCGAGTGCGCGTCTTTCCAGCCGAACCTGCCCACGTGCGGGACCGTGAGCGCGGCAGAGGTCTTCGCGGAGACTTGCGCGGTGAACGGTCCGACCTGATTGGTTTCGACGATCGTCCGAACCGCGCCGCGGATGGATGGGTCCTGGTTGGCGGCGATTTGCGCAAAAGTCGCATCGGCGGTCGCCTCGACCAGGCCGTCGCCGTAAATCGGCAATGACTCGCGATGCGCGATGCAGGTGGGTGCGCCGGTCGTCCCGACGTCGTTGGCGGTGCCGGGAATGCAAATCGGCAATTTGTACGAGAAGCCCCGGGCCTCCTCGACCTGTTGACAGGCAGATGCCTGATCGCTCTGCAATCCGATCTCGCCGCCGAGCGTGGCGGCCGCCACGCCATACGGGAAGATCACCGTGTCTGCCTGCGTCATCGGGCCCTGCGTGAGCATGTTGTCGACGGCAAAGATTCTCACCGGTGGACCTCCGGTCGACAGGCGTTGCTCGAAGAGGTTGAGGCCGCCGCCGCCGACTGCCGGATTACTATGGCAGGCCGCGCACGAAGTATTGTTGAATAGAGGACCCAGTTGACCCGCCGGGCCGGCCGAGTTTCGCGCGGAATTCAAGGTCTCGATTTGCTTCATATTCAGTTGACCGTTGATGAAATTACGCATATCAGCCGGATTGTTGATCATCGCCGGAAGCGGCTCGCCCATCCCGGAATAGGTGGAACGAGTCGGATTCAGGCCCGGTTTCAGGTTTCTGAAGTGAGTTTGGCAGTCAGCGGATTCTGCATAGCTCAATATAGTAAGTACTGCCCATGTGAGTATCAGTATGCGATTGTGCATTTGTTATTCCATGCTCTACAAAGCCGCGGCTGGTCGGAGCTATCCCGTCTGCCCGGTTGAACACCGATAGACGCCGTCCGCCGGTTCCGTTCAGCGAACCGTGGGAAAGCGAAAGCTCCGATCGCCGGCGCGCGGCAGGTCTCGAATCCAACCCGCAAAGGCGCCGGGCGCGTCCTGCGGGCGCGAAGGGCCGCTGTGCCGCCTGACACGCGGACTGGCTATTATTGAGAGGCTTTAACTAGAAGGGAGAGCCGCGTCCGCCGAAGGTGTGGACTTCGATGAAGGCGATTACGCGTCGGTCCGGGGAAAAACCGGGATATCGATGACGACTGCGACTGCTTCCGCGCCTCTGCAGACTTTGCATAACTTCCCCCCGAAGGTGCGGTTGCGGGACCATATACTAATGTTGATGAATTATTGCAAGAGTCGCGAAACCTCGGGGTGGTACTGCCAACCGATCTCCGCGCGCCGCTCGCCGTCAATACCAGAGGCGGGCGCCGAATGCGCAGCGGGGGTCATTGGCTAATCCGCCGCCGCGCCGGGCGAAGCCGGCGACGCCGTATTGTCCTGTGTAAGCGAATCCGATGCGAGCGCCGAAGCCTTGCTCGCATTGCAGGGAGTAAAGCTGGCGGCCACGATTGACTGGGATCATTATCGCGGTAAAGAAGCCAAGCGCAACCGGCAAAATCGTAAGGCTGCGTATCCTGCTGTCGCGCGGATGCGCGAACGGCGCTCGCGGGTTTTGCGCCGCTTGAGCGGAGGAATCTCCAGGGAACGGTTTCGCGCTCGAGTTTTAGAAAACCGACCCCGGCCGGACCCAAATCATGTTGTTGATCTGCTTGTTCGGGTAGACCGAGGAGACCACGTTGGCTGCTCGATACTTCTCGCTCTGCCCGGTAACCTGGCCCGACAGATAGATTTCAGGCCCGACCACGCGCACCTGCACGTCATCGAATCCGTTCATCTGCAGTTGGGCATTGATGCGCTCCTCTTCCGTGAACCATTTGCCCGTCTTGGTGCGCAGGTTGTCGACGACCTGATTGACACCGGGGACACCGCCTGCGACCCGTTCGGCCAGCGTACGGTCCTTGTCGTCGAACACGGTGCCGTAGAGAACCACAACTCCCGGCGCGACAGTATACACTTTGGCGCCGTTGAGCCGATCGTTGCCGCGCAGTGCAGCGTTCACCCGCTTCATCAGCGCCACCGCAGCATCGGCGCGCGCCAAAGATGCAGTCACGATGACCGCCAGCATGGCGACCGCGACGGCGAAACTCGGGCTAATCCTGAATTCCGGTTGGCGCATTATGCAATCCCCGAGCAGCCTGGTGTGTCGATTGAAAAACCCCGGGTCGTGCCGCGACAGCGGAGCCATATACCCCGTTGAACCTCGATTCTCTCGTTCCATTTCGGCCCGGCCGCCGACGCATGCTCATCGCGCGCAGGCAAAGCGCTCGCTCGATCTACTGACCTTGAGCGTTCCTTAAAGCGGCGAGTTCATACTGCTGACGTTCGATTTCCTGCTGTTGCTGTCGAAGCTGCGCCTGCGTCTGGGCCTGTTCATTTTCTCGATTCTGCATGGCGTTGCCTATCAGCGCACCTCCGAGCAGGCCCATGCCGGCGCCGATGGCCGCGCCGGCGCCCGGATTACCGGTGATCGCGCCGATTATCGCTCCGGTCGCGGCGCCGCCCGCGGTGCCGTACATGGCGCCTTTTTCGCGCGTTGAGAGAGGCTGTCCGGAACAGGCGCACAGTAGGAAGCAGGCAGCCAGCACCAGCGATGCTTTTGCGATGCGCATGCGTACGCGGCCGCGGCCGTCGACTCCAGCTTCGCGCTTCATAACCCTCCTCATTGGTTTGGAACGGTTTGAATCTGCGGCAATCCTGCGATGATCTTTCCATGTCCGTCGGATAGGGCCAGCCCGGGTTCGCCATCCGAGCGAAGACTCAGCTCCATCCTGTCGGCACCGCCCTGGTCAAGCAAAACCAGCGCCGGATCACCCTTGGCTGTGACTCCGAGCCCGGCGCGCGCACGGCCCGTACCGGCATCATAAAGCGTGAGCGCGCTCTCGCCCTTCGGCAGAGAGCCGAAGGCGGCGGTCTGCTTGCCGTCCGCGCCGAAAATCCGTATTCCCGCGCGACCATCCACCCCTTCCCCGAAAACCGCGAGCTTGTGACCGCTCCGATCGAAGAAGGCCAGCCCCGCACTTCCGTCTCCCGCCACGCGTAATTCGGTGCGGTCCATGCCTTCCGTGTCGTTGAGGGAGAGCGTCGCCATGCCGTCCCGGGTCACCTGCATCGCACCGCGGCGCTTGCCGTCGGCGTCCAGCATGACAAAC
>Ga0070740_10006017_pt1 | contig 10899 bp, 14 predicted proteins | sample Coa_R2_FD_67286 | JGI IMG/M metagenome (GOLD analysis project Ga0070740, IMG submission 67286) | Surface soil microbial communities from Centralia Pennsylvania, which are recovering from an underground coalmine fire - Coalmine... | ecosystem: Environmental > Terrestrial > Soil > Unclassified ...
CAAACTCAGCACCTGGTTGGAGGCCAACGTGCCGGAATCTTTGTCGGTGTTCGCTCTGCCACGCCTGCATCGCAGACGCACCCGCACCACCAACATGCTCGAACGGCTCAGCAAGGAAATGAAACGGCGCACCCGCGTGGCGACCCTGTTCCCCAACGAGAGCTCGTTGCTACGACTCGTCACCGCCGTCCTGATGGAAATTAGTGAGGAATGGGAAACCGAGAAAATGTACCTCCGGATGGAAACAGACTAGGCGAATTTAAAGAAGAGGGGTTGCTTTATCCCTCGCGATATAATCGATTGTTCAGATGAGAATATTGTTCGTCTGCTCCGGCAACACCTGTCGAAGTCCAATCGCCGCGGCCATAACGAAACAACTACTCGGAGATGCGGTTACGGTTGATAGCGCCGGCCTTGAAACGAGCAACGGAATGCTAGCGACGCGAGAGGCTGTTCAGGTCATGGCTGAACGTGGCATTGACATCGCTTCACACCGAACACGCGAACTCTCGGCGTGTCAGCCTGAACGATACGATCTGATCGTTGCCATGACAGACGACATCGCGGCGGAACTGAAACAAGGCATCGCGAACGCCACCCGCCTCGAGGCATTATCCATCAAGGACCCTTATGGCAAGGGCGTGCAGGCCTACCGCGAGTGCGTTAGAAGCACGGAGGAGGCCCTCCGCAGAATGTTCAAGGAAGTTTATGAAATCGACTGCCAAAATGCTTGAGTACATTCGCGAAGCCGAGCAGAGGTTCCAAAGTTCGCAGATCAAAGACGGTTCTCATTGTGTTGGTGTGTTCAGCAAAGCTGCGGGGTATTTCGAAACTATTATGAGGCAGAAGCTGAAGGCAACATTGGACCATTGCGGAGTCAATTACGAGACCAGCTTTAGAAAGAATGTCCCTGAGCAACCCTCATTCACGAAGTTAACACTCGGCCAAATCGTCAGAGTTTTTAAAGCACTCGACGCGCATGAGCGATTCTTGGAATGCTTTCATGATGGCGTTGACGTGGCCAGCTTTATTGAGGCGGTAGAGAAAGTAAATACCGCATGGGTTGACGTCAAGCATAACCGCAAGGAAGTTTCGTGCAATGTGGCCCTCGACAGAGTTCGCGCGATGAATCGCGCAATTGCCCAACTCGCTGTCTAGAGGGATGTCGCGACGCTGCGGGACCAGCGCGGCGCTCAAGGCAATTCGAATCGATGTGTGGCGACAACTCGCGGAGTGACACAGGCTCCCAACTGCATATAGCCCGCTTCGGAGGCGCAGCTACTCGGCCGAATGGTAGCGTTAATCCGAGTCTCGCTCCTGGAGCCGCCTAGAGGCATGGTGCGGCCTCCCAATCAGGATGGCCGCCGACGCTGGCGGCAAATCGGCGGAACCAGCGCCGCGGAGTTCGCACGCCGGATCGGATTTCAGCAGAACCGCGGGAGCGCAAGGCGCCGGGACCATCTGGCGGCGATCCGCGAAATCACATGCAACCGCGAGGGAGCCGCGCTTTTGTAACAGCCACATTTCCAGCCTCGCTCTAATGCACTTCTACTTTATCCGGACGGCCGTTCGGCCAGCTCCGGCGCAGCGCGGCGTGCTGCGGCCTCCGGTGATGGCGCAGCAAAAGATAGCCGTCCCACCGCATTCGTTTCATCGCGATGCTAATTTTGAGGAAGCATGTTGAAGCCAACCATCTTTCGCGAATACGATATTCGCGGCGTCGCCGAAACTGAGTTGCTCAGCGAAGATGTGGCGGATCTGGGCCGCGCGCTGGGCACTCTGTTACAGCGGCGGAGCGGGCCGGCCGTCAACCTAGGCCGCGATTGCCGGCTCAGTTCGGCCCGTTTGCGGGATGCCCTGCTCGCAGGACTGGCCGACTCCGGCTGCGAAGTGACCGATATCGGCGTGGCGCCCACGCCGCTGCTGTATTTTTCGGCCGTGCACCTGGAAGCCGATGGCGCTGTCATGATCACGGGCAGCCATAATCCCAGCGAGTTTAACGGATTCAAGACGGTATGCGGATCGGGGACGCTGCACGGGGACGATATTCAGGAGGTGCGCCGCATGATCGGAAAGCGCGATTTTTCGCGCCGGCGCGGGACCCATCGCGATCTGGACATCACCAGCGCATACGTCGATCACGTCGCGCCGCAGTTCGATTTCCCGCGGCGGATCAAAGTGGTGCTGGATGCGGGCAACGGGACCGCGGGGCCAATCATGCGGCGCTTGCTCGAGCGGCTCAATGTCGATGCCACGGAGCTTTTTTTTGATATGGACGGCTGTTTCCCCAACCATCATCCCGATCCGACCGTGCCCGAGAATCTGAAGACGCTTCAGGAGACGGTCCGGGCGCAGGGGGCCGATCTGGGGATCGCCTTCGACGGAGATGCGGACCGCATCGGCGCTGTCGACGAGAGCGGAAACGTGATCTATGGCGACATGCTGCTGTTGATCTTCGCCCGTGAAATCTTGACTCGCAAGCCCGGCGCGACGTTTATCGGCGAGGTGAAGTGTTCGCAGATCCTGTATGACGAGCTGAAGCGGCTGGGAGGCAATCCGGTGATGTATAAAACCGGCCATTCGCTGATCAAAGCCAAAATGAAGGAGTGCCACGCCGAACTGGCGGGCGAGATGTCCGGGCACATGTTTTTCGCGGATCGCTATTTCGGCTTCGACGATGCGCTGTACGCCGCTTGCCGGCTGATGGAGATAGTGGCCAAGAGCGGAAAGCCGCTCTCGGCTCAGCTCGCGGACCTTCCGAAGGCGGTTGCGACGCCGGAGATTCGAGTGGATTGCCCGGATGAAACCAAGTTTCAGGTGGTGCGCCGGGTGGCGGCACAATTCAAGAAGACCCGTCCGGTGATCGATGTGGACGGTGTCCGCGTGCTGTTCGAGCATGGCTGGGGCCTGCTGCGCGCCTCGAATACGCAGCCCGTGCTGGTGATGCGCTTTGAAGCCGAAAACGACGGATTTCTGGAAGACTACCGGCGGGAAATGGAGGCGGCGATTCGTGGCGGAGCGTAAATTCAACGAGCCGCACCTGGCGCTGAATCGCATTTACACCAAGGCCGGCGATAAAGGCGAAACCCGTCTGGTGGGCGGGCAGCGCGTTGCCAAGGACGATGCGCGCATCGAAGCTTACGGGACCGTCGACGAGTTGAACGCGTTTGTCGGGCTGGCCTGCGTTTCAGCGAAAGAGGCAATGCTGGAAGAGCTGTACGGGATTCTGAAGCGCGTGCAGCATGAGCTGTTCAATCTGGGCTCGATTCTCGCCACCCGGCCGGACGACGTGCATCCCAAGCAGCCCCGCATCACGGACGCCGAGGTGGAGCAACTCGAACAGGAAATCGATGCCAAGAATGCGGGCTTGCCCGCACTTCGCAGCTTCGTCCTGCCGGGAGGATCTCGTCTCAATGCCGAGCTGCACGCGGCTCGAACCATCTGCCGCCGGGCGGAGCGCCGCGTGATCGCGCTGGCGCGCAAGGAGGAGGTTCCGCCCGAGGTGGTTCGCTACCTAAACCGGTTGAGCGACGCTTTATTCGTCTTTAGCCGCTGGAGCAGCCACGCGATGGGCGTCGCAGAGGCGCTTTGGGAGCCGAATCAAGCGGCATCGGCGCGAGATACAAAAGGGAACTAGAGAGAACCCCGAGGGTCGTCCTCCGATTTACGCCCCTCGGAGTCGTATGACGTGCGTCTTCAAGTATGCCTCAGATCGCGCGTGTTTGCCATCCCATGGCTCTAGATCCGGAACCGTTGCGGTACTAGTACGCATTGCGGCGCCGGGAAAAGAACCCGGGGACCCTTGGCCACGGCGAGGCCGCCACTGCATCCTGTTCCCGCGAATCTTCGTTGGGGGGCCGCACCTGCGGTTCCGGGAAGCTCCGGCATACCTCGATCCCGAAGGCAAACATGAGCGCGAGGCCGGCCACCATGAGCGCAACGCTGGCGACAGAAAACAGCGGAACGAACAGCAAGAAGGCAACCAGGCTACCGGTCCAGATCAGAGCAGCTAAAATCATCAGATAACGCCCCATACTGAATACGAAGCATCCCAGCGGCCAAGCGGCCGCACTGGCCCTGGGCGTGCTGATCTCGGTCGAAACCTGATGGCGTGGAATGCTGAAAACGAGAGCCTTAGGATCGCGAGGGTGGCAGGCGCACCGGAGCCACGGGCCGGGCATTTTTTCCGAAGCCGGTTTTTTTTCCGGACGGCCCGCTGGGCCGTGCTGGCGGCCGGACTGCTGGCCGCCGTGTTCCCCTGCCTCGCTCAGATTCCGGCGATTCCGGCGCCGAAGCCGCTTCAGGATCCCTACAACCGCAGCACGCCGGAAAGCTCTGTGCTGGCATTTTTGGAGACGTGCCGGGAAAAGAATTACGAAGCAGCCATCCGCTATCTGGATCTGCGAAGGATGCCGCCCGAGGAACGGCGGAGCCAGGGGCCGCGGTTGGCGCAGCAACTCGCGCAGGTGCTCGAGAACGATCCGCAGTTCGATGTGGCCGCTTTGAGCCGCGAGCCGGACGGCGATCGCGACGACGGGTTGCCGGCCGACCGCGAGCGCGTGGCCATCCTGAAGTTGGACGGCAAGACCATCGATCTTCAATTGGAGCGCACGGATCTGCGCTCCGGCCTCTCGGTCTGGCGATTTTCGCAGGACAGCGTCTCGGAAATTCCAGTGATGGCCCAGATGACGCTCAGTTCCCCGATTGAGCGCTATCTGCCGGAACCGCTGGTCACCAGGACCTTCATCGATACGGCGCTCTGGCGTTGGATCGCGTTGCTGGCGGCCGCGGTTCTGGTGACCGCGTTTTCGCGGTTGCTTTCGAGGGCAGTGCTGGCGATTCTCAGACCGCTAGGCCGTCGCGTGGCCCCCCACGCGGACTGGGGCGCGGTGGAAGCGTTCGTCGGGCCGGTGCAGTTGCTGGCGGCTGTGGGCGTGTATCGCGGCGCGGTGGAAGCCATTAGCCCTTCCGCAGTGGTGCGTCTCTACCTGGGGCGGACGCTGGCTCTGCTTTCAATCTTCGGAGCGGCATGGATCGGCGTCCGTGTGGTGGATCTGTTCATGGGCCCGCTGAAAAAATCGCTGGGCGTGCGGCAAGGGAGCTTCGCGCACAACGTGCTCCCGCTGGCCGGACGGGTGATCAAGATTACGGTTGTGGCGTTCGCGGTCATCGCAGTACTCAGCGTCTGGGGTTACGACACCGGAACCTTGCTGGCTGGATTGGGCATCGGCGGAATCGCCATTGCGCTGGCGGCTCAGAAAACGGTCGAAAATCTGTTCGGGGGCATTGCCGTGGTGAGCGACCGGCCGGTGCATGTCGGCGATTTCTGCAAGGTGGGCGAGAGCTCCGGGACCGTGGAGGATATCGGCCTCCGGTCGACGCGCATCCGCACGCCGGACCGAACCGTGATTGTGGTTCCCAACGCGCAGTTCTCGTCGATGACGCTTGAGAATTTCTCGCGGCGCGACAAGATCCTGTTTCACCAAACGCTGCATTTGCGGCGCGATACGACGCCGGAGCAGGTGCGCGCCATCCTCGGCTCCATCGGAAAAATGCTGGAAGAAGATCCCCGGATCGAAGCGGGCAGCATTCCGGTGCGCTTCATCGGGGTGGGCACGTATTCCCTGGACATCGAAGTATTCGTGTACGTGCTGACGCTCAACTGGGACGAGTTCTTGAAGATTCAGCAGGAACTGCTGCTGCGCCTTCTGGACGCGGTGGCCGCGGCCGGCACCGCTCTGGCGCTGCCGACCCAACGCAGCATTATCGCGCCGGCGGGGAGCTGAGAGATCTAGGCATCCTGCTGACGCAGGAATTGTCCTGGATAAAGAAGCGAAGCGGAGGATCCGGATTCCTAGTGATACCAATACGGCGTGAGACGCCGGTTTGAAAGGCCTCCGCGCGCTCCGGCACATGCACAGTAAGGGATCCCCTGGTCACGTCGGCGCCGTTCTGCCGGCGCGTAATGCCCATAGCCCGGGTGAGTTTTCCGGGCCCATTGGCCAGTTGCTCGATGCGAGTGATACCACCGCGCCGCCGGCGCATTGTTTCGATTCCGGCCAGCGGCTCCAGCGCGCGAATCAGCACACAGCCGGGGCTGTGCTCCGGCTCGGCGACGAGGTTTAGGCACTCGTACAGGCCATAGATTAAATAGACATAGGCGTGTCCCGGAGGTCCGAAGAGCACTTCGGTTCGCGGCGTGCGGCCGCGCGAGGCGTGCGCGGCGGCGTCAGCGAGGCCAAGGTAAGCTTCCGTTTCGACAATCCGGCCGGCGGTCTCGCCGTGAACCAGAATTTTCCCCAGGAGGTCCTTCGCGACTTCGATAGCCGGCCGGGCGTAGAAGCTACGCGGCAGGACCGCCCCGCAGCGGACGCTACATCTCAAGCTTGCCGTTGACGACCATGTTCTTCAGGTTGAACTTCTGCTTCACCGCGATGAACCCGGCCTTGGTCACAAACTCCACTTCCTTATCCGCCACCGTGAACGGGTTCGTGCGAGGAAACACGAAGTAGGCGTCGACGTTTTTTCCGTTGGTCTGAAACTGAACGTCGGTGGCCGTCACCGGCTCTTTGCCTTTCGCGGTCAAGGAGGTCTGTTTCAGGAGCATCCCCTTGGCCTCGTTGTCGCGCGGCTGCACGTAGCCCGGCAAACCCGAGACCGAGAAGACATACGACATTTCCTGCCGCTCCAGAAACACCTTTGCATCCGGGGCGGTCGCGGCTTCGGCGCCGAACTTTGCCTTGACCGCGGCCTGCTTGACGGGGAGCGCGGACTGGCAAATGACCAGGAGCGCGAGCGCCGGGGTAAAGGCCGGATTGGACTCGGCGCCGCCCCCTCCGGCTCCAAAACCGCCGCGGCCGCTGCTCTCGGCGATGCCCCCGCCACCGGCAATTCCGGGATCTGCATTCGGCCCTTGGGGGCCGCCGCGCACCCCACCGCCCCGGCCGCCGCCGCCCCCGCCGCCAAGGCTCTGCGGCCCGCCCGGCCCGCCTCCGGGAAGAGGAACAAAAACCTTCCTCGCCCACGGCGAATCGGTGAGAATTTTTTGGATTTCCTTCGCGTCCCAATCGGTGAACGGCTTGGTTTGCCAGAAATCTGCGGCCCACAGAGCCATCGCAGATAACAACAGGAGCAGTGCGAATTTCTTCATGGTAGAGGCCCAGTGTACAATACTTTTCTTCGTGCGTTTGTTCGTGGCGATCGATATCCCCGAAGAGGTAAAGGTGGGCTTGCGCGCTCTGGTGGACCGGCTCCGCCCGCTGGCTAAGCTAACCTGGAGTCCCATCGAGAACCTTCACATCACCACAAAATTCATTGGCGAGTGGCCGGAACCGAGGCTGGCGGAAGTGGAGACCGTTTTGCGGGCCGTGCGCCCCCCCGGGGCCATCCGGATCGCCGTCCGGGGCCTGGGATGGTTTCCGAACGCCCGCAATCCCCGAGTGTTTTGGGCGGGCATCGGCTTGAGCGAGAAACTGTCGCGGTTGGCCGGGGAGACGGAAAAGGCGCTCGAGACCATCGGAGTTCCGCTGGAGCAGCGGGCCTTTCATCCCCATCTTACGCTGGCGCGACGCCGCGATCCTGTACCGGTCGAGAAGCTGCGCGCCGCCGTTGCGGAGCACGAGTCGGACGATTTCGGCTCCTTCCTGGCGGACGCGTTCATTCTGTATTGGTCGGTTGGCGGGCGGTATAAAAAACTCCAGGAGTTTCCTCTCGCTTCGGCATCATGATCGGAATCCTGGCGATTTTGATTGGATATCTTCTGGGCGCGGTGCCCATGGGCTTCCTGCTGGTCAAGCTGAAGACCGGCAAGGACATTCGAGCCTCCGGCAGCGGGAACATCGGCGCCACCAATGTCCAGCGGACGTCGGGGAACGCGCTGGGCGCGGCGACGCTGGTCTTCGATATTGGCAAGGGATTCCTTGCCGCGTGGCTGGCGGGCTGGCTGACGAACGATTCACCTGGGTGGACCAGCGCGGCGGCGCTGGCCGTCATCGGCGGGCACGCGTATCCCGTGTTTCTCGGCTTCAAAGGAGGCAAAGCCGTGGCGAGTTTTATCGGCGCGTTTCTGTATCTCACGCCGGTTCCGCTGCTGGCCTCGCTGGTGGTCTTTGTGGCGGTGGTCGCAGGCACGCGATATATCTCCGCAGGCTCGATCATCGCGGCCGGGACGTTTCCGCTGGGCGTGTGGCTGATTTTGCATCCAGCGGCGCCGATTCTTCTGGCGTCGATCCTGGCGGGCGGGTTCATCGTCTACCGGCACAAGGCCAACCTGGAACGGATTCGCGCCGGCACGGAGTACACCTTCCGCTGGAAGCGGAGCTGACGTGAACCTCACCATCATCGGCGGCGGAGGCTGGGGCACGGCGCTGGCAATCGTGCTTTCGCCAAAATTCCGGGTCATCCGCATGTGGCTGCACGAGCCCGACCTGGCCGACCGCATGCGCGTCCGCCGCGAAAACGACCTGTTTTTGCCAGGCGTGCACATTCCGGAGAACGTAGGCGTGGGGACCAGCCTCGAATGGGCCCTGGAGGGCGCCGACATCGTTCTGGGCGCGATGCCCTCGCAGCACGCGCGCGAGCTGTATCGCTCCGTGAAGCAGATCCTGCCGGAGAGAGTCACGCTGGCGAGCGCGACCAAGGGGATCGAACGCGGGTCTTTGCTGCGCATCTCCGAGGTGATCGCGGAGACGACGGGGCGCACCGCGGCGGTGCTCTCGGGGCCGACGTTCGCGCGCGAAGTCGCCCGAGGCGAACCTGCGGCGGTCGTGATCGCGTGCACAGATCTCGCGCTGGCGGAGCGGATACAGAAGGCGTTTTCCGGCCCGACGTTCCGGCTCTACACGAATCCGGATCCGATCGGGGTGGAGGTCGGCGCGGCCTTGAAAAACGTGGTGGCCATCGCCGCGGGGGTGTGCACCGGGCTGGGGCTCGGCAGCAATACTCTGGCGGCGCTGATCACGCGGGGCCTGGCGGAGATCACGCGGCTGGCTGTGGCCATGGGCGGGCAGGCGAAGACGCTTTCGGGACTGGCGGGGCTGGGCGATCTGGTGCTGACGTGCGGCGGAGATCTTAGCCGTAATCGCAAGGTAGGCCTGGAGCTAGCGGCGGGACGCCGGTTGCCGGAGATTCTCGCTTCGATGAAAATGGTGGCCGAAGGCGTGGAAACCTGCGCGGCGGCGGTGGCCCTGGGGGCTAAATTGGGAGTCGATCTGCCGATTATCCAGGAGATGCATGCGGTGCTCGGCGGGATCAAAACCCCGCTGGAAGCGCTTCGGGAACTGATGGACCGGCCTCTTAAGGCCGAATGAGCCGGGCGGCGAGACGTGGCGAAACCTTCGGCATTTTCACGGGTTCAAAGCAGTATGGAGGCTCTTGCGGCTCTGGAGCGCGACGCCCAGTTAATGCTGCGCGTGCGGGACGGAGATGAGACCAGTTTCTCACTGCTACTGGAACGGCATCGCGGCCCGGTGGTGAATTATCTCTATCGCATGGTTCAGAACCGGGCGGTCTCGGAGGAGCTTGCGCAGGAGGTTTTCCTGCGTGTGTACCGCAGCCGGGAGACTTACGAGCCCTCGGCGAAATTCACCACCTGGCTATTCCGGATCGCGACGCATCTGGCTCTCAACTGGATTCGTGACGGGCGAAAGGAGAAAGGGCACGAGAGCCTGAGCCATGAACTAATCGAGGGCATCGAGCGCCAAGTGGCGGACCGGCAACTCAGCATTGAGCAGGAACTGCTGTACGAAGTAAAACTGAAGGAGATTCGCCAGGCCATCGACGCGTTGCCGGAGAAGCAGCGCGCGGCGGTTCTGATGCACAAATATCAGGGGTTGGATTACGCTTGTATCGCCGCGGCTTTGCGATGTTCGGAATCGGCGGTAAAGTCTCTGCTATTTCGCGCTTATGAAAACCTGCGTGCGCGGCTGGCGCACCTGGCGCCATGAGAAGATGGAGCGCGGCCCGTATGGGCTTTTTCGCAAATTTTCGAGGGAATATGGTTTGCCTTAAGGCCAATCCACAGGGTGGAGAGGTTCTCACCGATTACTGCGCCGGCGCGCTCGGCCCGAATCGAGCGGCGGAATTAGAAGCCCACCTCGCCCAATGCGCGGACTGCCGGGAATTGGTGGCAGCGCAGTGCGCCGTCTGGGAGGCGCTGGAGGCGTGGAGGCCGGTAGAGGTGTCTCCGGATTTCGATGCACGGCTGTATGCGCGCATCGCGGTGGAGGCTCGCGGCACTCTACGGCCGCCCTGGTGGCGCCGTGTGCTGCACAACGCGCTGATTCCCGCCGCCGCCATCGTGGCCGTGATGGGTTTGGCATTGATCATGGAAGCGCCCGAGAAGTCTGTGGCTCCGGTCAGACCCGCGGCGCCGGCTGTTTCGAGCGAGCGCATCGATTTACAACAGGTCCAGCAAGCCCTCGACGACCTGGAGTTGCTAACCCCGATAGATCCCGCATCGTCTAGTGCCATGTAGGGCAGCCATAACAGGGATTCCCGTGCGGTTTTTGATCTTCGCGGTATTGGCGCCGGCGATTGCGCTGGGTCCGGTTTGGGCTCAGGCCAACGGTGCGCGCGCGGCCCGGCAGGCAGAGAAGGCTGTGAGGCAAGCGCCGCGATCGATTCCAGGCAAGCAAATCGAGCGGCTCCAGAAGATGTCTCCGGCCGACCGGGAGAAAGCGCTGGCTAAGCTGCCGCCGGATCGCCGGCAGCAGGTGGAGCAACAGCTCAAGCGGCTGGATGAACTTCCGCCGCAGGTGCGCGAGGAGCTGAACCGGCGGTTCGAGAAACTTCAGAGCTTTCCGCCGGCGCGGCAGCGCGCCGTTCGCCAGGAAGTGCAAAGCCTTCGCAACATGCCCTTCGCCGAGCGCCGCGCCCGTTTGAAGTCCGACGAGTTCAAGC
>Ga0070740_10006018_pt1 | contig 10896 bp, 6 predicted proteins | sample Coa_R2_FD_67286 | JGI IMG/M metagenome (GOLD analysis project Ga0070740, IMG submission 67286) | Surface soil microbial communities from Centralia Pennsylvania, which are recovering from an underground coalmine fire - Coalmine... | ecosystem: Environmental > Terrestrial > Soil > Unclassified ...
ATCCCCCGGCGCCATCGCATCCCCCGGCGCCATCGCATCCCCCGGCGCCATCGCATCCCCCAGGCCCGCCGCATCCCCCAGGCCACCCGCAAGGGGTGGCCCTACTATATACGCTCCCATTCCCCATCTCCCACGTTCGTCGGGCGCGTCGTGTATAGTAGGGCCACCCGCAAGGGGTGGCCTGGGAGCGGGCGGCATGGGGGATGCGGCGGGCATGGGGGCCGGTGGCATGGGGGACGCGGGTGGCATGAGGGCGGGCGGCTGGAGCGGTTCATCGAGGATGGGTTGCAGCACGGCGGCGTCGCCCGGCCCGTTGCCCGCGCGCCCGACCAGCGGCTTCAGCACCGTCGCCCCCTGCACCTCGTGGTCATAGCGCCGCACCACATCCTCTTTTGAGGCGATGGTGGGGTGAGCGAGCAGGGCCAGCAGGGCTGTTGTGTATGGTGCCGGAGCGCAGGTGGGTGGGGGAACCAGGGTGGAGGCCAGCTCCGCCCTGGCATTCCCATTCGTCTCATTTACCCTCATCCATACAGCTTCCAGCATGCGCGCAGGGCGACCGTGATGCAGGAAGGACATGTCGAGGCTGGCGACGGTGTGGCCGTGATAGGTGACGATGAGACGGGAATCGTTGGTGAAGGTGCCGAGGATGGTAGCCTCGACCTCTTCGATGGCGCAGATGGCGCGCAATTCCTCGATGTGCGCGGGCGGGACGGCCAGCACCATGCGCTCCTGGGCTTCGGAGAGCCAGATTTCCCAGGGGGCCAGCCCGGCGTATTTGAGCGGCGCGTCCGCCAGTTCGACCCGTGCGCCGGTGTGCGCGCCCATCTCGCCGATGGCCGAGGAGAAGCCGCCCGCGCCGCAATCGGTGATGGCGGTGTAGAGTTTGCGCTCGCGCGCCGCCAGGATGACATCGCTCACCTTCTTTTCGGTGATGGGCGCGCCAATCTGCACGGCGCTGCCAGCCGAGGCCATGACTTCGCTGCTCATCTCGCCCGATGAGAAGGTCGCCCCGTGAATGCCGTCGCGACCCGTGCGCCCGCCGAGAACGACGATGAGGTCGCCGGGCTGCGCCTGCTGCGGATGGCTGCCGTGCGGCAACATGCCCAGGCAGCCGCAAAAGACGAGCGGGTTGTAGATATAGCCCTCATGATACAGTACCGCGCCGTTGACGGTCGGAATACCCATCTTATTGCCATAGTCGCGCACGCCATTGACGACGCCGCTGGCGATACGCCGGGGCGAAAGCACTCCGGCAGGCAGGCTCTCAGCCGGAGTTTGCGGCGGACCGAAGCAGAGAATGTCCGTGCAGGCAATGGGCTGCGCGGAGACGCCCAGCACGTCGCGAATAACGCCGCCGACGCCCGTGTTGGCCCCGCCAAACGGCTCGATGGCCGAAGGGTGATTGTGCGTCTCCACCTTGAAGGCAATGTCCATATCTTCCGTGAAGCGGATCACCCCCGCGTTATCGCGGAAAGCCGAGACGACCCAGGGACGTTGCACCTGCTCCGTAGCGCGCATCAAATAGTGCCTGAGCAGGCCAGGAATGCGTTCCCGTGCCAGCACGTTACCTTCGGCGTCAAGCTCGCGGTAATCGATCATGGCCTTGAACGTCTTATGCGAACAGTGTTCAGACCACGTTTGCGCCAGCGTTTCCAGTTCCACATCCGTCGGCTCGCGCCCCTCACGCCGGAAATATGCCTGAATGGCGCGCATCTCATCCAGATTCAGGGCCAGCATCCCCGCTTTGCTCAAAGCAAGCAACTCCTCATCGGACATGGTTGAAAGTGGAAATGTCCGAACGACAGGCGCAATTGCGGGGGATGAGGTATCAGCAGGTTTGGCATGAGAAGAAAGTATACTGGCGGAGCCGACGAGACGTAGTTCGTAATCCTGAATAACAGGGTTATAGAGCAGCGCCTGGGCGATAGCGCGCACGACAGGCCCGCTCAGGCTGGCATCGAGCAGGTAACGCTGGCCGGTTTCGACGCGCTGCAGACCGGGAATGCCGAGCAGACGCGCGCCTGAGAGGACGCTTTCCGCCAGCGTATCGGTCACGCCCGTGTGGAAAAATACGTCGACGGTGTGCCACGAAGCAGGGAAAAGCGTGGTATCGTCCCTATCCGTGCTGGTAGAAGCTTCCTGCACAACAGGGTCGATCAACAATTGCGAGATGAGCGTATCAAGATGGGTGCCGGTGAACGTGTCGTCGACGCTGAGGCGGTAAAGCTGTGCGGTGCGGATGTTGAAAGGCGAGGCGACTGCAAGGGTAATATTGCCGCTACTGGATGTGGCAGGGCTGGAACCGGTTAGATGAACGGAACTGAAGGACGTATCGGGAACGGCTGGTGGCGCGGGTAACGCTGTTGACAAAGGCGGTGCTGCCGGTAAAGGCAGGCCAGGGATTGGTAATTGCAATATCTCTCGCGCCAGTTGCCGCGCCCGCACATCATGCCGCGCCGCCTTCGCGCGTACCTCTATCGTCAGAATGACCACAATTTCCTCGCTCCGAAGGATGACTACGTTTCTTTCCTCTCCTGAAAGCGAAACCGAGCAATCAGAAATTCCACTCAACGGAACAAACGTATTGTAGCACATATTTGATGAGAATGGCAAGGAGATGGAACAGAAGAAGGGGATGCAAGAAAGACGGCCCGCGCGGGCCGTCTTTCTTGCATCCCCTATCCTGCAGTCGCCGATTCTGGTACTTTTGTCGGCGTGAGCGTCATGCGCATGCCGTATTTCGGGCGCAGGGTGACGCGGGGCTGGAAGACGACGGGGAAGTCGGGAACCAGGTCGGGCGTGTAACGCTGCAGGATGGTGGCGAGCAGCAGCTTCGTCTCGATCTGGGCGAAGGGCATGCCGATGCAGATGCGCGGGCCTGCGCCGAAGGGGAAGTAGGCCCCCTGCGGGATTTTCTGCTCGCCGACCGGGTTCCAGCGTTCCGGGCGGAAGACTTCCGGGTCGCCCCAGATGTCGGGCAGGTTGTGGATGACCCACTGGCTGAGCAGGCCGATAGTTCCTGCCGGGAAATGGTAGCCGTCGAGGTCGAAGGCTTCCAGGGCGCGCCGACCGAGAATCCAGGCAGGCGGGTAGATGCGCCAGGACTCGTTGATGACCCATTCCAGGTAGGGCAGGTGAGGCAGGTCGGCCAGCGTGGGGGCGCGCCCGCCCAGGACGCTGTGCAGTTCGTTGAGCAGCTTTGCGCGCGCGGCGGCATTCTGCGAAAGCAGATAGAATGTCCAGCTCATCGTGTTCTGCGCCGTCTCGTGTCCGGCGGCGATGAAGGTCAGCACGTGGTCGTGAATCTGTTTATCCGTCATGGTGACGCCCTCTTCCTCGGCCTGCAGCAGCATGGAGAGGACATCGCCGTAGTCGCGGTTCCTGTCGGCGCGGCGCTGAGCGATCAGGTCATAGACGAAGGCATCCAGCGTGAGCCGGGCCGCCTCGCGTTTGCCGCCCGCCAGGAAGGGCAGTTTGAGGCGCGGCGGCCTGTAGGTGCGCAGGAACGCGCGCTTCGTGTTGTTAATCACGCCGTTGAAGGCGTTGCCGAGCAGAACAACCTGTTCCCTGGAGTCCAGGTTGAAGAGGGCCTTGAGGATGATGCGCAGCGTAAGTTGCTGCATGGTCTGAGCAATATCGATCTCGGCCCCAGGCTGCCATTCGTCCAGCATCTCCCGCGTGAATTGCACCATGATGTCGCCGTACTCTTCCACGCGCTTTTTGTGGAAGGCGGGTTGGACGAGGCGGCGCTGCTGACGGTGGAAATCGCCCTCGGTGGTGAGCAGGCCGTCGCCGAGGAACTGGTGCAGGGCGCTGCGCTGGTTGCCCTTGACGAAGTTGCGCGGGTGTTCCATCAGGATGTAGCGTACATGCTCCGGGCGAAAGAAGACTACAACAGGAACGTTACCGACATGGATAGTCGCCAGGTTGCCATACGCGCGCTGCACTTCACGCAGAAATTCCAGCGGTCGGCGCTGAAAGTCAACTGCGTTGCCCAGCAGCGGCAGCCCGCGCGGGCCAGGTGGAAGCAAAGATGTGTCTGTCATGGTATGTCTCTCCTGATAAGTGAGACGTGTTTATGTGATTGATCGATTACGATTCCTCAAACAGTGGTGCGGGCAGGCCACGGCGCAGCAGGAGCAGGGCCTGTTCGGCCATACCTGCAGGGCCGGGTTCGTCATGCTCGAACCACCAGACGATGCCCTGCGTGATGACACCGGTGATGAAGCGGGCCAGCAGGGCAATGTCATATCCCTCAAGTAAACCCTGTGTCCGGTATGCTTCGAGCGTGCGCATTAACGACTCTGCCAGCACATTCTGCACGCGAAAGGTGCGCACGTGGGCGAAGAGACCGCCGCCGGTCAGCGCAATCTGGAACAGGTCGCGCTGCTCGTAGGCATGCCGGAAGATGGCCTGCACGATAACGGGCAAGAGCGGCTCTCCCTGCCGCCGCTCTCTGGAAGCCTGCACGGCAGCCGTCACCCGCTCGCGCAACTGCTGGAAACCTTCTTCCAGCAGGGTCGTGAAGGCTTCATCCTTGTCGCGAAAGTGCAGATAGAAGGTGCCAACGCCGATATCGGCCAGTTCTGTGATCTCGGCGATGCTGGCATCGTGGTAGCCGCGAGCCGCGAACACCTGTCGCGCCGCCGCTAACAACTCCGCTCGCGTCCTCGCCCGCCGACGCGATACCCGCGCCTGCCCCTCTCGCTCTTGTTCCTGTCCGTTTACCTCTGAATTATTGTTCATAACTGAATGATAATTCATATTCCGGGGAAAGTCAAGGGAGGAGCCAGGGGATGGCAGGAGGGTGCAGCATATTGCTGAGGTTGCTGAATTGGAGAAAAGGTGTTATAGTACCGCTAAGGTTCTTCCTCGATTCTTGAGGAAGAATATATCTCTTCTGTCAAAGGAGCATCTACCAATGCCAGGTGACCCGTTGGAGGGCCAGGAAGTGCTTCAGCAGGTTGCACATGCGCCTCTGCCTGGCGAGAACGCGCCTGCAGCCGCCGCTTCCGCATCGACTGTTAGAACGTATTTCGCTTCCATAGAGCAGGGTGAGAGCGCGGCACAGCAACGGGCAGAGGAAGCGCAAAAGCTCTTAGCTGCCATTGTCGCCTTTTCAGATGATGCGATTATCAGTAAAACGCTTGATGGCATCATCACCAGCTGGAATAACGGGGCGACCCGGCTCTTTGGCTATAGCGCGCAGGAGGCCATCGGACAGCATATCACGCTTATCGTTCCCCGTGAACTGTGGCCGCAAGAAGATGAGATTCTTGCCAGGCTGCGCAGAGGCATCCACATCGATCATTTTGAGACGCTACGGGTCGCGAAGGATGGACGCTCTCTTGATATCTCGCTGAGTATTTCGCCGATCAGAGGTGAAGATGAGACGATTATCGGCGCGGCGACAATTATGCGTGATATTAGCCGCCAGAAAGCGATGGCCAGACAACTGTGGGAGAGGGAGGAGCAGGAACGCTTTCTCACCGAGGTCAGCAAGGTGCTTGCCTCGACGCTGGACTATCAAGGGACGCTTGCCAATATTGCCCGCCTGATTGTGCCACGTCTGGCCGACTGGTTTGCCGTAGACCTGCTCGATGCCGAAGGGCATTTTCAACTGGCCGTGCTTGAGCATCAGAAGGCGGAGCAGGTCGAGTGGGCAAGGGCGTTGCGAGAGCGATTCCCCATTGATTATGATGCCCCTGCCGGCCTTCCCCAGGTGGCGCGCACCGGTCGCTCCGAACTCTACCCGGAGATTACGGATGAGATGCTGGCGGCGGCTGCCAGAAGTGAAGAGGAACTGGCGATAGCGCGCCAGGTTGGCTATAGCTCGCTCATGCTGGTGCCGCTGGTGGCGCGCGGCAAAACCATCGGCGTCGTCACCTTTGTGGCGACCGAATCGGGGAAAAAGTATAATGCACGCGACCTGGCGCTGGCGGAAGAACTGGGACGGCGCGCGGGAGTCGCGCTGGATAACGCGCGCCTCTACAACGAAGCGCAGCAGGCGCGCGACCAGCTGGAGATCATCCTGCAAGGGGTCGCCGATGGCATTATCGTTTATGATAAAGACAGCAGGATCATCTATGCCAATGAGGCGGCGGCTCGTATGACGGACTATGCCTCGGTGGAGAATCTGCAGCGAGCGCGGCCCCTGGAGCCGACGCGCAGGTTTGAGATCACCGACGAAGAGGGACGGCCTTTTCCGCTCGACCGGCTCACGCATAAACGGGTGCTGGCGGGCGAGCGTAAGGCGCAGGCGATCATTGGCTACACGCAGAAAGCGGGTGGCCGCCCCGAACGCTGGTCGCTCGTCACCTCCAGCCCGGTCTATGACGACCGGGGCGAGATTCTCTTTGTTATTACGATTACCCACGACATCACCGAGCGCATGCTGGCGGAACAGCGCAAGGACGAATTTATCAGCATGGCCAGCCACGAACTGAAGACGCCGGTGACCAGCCTCAAGGGCTTTGTCTACGTGCTGCAACGTCGCCTGCGCAAACAGGGCGATGCACAGGCCCTGCATTATCTGGAACGCATAGACACCCAGCTCGACAAGCTCACCAGGCTGGTCAGCGATTTGCTGGACCTCTCGCGCATGCAGGTGGGCAAGCTGGATTTGCAACGCACCCTCGTTGATCTGGATGCGCTGATCGCTGAAACGGTAGAAAACATGCAGGCCGCGACCCCCACGCACCGCCTCACCATCGAGGGAGCAACGCGGGCGCAGGTTTCTGGAGATGAAGACCGGCTGGCCCAGGTCTTTATTAATCTCCTCACCAACGCCATCAAATACTCGCCGTCGGCAAACAGGGTCGAGGTGCATCTGGCCCGCGAGCAGGACTGCGCCGTTGTGCGCGTGCAGGATTTCGGCATCGGCATCGATGAAGCCCACCAGCAGCAAATCTTTGAGCGTTTCTACCAGGTCACCGACCCGGAAGAAAAGACCTATCCCGGCCTGGGCATCGGCCTGCACATCTCAAAGACCATCGTCGAACGACATCAGGGCTGCATAGAGGTTCACAGTCGCAAAGGCCAGGGAGCAACCTTTTCGGTCTTTCTGCCGATAGTAGAAAGGTAAAGGAAAAGCTGACCATCAGGCCGGGAGAAAAGGGAAAGATATGCAAAGCAAGCGGAAGAAGCTGCTGATCGTCGATGATGAACCAGATATCCTCGAATTCCTTCAGGTGATCTTAGAGGAAGAGGGCTATGAGGTTCTCACCTCAACGAAAGGCGAATATCTCGAACAACTGCATAACGGCGGCCTGCCGCAGCTCATCCTGCTCGATGTCCTGCTCTCCGGCAAAGACGGGCGCGAAATCGTCAAATACCTCAAAAGCCAGGATGAAACAAAGTATATCCCCGTCATCATGTTCTCGGCCCACCCCAGCGCCGAGCAGACCGCCCGCGCCGCCGGGGCGGAAGACTTCATCGCCAAACCCTTCAACATCGACGACCTGCTGGCAAAAATCGCGCGATTGCTCTCGTAACCATTTACCAGGTTGTACTAACGACACTGGCTCTCTATCCTTCGGCAGCGTCTGGCGGCGCGCCATCGATTGTGTTCTACAGCTTCCGGTACAGGTGCCAGTTCCGGCGCAAATGCTCGCGGATGCCGCGATTGGGGGCGTAGCGGGGGTAGAGGCGACGGAATTGTTGCTCGGCGGCTTCCAGCGAGGTGTCGGGCAGCACGTGCAGGCGCGTGGCGAGGTAGAGCAGGGTGATAGAAGGGCTGCGCGAGCGGCCCTGCATGCAGTGGATAAGCACTTTCATGCCACCGCCGTGCTGCTGCTCGATGAAGTCCAGCGTCTGGTCGATCATCTCTTTACGGATGAAACGCGAGATGGGCAGGTCGTCGAGGCTGAGCATGATGCGGTTCTCGCGGCGCGCAACCAGGTAATCGGGGTGGTGTGCCGGTACGTTGCGTATCCAGTAGCCGACGGCCATGCGATGATAGGTGCGGCAGGCATGCACAACTGCCCAGCCCGGCTGGCCCGCGACGATGGTCTCGTAATCGTTTCGGTTGCCGAGAAATAAACCCGGATGTACCTCGATCATTCTCTCCTTCTTTCTATGTCTTCTATGTCTTGCTAAGAAATTCCCTTACCACTGCTTCCGCCTGCTCGACGTTATTGCCCCCGATCCAGACAATGCGCCGGTCTTTGCGGAACCAGGTGAGCTGCCTGCGCGTAAAATCATGGATGGCGTATTTGAGACGCTGCACCATTTCTGCCTCGTCGGCAAACTCCCCACGCAGCCAGCGACTGATGTAGCGGTACTCTAAACCCAGAGCTTCCAGCCGTTCGTGGCTGACGCCCGCCGCCAGCAGGTCGCGCACCTCCTGCACCATGCCCTGCTGCATGCGCTCGTCGACCCGCGCGTCGATGCGGGTATAGAGAACATCACGCGGCCAGGAGAGGCCGAGCAGCAGGCTGCGGTAGAGTGGCTCTTGCATGCGGCGCTGCGCGGAAAAGGGCTGGCCGGTGACGAGGCAAACCTCCAGCGCGCGCATGACACGCCGGGGATTGTTGCGGTCGATGCTGGCGGCGGCCTGTGGGTCGAGTTGTTCCAGTTGCGCCAGCAGGTCCGCGAGCGGGCGCGCCTCCAGTTGTGCGCGCAACCCGGGCTGCGGCGGCACTGCCGGAATTGCCAGGTGATCGACGACGGCCTGGATGTAGTGTGGTGACCCCCCCACCAGGAAGGGCAAATGGCCGCGTGCAAGGATGCCGTTAATGGCTTCGATGGCCTGCTTCTGGAACTGCGAAACGGTGTAGATTTCTTCCACGTCGGCGACATCCAGCAGGTGGTGCGGGACAGACGCCTGCTCCTGTGGCGTCACTTTGGCCGTGCCGATGTTCAGCCCGCGATAGACCTGGCGCGAGTCGGCGGAGACGATCTCGCCGCGAAAACGCTGCGCCAGCGCGATAGCCAGCCCGCTTTTGCCCGATGCGGTCGGTCCCAGAATAACGATCAACGGTGGCTTTGTGCGTATCATGGATGTTTCATCAGGTAGTCGGTGCGCAGGGCGAGCGCGAGACCGCAGGCGGCGCCGACGATAATGGCCAGGGGAATGAACCAGTTCGCGGGCAGGCCGAAGGAAAGCGCGAAGCCGAGCAGGCCCCCGATCAGCGTGTAGCTGCCGATGATAAAGGTGACGGCTCGCCTCAGCAGCCAGTCGGTGCCGCGCAGCAGGAAGCCGCTGATCAGCGGGTGCGCGCCGATAGTGGCCGCCAGCGCGGCCACCAGCAGCATCGTCATCGCTTCGAGCGAGGGGGGAACGGAAGGCGGCAGCGAATGCCAGAGAACGACGCCCGCGACCAGCGCCGCCAGTGAGACGTTGAGCGCGCTACAGAAACGGTTGATCTGCTCTCTTCTATCCGGCGCGCCTTCGCGCTCAAAGAGCGCCGCGCCCAGCGCCGCGAATGGCGGCGTGGACAGCAGCAGCAACAGGAACCACTGGTTCGGCGGCAGGATTGAGCTATGTGGCCCGGCCAGCGCGGAAATCAGAGTGTAGAGCAGGCTCGTCGCCATCAGGGACGCGAACAACGTCATGCCGCGCTCCAGCCAGACCTGTTGCCCCGGTTTCACGCGCAGTGGCTCCCAGCCGCCGGAACCCGGCGGGCCGTATTTCTCGTAGTATTCGTTATACTTTGCGCTGTTGGAGAAGACGCTGCCGGTTCTTCCGGTATTGCTGCCCGCGTTTGCGCCGTTGCCTGCTCCCCTGAGCGCCTGCGCCTGCACCTGCGGGGCCATAAATGTGCCACCGGCGGCAATGGTGGGCGTATCATCATCTTCAAGGTCGTCGCCCAGCACAACCTGGTCGTAGCCCAGCACATCGACCTGCACCCTGACCTCGATATTCTCGCTCTCTCCCTCCGGCGTGATCGTAATAACGCCCGTGTACGATGTACCCCCCTGCAGACCCGTGCTGTCCACGCGCACGTTGACGCGGGTACTCATGGCATCGAAACTGGTGGCATCAATGCGAATCCACGGCTCGGAGACGGAGATGCTGCCGCGCACGAAGGCACCCCGGTCGCCCGCAATGGTCAGCGAGAGCGGGGCCGAAATGCCGGGGTAGACCTGCCCGAAGTCGATGCTGCGCGGCGTGACCACCACGTTTGAGGTGGAGCGCCGGAACCAGCCGGGCCGCGAGGGAAGCGATGGGCGCGAGCGGCCTGGCTGGCTTGCCCCCCCGCCCGTTGTGCGTGCCGCGTAGCTGCGTGTATGCGCCTGCGGCCCCATCACCAGTTGCAGGAAGTCTTCTACCGCCTCCTCTTCGTCCAGCGTTGTCGTGCGAATGCGCCGCGTTGCCCGCGCCAGGTCGTTCTCTCCGATTTCGCGCAGCCATGCCTCCAGTTCGCTGGCAAACAGGTAGACTGCCGCCTCCTGCGGATAGCGGGCGCACAGTTCCGCCAGTTCTTCCGGCGTAGATGCCTGTTCGCCGCTATCGAAGACAAAGGTGTTGGGACCGAGCAGGGCGCGCCTGAACTCCGCCACATCCTGGTAGCGTTCCTCCGGTGAGAGAGCCGTTGCCTTCTCCAGCGCGCGCGCCACCGGCGCCGAAATCTGCGGATTATCGGCGTGAACATGCTTCAGACCGAAACCCTTCTCCGAAAGCTGATTCGTCATCAACTGGTAGAGTGTCATGGCCAGCGAGTAGATATCTGAACGCTCGTCTGTCTGCGCCTTGCCGTATTGTTCGGGAGGCGCGAAGCCTGGCGTTCCCAGCAACTGCGTATCCTGCGAGCTGCTGCTACGGAAGAAACGCGCGATGCCGAAGTCGATCAGCTTGACGCGCCCCCTCGTGGTCAGCATGATATTGCCCGGCTTCATATCGCGGAAGATAATCGGCGGTCGCTGCCCGTGCAGGTATTCCAGCACCTCGCACAG
>Ga0070740_10006019_pt1 | contig 10895 bp, 12 predicted proteins | sample Coa_R2_FD_67286 | JGI IMG/M metagenome (GOLD analysis project Ga0070740, IMG submission 67286) | Surface soil microbial communities from Centralia Pennsylvania, which are recovering from an underground coalmine fire - Coalmine... | ecosystem: Environmental > Terrestrial > Soil > Unclassified ...
ACGGTACCTGGCTTATGTTGTGGTGGTGCATAAATAGTAAATAATTTGAGTTCTGTATCGCCGGTGTTTTTAAAGTTATGCTCTGCACCGGCAGGAACAAACACTAAATGGTCCTCAGACACATCAGAAATTTCATCGTTAATAATTGCTTGGCCTTCTCCTTCAACAAATACCAGTGTTTGATCTACATGATGACGTTCCATGCCAATTTCACCACCTACGGGTATGCTCATAATAACAACTTGGCTGTGCTCACCAGTGACCAATTCTTTTCTGAAATAGGTATTTTCGTGTGCTAAATCATAGATATTTTTATTAAATATCTTTCCCGATGTTACTTTTTCTTTTTTTGCAGATTTTGGTTTTGCAGCCTCAAGGTGAGCAATTGCCAACAGCATTAGGGCTGTCATTACATGAACTTTATTCATATAAACTCCTTTATTCTATTTTTTTTGTAGGATTTAATTTTTTCCAATCACGAAAAACTTTTTCCAATGTAGAATCTAAAAAAAGCGCTAAAGTATTGACCACATCACGTCCCTCTTTATGAACATTTTTTTCAAAAAATGGCTTTTTCTTGGTATCTTCAGCAACTTTTTTAACTTTCTTTTGCTGGCCTTTTAGCTCTTCAAGTTCAACCAGCATGTTATTAAGATAGCCGGCATTTTTATTCGTTTGTAAAGCAAACAAAGCTGCTTGATCATTGAGCAATAGATCACTTGCTTTCGATAGAATATCAAAAGAACTGATCAGATCAGGTGCATTGTCTTTAACAAAAGCTTGGATAGCTGCAAGAAGATCTCTCCACTTTTGTGCGTCTTCTGGCTTAATACGTTCTGTGATTAGATTATCTTTACCAAAAGCTAGATTATGATTGCTCGTAATAAGTCGTAATATATTATCTTTAGTTTGTTTTTTTTCGCCACACAAAGAGCCTGGTAATATTAAAAAACCAGCAATAAAAATCCCAATTTGTTTTCTATACATAATCTTTGACCCATTTATATAATTCATTAACACTTGGATTAATGTATAGAAAGATGAAATATCATCTCAATGGTTTTTAGCTAAATGAATAATATATTTATAAATCTCCCATGAAATGGTTTCCTACCAATTCAGATACCTAAAACTATTAGGACCTTTTACTTTATCGAGTATATCCACTGATCCATTGATTATCCTCCAAAAAACTTGATAACTTGAAAGAAAATTAATACTGAGAGGGACTCAATGAAAATCTGGTATTTGTTATTGATATGCATGATTAGTGTTGAACAAATTCAAGCAGCGGAAAAAAAAGCAGAAACGGTTTACGGAACAATAGTTCGAATGCCTGAAATACCAATATTAACAAAGGCTGATCAATTATTGATCGAAGGAGCTATTGAGGGTGATAAAGAAAAAATAGAAGAAGCATTACGAAATGGTGCTAATATTAATGCAAATCGTGGCAGTGCTTTAAGAAATGCCGTAATGAATGATAATGCAGAAATTGTGCTTTTATTATTATATAATCGTGCAAATCCTGATGTTCAAGATAGTATTGGGCTCAGTCCTTTAATGTTGGCTGCTGAATTTGGGTATATAAAAATAGCCCACCTTTTATTAAATTTTGGCGCAGATCCAAAGTTAAGAAGCGAATTTCTCGATCAGAATGCTCTTGACCGAGCAAAACAAAATCACAAGAAGAAAATGGTCGAATTTTTACAAAAAGTCACTGAGACACTTAATATTAGATAGCTACATATCGTAAATATACTTATTAAAATATGTATGTGAATATTGGCTTCGTCTAGCAATATATACAAAAAATACACAAGCAGAAATTGGTGCGGCTTAGACATTAAGATATGAGAAGGCCTTCACAGAGCAATTGAAAATAAATGCTACCTTATCCATTGATCCCAAAATATTCTCTTTTTTTCCCTGGATACCCATTTGTTCATATGCAATAATAATGTTACAATAAGGATAAATAAATAAGAATTTATTAAAAAATGGAGACTTTATGAATCTTATATCATATCTAAAGGCACATATGCATAACAAACTTTTATTGGTAATACTTACCACTCTTTTAAGCTGTTTTTCAACCATCAATAGTATGGAATTAACTAAAACACAGCCTCCTTTATTGCAAAAATTATCGACATTGTCTAAAGATCCAGAAGTGCGTCGGGCTGCAAAATTCGTTGCAATTAGCGCTGGTGTTTGTGCAGTAGCATTGAGTTTGAAAAAATTACTTCAATCACCTGAACCAGCTGCAAATCCTGCTTTAATAACCGCTCAACCACAACCTGCGCAAGCAGCAGCTTCACCTGTTGTTACGCAAGCATCAAGTGATAGCGCTTCAGGCGTAGAAATTTCAAGTGAACAACGCACTGTTAATGAGGCAATTGATCTTCTCTTGGATCAACATTCTAAAGCATCATGGGGAGACCAAGGATCAATCAAGACAAACTTATTTTCCATTCTTGTTCTTTCATGTTGACCGGAGTGGCTATACCCCTTGGCTATCACAACAAGTTAGAGCTAAGGAAGACTTAAATACATTTGCAAAGACTGCTCGAGAAAAAGGTTTAGCTGTGGCTATTCACACATTAGGTGAATTAATGAGTAAAAGAGGTGATACAAGATCTCCATATGCATATGCATATACGAAAAATTTGTGGGAGCCTGGTAAGCCAATAATTATACCTGCAGAAGACCGAATGATTCGTGACCAATTACCACGAAATACCATCCTAGATCGCTAATTATGCCTGCAGAAGTTTGTATTATTAGTGACCAATTAGCACTATAAAAGCATCAAAAATAGTTAAAGGCTCTAGATAACTTCTAGGGCCTTTATTAATGGTGTGCCCGGAAGGATTCGAACCTTCGACCTACGGATTAGAAATCCGTTGCTCTATCCAGCTGAGCTACGGGCACAATATGCAAAGAAATGATTTAAAAGTATAACTCAATCAGTAGCAATCGCAACAATTACTCGGTATAACTCATATCTGGTGCTATAAAGAGCTTGTTAAACTCTTTGGCAATAATTAATAACCGTTCCCGCATTTCATCAGAAATATCTTCTGTCTGCAAGATTGCTGCATATTCGTCCTGATACACAGACCTCACATAGCTCACGAATTGGGTTACAAATACCCGCACATTTTTAATATCCAAGCCTTCGAGGAAGTTTTCTTTCAGCAAGAAGAGTATCAGTGCTTGGTCAACAAAATTATACGTAACCATTTGCGGCTGCTTTAAAATTTCTACCGCTATAGCACCGCGAGCTAATATTTTCTGAGAAACTTCATCAAGCTCGGTACCAAATTGGGCAAAATCGAGTAATGCGTGATATTGAGCCAATTCAAGACGCAATGCTTTGGTCATCTTGCGTATTGCCTTAGTTTGTGCCGCACTGCCTACCCGAGATACTGAAAGCTCAATATTAACTGCCGGGCGAATACCACGATTGAATAATTTAGCATCCAAGAATATTTGACCATCAGTGATAGAAATAAGATTGGTGGGAATATAGGCGGTAATATCATCACTTTGAATCTGCACAATCGGCAGTGCCGTTATAGAGCCACCACTGGCTAATTTACCAGCACGTTCAAGCAACCGAGAATGAAGATAAAAAACATCACCCGGATACGCTTCGCGCCCTGGTGCTCTGCGCATCAATAAAGACATTTCACGATAGGCAATAGCATGATTGCTTAAATCATCATATACAATCAACACATCATGGCCATGATCGCGGTAATATTCACCAATAGTGCAGGCCACGTACGGCGCCAAATACTGGTTCAATACTGCCTCCCCTGCATCTGCACTCACAATAGTGGTATATTCCATGGAACCATTTTCTTCCAATAGCCGGATAGTACGCGCTAAGTTTGCTTGGCGGCCACCAATGGAAACGTAAATACAAAAAACATTTTTACCTTTTTGATGCAAAATCGCATCAAGAGCAATTGCAGATTTGCCCGTATTACGGTTACCAATAATCAGTTCCCGCTGCCCTTTACCAACTGGAATAAGCGCATCAATGGCAATAATACCGGTTTCTAATGATTCATTGACCGGACTGCGATCAATAATTTGTGGAATACGTGCTTCAACGGGACGATATTCGTCAACTTTTATTTCACCCAATGCATCGAGTGGTTTCCCAGACGCATCAATAACACGGCCGAGTAAACTCATGCCGACTGGTGTTTTAAATACATTACCCGTTCTTTTGGCAACTTCTAATTCAGCTACGGGGATTGTTGCATGAAGCAAAAATATGGTTACTGAATCTTCATCCAAATTAAGAATAATACCACTGTTGCCCCCTTCAAATTGGATCAATTCTCCATAGATTGCATTATTAAGACCAAATACTTTACAAATACCATCACCCACTTGAGTAACAATACCAACCTCTTGCAACGAAGTTTGCGAGAGACCTTGTAATGATCGCTCAAATAATGAAACTAAATCAGTGCTTTTGATTTCCATGTCACTCCTAATGAGTACGCGCAAGTGCTACTTGCCTTAATTGCTTGCGTATGGAGTATTCCCACAACACAGTATCACCTTGAAGTCGTAGACCAGCTATAAGATTTTTATCAACTCTATTGGTGTATATAATAGCGCAGCCAGTCTTGCGTGCAAGAAAGTTTTGAATGGTTGACAATGCCTGCGCATTCAGCTCATGGGAGCTGGTTATAGTACATTCTATAATTTTTTTTGCTTGTTTGTATAATACTGCAATTTGCTTGAGGATCCGTGGCAATAAAAATACCCGCTTAGATTTTAATAATAATTGCGATAACGGATGGAACAGTTTTTTTAATTTAAATGAATCGAGCATTGCATCTAGTTGTTGTTGCTTGGTAGCATCGTCAATTTGAGAAAGCATAAAAAAGACTAATAATCGTTTATGCTCATTCACAAACTGTTCAAACGCTTTAATAGCATGCAGTTCATCAATAGTCATAGTATTACCAAAAACATTAATAAATGCTTTGGCATAACGGCGGGCAACAATTTCTTGCGTATCTTGCGCTTTTATCATAAAGAGCCCCGTTCCATATAATTAATCAATTGCTCTATAAAACGTTGGCCCGCTGGCGCAGCAGTAAATTCTTTTTCTAGTGTCGCTTTGGCGTGCTCAAGAGCCTGCGGCTCAATGATCTTTTCAATTTTCTCGACCGATAGTTGGTGCGCTTGATATTCAATTTTTTTAGTGAGCTTGGCGTGCAGCTGCTCACGCATTTTCTGCTTTTTTATTTCCTCTTCATGAACAGCGGCTTGCCACCGTTCAATTTTATTACCAAAATCAGCGCATACAATATCCTGTGCTTCTATCTGTTGCTCTAACTTTTTTTGTTGTTCCTTGAGTGCTTCTTTTTGATGCTTCAGATCAGCCAAGAACTGCTCCTTAGCGTTCATCTGTTCTTTAATTGAATCAAGAAAATAATTTTTAAACAGATATACAAACAAACCAATAAGAACAGCAAAATTGAGCAACTTAAAGATAATGGATATCGTAGTTTCACCAGCGAACATGATTCACCTGCGCCACAAGAGCATCTGCCACATCTTTGGACAATGTTTGAGCTTGTTCTTGTTTGAGTACATGATATTGGATAGGTGGAAGAGCCATTTTGCCAACTTCAAACTGTTTTTGATAAGAAGGAATCTTATTTTTAAATAATTGCTGAAAAGCTTTCCATCGCCGCAGCTTTTCTTGTTCTTGCTCAGCGATGGCGGCTTTGCGAGAATCGATACTTGATTCTAATGAACTAATATGGCTTTGCTCTTGCATTACCAGCGATACTGCTGGTCTGAAAAGCAATTTTCTTAATAAAATATAAGCAATTAAAAAGTTAATACCCTGCACAATAAGGGTACTATTGAGCATACTCATCCGTACAACCTTTATACGGTGATTGAATTATTATGAATTTAAAAGTATTAATGCACCTGCAATCATCAAACTATAAATAGCGCCTGTTTCTACAAGACTCATGGCAATAATCATGGTGCCTCTAATTTTGCCCGAGCTTTCTGGATATTTACCCATATTTTCACACGCTTTCATGCCAATAAGCCCCATACCAAGTGATGGTCCTAAACTTCCAATCCCCATGGCAATTGCAGCGCCAATATAAGCTGCAGCTTTAGCGTAAAAAATAGTATTTTCCACAGTGACCTTTCGATAAAAGGTTATACATCTTGAAGATACATACGCTTATTCTACATTCATTCGTAAGCTATTTTACAGTTTACTCCAGATAATTATCTTTTTACAAGGGCATTGCAGTTTCTTGTCTATATTCAAGCGGTTTTTTATGCATATCAATAAAGTTTTGTACTGCAGTAACATGCTTTGAAAGCTCTTGTTCGCTATGTTCAAAATCATTATTACAAGAAAGCACTAAGACCGGAACATCTTGCAGCATTGGTGCAATACCCTCTTTTGCAATGAGCCAATCTTCATGTTTCTTATGCAATGCTTGTAAATACTCCTTTGCTACCGCTGCCTCTTCTTGGCGCCCGCGCTTGAGTAACCGTTGATAACAAATTTCTGGATCTGTTTGCAAATAAATAAAACCATCAGGTCGAGGAACGTAATTATCGACTAACCAAGTAAACCATTCTTGGTACAACTTCCATTCGAGCGCATTCATGAGTCCCATCTCAAAACTATTTTTTGCAAAACAGTAGCGGTCAGAAAATACTGAGCGTTCAAGGATATGAATAGCATCTGGATACAGGCGCGCCTGTTCTTCTTGCAATACAACCCTAGTGATAAATGCATATGACTGGAAAGTATATGCCCAGCGCTGAGAATCAGTATAAAAACGTTCTAATAAGTTTTCTCCGCTACCACCCACATTTTGCCATTTATCATGCGGTTCAAAAACAGTATGCACATCCAGGTGCTTTTGCATTAAGCGCACAAACGTTGATTTTCCGGCCCCAATATTGCCCTCAATAATAAAACTTCGTGGTCGTGATACAGATTGTAATGTAGTAAATTCTGCCATTGGATTCCTTAAATGAGAAAATCCTTTACGCCTGCAAAAAAGAGCGTAAGGGAATATATATAATAGTATATATCAACGAACGAACCACTCAACTGGTTTTCATCTATTTTACTCATTCTTTTTTCATAAAAATTCGTAGAAAATTATGGTCCCCGTTAGTTCGGAATGAAGTTTGAGTATAAAATGGGAGTAATACTTTGTCATAAGCACAAAAATAGACTACAATACCTCAGGTCAGACTAGTCTCAGTCTGCGTTTATCTAGACCCATTTGCTAAAGTATTTATCTATAGCATTCTAGATCCCACCTGACATGTATAACTAGGTAAAAAGAACAAAAAGAGAGCTTATGAATTTGACCCATATTCGTTTCCGCTACTATTGTCTTCTTTTGATCACATTAGTAGTTAATACCTCTCCGATACTATGCGATGATGAATTTGATGATTTTCTTAATAATCCAGACGTTATTGATGTTGTTGAGCATACCCATTTTCAGGTTGGCCGTAATGTAGCTGATAATGATGTGGATAATGTGCTCATCGATGTTGGAGGCTTGAACATTCTAAGGCAATTTCTCTATTGTCATACCCACCCATTCAATAAAAGAAATATCATCGATTCTCCTCTTTTTTGGGTGCCAGTACGAGAATATTTCAATGGATGGATTATAAGCGGACATCTTTTTTGGAATATGTTTGATCGTGAATTTTTTACGCGCAACAGTTCTAATATTTCATCTTATCTAGCAATTAATAGTCCTGATCTGCTTGATGCCATTCAATCTTCACCCGATGCACAGAGAATATTTCAAGGTTTTGGTCTTTCTCCGTTGGATGTATTGCCTCTTTTTAATAATGCTACCATCCAGGAACGTAAATTCGGCGTTATGTTTGCTTTTGAACGACAATATGAATATTTTGATCTGCGTTTCTGGTTTCCATTATATTATCTTGAACGCAATTTTTGGCTCACTGAAGCAGAGCAAGAAGCATTAGAAGATACATTAGGAAAAGCTTCAGAAGAAGATAAAGAAGCATTTGGTCGAAACCATCTTGTAAGTGATAAATTCGGTTTTGGCGATACACATCTGACGCTACAGGTACCTGTCTTTGGGTATGAAGAATTTTCATTAAGCGTTGGCTTGCAAACAACCATACCAACTGCATTTCCTCTCGCCTGCGGATTATTAGGCAGAAAATTTAAAAAGCCGTGGAATCGCCCTGAACTTGACTTCAATCAACTCTTTGATTTGGCTAAAGGAAGCACTTCACAGCAAGATCAAGCATCTGCAATGGCTGAGTGTTTTATGCTCAATGCAATCGATACTTTTGGCGCGATTTTGTTAGAAACTGAATTGGGCAATGGTAAACATTTTGGTTTAGGGGCCTATTTTGACAGCGACACCTCACTAGCATTATTTATCCCAAGACCATGGGCCGATCGTATGCTTATTCAAACACGAATGGCTGCCGAATACTTTTTCCCCGCTCAAGAAATACGCGCTTTTGTAGAGCAAAGTGATTACTTAGAGTTTCAAGCATTGGGTTTAAATCAACCAGTGGCTGATTTAAAACAAATGATCGATGCAGATCCAGAGTATGCGCATGCAGTATTATTATTTTTACAAACGAAAACTACTGATCGCTTGATTCCTTTTGCTTTTTGCTCGAAGGTAAAACCAGGAGTTACCTTTCATTCGACCATTAAGTTATTTTATGAATCTCCTCGTGCCGGATTTTATTTAGGTACTGATTTTTGGGTACAAGGTCAAGAAAGACTTTCTAACATCCAGATTAGGCACGTGCCGGTCAGTATTGATAATCTTGATGTTGCCAAAGCAACACGCCCGATGTCTTACCAATGTAAGGTGATAGGATCTCTCTTTCATAAGGTTCCGCGGCCAACTCAAATATGGACATTGGGTATAGAAGGGGACAAAACTTTTGCAAGTTCTGGCATTGGCAGAGACTTTACTATATCATTGAATATTGAAGTCAATTTTTAATTCTTTATTAAGATCGTATGAGGAGATCCTCATGATAAAATCATGGTTTCAGAAATCAGTGTTATTGGTTCTTATTTTAATTCCGCTAGCTCTGAATGCCAAGACTGGTGAATCTTCAAACAAACCACGTGAAGAACATATATTTTTATCTTCCGAATTACTTGCTTTTGCAGATGGCAAATCAATAGGTATTAATGCCGAATATATTGGATTCATTTTACAAATTTTGCGTGAACTCTCTAAAATGCAAGAAGGTGAAAAAGAAATCTCCGGTTCAATGCGTGGCCTTTTTCTTCTGAATGGCAATTGGCAATCAATCAGATCATTACGCAAAATAGAAGCAGAGTTGGAACTTGAATGGTGCCAATTACAACAGCATCAGTCTGATAATAGCGCTACAATGCAACGTGCAATCAGCGAATGCAAAAGCAAACAGGCAGCCATGAAACATTGTTTATATGAAGCATGTGAATATTTTGTAGCAAAAATTCTTCCATTTAACGCTCATGCACGTGGCATTAGATCATTAACGATGGAACTTATCAAAGAATCATGCACTGCACGCAGTCGCACCGATAGTTATCTATTAAATTGGGGTGCTTGTGAAGAAGGAAAAGAAGCTGAAACTATCCATCGCGATGTCACTTCGTTCCAGGCATTTGATGTATTCTTAACCGATTTGATTCATTTTTTGAAGGATCTTGTCTACAGCTGCCCCAAAGCGCGTGAAGCGTTTAAAGCAATGGTAAAACAAAAGATGGGTCAAGATCAGCATGAACAACCAAACGCCGACAGCAAAAAATAATCTCAGTGAAATTTCTGGTGTTATAGATCGTTTTTTGTTTCAAAGTACTGAAAATGGCTATTGTGTATGCGTATTGCAAACAGATACCGCACAACCCGTTACTATTTGCGGCTATTTACCGGATGTTCATCCAGGTGAGCAACTTCAATTGCGTGGATCGTGGACAATGCATCCAAAGTTTGGCAAACAATTTCAAGTGGAACAGTGCACCAAAACGTTACCTACCAGTGTTGTTGGCTTAAAAAAATATCTTGCATCCGGACTAATCAAGGGTATTGGACCCTCTTATGCAGAACGCTTAGTTGATCATTTTGGTATTCAGGTATTAGAAATTATTGATAAATATCCTGAGCGCTTGCAAGAAGTTCCGGGAATAGGCAAAGGCCGTGCAACAAAAATTATGTTGGCTTGGCAAGACCAACGAGACATTTCTGCAATCATGGTGTTTTTGCAAGAGAAAAACATCTCACCTACCTATGCTATCAAAATTTATAAAACATACGGCCAAAATTCTATCGCTATCTTGCATGAGAATCCTTACCGACTGGCAGATGATATCTGGGGCATTGGTTTTAAAATTGCTGATCAGATTGCACACAACTTAGGCCTAGCTAAAGACTCAATTAAGCGAATCAGAGCTGGCATGTTGTTTGCAATATCAACTGAAGTTGGCAATGGTCATTTGTATGTAGAGCTTGCTCAACTTAAAAACAAATCAATTGAGTTATTGGAACTGAATGCTGAAACTGCTGATCCACTGTTCAAGCAAGCGCTCCATGAATTATACGATCAAGACAAAATTAAATTGATCAGTTATGAAAATCGCCACTTCATAACCTTATCCCAGTATTATCATGCAGAAAAAGGATGCGCAAATAAAATTGCAAATCTGTTAGAGTATCCCACGCCATATCGATTCGATCTTGATCAGATCTACACCATGCTCCGATCAGAAAATCCTAAAGATGCAATTGTACTCAATGATGAACAGCAACAAGGCATCATGGCCTGCCTGCAGCATAAAGTAACCATCATTACCG
>Ga0070740_10006021_pt1 | contig 10893 bp, 12 predicted proteins | sample Coa_R2_FD_67286 | JGI IMG/M metagenome (GOLD analysis project Ga0070740, IMG submission 67286) | Surface soil microbial communities from Centralia Pennsylvania, which are recovering from an underground coalmine fire - Coalmine... | ecosystem: Environmental > Terrestrial > Soil > Unclassified ...
AGAAGTCCGAGCTCGCCGTCACCTTCCTCGACCGCTACGGCAACGAGATCGGCACCCGCGGCATCCGCCACAACGATTCGATCCCGCTCGACCAGTTCCCCGATCACCTGATCAAGGCGGCGATCGCCACCGAAGACCGGCGCTTCTACGAGCATTTCGGCATCGACGTCGCCGGCACCTTCCGCGCGCTGTTGACCAACGCCCGCGCCGGCGGCGTGGTGCAGGGCGGCTCCTCCATCACCCAGCAGCTCGCCAAGAATCTGTTTCTGTCGAACGAGCGCACGCTCGACCGCAAGATCAAGGAAGCGTTTCTGGCGCTGTGGCTCGAAGCGCGGCTGACCAAGAACGAGATTCTCAAATTGTATCTCGACCGCGCCTATATGGGCGGCGGCGCCTTCGGCGTCGACGCGGCGGCGCAGTATTACTTCAACAAGTCGGCGCGCGACGTCGATCTCGCCGAAGCCGCCATGCTCGCCGGCCTGTTCAAGGCGCCGACCAAGTATTCGCCGATGGTCAATTTGCCGGCGGCGCGCGCGCGGGCGAACGTCGTGCTCGACCGCCTGGTGGAAGCCGGATTTATGACGGAAGGACAAGTCTTTGGTGCCCGCCGTCACCCCGCCACCCCCGTCGACCGCCGCGACGACCGCGCGCCCAATTATTATCTCGACTGGGCGTTCGACCAGATGAAGCAGCTGGTCGATACCTTTCCGAAGTCGATGACCGAACGCGTCTTCGTGGTGCGCACCGCACTCGATCCCAACCTGCAGCGCGCTGCCGATCTCGCCGTGGAAAATTCGCTGCGGCAGTACGGGCAGGAGTACAACGCGCACCAGGCCGCCGCCGTGCTGATGGATGTCGACGGGGCCGTGCGCGCCATGGTCGGCGGGCGCGACTACGGCGCCAGCCAGTTCAACCGCGCCACCGACTCGCTGCGGCAGCCCGGCTCCTCGTTCAAGCCTTACGTCTACGCCACCGCCCTGGAGCACGGCCTCAAGCCGAGCTCGACCGTGGTCGACGCGCCGATCTGCATCGGCAACTGGTGTCCGCACAATTACGGCGGCGGCTACCGCGGCGCCATGTCGCTGATCACGGCGCTCACTCACTCCATCAATACGGTGGCCATCCGCCTGTCCATCATCATCGGCGACGGCAACGCCAAGCTCGGCCGCGCCCGCATCATCAAGACGGCGCACGATATGGGCATCCACACGCCGCTGCCCGATACCCCGTCGCTGCCGATCGGAGCCGACGGCGTCGAGCTGCTCGACCACACCGGCGCCTACGCGACCTTCCCCAATCTCGGCATGAAGGTGACGCCGCATGCCATTCTCGAAGTGCGCACCGGCGACGGCAAACTGATCTGGCGCTATGACCGCGACGGACCCAAGCCGGTGCGCGTGCTGCCCGCTCATGTCGCCCAGGACATGATCACCATGATGAACAGCGTCGTCGAAAACGGCACCGGCCGCCGCGCGCGCCTCGACGGCATCAGCGCCGCCGGCAAGACCGGCACCACCAACGCCTACCGTGACGCCTGGTTCATGGGGTACACAGCCAATTTCGTCTGCGGCATCTGGTTCGGCAACGACAATTATGAGCCCACCAATCGCATGACCGGCGGCTCGCTGCCGGCGATGACTTGGCACAACATCATGGCCTACGCCCATCAGGGCATCGAGGTTAAACAACTCCCAGGAATTCCGGTGCCGCACGAGCGGCAGGAGCAGGCCGTCGCCTTCAAAACCAGCAAAAGCGGCGAAGCCCCGCCCCCGCCGCGCCCGATCATGCTCAGCAAGAAAGGCGCCGATATCCTGGTCAAGCTCGAGCGCATGATGGACGATGCCGATCGCGCTTTGGGCCCGCTGCCCCCGACCGTCTCCGCCGATAAAGAGCGGCAGGCGGCGAAGAGCGGCGATGCGCTTGCCGCCGATCTCGAAGGCCGCGCCTTCGAGCGGAACTGATTGGCCCAAGGGCGCGGCCAGCGTAGTCTCAGACGGATACACTCTTCCAAGCGGAACCAACGTGCGGCTGCTCTTCGGAACGCTGTTCTCCCTTCTGATCGCGGCAGCGGTGGGGCTCGGCGCCACCTATTTTGCGCTCTCGCGTGGGGCGGCGTTCGGCGCGCTGCGCATCGGCGCCTGGACCGCTTGGCCGAAGACGGGCACGCAAGAGGCCGACCCTTACGCGCGCGCCGAAATTGCGCGCAGCGGCCGTTTGCCGGTCGCGCTCGGTGATGGCCTCATGTTCGTGGCAACCACGGACGACAAGGGCAAGCCGCTCGACGGGCGATGCGACGTCACTGTCACTGGTGTTACGCCCGCCGCGCGTTTCTGGACGCTGACACTCTATAATCGCCGCGGCGAGTTGGTACCGAATTCGGTGAGCCGTTATGACTTCACCAGCCAAGAAATCGTGCGCCGAGGCGATGGCAGTTTTCAGGTCGTCGTCGGTCCCCGCGCCAATCCAGGCAACTGGCTGCCGACTGGCGGCATCGAACGTTATATGCTCGCCTTGCGCTTCTATGACACTGCGGTCGGCGTCGCCACCAAGGAGGGCCGGGAAATTCCCATGCCTTCCGTGAAAACGCGGAGCTGCCCATGATTCGCTGGCTGCTGCTCATCTCCGGCGGCGTGCTGCTCGGTGGCATCGTACACCTCGCCACCATCATCATCCTTCCGCGCACCGCCACGCAGGACGCCTATTCGCGGCTGAAGGCGCTCGCACCGATCAATTCCGTTGTTGCTCTGCCCGAGCCCACGCCGGAAAAGGCAATCATGCCGCTGATGGACCCAGCCTTTGCCAGCGCAATTTGCCGCTACGACCTCTCACAAGGGCCGATGAAGCTCACGGTGCCGGTGAGCCTCGCTTATACCTCGGTGTCGTTCTATACCGACCGCGACATTGCCTACTACGCGATCAACGATCGCTCGGCCGGGCGGCGCGCCATCGAGCTGGATTTGATGACGACGGCGCAACATGAGGCCATGCCCGAGGAGGAAGACGTTACGGCGGCGGATCGCCTTATCGTGGAATCGCCGACGACCACTGGGCTGATCGCCATTCGCGCGCTCGCACCGGATCCCGGCCTTATGCCGATGGCTAAGCGCGCCATCGAGGGTGCGCGCTGTCAACACACGGATCTGGCGAAGCGAGCCGATTGATCAGCGCGCGTCGGAAAGGCTCTGCTCGCGCACCCAGGTCGGCGCCTTGTGCGTTTCGTAATAGGCGATTTCCGACTGCAGATGGTTGAGCGTGCGCTCCGCATCGACCGCCTGCTGCGAGGGCGTGACAATCACCAGCCGTTCGAGCGCAAAGCGGTAGCTCTCAAGCCGATGGGCCAAGCTCCTGCGCACCAGATCGACGATCGCCGCGTTCGAATGGATGCGCCGCAGTGCCTGGTCGCGCTCGTCCGCGGAAAGCGCCGAGACGTAATCGAGGCTCTTGCGCCGTTTCTGGTCGATATCGAGCACGCGAGCGGCGGTCTCGAAAAATGCGGGAAGACGCGTCGCATCGTTACGGATGTCGTCAATGAGGCGGTCGTAGCGCGAAGCGGGGGAGCGATAGCGCGAGTCGAGTAAATGCGTCGCGTAGGCAGTACGGTCGAAGGCACTGCGGTGGTCGGTGCGCAGCACACCGTATTCGCCCGCGACCGAATACCATTGCTGGCGATCGTACGGCTGCTCGATCAGCGGATAAGCGAGGTCGCGAAGTTGCCGCTCGTCGTCCGTCAGTGTGAACGTCGAGGGAGGAATATTGGTATCCGCGAGGGCCTCGCCATCGAGCCAATCGTGGATGCCGTCGGTGACCAGGTCCGGCCGTACCTCTCTGAAATCACCATTGGCACAGCCAGCGAGCAGCAACAGCGCCGCGAGCACAAGCACATGCCGGCGCCACATAGATGCCGGCCGTGGGGCTGTCATTGGATCAAATCGGCGGTCTTAGCGCGCAACGCGGCGACGGCGGCGGCGCCCGGATTGATTGCCGCTGGTCGGTTCGAGGCCGTTGGAGCCGTCCGGACCGCGTTCGATGCGGATGACGGGCAGGATGATGACGGTCGCAGGCTCGGTCTTTGCGTCGACATATTTGCCGCGCGAGGAAATTGCCTCATCCGGAAACTGAATGACCTGGCCCATTGCAGACCCCCTTCCGCCCGACATGACCGCCGGATCGGCGCCTTGTCCTGATTAAAGGGCGCGCAAGGTTAACGCTCTGCTAACGCGGGCGGACTAATATGATCGGCACGGAACTCGTAAAAGCGTGCCGTGTATGCGCAAAACGTTCGCGTCTCCCAGCCTCGACAATTTGGTCGATCTCGCCTGCCGGGATGGCGTCGATATCCGGCCGACACTCCTCCGTGTCCTGACGGATCTCTACGTCCAGAAGCCGTCGCATAGCACCGACGAAGAGGTGCAGTACGTCGAACTGGCGCTGGGTCTCGTCGATACAGTCGACGAGGCAACACGCATGGCGGTCGCCGCGCGGCTGGCGCAGTATCCCGCGGCGCCAGCTTCTGTATTGAGCCGCCTTGCCGGGCTAGCTCTACCTTCCACTATAACCAGCGCCGACAGCAATGCCCCGCACCACCTGACCGAGGAATTCTTCGCGGCGGCCGCGGCCGAGCGGCGTCTGATTCTGACCAATCTCGACGCGGTTGCTAGCAGTGCACAGTGCCACATCCCACAAGACACGGTCGCGCGCCTGGAACGCGCGGCGCTTCAGCACAATACGGCGGAGTTCTGCCGGCTGGTCGAGCGCGCGCTCCGCATTGGAACCAGGCTCGCTGCGCGTGTCGTCAACGACGCCTCGGGCGAACCGATCGTCATCGTTGCGAAAGCGCTTGGCATGACATCTGCGGTGCTGCAGCGCATCCTGTTGATGCTCAACCCGCAAATCGGCCGGTCCGTCGCTCGCGTCTATGACTTATCTCGGCTATTCGAGGAGATCACGCGGCAGGCCGCCGAGCATATGATCTCGATCTGGCGGCAGGCGGATCCGCCGCGCCCGCCGCATCATGAACCGCTCTACTGGGACGACCAGCACCGCAGCGCGCGCGGGCAGGCCACGTCCACCGGTTTCCGTATCGCCCGCCGCCGCGACGCCCTTCCGGCACGCAACCGCTCGACCGAGGGCTAGCTTACGACGTGCTCGAGAAAATGGCGCCCATCGCGGTCCTCGATCTCGAGAACCCATAGATCGGGATCGAAGCGCATTTCGCGAACAAGACGCGCCTCCACATCGGCCTCGGGCACGGGCGCCGCGCTGCCGAGCACGGCGGTGAAAATGCGTTCCGCTGGCTGGGCGTCGTCGAATGCGCTTTGCGGCGCCGGCCCGTATAAGGTTGCGGTGCCGTCTAGCCGGTTGACGATGATGAAGACTGCGCCCGCCTCCTCGGCGCCGCGCCGGCGCACGGCGGTAAAGGCGCCTTCGATTTGGCAACGGCGCAAATAGGCCGCTACCCAGATGCCGGACTTCAGCCGCATCGCGTTTGAGTAACACGGAGGCGCCGCGCCCGGCTATTGGTCCAGTCTGCGCCCGGTCATTGTGGCAAGCTCGCGTACCAACCGCTCGCTGATCTGCCCGTCAACCGGCAAGCCGCGGTTGCGCTCGAATTTTTCGATGGCAACGCTGGTGTCGTGGTCATAAAGGCCGGTCGGCCTGAGCTGCCCATAGCCGAATTCGGCCAGCGCGCGCTGAATCGCTAGCACGCGCTTTGACGGCGCGATGAGCTCCGCGATGGGATCGTTATGCGCCTGCGTGATCGTCTTCGGCTTGCTTTCCGGCAGCGCGACCTTTTCGACCGGCCCAGGCTTTGCTTGCGCGGCACTCGCACGCGTCGCGAAAATCGGCGCGGGGTGCGGACCGTGCTGAAGGAACAGAGCATTCACCAGGATTGCCACCGCCGCGGCGGCTGCCACCACCAGGCCGACGAACTCGCGCGGATGGCACGCGATCGCTGCGGCGAGCAGGCCGCGTTCAGGCTCATGCTGTCGACGGCGGCTAGGCACGTTTCTTAACTCGCGGTTGGATCGCTGCGGCGTCTGCAGCGCGCGCGGCCGGCAGTTTCACCGGCTTGATCTCGTGCCGCTCCCCGCCCTCGAGCGGCAGCCGCACCGTCACGCGCGTACCTTGGCCAAGCCGGCTGGTAATGGTCATATCGCCGTCGTGCAGATGCACGAGCCCCTTCACAATCGACAGGCCAAGGCCGGTGCCATCGTGGCGACGGTCGTAGGAGGCGCGCGCCTGGAAGAACGCCTCGCCAAGGCGCGGCAAGTCGGCCTCGGCGATGCCGACGCCGGTGTCCTCCACCGTCAGCACCAGCATGCGGCCGTCGCGGTGCGCGCCAACCGTCACTGCGCCGTTCCGCGGCGTAAACTTGATCGCGTTGGACACCAGATTGAGCAAGATCTGATTGAAAGCGCGGCGGTCGGCGACAAGTTCAGGCAAGTCCCGTGCAATCCGCGTGCGCAGATCGACACCAGCCTCCTGCGCCTTGAGCGCCAACAGGTCGCAGCAGCTTGTGATGGCCGCGTCCGCAGCAAACGGCTCCGGTGAGACGTCGAAATTGCCGCTGTCCATCCTCGACACGTCGAGAATGCCGTTGACCACCGACAAAAGATGGCGGCCCGATTCATTGATCAGCTTGGCGTATTCGCGCTTGCGTGCCGCCTCAAGCGCGAGCGACTCGTCGCTGAGCATGTCCGAAAAACCGATGATGGCGTTAAGCGGCGTGCGGAGTTCATGGCTCACCGTGGCGAGGAAACGGCTCTTGGCTGCGTTCGCCCGCTGCGATTCGGCGCGCGCAATGTCGAGCGCGCGCTCCTGCGCTTTGCGCTCGCTGGCGTCGCGCAGCACCGCCACGACTTCGCGCCGTCGCGCCTCGCCGGCTCGTTCGAGAGGCCGGCAGCGCATCTCGGCCCATACGAATTGACCGCCCTGCCCCTCCGCGTTACCGCCGCGGCGAATGCGGAATTCGAGGGTGCGCTCTGCGCCGAGCACTGCGCTGTCCGCAAGCGCGGTGAGATAAGCCGGCCGGTCGGCCACATGCACGCGCTCGAAAAGGCCGTGACCGGCGAGCGCACTTGCCGGCACGTTGAACAGAGATTCGGCCGCCGGCGAAGCAAAGAGCACGGCACCGTGCGCATCGTGTTGCGTGATGACGTCCGTCGTATTGGATGCGAGAAAGCGGTAGCGGTCCTGCTCGGCGCCGAGCAGCCGGACGCCGGTTCTGGCAAGCTGCTCCGCCCCGAGCGCAAGGCCGGCGGCGTAGAGCGTACCCATGACGATGCCGAATGTCGCCGGTATGCCGTGCTGCGCCGCGGCATCGGCGGGCGCCAGCACGCCCGCCGCACTCAGCGCCAGCAGCAGGCCGGCCCCGGCAACTGCCAGGACTGCGGAAAGTACGATCACTCGCCGTGGTGCGGACAACGCTGCATCGACCGGCACCAGCACAAGCCATATCGCCGCAAACGACATGATCCCGCCGGTGCACGCGGCCACCACGATGACCAATCCGGTGAGCGCGAGCGCGGAAAAAACGTGCGCCGTTTCGTAGCGCCCTGTGCGTGAGAGAAAAAAAGCAATCAGCAGCGGCGCCACCAACCAGGCGAAGACGCCGGCCTCGAGGCCGCTCGGCGGGCCACGGAAGACGAGGTAAATCGGAAAGCTCGCAAGCGCGGCCAGGCTGCCGAGCAGGCGCGGCGCGATAAAGGCGCGGTGGCGTGCCGCCGTCAACGGGTCGCGACGCGCCGCCGGATGCACCAACGCGTCGACATAGTTCCACACCGGCGTAAAGAAACGCACGATCCCTGTCCCACGTCTTGACGTTTGAAGACGCGCCCTTCGCTGCGCAAACTTAGGCCGGCGCGGCTTAAGCGAACGCTAAGGCGCAGGGTCGGCGAGCGCGGGGCGCCTCCTCAGCGTCGCCTCGTCCGGGCCGTTTTGCCGCGCATGGTGAAATTTGTCTTGCCGAATGCCCGACCGCGGCCGCCGCCGCTTTAAGTGTTACCGCCACGGTAACCATGTGAAAGGCCGCCTGCATAACGCGTGCCCGGCCCCGAAGCGTTACCTCCTCAAATTTGATTCAAATTCGATCCTGTCGAATTTGACGAAAAATCGCGTCGCATTCGCCTCGACTTTGGAAAAAACCGTCGCGTCATCGCCAACGACAGCTTCAACCCCGTCTGCTAGATTTCATTCAAAGGCGGCGCAAAGGCCGCCGGGGATACGTGGGTGGGTCGATGTTCTTCCTGTTGCGAATGGCCTTTTGGCTCGGCCTCGTCTGCGTGCTGCTGCCGGGCAGCGGCAGCAAGTCGGCCGATTCGCAAATCGATGCCGACCAAGCCATAACGCTCGCCAGCGCCGCGGTCAGCGACGCGCGCGGCTTCTGCGACCGGCAGCCCGATGCCTGCAAGGTCGGCGGCAAAGTCGCGGTCGCGCTCGGGTACAAGGCCGAAGCGGGCGCGCGCACGCTTTATGATTTCGTCATGGCCAAGCTCAACGACAAGTCTGCCTCCGCCAAGCCAGATAAGACGGGTGCAAAGACCGCGCCGAAAGCCGAGCCAATCTCCAATGTCGATCGCGGCACGCTCAAAGCCTCGGATTTGAGCCCGGCTTGGCATGGGCGAGTTCCGCTGCCGCCGGTGCGGCGCGAGGCCAGGGCTGGGCGGCCGTCCGCCTAACGCCATTCAAAACAACAAATTGCGGGGCCTGTTGCGGTCTCCCACGACGTTTGGCCAAGCGCGCTTTTGCGGCCTATATACACGGCAGCACGAGGGCACGCATGACCACGATCGACGAGATCGTCGACAACTTTGAGCTGCTCGACCAGTGGGACGATCGCTACCGTTACGTGATCGAGCTCGGCCGCACGTTGCCGCCGCTCGCCGAGGCGGCGCATGTCGAAGCCAACAAAGTGCGCGGCTGCGCCAGCCAGGTCTGGCTCGTAACGCATGTAAAGCCCGACGGCGCCGCCGGGCCGACACTCAGCTTCGAGGGCGACAGCGACGCGCACATCGTGCGCGGCCTCATCGCCATCCTCTTTGCCCTTTATTCGGGCAAGCGCGCGCAAGAGATTCTCGCCACCGATGCCGAAGCCGTGTTCAGCCGCCTGGGCCTGCGCGAAAACCTCACGCCGCAGCGCTCGAATGGGTTGCGCTCCATGGTCGAACGCATCCGCGCCGAAGCAAAAGCAGCGTTGGCGCCGGCTTAGCCGGAGCGGCAATCTAATCCTGCATCAGTCGCAGTAGCGGTTGCCGTAGATGTCGACCGTGCAAGCTGCCGGCGCTGCGTATGTGGCTTCATAGTAAGGGCTCGGTACGGGCGCAGGCGGCGGCGCCGGCACAGCATAAGGCGGCGCCACGTAAGCCGGTTCGCTGACCACGTACCCGGGAGCCGGAACGACGTAGGCCGGCGCGGGCGCGACCGGGGCGGCGTAAACCGGCGGAGCGACATATGCAGGCTCCGTCACATAGACCTCTTGCGCCGACGCGCCGCCGATCGTCGCCAGCGAAAGCGCAGCGGCTCCGATCACGATCTTGAAGTTCATTGCGAGCCTCCTGTTGCGATTGCCGCCCCGCACGACCGGCTAATCGCGCCTGCAATTGTTTGTTCCTGCCGCATGTTGGGCAATGCTGCGGCTTGTTCCTGTCGCGCGAAACGCGGCCGGGTTTCCGATTCGATTGTCAAACAGCCTCTGTTTACAATGCCTCCCCACGGGAGCAATTACGCGGGCGCGCGGCATCGCCCGTATTCTTTGCGCGGCCCCGGGAAGGCCGGTCGTTTCCTCGTTCCTCCAAAACGGAGGGGATGGCGCGCCGTCAGGCGCAACCTTTCTCAAGTGTGCGCACCGTTGCCGGTGCGCCGCGCCCTTCGGCGCGCCATCGCGGCGTTCTCATTTCGGCGCCGGGCCGCGCTTTGCTCACGGGCGTTAGCGCCCGCCGTCAGCCAGCTCCTGGCAGAGACCCGTAATGGTCCCGGGCGGAGCCCCGGCGCCGCCCGAGTGCGCGGCCTGCGTAAGCCGCGCCCGCGGGCGCCGCATCCTGCTCCGCTTTCAAGACGCCTCATGAAAGCGCCCTCTCGCGAGCAGGAATGGAAATATGGTCGATCAGGTTACATCGGCCCCTCCGCTGAGCTCGGCGGTAAAAGCGACGTCATCCGCAAGCCAGAGGCGAAGCGGCGCGCGGGCTTTTCCACGCGTTTCATTTTCATAGCCATAGTGGCGTGCAAGCTGCTCGATCGCGAGCTGCAGCACCACTTTGCCCGAGCGTGCCGGCCATTGCCGGTCGCGCTCGACCTCTGCGAGACTTTTCAGAAAACAGCAGACATCGAGCAGCAGCCCGCCGAAGTCCGCGCCCACCGCGTCGAGCGCGCGATGCACGCAGCGGCGTGCCGCGATCATGGTTTCGGTGAAATGCACGCGATTGTAGCCGGCAACGCGGCCGCCGTCATTGACCGGCCGCTCCCAATTGGCGCTGGTGCGCGGCATCAAATTGGCGCGGGTGAAGTCGGCGCGCAGCCGCTCGCCGGCCTGGAACTGGTGCGGCTCGATCATAGGGCGGCCGTCGCGCCCGCGCCGTTTGGCGAGCCACACCAACGGACTTTCCGCCTCGTTCACCGTCACTTCCGCGGCGCCGCATTCGGTGAGCAGCCGCCGTCGCCCCAACACGAGGTGGCGGGCGCGGAAATCGCCGAGCTCCGGCGGCGGCGCTTCGGACGCCCGCGCGGCCGTGCGCCCGCGGCTCATCGCCAGCTCCATGCGGCGGCTGGGGTCGGAGGGAAGCGATGGAGCGGGAGCATGCGGGCCTCTGTGAAAGGATTATATACCTTATGATTATTTACCTATCGCGGCACAAAATCAAGAGGCCTGGATAAGATTTTTATCCTGCGGCTAAATGC
>Ga0070740_10006022_pt1 | contig 10891 bp, 9 predicted proteins | sample Coa_R2_FD_67286 | JGI IMG/M metagenome (GOLD analysis project Ga0070740, IMG submission 67286) | Surface soil microbial communities from Centralia Pennsylvania, which are recovering from an underground coalmine fire - Coalmine... | ecosystem: Environmental > Terrestrial > Soil > Unclassified ...
CCCGCCGATATCGGCTGGAACGACGTGGGGAACTGGGAACAGTACGGCGCGCTCTTCCCCTCCGATGAGCAGGGCGTCAAGCGCATGGGCACCCATGAGGACCTGGGCAGCCAGAATATCTTTGTCTACAATAATACCTCGCGCCAGATCTTCACCATCGGGCTGGAAGACGTGATCGTTGTCGAAATGGACGACAAAACGGTCATTTGCCACATACGCGATGTCCAACGGGTGAAAGAGATCGCTGAAAAAGAAAATAAGAAAACATGAAGAACATGTTTGCGTTTTGGAGAGAAATTTTTTATACTTGATAGGTGTAAGGATTACACCAGTTGGGTGCAAAGATCAGCGTGCATCATTTGCGTACATTTGAAAGGCAGTCTCCAATGCTCTCCGAACAGCCAGCACTCGCTCCTCACGGTATGGTTGCCTGCGCACATTACCTGGCCACCCAGGCCGGCGTCCAGATGCTCACTCAGGGCGGCAACGCGATCGACGCGGCCATCGCTGCCAATGTGGTCATGACGGTGGTCTATCCCACCACCTGCTCAGCCGGCGGCGATATCTTTCTGCTGATCTGGGATGCAAAAACGCAGCAGCTTTATGCTTTAAACGGCAGTGGACGAGCGCCGCAGGGCATGACGCCTGAGTATTTCGCGGCGCGGGGCATGTCACAGATTCCTGAACGCGGCCCGCTCTCGATTAACGTGCCCGGCGCTGTGGATGGCTGGTTCGAGGTGCTGGAGCGTTTTGGTTCGCTGCCAGCAGAGCAGATTTTCGCGCCCGCCATCGCGCTGGCCGAGGAGGGCATGCCGGTCACGTTCAAGCTGAGCAAATGGCTTGAACGCACCGCTCCCCTGCTGCAGCAATGGGAGAACAGCGCGGCGACCTACCTGCCGGGGAATCGTCCGCCCCGTCCGGGCGAACGCCTGCGCCAGCCCAACCTGGCTCGCACATATCGTTTGCTCGCGCGCGAGGGTCGCGATGCCTTCTATCGAGGTCCAATCGGACGGGCAATTGCCGACTATATTCAACAGTGCGGCGGCGTGCTGAGCGTGGAGGACCTGGCAAACCATCGCTCGGATTGGGTGTCGCCGCTCTCAACCAGCTATCGCGGCTACGAGGTGTACGAGTTCCCGCCCAACTCACAGGGCATGGTGGCCCTGGAGATGCTCAATATTCTGGAGGGCTACGATCTCAACACGCTGGGCTATCAGAGCGCCGAGTACCTGCACCTGCTGCTGGAAGCAAAAAAACTGGCCTTTGCCGACCGCGATCGCTACATCTCCGATCCGGCCCTTGTCGATATTCCAGTTGAGCGCCTGCTCAGCAAGCATTACGCCGGGGAGCTACGCGCGCGCATCGATCCCGAGCGCGCGATGCCCTGCTTCGTCGGCGAGCAGGAGAAAGAGGGCGATACCATGTATCTCTGCACGGCAGACGCGCAGGGCAACGTGGTTTCGCTGATCCAGAGCCTGTATATGGGCATCGGCAGCGGCCTGGTTGGAGGCGAGACGGGGGTCGCGCTGCATAATCGCGGCTCGTACTTCTCGCTGGACCCGCGCCATGTCAATTACTTGCAGCCGGGCAAGCGCACCATGCACACGCTGATGCCTGGCATGGTCCTGCGCGACGGGCGTCCGTATATGGCAATCGGCACGATGGGCGGCGACGCTCAGCCACAGATTCATGCGCAATTGCTGACTGCAATGCTCGATTTTGGGCTAAATCCGCAGCAGGCCATCGCCGCTCCGCGCTGGCATAGCGGACGCGCATACCTGGATGAGCGCGGCGGCCCTCTCCCCGGGCAGCGCGGCATCGATGAACACCTGGACACCACCATCGCCGAGGTCGTCGAGCTGGAGGATCGTTTCCCGCCACATGTCGCGGAACAGTTAGCCGGACTCGGCCATCATATCCATATTCTTGGCCCCTGGGAGGATGCGATGGGCCACGCTCAGGCAATCGTCTTCGATCCCGCGAGCCAGATTTTTGCAGGCGCTGCCGATCCACGCTGCGATGGGCTGGCGATGGGCTACTAGGCTCCTGCGCAACGGGACGAGTCTATCCACCTGTCCACAGGACTCTCCCTGGCCAGCCTGCGCAAAAGGATCGTTCCATCCTGGCCGAGCGTCGTGATTGCAACGGAACAGGAATGCGCCGATTATGTGTTTTGTGGATAGCAAAGAGCTTGAAAGACAGCCAGAGGCTCGCTCGCCGGCGGGCCGCCTCCGGCTGAGAGGCAGGCGTAGCGTGAAGGAGGAAGTTTATGACGACACGTCCAGTTCACCACGGCATTCCCGCAGATATCCTGGCGCTTTCGCATGAGCGCGACGAGTTGCGCAAACGCGGCCAGTACGACCGCGCGGACGCTCTGAAAAAACTCATCGAAGACGCCGGGTATGGCATCAAAGATAACCCACACGGCGCCCACCTGGTGATCTTGCCCAGCGTCGAAATCGATGGAATGCTGTATCGCACCGCGCGCCAGGTTCCCTCGCTGCTCAATGAGCGCGATATGTGCCTGTTCTCCGTATTGATCCTGGCCAATAACTGCGTCGAGCAGGCCAGCCGCTGCATCGAGAGCATCTTTCGCTTCGCCGGCAGCCACGCGATCGAGGTGCTGCTGATAGACAACGCTTCGCAGGACGAACTGGACATCTGGGCCAGGGAGTTTCAGCGAGAGTCGGCACTCCTTCATGTGATCCGCGCCTCACGCGTTATGGGCGAGGGCGAGGCGCGCAACCTCGGCCTCAAACAGAGCCGGGGACGCTACATCTTGCAGCTCGATCCCAGCATCGAACTGACCGGCGATCTCTTCACGCCCCTCGCGCGGCTTCTGGAGAGGCCGGAGGTTGGTATTACCGGCTTGCATGGCCTGCGCACGGACGATCTGCGCCACTTCGAGGAGAGCGAGGAGGAGCAGGTCGAGGCCGTCTCCGGCACCTGCATGGCCTTCCGGCGCAGCCTGCTGAAGAAGGCCGGCCTCTTCGATGAGGGCTATCGCTTCCCCGCTTTCATGGACATCGACTTCAGCTTCGCCGTGCGCGAAAACGGGAGGCAGGCCATCGTGGCGCGCGAACTGCCCATTCTGCGCCATCCCTCGCAGTCCAACGCGGCCCTCTCCGACGCGGAACGCACACGCCTGACCAAGCGCAACTTCTATCGCTTCCTGCAAAAGTGGGGCGACCGCGAGGATCTGCTGCTCAATGGCTCTGAGGAGAGCAAGGAGTATGAAGAGGATGACGAAGGATAGTTCTTGCGCAGATATCCTTTCATAAAAAGAGGTCCGGAGGTGTGGTCGCATCTCCGGGCCTCTCCTTCCTTTGCAAGAGAAACCTCTCATTCGTAGCGCAGCATCTTAGCCGCAGGGACGCGCGCCGCCCAGCGAGCCGGGAGATAGGCGCCCAGGAACGCCACAATCGCCGTCGCGGGAATGAGCAGGACCAGTCCCCACCAGTTGAAGCTGATCTGAATGTTAGGAGGACCGCCAACGCTGCTGGCGATGGTTTGTGCCAGCATGGTCGTGAGCCAGAGGCCCAGCGGAATACCAACAACCGCTATCACAACTGCCAGGCCGACAGCACCTTCGACGACTGAACTGAGCAACTGGCGAGGGGTCAGACCGACGGCCTTGAGCGTTGCAAACTCGCGGTTGCGTTCGCGAGTCGTGAGCACCATCGCATTGAGCATCCCTATGCCTGCGACGAGTAGCAGCGCGATGCTTAAAAACAGCATGATCGTAGGCCCCTGCGCAATGCCGGCTGGCAGCGAGAGATCATAGACCTTGACGCCGATGCAGTCGGCGGTCGTCGTCTGCAAACTTTGTTCAAATGCTTGAGGCGAGACGCCCGCTTTCAATGTCACCTCATAGCCGGTATTCGCCAGCAGTTGTGCAGAGGTGATATGGGCCGTTATGCCGCCAAGCGGCGCATAGCCCTGATTTGGATGCTGCGTCATATACAGCGCGCCAACAATCGTATAGGTAATCGTCACCTGGCCGCCGCCAGGCAGGGAGATGAGCACGGGTATTCTATCGCCTATGTGCAGGTGGAGATGCTGCAGAGCATACTGGCTGACGACCAGTTCGTTCGCATCCGCCTTAAACCAGCGTCCCGAGGAAAGTGTGGCGGCAATCCGGCGCGTATCGCCGGCGGTGAAAAGCACGCCAAAGTCCCGCCCATCGGCAAGCTGAGCAGGACGCCCATAGGTGCTGTAGTAGTAGTTCACCTCCGGGCGAGAGTTGAGCAACTGCGGCACCGCCGCGGGATTATAGAGATTTGGCGAGACGTATACATCGGCGAAGATGCCGTTCAGCGCGGGATCGTGGGCATAGTTGTCGAGAGTAGCGCCCAGGCCCAGACCGAACACCGCAGTAATGACGCCGAGAAGCAGGGTCAGTGAAACCAGGATGGCGCGTACCGGGCGCGCTGTGATCCCGCGAATCCCCAGGGCGAACACCACCGAAACCCGGCTGGCCAACAGCAAACCCGCAAGCCTGGCCCTCCCCCGCTGAGGAATTGTGCCGCCTGGTCGAATCGCATCCACGACATGGATGCGCCCGGCACGCATGGCTGGAAGCGCCACAAACACCACAATCACCAGCAAAATCGCAGCCAGCAGCATCGCTCCCGTTCCCACGTTATACTGCGGCGGCACCGGCACGCCCAGCGATGCACCTAGCTCTGCCAGCAGAGCCGGCGCGATCACAGCCACAAAAACCAATCCGACTATCGCCCCAAGCAGGCCCAGCAGAAGGTACTCCAGCACCAATGTGCGCACCAGTTGCCAGGGCGTAAAACCTACGGCCTTGAGAATACCCAGGTCGCGCTGCTGGGCCAGAACCTGGCCAATGACCAGGTTTGCCACAATCACCCCGGCAGCGACCAGGCCAACGATGCCAAAAACGAGCAGGAGAATGGCCGTCAATTGCGAATTGGAGGCGAATGCACTGCGATTGCTCAGCCAATCGTCGTACCAGAGTTCTTTTTGCTGAGAACCCTGGGCCTGCAGGCGCTGCAGGATAGTAGTAGCTGTTGACTTGATGGCATACGGATCGGCCAGGCGCAGCCCCACAGCCCAGCGATCGGGCTGGGCATAGAGGCGCCCAAAGGTACTGCGCAGAAGGTAGACCGTCGCCTGAGAAGAGGCATTCTGACTGATCTGGTTGACATCAATCGCGAGGCCGCGCACATGCTCCTGAACAAGCCCCTGCGACGTTACCAGCATCAGCGCACTCCCCACGTGCAAATGCTGAGCATCGGCGAACTGCTGGTTGAGAATGACTCCATCGGGATCGGCGTCGGCCAGTTCGTGTCCCTGAGTAATCAGCAACTGACCAATGGCCGGCTGCTGCGTAGGAAAGGTCTGGACGTAGAGGCCAAACTTCTGCTCACCAATGACGAGAGCGGTATTCGTTGTGGCCTCCTCCAGTTCGGTGCTGGCCGTCACGCCGGGCGCGTGGATAACGGCATCAATCTGGCCCTGGGTAGGCGCTGCAAAGCCCTGCGCAGAAGATGTGGGAAAGTAGACCCACAGGTGCGCCCCGTTCAGTTGGGTAAAGAGACGCTCATAAGGCGCCTGGGCACTTCCAAAAACCGCCAGGGAGAGCCCGATGAGCAGGGTAGCAAGCGCGACAACCAGCACAACACTCCCAGCGGGCAAGCGGCGTCCACGCAGGTCCGCGAGCACACGATACCAGATTGCCGGCCCGCTGCGCGCTCGTTTGTTTATTACAAGATCAGCCATTGTTTTCTCCTTCTTCTGGCTCATCACTTATATCGAGTCCTGACATGTTGGCCAGCAGGAGGGAAGACGGGGAAAGTCTGCCCTGGCCGCGGATTTCATCCACAATGCGCCCATCGCGCATAATCACAATGCGCTCTGCCTGCGAGGCGACCTGGGCATCATGCGTAATCAGAATGATTGTTTGCCCTTGCGTGTGCAAACGCTTCAAGAGGCGCAGAATATCCTGACCGGTATGCGCGTCCAGGTTGCCGGTCGGCTCGTCAGCACAGAGCACCGCCGGCTCGTTGATAAGCGCACGGGCGATCGCGACCCGCTGCTGCTGACCGCCAGAGAGTTCTCCCGGCAGCATGCGATATCGTTTGCTAAGTCCCAGCTCATCCAGCAACGCACCGGCCAGCTTGCGCGCCTCACGTGCCGAGCGACCGGCCAGGAGCGCAGGGAGCATCACATTTTCAAGAGCACTCATATTGTTGAGCAAGTTGAAAGCCTGGAAGATCAGCCCAAGCCGCTGCCGGCGCAGGATGGCCAGTTGAGCCTCGCTCATCTTATCCAGGCGCTCCCCGTCCAGCCAGATCTCGCCAGCAGTCGGACGATCCACGCCGGTCAGCATATTGAGCAGAGTGGTCTTCCCACAGCCAGATTGCCCCATAATCGCAACAAAATCGCCAGGCATAATCTCCAGATCAATGCCCGCCAGCGCCTGAACAGCCTCGCCACCACGCCGATAGATCTTTGTCAAACCAGACACACGCATACGCGGGCGCGTCGTCTCTAAGAGCGTTCCCTGGAGCATGTTTTTCGCGACATTCTTCATAGATTTCTCCTTTTTGCCGCTCGATGAAGCGCAGGACATCAAGCTTCAAGTGCTGACAGCCATTCGATCCACTTGAGATCGGCTTCAGCATGCAGAATAGTCAATTCACGCAGAACACGGGTCGAGAGATCTTCGCTGCCCTGGTGTTTGGTGCGATCGGCTACCAGCTGTCCGATGAATTCCAGCAACCGGGGACGCTGCTCCTTCAAGAAATCGTCGCGTCCATGTGGACGTACCAGCAGAAGCACGACGAAACGCAGGAAAAGCGCCGGACGACCGATCGCGAGCGAAACCGGCTCGGCGAACCAGGCGTCCAGTTCGCGTTCACCGGCCTCCGTCAACATGAAAACCCGCTTATCTGGCCGGTCTTCCTGCTCGACATGCTCTCCTTCGAGCAACTGTTGCTGGGCCAGCTTGCGCAGCAAGGGATAGATCTGGCCCGGATTGAGTTCCGCACCCCTGCCCAGAAGCTGCTCGGCCTCTCGCTTCAGCTCATACCCCGATCTGGGCTGATGCTGCTTGAGCAAACCCAGAAGCACATATTTCAAACTCATTGTTATTACTACCTAACTATTTACTATGTAAATAGATACAAAGAAACTATACCTTCAGGAGCGCAAAATGTCAAGGGGCACTGAGAAAAAAGGGAAAAGTACTCCTCAGAGTTCCTTAATCAGCTTGAGCGTCTCTGCCTCGATCGCATCCTTTTTGGGAAGGTAGCGTTCTGCGTGTCCCAGCGGGGTAAGTGCGAAAGCAAGCGGAATGAGGATTGTTAGGACGCCGATTATCCCGTAGACCAGCGCGACATTTCCAGTCCGGTCGATAAGCAGTCCGCCGAGGAATGCACCGAGGGGGATCGCTGACCAGGCGACCACGCTGGCGATACTCATTATGCGGCCCAGCAGATGATTTGGCACAATGGCCTGGCGCAGACTTCCGGTATTAATATTGAAGAGAATGCCGCAGCCCTGCTCCAGCGCCTCAAAAATCAGGGCCAGCCAGTATAGACGGGTGAGAGCCAGCGCAAGGGTCGCCATGAAAGCCTCCTTTACTGTTGATAAGTATATCACAATTGGCTGGTCCACATCCGCCCTGCTTTGAGGTACAATGATTACCAGGTCTTAGAGACAGGCTCAACCAAGAGGCTTGATCTATGTCCGAGCAGAGCCAACCATCTCTGTGCATCGGAGAGATAGACGCGCAATGGATCGCGAAATATGAGGCGGAGCTGCCTCCCATCGAAGAGTTGCTAAAAGACCTGGATTATCTCAACATACTGTGTACTCCCTGAAAAACCGGGGGAGGGCCTGTTAACAGCTCACACGTGAGGAGTCTTATGAAAGAAGCAGAACCGCAGAAATGGAGTTTGGATACCCTTTTCGTGCATGGAGGCGAATATCTTCGACCCATGCAGCGAACTGGCGCGCCTACGATCCAACCCATCTACACCAGCACCACCTATTTGCATACCGATACAGAGAGGCTCGATCAGGCATTCGATGAGAATGCGGCGGGGGAGCAAGCCTTTGTCTATGCCCGCCAGGGCAATCCCAATACTCACGCGCTGGAACATGTGCTTGCCAGGGCCGAGGGGGGCGTCGGCGCGGTCGTCACGGGCTCAGGCATGGCCGCAATCCAGGGCGCGCTGCTGGCGGCGGGCCTGACCGCCGGCGCTAAAATTCTGGTTGCCCAGGATCTGTACGGAGCAACAGCCAGCCTCCTGCGCACGGTCTTCGTCCCGCTTGGCATTCAGGTGGTTTTCAAGGACCTCTGCTGTTCTGCAGCAGGCGAGATTATCCGCGAGGAGGAGCCGGACGTGGTGCTGGTGGAAACAATTTCTAACCCGCTGGTGAAAGTCACCGACCTGGACGCGATCAGCGCGGCAGCCAGAGAGGTTGGCGCAGTTTCGATCATCGACAGCACGTTCTGCACGCCCTATCTCGTTCAACCCCTCGCGCACGGCTTCGATATGGTCGTTCACAGCGCAACCAAGTATATCGGTGGGCATGGCGATACCACCGTCGGCGTGGTGGTCAGCAGCAAAAACAATCTCCTGCAGCAGATGCGCGCCTATGCCCCGCTGCTGGGCGCGATGCTTGGTCCTTTTGAGTCGTATCTGACCATGCGGGGACTAAAGACGCTGGCACTGCGTATGGAACGGCACTGCGCCAACGCCCTGCAAGTGGCGCAATTTTTGCAGGAGCATCCCGCCGTCGAGCGCGTCCACTATCCAGGGCTGGCCTGCCATCCCCAGCACGAACTGGCCGGCAGGCTGCTCAGGAAGGGCATGTACGGAGGACTGCTCTCGTTTGAACTGAGAGAGCAAAGCAGAGAGGCTGCCTTCCGTTTCATGAACGAGCTGCGCCTCTGCCTGCCGGTCACTACCCTGGGCGATATTCACTCGCAGGTCAGCTATCCGGCTATCTCTTCGCACCGCAGTATCACGGCGCAAGAACGGCAGCGCGCCGGGATTACCGAGGGCTGCATTCGCCTCTCAGTGGGGATTGAGGGCGTACAGGACATCATCGCGGACCTGGATCAGGCGCTGCAAGCCAGCCAGAGTTAAGGCAAGAACACAGAGAGCGAGTCTGGCTGCTCCCTCTCTGCGCTTCAACTGAGTAGATATATGTCAATGCTTCCCGAAGTAGCTGCCGCGTTTGCGCGGGGGAGCCGGCACGAAGCGATCGGCCTCGGCGGCCAGGGCGCGTCCGGTCAGGATCATATCGTGCGCCCAGAACAGGTCCTCGGCCAGGACGGTCGTGCGGTTCTGGTCGAGCGCACGCATGGAGCCGGCGATGCAAACCTCGCGGAAGTGGCTGCCCGGTTGCTTTAACAACGCCTCAGCCACCTGGGCGTGCTCCTGCTCATTGTAAGCAGGACCGAGAAAGTGGCGCAGGAACCGTTGAGCGAGCGCAACATCCTCCACCAGCCCTACTTCAATCAGCACATCGACGCGCCCCGGTCGGTCGCGAATGCGCAGATCGATCTTCTCAGGATCGTTGCTGGTGGCCAGCAGGAGGGTACCGGCGGGATTATCGGGCGTCGCGACGCCATCGAGAGTGTTGAGAACAAGCTGGAGCTCGGTAGGATTTGAAACAAAGAGCTCAAAATCCTCCACCAGCACCAGCGTTGGCAGGCGGCTCTCGGCGGCCAGGTGGAGAGCGTGGGAGAGCTGCTGCCAGGAGGTTGTGCTGCGCGTGTGGGCCGGCGCGCACACGTAGTACACCAGCCCGCCTCTCCTGGCATGGGCCGCGCCTTCTGCTTTGAGCAGCGTCGTCTTGCCGGTTCCAGGAGGACCAATCAATAGCACCTTGCGCAAACGGGGCACGCGCAGAGCGGCATAGCGATTGAGAATCTCCTGATCAAAAATACGGCGCTGCGCCGCCAGCTTCGCCAGCGTTTCTTCAGGCAGAACGAGATCGTCATAGGATGCCTTGCGAATAACCTCTGCCAGATCGTCGTCGCCGCTGATAATCTCGATGCAGCCCCGACGAGCCTTGCGCCAGAGCGTATTATGCAGACCTTCTAGCAGCTTGAGAAAGGCCAGCCATTCATCCTGCCGCCCGTCGGGAATCGCTGCCAGGGCCAGGGTATCGCTGCTATCGCTGTCGTAGAAAAAGACCGAGAGGGCCTGCCAGCCTCCGGCAAAGGTATAGCACACCCAGCTATAGGGAGCCGAGGGCACGGTATGTGTATCGCCCGGTTCAGCACTGCTATAGAGATCGGCCTTGAGTAGCATACTCACCTCGCCGGTTGCGGCAATACCCTGGGCGTAGGAGGGAGCCTCCAGGCGTTCCCAGTGCTGGAGTTGACCGGCAAAAGGCTTCTTACGCGATCTATTTCTGGCAATAAGCTGGTCCAGAAGGAACGGGTGATGCTCGGCCTGTACTCTCCCCTGCATCGGGGAGGCAAAAATAAGCGGAGACCCGGCAAGCTGCTTCTCCTGCCAGAGCTCCTTGAGCGCCTGCGCGGCAACTTCGCGGCGTAGTGCTGGCATATGACGTGCCACACCCCCATTCACGGAATTTGAAGCATGATTGGTGAGGGAAGGAAGTTCCTGGATGTCCTGATCAAGCTTTTCGGTAGTTTCCATAAATTATTTATTCCGCTCTCTGTTGTACCGGTAAAGATGCAGATAGAAATTATTGAACAAATAATACTCTTCAGCTTGTGCTCTGTCAATACAGGGGATAGCGGAGGGCAGAGCAACGACGCTGGCCGTTGCTCTGCCCTCCGCCGCGCGTATGCTATCTGGTATGCCTGACGAATTTGCCGGGGGTGATGTCCCTGGCCTCGCCGCCCTCTGGCGCGCTCATCACGTAGAGCATG
>Ga0070740_10006024_pt1 | contig 10889 bp, 14 predicted proteins | sample Coa_R2_FD_67286 | JGI IMG/M metagenome (GOLD analysis project Ga0070740, IMG submission 67286) | Surface soil microbial communities from Centralia Pennsylvania, which are recovering from an underground coalmine fire - Coalmine... | ecosystem: Environmental > Terrestrial > Soil > Unclassified ...
TTGGTGACGACATAGCCGCTCGGGTCGATGATGAAGCCCGAGCCCAACGCCATCTCGACCCGATGCTGCGGGAAGCTGAAGCCGCGTCCCTGCTGCTCGAAAAATTTGCGCAGGAAGTCGTTGAACGGCGAATCGGGGAAGTTCGGGAAGGGCTGATTGCCGCCGGGCCCGCTCTCACCGCCGTTCTGGTCGCTGTCCTCCTGGTCGGTGTTCTCGGCGTTCATCTTCACCGAGATGTTGACCACCGCCGGCAGCACCTTTTTCACCAGCGGCGCCAGGCTCGGCAGGTTCGCTTGCGCGGCTGGCGCGGCGCTACGATCGAGCGGCGCGGCGGTCTGCGCCTGGACGAAGGGCGCGCCGAGAAGGCAAAGGCTGACGCCCGCCGCGAGCACGGCAACGCGCGCGCGATGGCTTCGAATCTGGGGGGACATCGGCAGGACCTTTCCAAGGAAAATCTCATGCAGCTGGCGCGTCGCGCCGCCGTTGCCCTGGATAATGAGCGGCCCCGGCTTACACTCCGCCTACAGCCACATTAAATTTTTGCAATCAGCCCCGGGCGTTCGCCGCCCTGCGCAGATCGGCGACGAACCCGGCGATCGCCGCGTCGCGGGCCGCATCGTCGGTGGCGCGCAGAAGCGACGACGGATGCACCGTGGCGATCACCTTCGGGGCGAGCGGCGATGCGACGAACACGCCGCGCTGGCGCGAGACGCGGAAATCGGCGCCCAGCAACGCCTGCGCCGCGGTCGCGCCCATCAGCACCAGAACACGGGGCTTCACCAGCGCGATCTCCGCCTCGACCCAAGGCTTGCAGGCGCGGATCTCGCCCGCGTTGGGCTTGGCATGCAGCCGCCGTTTGCCGCGCGGCGTCCATTTGAAGTGCTTCACGACGTTGCTCACATAGGCCTCTGCGCGTTCGACGCCGGCGGCCGCAAGACAGCGGTCGAGAAGCCGGCCGGCCGGGCCGACGAACGGACGCCCCTCCAAATCTTCGCGGTCGCCGGGGGTTTCGCCCACCAGCATCATCGCTGCATGCGCCGGCCCTTCGCCGAACACCGTCTGCGTCGCGTTCCGGTAGAGCGGGCAAGCGGTGCATTCCGCCGCGCCGGCGCGCAGCCGGGCGAGCGACGGGTGCGCCGGAATGAGCGCCGCGGCGGTGGCCGCCGGCGCGCGGGTCATCGTTCGGCCGCGGCCTCGATCGGCACGCAATTCTGGCGCCCCTGCAGGACGCAATCCTCGAGCTTGGATTCCGTCGCGAGCGCATCGAGAAGATAGAGGCCGATCACCGCGAGGAGCAGCGCGACCGCGAGCCCCGCTAGGCTGATGGTGAACCGGACGTCCTCGTCCTCCTTGCCTTCCCGCAGGCGGGCCTCTTCTCCGAGATGACTCATCGGCCCTTCGACCCGCCGTTCGCCGGCCGGACGGACCGGGCATCCCCGTTGCGGCGCATCACCTGTCCGGTGCCGAACGGCCCCAAAGCCGCCTCCCTGCGCTCCCGCACGAGTGCCATCCCGCGAGTATATGCCAAAAGGGCGGGCGCGGGACATGGACGTTCCGGTCCCGGGCCGCCTATGCTCCGCGCCGGCAGCAAGGAGCCGGCAGCAAGGAGATATGCCCGATGGAACAACTGATCGCTCGCGCGGAGCGCATCGCAGCCCGGCTCAAGGAGCGGTGCGAGACCATCGCCGTCGCGGAATCCTCCACTGGCGGCCTTCTTTCGGCCGCCCTCCTCGCCGTTCCGGGCGCATCCGCCTATTTCCTTGGCGGCGCCGTGGTCTATACGCTCGCCGCGCGCCAGGGCCTCCTGGAGATCGGCGAGCTCCAGGGCATGCGCGCCTCGACCGAGCCCTATGCGCTGCTGCTCGCGCGCACGGTGCGGCAGCGCCTTGGCGCGAGCTGGGGCCTGGGCGAGACCGGCGCCACCGGCCCGACCGGCAACCGCTATGGCGACGCGGCGGGGCATAGCTGCATCGCCGTCGCCGGCCCCGGCGCGGAACGCGCAATGACGCTCGAGACCGGCCGCCCCGACCGGCGCGCCAACATGGACGCATTCGCCGCGGCGGCGCTCGATCTTCTGGTCCAGGTGCTCGGCTGACACGCCCTTGCGGCCCCGCGCGCGCAGGCGGATGATCGGCGCAGCGAGACGAGGAGGGTGCCATGACCACGACGCGCGAGACCACCATCCCGGTCGCCCAGGGGAAGATGGCGATCTTCATCGCCGAACCCGAGGGCGCGGGCCCGCATCCGGCGGTGCTGATCGCACATCACCGCGACGGGGTCGACGCGTTCACCCGCAAGGTCGCGACGCGGCTCGCCGATAACGGCTTCTTCGCCGCGGCGCCCAATTTGTACCACCGCCGGCCCGACGACGAGGACCGGATGGAATCCCGCAAGTATATCGACGACGTGGACACCGTCGCCGACCTCAACGCCGTCGTCGCCTTCCTGCAAGCGCAGAAGCCGGTGCGCGCAAGCGCGATCGGCATCATCGGGCACTGCATGGGCGGCCGGACCTCGTTCCTTGGCGCGGCGAGCAACCCCGCGTTCCGGTGCGCCGTCGTGCTTTATGGCGGCGGCATCCTGGAGCAGCGCGGCAAGACCGCGCCGCCGCCGATCACGCTCGCCAGAAACATCAAGGGCGCCGTCGCCGGCTTCTTTGGCAAGGAGGACCAGAACCCCTCGCCCGCCGATGTCGCGAAGATCTCGGACGAGCTGAAGAAATACGACGTGCGCCACGATTTCCGCATGTATGACGGCGCCGGGCACGCCTTCCAGAACTTCAGCAATCCCAAATCCTATCGCGAGCAGCAATCGGAGGACGCCTGGTCGCGGATCTTCCCGTTCCTGCGCACCGAGCTTGGCCGCTGAGACAGCGCGGGAGGAGCCGCCATGCGCATCATCGCACTCGAGGAGCATATCGCGACGCCCGCCTATCACGAGAAGATCGGCGCGCGTCCGCGGGCGCCGACCTTGCTGCGGCGGCAGCAGGAGCACGGTCACGACGTGGTCGCCGAGCTCATGAATATCGGCGAGTCCCGCCTCAAATACATGGACGAGGCGGGCATCAGCCTGCAGGTGCTCTCGCTCACCATGCCGGGCATCCAGGCCTTTGCCCCGGACGTCGCGGTGCCACTCGCGCGCGACACCAACGACCTCATGGCGGAGGCGATCAAGAAGCATCCCGCACGCTTCGCCGGCTTCGCCTCGCTCGCCACCTGCGCGCCGGCCGAGGCGGCGAAGGAGCTCGAGCGCTGCGTCACCAAGCTCGGCTTCAAGGGAACGATGATCAACGGCCACGCCCAGGGGAGCTATCTCGACGACAAGAAATACTGGGGCCTCTTCGAGGCCGCCCAGGCGCTCGACGTGCCGATCTATCTCCATCCGCGCGAGCCGCACCCGGCGGTGCTCAAGGCGTATTTCGAGAACTATCCGGAGCTGCAGACCGCAGCCTGGGGCTTCGCGATGGAGACCTGCACGCATTTCCTGCGGCTCGTCTTTGCCGGCGTGTTCGACGCCTATCCGCGGCTCAAATTCATCCTCGGCCACATGGGCGAGGGCCTGCCGTTCTGGCTCAACCGGTTCGAGGACCATACGCGGTTCAGCATGGAGGCGCGCGGCCTGAAGCGCGGCCCGCGGCAATATCTCACCGAGAACCTGGTCATCACTTGCAGCGGCAATTTCTCGGTGGGAGCGCTGCTCTGCGCGGTGATGGAGATGGGCATCGACAATGTGCTGTTTTCGGTCGACTGGCCCTATGAATCGAACCGGATCGGCGTCGAGTTCCTGAAGAACGCGCCGCTCGCGCCGGCCGACAAGGAAAAGTTCGCGCACGGCAACGCCGAGCGCGTGCTGAAGCTCTGACGGCGGGGCGCGTCAGCCGCCGGGGATGGTGCCGGGCGGCAGCGTCATGCAGTAATTCGCGATGTCGAGTGCGCGGGTGTACCAGACGCGGTCCCTGAGCTTGTGCTCGACGCAATGGGTAAGCGCCTGGCGCAGCGGCCGCAGCCGGAACGGCTGGCCGACGATGAAGCCGTGGATCGACACCGCCATCACCAGCGGCTGCTCGGCCGACTGCTCCACCAGCTCGTCGAACTGATCGACGATCATGTCCGCGAACTCGCGCCCCGTATGGTCACGATTGACGTTCGCGCCCATGTCGTTGAGCTCCATCGGATAGGGCACGGAGAGGAGCGGACCTGAGCGGGTGCGCATCCAGATCGGCTGGTCGTCGACCGGCCAGTCGAGGTTGTGGGTGTAGCCGGCCTCCTTGAGAAGGTCCGGCGTCACCGCCGATTCCGCCGCGCCCGGCCCCATCCAGCCGGTCGGGCGCGTGCCGAAATACTTGGCGAGCGTCTCGGTCGACTCCGCGATCACCCGCGCCTCATCATGCTCCCAGAGGCCGGCGAGCGTCTCGGCATTGGTGCGGCCGTGGCCCACCACATCGTCGCCGCGCGCCTTGATCCGCTCGACGATCTCCGGGTAGTGCTCGCACACCATGCTGTTGAGCAGGATGGTCGCGGGCAGGCGAAGCTGGTCCAGCATGCGGAAGATGCGGAACACGCCAACCCGCACGCCGTAGTCGCGCCAGGCGTAGTTGCGCGTCGTCTGCGGCCCGCCGCGATTGCCGGGATCGGCTCCGAGCCCGGCCCGGAACGCGAAATGCTCGATATTGATCGCGACATAGAAGGCGAGGCGCTTGCCGCCCGGCCAGCTGTAGTCGCGCCGCTTCTCAATCGGGGAATAATCGTAGCGCGCGTGCGCCGGCAGCTTGAGCATCGCGGAATTCCTCCCGGCGTGAGCATACCGGGTTCCGACGCGTGCGCAACGGTCCGGGCCGCTGAGCCCGGCCCGGCGCTATTTCGCGATGTGCGCGGAGAGTTCCTTGGACTGGTAGCCCTTGGGAATCTCGAAGGTGTCGGCGGCGATCGTCTTGCGCTCGATCGATTTCACGACGGTCCGGCCGACCTCCTTGCCGTCCGCCCCGTAGTTCGTCGATTCCACCGGGAACGCGTCGAAGCCCACTTGCTTCGCCATCGCATCGAAATCGAACGCCGCGGCGCGGCCCTTGTCCTGGCCCGGGGGCCCTGCATCCTCGATGAAGGAGCTGAGGCTCGCAAACGCCTTCACGTCGTCGCGCTTCAGCCCCACCTCGCTCATGCGGATGAGGCAGAGCTGCTCGTGCGTGGCGCCGTTCACCTTGACGTTGTAGGGGGTGCAGGTCCAGCTCCCGACCGTCCTTGCCGCCCCCGCCTTCTCGTAGGTGATCTCCTGCGGCTTGGGATTTTCGCGCTCCGCCAGCATCGCCTCGAGCTGCTTGCGCTGCGCTTCCGGCATGGAGGGGAGCTTGTCGCGCATCTGCTTCATGTAGGCGTCCATCTGCGCCCGCATCTGCCGCATGGTGTCGCGGTTCATCTCGCGATAGGTGTGGTCTTTGGTGTCGAGCGTCCAGAACTTGCCGAGGTCGCCGCGGTAGATCATTTCCGAATTCCCGGTCATCTCCCGCATCCGGTCGGGCTCGAGCTGAAACGACACGGAGTGCGGCGGCCCGGCGGCCGGGGTCGCGTCGGCAGTGATGACGACGCCCGCATAGGCGGGGGCGGCGCCAATCAGCGCCGAAACGGCAACCGCGGAAACCGCCAGGATCTGGCGCATGCTCTCGACCTCCCAAGCGCGCTCGTTCGCTCGCGCCGATTACGCTATAACCCGACCCCTTCCAGGGGATTAACGATGGCGGTCAATTCTACGCGCGTCTTTTACGTTAAGCGATACTTCCATCCGGTCTTTGCCGAGATTCTCGCGCGCCGGCCGACGATAACGCTCGACAAACTCGACAATTCCACGCCCGACGCGGAGGCCGCGCCGATCCTTGCGAAGGCCCACGTGTTCTCGATCAGTTCGGCCCGCGACGAGCTCGACCGCAGATTTCACGCCGACGCCGCGCTGTTCGCCAAGACGCCGGAGCTGCTGGTGGTCTCGACCACGGGCGCCGGCTACGACACGGTCAATGTCGGCGCCTGCACCGCGGCGGGCATCCTCGCGGTCAACCAGTCCGGCGGCAATCGCGAGGCGGTGGCCGAACACGTGATCTCGGTGATGATCGCGCTCTCCAAGCGGATCGGCGAGACCGACCGCATCATGCGCCGCCAGGCCAACATCGACCGTAATCTCTTCATGGGCGAGGACATCCACGGCAAGACCCTGGGCATCATTGGCATCGGCAATGTCGGCAGCCGGATCGCGGAACTCGCCCGCGGCCTTTTCGCCATGCGGGTCCTCGCCTATGACCCCTATCTCGAGGCGGAGAAGATTTCGGCTCGGGGCGCGGAGAAGGTCGGGCTCGAGGAGCTTCTGCGCCGGTCGGACTTCGTCTCGGTCAATTGTCCGCTGACCCCCGAGACCCGGGGGATGATCGGCGCCCCGCAATACGCGCTGATGCAGCGCAGCGCCTATTTCATCACCACCGCGCGCGGCAGCATCCACGACGAGGTTGCGCTGGCCGATGCGCTCGCGCGCAAGGCGATCGCCGGCGCCGGGCTCGATGTCTGGGAGCAGGAGCCGCCGGCGCTTGACAATCCGCTGCTGAAATTCGACAACGTCATCGTCAGCCCGCATGTCGCCGGCGCGACCAGGCAGGCGCGCAAGAACCTCGCGATGATGGCGGCGGAGCAGATCGTGGACATCCTGGACGGCAAACGACCGCCGCGGATGCTCAACCCTGAAGTCTGGCCGGTTTTCGCCAAGCGGTTTGAGCGCACATTCGGCTTCGCGCCCGAGGCGTGACAAAGCTCGCGCCGTAAGCACGAACGCCCCGGGACGCGATCAGGACGGCGTCCCGCCGTTGACACAGTTTTTTTGGAGCATCTCATGGGAACGCGATGGGCCGCGGCCCTGATCGTGCTGGGCGTGTCGATCCCGGCCTGGGCGATCGATACCGAGGGCAACTACATCACGCGCGGGATCGGTACCGAAGTGTGCTCCTCCTACAACAGTGCACGCGACGAGCACCGCGACACCGAATTCACCGGCTGGCTCGCCGGCTATCTGAGCGGCTTCAATCGCTGGACCTCGGGCGTGTACGACATCGAAGGCACGGGCGGGTTCGAGGGCGCGCGGCAGTGGCTCGATTATTATTGCCACGTCCACCCGCAGCTGCCGTTCTCGCTGGCCGTGGAAGCGCTCGTCGCGTTCCTTTATCCGAGCCGGGCGCAGAACGCCCCTGCCCCCGGGGCGGCCGCCCGCGGGCCGAGCTTTGGAAGCTCGAGCCCGCCGCCCTGACGCGGCGCGGCCCCCCGGCGGCCGCCCCCGCCCCTCCCGATTTTGCGCTGCATCGCCCGTGGGTCGAAGCCGGCGAGATTTTTGCGCGGTGCCCCCTTGGAAGCGGCGCGGCAACGCGATAGAGAACTGCCAAGGGCGAAAGCACGTGGAGGCGACACATGGACGACGTGCAAAACCAGCAAGCCGAACCGGCCGCGACGCCACTCGCGCGGCCGCAATTGGAGCAGGGAGCGATCCGGGGCGCGTTCCTGTCGCGAACGGCGCACAACGAGACGCCGGGCGGCGCAGTGCAGGGCGATAGCGGCGCCGCGACCCTGCGCGGCGCCTACCTGAAGCACCTCACCGAAAAGCGCAGCGGCTCCGTGGTCGGCGACGAGGACAGCGGCACCGGGGTGCTGCGCAGCATCTACGCGGCGCGCACCTGGGCGGTGACGACGCGCAGCCTCGCGGCGCCCGCCGGCGGATCCAGGCCGGCGCCAAGCCGCACCGCGAAGGCGGCGCCGGCGCGGAAGGCGGCGGCAGCGAAGAAGCGGGCCGCCGCCAACAAGCGCGCCCTGCCGAAGAAGGGCGCGCAACCGAAGAAAAGCCCGCCCGCGAAGCGCCGTGCCGGGGCGACCCGAAAGCCCGCACCAGGCAGGAGCAAAGGACGAGGGCGCCGCTGAACCGGCGCGGGCGCTGACGCGGCGACCGGTCGAAACGGGCGATCGCACCACATTGGCTGGGGGGCAGAGGATGCGATACTTGCGCGGCTTCTTCGTGAGCGGCTGCATCGCGCTGGCCGGCGCGGGCGGTGGCGTCATCGTCGAAAACCTCAACACGCACAGCCCGCGCCTCATCGCGGCCGGCGTGCTGAGCGCGATCATCGGCATCATCGGCGGCGGCGTCGGATTGGAGATTGGCGCGCGCCCCTGACGCGCGCCACAACCGGGAGGACATCATGCAACAATCGAAGCCGCCATTCCGGGCGGACCATGTCGGCAGCCTGCTGCGGACCGCGCCGCTGCGCGAGGCGCGCGCCAAGCGCGAGAAGGGCGAGGTCGACGCGGCCGGACTGAAGGCCGTGGAGGACCGCGAGATCGAGAAGATCATCGCCAAGCAGGAAGAGGTCGGGCTCAGGGCGGTCACCGACGGCGAGTTCCGCCGCTCGTGGTGGCATCTCGACTTCCTCGCCGGGCTCGACGGCACCGAATGGTACGACATGGGCCATGGCATGCCGTTCCAAGGGGTCCCGACCCGGACGCTGGGGGTGCGGGTCGTCGACAAGCTCGGCTTCAGCGGGCACCCGATGATCGAGCACTTCAGGTTCCTGCAGGCGCACACCAGGCAGACGCCGAAGATGACCATACCAGCGCCTTCGGCGATGTATGGCCGCACCGGCCGCGCCCCGATCAGCCGCACCGTCTATCCCTCGATCGACACGTTCTTTGCCGACCTGGGCGCTGCCTATCGCAAGGTGGTGCGGGCCTTCGCGGATGCCGGTTGCCGCTATCTGCAGCTCGACGAGGTGTTCATCGCGATGCTGTGCGACGAGACCTACCGCCGCACGGTGAAGGAGCGCGGCGATGATCCCGACGCGCTCGGCGCGATCTATGGCGATCTCATCAACCAGGCCATATCGGACATTCCCGCGGACATGACGATCACCATGCATCTGTGCCGCGGCAACTATAAATCGACGTTCATGGGCTCGGGCGGCTACGACCCGATCGCGGAGATCCTGTTCGACCGGATCAAGGTGCACGGCTACTTCATGGAGTACGACACGGACCGTGCCGGCGGGTTCGAGCCGCTGCGGCGGCTGCCGAAGGACCGGATCGTCGTGCTCGGCCTCATCACCACCAAAAGCGGGCAGCTCGAAAGCAAGGACGAGATCAAACGGCGGGTCGAGGCGGCGGCGAAATATGTCGACGCCGACCGGCTGTGCCTCAGCCCGCAATGCGGCTTCGCCTCGACCGAGGAGGGCAACATCCTGGCCGAGGATGAGCAATGGGCGAAACTGCGCCGCGTCGTCGAGCTCGCGAACGAGATCTGGGGATAGCTCACGTCACCGCGGCGAAGCCGCCATCGACGGTGAGGATGACGCCGCTCACGCCCTTGCTGCCCTGGACGAGGCTCATCACGGCGGTGGCGACATCCTCGGCGGTGACACAGCGCCTGAGCGGCGTCTGCTTCGCGCGACGCTCCATCAGCTTGCCGTAATTGTCGCCGAGCATGCGCTCCATCCACTCGCCTTCCATCCAGCCGGGCGCGACGCCGTTGACGCGGATGCCATCGGGCCCGAGCGCCCCCGCCAGCGCCTTGGTCATGGTCCAGAGCGCGCCCTTGCTGGCGGAATAGGGCAGCGGCTGCGGCCCCGGCCGCGCGCCGACGATGCTGTTGGTCATGATGATGCTGGCGTCGTCGGAACGGCGCAGCAGCGGCGCCGCGTGCTTCGTCACCAGGAACACGCCCTTCACATTGACGGCGAAGACGCGGTCCCAATCCTCCGCGGAGACCTTCTCGAAATCGCGCGCAAGTGCCGTAATGCTGGTGCCCGCATTGTTGCAGAGCACATCGAGGCGCCCGAATGCCTGGCGCACCGCCTCGATCATCGCGGATACGCTGGCCTCGTCGGCGACATCGGCCTGCACCAGCAGGGTTCGCGCGCCCGCGCGCTCGCACTGCGCCGCGGTCTTCTCGGCCTCGGATCTGCTGCGGCTGTAGTTGATCACGACATCATATCCCGCCGCGGCAAGCGCGACCGCCTCGGCGCGGCCGATGCCGGTCGAAGCGCCCGTGACGAGCGCCACACGTCTTTCCGCCACGGAATCCTCCCTGCCGCCGCTGCCGCAATGCGCGCCCGATCTTGCCGGATCGAGCGCGGCGACGCAACGCCGGCCGACCCCTTGTCAGAGCCAGACGACGCCGGAGATCAGCATGTCGATGGTCGTGCCGTCGCTCGCGAGCGGCAGCGCGAGGACTTCGCACGGCAGAATCCGGTCATCGACGATCTGCCGCTCGCGCACCTCGACGAGGGGCTCGCGCCGCTCGATCACCGCGGCGTAGTGCCGCTGCACCATCTCGCGCATGAGCGGCGTCGGGAGTTCGTCCACGTGCTTGCCGGTCATCTCGTATCCGACACGTTCCGTGACGCGGCTGCCATGCAGCCGGAAGCGGAAGCGCAAGGGATCATAGCAGACGTCGAGCAGAGAGAGATTGCCGACGATGTAGCCGAGTTCAAGGACGTCGAAATCACAGCGCGCCGGAAACGGCCGGCCGCGTCTGCGCCGGTCCCAATCCTCGTAGAGACGCTGGAGGGACGGTGTCTTGATGTCGAGCACTCTGACCTCTCGACAAAATCATACGACATCCAGGATTTACGACTTCCTTAAGCCGGCACCACGCGGGTAACCATTTTACGCGAGCCTATTCGTTACGGAAAACAACTGTTTCATATACAATAAGCAACGCCCGGCGCGCCGACCGGCGGGAACGCCCCGGAGACACCGGGCGCGCGCCTAGGAGCCTGTGCCGGTAATGGCGAGCACGGGCGAATGTGAGATCGGGGCGGGCCGGCGGTCGAGATGGGTGATGGGCTCACGCATCTGCCCGTGCGAGCTTGAGGAGGTTGTGGG
>Ga0070740_10006025_pt1 | contig 10884 bp, 10 predicted proteins | sample Coa_R2_FD_67286 | JGI IMG/M metagenome (GOLD analysis project Ga0070740, IMG submission 67286) | Surface soil microbial communities from Centralia Pennsylvania, which are recovering from an underground coalmine fire - Coalmine... | ecosystem: Environmental > Terrestrial > Soil > Unclassified ...
CAAGAACCGCGGGCGAGCCTCCGGCCTGGATGAGCATGCGAAATCCGTCCGGCCAGTTCACGATGTCAATGGCGGCGGGTTGGAGGACGCTTTGAAGAATCCGGTCGCGTTCGGCAAAAGCCTCGGCGGCGGTGGCGAACCGCATTTCGAACGTCCGCGTTTCGACGGGCATCGGAAAGACTTTGAAGTTGACGACGCAGATGGCGGCAAGCGTTCCGAAGGAGCCGACCAAGAGCTTGGCCATGTCGAGACCGGCGACGTTTTTGACGACCATTCCTCCGCTTTGAACCAGCTTTCCCGCAAGGGTTGCGAAGGTCATGCCGATGATCATGTCGCGCGCGGTCCCGTAGAGACGGCGGCGGGGGCCGCTGAGGTTCGAGGCGACGACACCACCGACGGTGGAATCGGGGATTCCGGGATCGAGCGGAAGCATCTGGCGGTTTTCGGCGAGAATATTTTCAAGTTCGCGCCAAAGCATGCCGGCCTCGACGCTGATGGTGAGATCGCGAGGGTCGTACTGGAGAAGGCGGCGCATTTCGCGAGTGGAGATGGTCACATCGGCCGGTTGTGGGGCTCCGCCGAGGCAGTCTTTGGAGAAGTTTCCGCCGAGACGAATTGCGCGGTGATTCGCGGCGTGGTTGTGAAGCTCGGCGGCGAGACTGTCGGGGGTCATGAATGACTTCTTATTATGATGGATGGAACATGAGGGGACGATTGTGCACAGCCCGGGGAGCGCTTGGCGGGGTTCGCGGCACAGCGCTGAGAATTGCCGCGCTGATCACGATGACTGCTTATGGGCAGGATGGAGCTACGCGGGCGGACTGGGCGAATCATGGCGGTTCGACGCAGTTCTGGCGCTATAGCGGGCTCGATCAGATCAATACAACGAATGTGAAGCGGCTGGCGCCAGTGTGGGCGTTTCAGACCGGCGATTACGAGATGGGATTTCAGGCGACGCCAATCGTGATTGACGGCGTGATCTACGTCTCGACATCGCGCAACCACGTTTATGCTCTCGACGGGGCGACGGGACGAGTGATCTGGCAGTACAAGTATCCAGCGCCTCGCGCGGCGGTTCCTTACGGTCCGCAGAATCGCGGAGTGGCGGTGGGATCGGGAAAAGTGTTCATGGGGACGCATGACAACTTCGTGGTGGCGCTGGATCAGAAAACCGGCGCGGAGGTTTGGAGGGTCGGCGTCGACGACGTGAAGCAGTGCGGATGCAATATTACGGGCGCTCCGCTGGTTGTCAAGGAGATGGTGATCGTCGGCGGAACGGGCGGCGATTCGGCGCATCGCGGATACCTGACGGCGTTCGACGTGAAGAACGGGCATTTGAAGTGGCGGTTCTATACGATTCCGGGGCCGGGGGAAAAAGGGCATGAGACATGGAAGGGCGATTCGTGGAAATTCGGCGGCGGGGCGACGTGGCTGACGGGCTCGTACGATCCGGAGTTGAATCTGCTGTATTGGGGCGTCGGGAACGCGGCGGCGGATTTTTACGCGGGCGATCGCAATGGCGCGAACCTGTACACGGACAGCGTGATTGCGCTCGATCCGGACACAGGAAAGTTGAAGTGGCATTACCAGGAGATCCCGAAAGATGTGTGGGATTTCGATTCCTCGTATGAGAGCGTGCTGATCGATCGCGAAGTACGCGGGCGGATGCGGAAGCTGCTGGTGCATGTGAACAAAAGCGGGCTCACTTTTGTGCTGGACCGGACGAATGGCGAGTTCGTGGGCGCGTTTCCAATTGTTGAGAACTACAACTGGATCACGGGCGTGACGGAGGACGGGAAGCTGACCGGCCGCAAGGAGCCTGAGCCGGGCAAGACGACGTATCTATGTCCCAGCGCGGCCGGGGGAAAGAGCTGGAATCAGATTGCATACTCGCCGCGGACAGGGTTGATTTATACGCCGTCGCTCGAGATCTGCAATGACGTCGGGTCGGAGCGCGAGGAGCCGAAGGAGGGGACGGCGTTTTTCGGGGGGAGTTTTTTAATGAAGCCTCCGCCGAAAGGTCCGGCGCACAGTCATGTGGATGCGTACGATCCGGTAACGGGGAAGAGGCAGTGGACGTATCCGTACAAATATTCGCTACTGGCGTCGATGCTGGCGACGGCGGGGGATCTGGTGTTCACGGGGAATCCGGAGGGCGAGTTTTTTGCGTTAGACGCGCGGACGGGGGAGAAGCTGTGGAGTTTTCAGACAGGATCGGGGCATCGAGGGTCGGCGGTGAGTTATTCGGTGAACGGGAATCAGTATATTGCGACGCCGACGGGTTGGGGGTCGCTGGTGAGCAATGCGCTGATGGGGTTGTGGCCGGAGGCGGAGGGGTTTCGGACGGGATCGACGTTGATGGTGTTTGCGCTGCCGGAGGACGGGAAGTGACGGCCAACCGGACGAAGACCGCGCCAGCGGCAAACCGGCGCGCAGGACGGAAGCGTGCTCCACTCTTCGGGATTCTGGTTGTGGGAATGGTTTATGGGCAGCCGAATGGGGCGGATGTTTTTGCGAAGACGTGCGGGTCGGGATATTGTCATGGGGCCAGGGGCGAGGGCGGCGGGGCTCCGAAACTGGCGGGGCGCGGGTTCGATCGAGAATACATTACAAGCGTGACGCGGTCTGGAGTACCGGGGACCCGGATGCAGGCTTATGGGACGACGCTGACGCGGCCGGATTTCGCGGCGGTGGTGGGGTATGTGGCGAAGCTGAATGGGATTGAGTCACCGACGGGTAGCGAGGCTGCGGTACGGAAGCTTTCGGGGGACGCAGCGCGGGGGAAAGCGTTATTCTCAGATCCGCTGCGGGGGTTTGAGCGTTGTTCCACCTGTCATCAGGCGGATGGGATCGGGATCGCGGTTGCTCCAATCGGGCGAGTGCCCGGCGACTTGCGAAATGTCACGGCATCACACGTGCGGCAGGTCGGGTTGGATCATGAGAATTTTCCAGGCCTCGTGGTGAGTGAAGGAGGGCGGCGGGTGTCGGCATACGACTTGAGTGTTGTGCCTCCGGTATTCAGGAGCGCGGATGCCGGGGCGGCGAAAATCGGCGAGGCGACAGCGTGGGTACATCCGGTGGGGCCGTATGGAGACGCGGAGTTGAAGTTGATTGCGGTGTTTTTGCGGGAGGCTTTGCGGTAAGAGGTCCACTTTGCTTTGAAAGAGGGGAGACAGCCGGGGGAAAGCCGGCTCGCCGCCAGGACCGGCGGCGCCACAGATGCGCGGGGGGGATGCCGAGTCAGGCGTGCGTTGAGCGCGAGGGGGCTTTGTAGCCGGACTTGGCGGCTTTCTTCATCGCTTCCATGCCTTCCGCGGCGGTGAGCAGAGGAGTGGTTTTGATGCTGCGGACGGCGCCTCCTGCCGCGGCGGCGAGAGAGAAGGCGGCGGCATCGATTGCAGTCGGCATTTCGATCAAGGCAACGACGTCGTAGTCGCCGAAGGAATACCAACTGTTGATCATTTTTCCGCCGAGTTTTTCGATGACGGGGCGCACGGCGGCGGCGCGATCCTCGGGATGAGCGATGAGGGCGGCCCACATTGCCGGAGCGTACCCGACCTGAAGGAGATAGGTGGCCATGGTTAGAACTCCTTTGTCCACAATGTAGATCGGGGTCCGGGGACAAGCAAGCTTCTAACCGTGACCAGGAGGGAAAGAGGCAGATTCGCGGGTTGGAGACGCCGACGGCTTCGCTCTCAACGGCCGCGGTTCTGAAGCGAGCGGAGTTCCAGTGGCGTAAGTTCGCGGTATTTGCCGATTTCGAGGCTGCCGATTTCGATGGATCCGACGCGTGTGCGGACCAGTTTCAAGACCTTGGCGCCAAGCGCTTCGACCATGCGGCGCACCTGACGGTTGCGGCCTTCGGTGATGGTGACTTCAAAGAAGGTGTGGCGGGCGGAGTCGCGGATGCGGGTAACGATGGCGGGGCGGGTGGGGCCGTCTTTGAGCTGGACGCCTCGGCGCAGATGGTCGAGCTGCTCGTCGGTGAGCAGGGTGGAGGCTTTGACCAGGTAGGTTTTGGGGACTTTGGAATCGGGGCTCATGACGTGGTCGGCGAAATCGGTGTCGTTGGTCATGAGGAGAAGGCCGGTGGTGTCGAGGTCGAGGCGGCCGACGGGGACGACCCATTCTCCTAGGTCATTGAGGAGATCGTAGACGGTCGGGCGATTTTCGGGATCTTTGAAGGTGGTGAGGTAGCCCTTAGGTTTGTAGAGGAGGAGGTAGATCTTTTTTGCTTTAGCGATGGGGCGGCCGTCGAGGGTGACTTGATCGCGGGCGGGATCGACCCAGTGACCGGGGGATTGGATCTTTTTACCGTTGACGGCGACGCGGCCGGCTCCGATCCACTTGCGGGCTTGGGTGCGGGAGGCGAGACCGGCCTTGGAGAGGATACGGTCGAGGGTTTTGAGTTTGGGCTTGGGTTTGGCGGGCAAGTTTTATGATCGTAAGAAGCGCGGGGTTCACGCAAAGGGCGCGGACAGCAGGTGAAGAGAGAAATCGATGATTGAGTGTGTGCCGAATTTTTCGGAGGGGCGGGATGAGGCGCGCGTGCGGGCGATCGTGGAGGCGATCGAGAGCGCTGGGGTTTTGTTGCTCGGATATGAGTCGGATGAAGATCACAATCGGAGCGTGGTCACGTTTGCGGGTCCGCGCGAGGCGGTCATCGAGGGAGCGATTCGGGGAGCGGGGCGGGCGGCGGAGTTGATCGATTTGAGGCAGCATGAGGGGGTGCATCCGAGGGTTGGAGCGGCGGATGTGATTCCGTTCGTGCCGCTGGATGGCGCGACGATGGCGGAGTGCGTGGAGGGGGCGCATCGGGCGGGCCGCGAGATCTGGGAAAGGTTCGGGGTGCCGGTTTATTTTTACGAATCGGCTGCGCTGGATCCGGGGCGGCGGAGGCTGGAGAAGGTTCGGCGGCGTGGGTTCGATGGGAAGCCGGCGGATGTGGGCGATGTGGCGGCTCATCCGCGGGCAGGAGCATCGGTGGTGGGAGCGCGGGATTTTCTGATCGCGTTCAATGTTTGTTTGAAGACAGCAGATGTGGCGGTGGCGGAGAAGGCGGCGCGAAAGATCCGGGAGTCGTCGGGGGGATTTCGATTTGTGAAGGCGATGGGGAGATTTCTGGCGTCGCGGGGGTGCGCGCAGGTATCGATGAATTTGACGAATTTCCGGGAGACGGATCTGGATGCGGTGTTCGGGGCGATCGCCGAGGAGGCCGAGGTTTGGTCCTGTCAATTGGTGGGTTTTGTTCCCGAGAAAGCGTACGTTATGTTTCGGGAATTTTTTGAGAGGGCGGAGAACTTTGATTCGAGTCGAGTGCTGGAGTGGCGGATTAAGGAACTGAGCGGTTCACGAAGGCCGATGAACGTTAATATGAAGTAGAGTGCTGGTTACTATCGAATCGGGGGCGCCGCGGCCTCGGTGGCTGAAGGCGCCCGCGCCGGTGGGCGAAAATTACCGGAATTTAAAAGAGCTGGTGGAGACGTTGAAGCTCCACACGGTGTGCGAGAGCGCGGCTTGTCCGAACATCGGCGATTGCTGGAACCGACGGACGGCGACGTTCATGATTCTGGGGAACGTGTGCACGCGGCGATGCGGGTTTTGCGCGGTGCAGAAAGGCGGTCCGCTGGCGGTCGATTATGATGAGCCGCGGAGAGTGGCTGAGGCTTGCGCGGCGCTTGGATTGAAGTTTGCAGTGATCACGTCGGTGAATCGCGACGATCGGAAGGATGGCGGGGCGGAGTTATTCGCGCTGACGATACGGGCGATCCGGGAGCGGGTGGCGGGGTGCGGGGTTGAAGTACTGGTGCCGGATTTTCAAGGGTCGCATGCGGCAATGGATCAGGTGCTCGACGCGGCGCCGGATGTACTGAATCACAATACGGAGACGGTGCCGAGGCTGTACCGGCAGGTGCGGCTGGGGGCGCGGTATGAGCGGTCGCTGGACATGCTGGCGTATGCGAAGAAGGCGCGGCCGGAGACTCCGACGAAATCCGGATTGATGCTGGGGCTGGGGGAGACGATCGACGAAGTGCTCGCAGTGATGGGGGATTTGCGGGCGTCGAACGTGGATATTCTGACGCTGGGGCAATACCTGCGGCCGTCGGCGAAGCATCTGCCGATCATCCGATACGTGACGGTGGAGGAGTTTGCGGAGCTGAAGAAGCGCGGGTACGAGATGGGATTCCGGCACGTGGAAAGCGGTCCGCTGGTGAGGTCGTCGTATCACGCGTCGTCTCACGCGCCAGGCGCTACGGCATGAAGACGGCGCCGGGCGTTCACACGATCACGCTTCCCATGCCCTGGGAACTGGAGACGGTCAATGTTCACGTGATCGATCTGGATGAAGGATTTCTGCTGGTGGATTCGGGGATCGCGACGGAGGAATGTTTCGGCGCGCTGGAAGATTCGCTGAAAAAACTTGGGATCGGATGGCGGGATATCAAGTCGCTGCTGCTGACGCATCTGCATCCGGATCACATCGGGCTGTCATGGAAGATTCTGGAGCTTTCGGGCGCGCGGCTGCTGATGCACCGGGCGGAGGCGGAGTATCTGTCGCTGGTGGCGCGGGAGAGCCGGGCTCCATTTTTCATGCAGGCGATGGCGGCGGCGGGGGTTCCGGAAGAGATGCAGAAGCACATGGATCACGCGCTGCGCGACGTGCGGAGGCACTTCCGGGAGCATCGGCCGGACTGGCTGCTCGAGGGCGGCGAGAAGATTGCGGCGCGGGACGAGACGCTCGAAGTGATATGGACTCCGGGACATTCGCCGGGGCATGTGTGTTTATATTCGCCGCAGCACCGGTTTCTGATTTCAGGCGATCACATTTTGCAGTTCATCACGCCGAACATCGGATGGCATCCGGAGGCAGACATGCTGGCGAAGTACCTGGAGTCGCTTGACCGTTTGAATCCGTTTGATGTCGATCTGGTGCTGCCGTCGCACGGGCATCCGTTTCGCGGGCATCGGGAGCGGATCAAGGAGACGGCGGAACATCACGATTTGCGGTGCGGGCAGATTTTCGGGCTGATCGAGCAATCGCCGATGACGGCGTATGGGTTGGTGCAGAAGATCTGGCCGCGGGGTCTGACGGCTTTCCACCAGCACTTTGCGGTGTTTGAGATTCTCGCGCACCTGGAGTACATGCAGCGCCGGGGGAGGGTGACGGCGCGGGGGAGCGACGGGGCGCTGGCGTGGGCGCCGCCGGGGTGAGGCCGCTCGCTGTCAGCTCAAAGGATTGAGCGACTTGGCGGCGGAGCGAACTTTCATCGGGCGGGACGCGTATATCAGGTCAAATGTTCACGTTTCTGCTGTGGTGCCTGCTGTTCGTCATGTGCTGGCCGGTGGCATTGGCGGCGTTATTCATTTATCCGATGGTGTGGCTGTTATTGCTGCCGTTCCGGATTGTAGGGATCGCAGTGGGAGGGGCGCTGCACCTGGTGTGGTCGCTTGTGATGCTGCCGTTCTTTATCGTGCGCAGGTTGGGACGGATCTGAATTCGTCCTTGCTCAGAGCGCATCGAGCCATCCTCGCGAGGGGCGGACGCGGCCGGGCTCAATGGGCTCTTCGAAAGAGCGCGGAGGTTTTGTCCTCATCGATAAGCGTCCAGCCCGGCGAGTCCTTCAGGCGGCTTGAAAGGGCGCTGCGCGGTTCAATGAGAACGAGCTCGGTGTTATAACGATCGAGCAGTTCCGCCCAGCCGCTGCCGCCCGACAGGAGCCCGGCAACCTGCCGGAACATCGGTTCTCCATAGAACGAGCGGTCGTCATAAAAGACCTTCTGGCGCGGGTAGTTTTGATAGAGAAGATAGTCGGCCCACTGCTCAGTGGCGAAGATGCGCGAGGTGGCGATTTCGTGGTGTCGAGCGGCCATTTCGACAGGAAACATTTCCGGATCGAATCCCGCCGGCCAGAATGAAGCGGGGCTCAAAAAGAAGATGGCGGCCAGTCCGGCGCAGGCCCACACGCTCGATCGCGAGAAAGACGCGGACTTTTGGTTGGACAGATCATGCAGGATACGAGCACTCGACGATTTGGGCTGCCGGGAAACCCACTCTCCCCAAGCGAGCGAGAGCTCACGCGCGATAACCGGCGCGGCGATGATTACAAAAACGGTACTGTGGCGGAGAGAGATCAACGATGCGTATGCGAAAGCAAATAGAGGCAGGGCGCCGGTGAATTTGCGGCGGCTCATCAAGACACCGCCAACGGCGAGTCCGGCAAGCAGAAACGCCATGAAGTACATCTGCGGCGCCGTCCGAAAGGTGGGGGGCTGCATGTCCTGAAAGAGATCCATCATCCCGCGCGCGCGAAGATAACCGAGCACCTCCAGGTGCAACCTGATTCCGAAGGGATTCGCCAAAGTTGCGGCTCCGGATGCAGCGGCCAAGGAAAGGTACCGCAGCACGGAGGATCGCGATCCGGCGCCACTCCACCATTCGAGCGCGGACCCGGCAACAGTCAAGGCAAGATAGGCGAACAGGATCGCGAATCCGGGATGCAGATTGGCCCAGAGTGCGGCGAGGGGCACGAGCAGCCAGGTGGATTTTCGATGCTCGATTCGGTCGAGTTCCAGCATCCATGCCGTTAATGCGAGAAACAGAAGCGTGAAAAGATGCGGGCGGGCATGGTAATGCAATGCAAGCGCATTCGAGGCGAGCAGGGACAGGATCAGCGAGAGAAAGACGTCCGCTCCGGCTGAAATCATCGTCCGGAAAAGGACGGTGACGATGGCGGCGATGACCACGCCGCAAACGAACACAACGCCCTTGAGCCCGAATGAGCGGTTGAGGGCGGCGAAAATAACACCCGTCCCCCATTCCGAAGGGACCCAGTGTGCGCCTGGCTGGGTAAATGAGAATGAGTCCGTGGTTGAAACGGTGTGCTGATCGAGAATCGTATTACCGATCGCGATATGCAGTCCCGTGTCGCCATCCCACAGAAGACGCCCCCACCCGGTGCCCGGGGTCATGAAGGACCATGCGATTACCGCCAAGAAAAACAGATCGCATAATGAGGGCGCAAGCCAATTTAGCCGTTTAGCCGGCAAAACAGAAGCCGCGGCAAGGGGCTGCGTGTGAACAGAGCTCATCCTAAGCGATCCATCGGTTGTCTCACGGGAATGCCTTAGAGAGCTTTGACCGCGCGGAGCGGGGCGCGGGCGCAAGGGTAACGTCTCGATGGCGACGGAATCCCCGGTCCCACGGCGAAGGCTGATATTTTTCGCCGGCGGAAACTGGGCAGATTTTCCCAACGAAGCGACAGGCGCTGATGACGGTGGAACCGGCAGAGGGCCGAGGAAGGCCGCGACGAAGTTGAAGCCAGGCGGCTTACGACCGGGAATCCATCCGCGGCGGGATCAGGCGGCAGATCGGGTGGAGGCGTTGAGGGGAGTGAGCGGGGCGCGAAATTGAAGTATATTCGTCAGCATGGAACTGGATCGGCGGTTGTTTATAGCGAGTTTGGGCGGCGCCGCGGCCGTGGCGGCAATGAGTCATGAAGCTCGGGCGGAAGCGCTCGAGCATTATATGTCGGATCTGCTCGAGGAAGACGACGAGAAGCCGAAATTTCCGACCGTGGCGGAACTCGAGGGGGAGATCGAGACGAAGCCGTTCCGCCGGGGGGCGGGCGGGATTTTTATCGCGGGGCGAGGCAATGTCAAAAAACTTCCTGCGATGCCCGCGAAGCCGACGCTGATGGATTTTTTCAATCTGCGATTCTCCACGGTGAATCACTGCCTGCAAAGCGCGACGGATGCGCTGAAAAAGGGCGAATCGGAGGAGATCGTGCTGGCGTGCCTGCTGCATGACGTGGTGCAGACTCTGATGAAGACGGATCACGGATGGTGGGGGGCGCAGATGTTCGAGCCATATGTCTCGGAAAAAGTGACGTTCGCGATCCGTTATCATCAGGCGCTGCGATTCTTTCCGGATCACGAGGCCGGATACGAATATCCCGACTTGTATAAGAGGATGTTCGGCGTGGATTATACGCCTCCGGCGCACATCCAGGCGGCATACAAATATGCGCGGAATCACAAGCTGTACGGCGCGGCGCGCGCGGTGACGGTACACGATCTGTACGCGTTCGATCCGAACGCGAAAGTGTCGATAGATCCGTTTGTAGAGATCATCGGCCGTCATTTCAAGCAGCCGAAGGAAGGGCTGGGGAACGACAACTCGGCTGTCGCGCATTTCTGGCGGACGATGACGTTCCCGGATACGCCGCTTTAAAAAAAATCAAATCATTTGGCGGCGACTTGCAGCAGGGTGCGATAGATGAGATCGGTCCCTTGATCGAGTGAATCGATGGGGACGCGCTCGTCGTTGCCGTGCATTCTCGATAAATCTTCGTTTGAAATCGGGTAGGGATAGATTCCGTAGACGGGAACTCCGCGGCTGCGCCAGGCTCCTGCATCGGTGCCGGCCTGGAAGAGATATGGCGTAACGGGGACGCCGGGCCAGACTTTTTGCGCCGCATCGACCAGGGCCCGATAGAGATCCGTGCCGGTTGAGGATTCGTTCGAGTTATTCGGAAATGCTCCGGCGCGGCCTCCGCCTCCCGCGGCTTTGACTTCGATGTCCGGGTCGGCAATGACTTTCCTGATTTCCGCGACGAGGTCGGCCGCGGTGGCGCCGGGGATGGTGCGGAAGTTGATGGTCGCTTCGGCGGACCCGGGGATGACGTTGCCGCGGAATCCGGCGTTCATCAGGACGGGCGCGATGGTGTTGCGCATGATCGCGTGAAGGAGAATATCCTTGCTGATTTCGCGATCGGCCTCGGCGATCTTTGCGGGATCTTTGCTGGTGGCGAGGTTGGTGAAGTAAGCCGACATCGGAGGCTCGCTCGTTTTCGCAAGCGTGAGGAAAAACTCTCGCGTCGATGC
>Ga0070740_10006026_pt1 | contig 10883 bp, 9 predicted proteins | sample Coa_R2_FD_67286 | JGI IMG/M metagenome (GOLD analysis project Ga0070740, IMG submission 67286) | Surface soil microbial communities from Centralia Pennsylvania, which are recovering from an underground coalmine fire - Coalmine... | ecosystem: Environmental > Terrestrial > Soil > Unclassified ...
CGCGGGCCGCGAGCGGCATCGTCTACGGCGCCTGTCTCGTCGTCACCGCGGCGCTTACCGTTCTTGCCGTGATGTCGCTCATCGGTGAGCCGGGCAACCCGGCGGTGGTCTTGCCGCTCGGCCTGCCCTGGCTCGGCGCCCATTTCCGCATCGATGCGCTGAGCGCTTTTTTCCTCATCGTGGTCAATCTCGGCGGCGCGGTGGCGAGCCTATTCGCGCTCGGCTATGGCCGCCACGAGGAGACGCCGCACCGCGTACTGCCGTTCTATCCCGCCTATCTGGCCGCCATGAACCTCGTGGTGCTGAGCGACGACGCGTTCAGCTTCCTGGTGGCCTGGGAGTTCATGTCGCTGACGTCCTGGGCGCTGGTGGTGGCGCATCATCGCGACGGCGACAACATGCGCGCGGGCTACGTCTATCTGCTGATGGCGAGCTTCGGCACGCTGGCGCTGCTGCTCGGCTTCGGGTTGATGGCGGGGCCCGACGGCCATTATGCCTTCGATGCCATCCGTGCCGCGCATCCCACGGCCGGGCTGGCGGCGCTGGTCTTGATCCTCGCCGTCGTCGGCGCCGGCTCCAAAGCCGGCGTCGTGCCGCTGCACGCCTGGCTGCCGCTCGCGCATCCGGCGGCGCCGAGCCACGTCTCCGCGCTGATGAGCGGCGTGATGACCAAGGTCGCGGTCTACGGCTTTACGCGCATCGTCTTCGACCTGCTCGGTCCGCCGGATTGGTGGTGGAGCATGGTGGTCCTGGCGCTCGGCGGCGTCACCGCGGCGATGGGCGTGCTCTATGCGCTGATGCAGCACGACCTCAAGCGCCTGCTCGCGTATCACACGGTGGAGAACATCGGCATCATCTTCATCGGGCTCGGCCTTGCGCTTGCCTTCAAGGCGCACGGCATGGCCTTTGCCGCCGCGCTCGCCCTCACCGCCGGCCTGTTCCACGTCTTCAACCATTCCATCTTCAAGAGCCTGCTGTTCTTCGGCGCCGGCGCCGTACTCAACGCCACCGGCGAGCGCGACATGGAGCACCTCGGCGGCCTCATCCACCGCATGCCGCAGACCGCCTTCGTGTTCCTGGTCGGCTGCGTCGCGATCTCGGCGCTGCCGCCGCTCAACGGCTTCGTGTCGGAATGGTTGACGTTTCAGGCCATTCTGCTCAGCCCGCAGCTGCCGTCATGGGGCCTGAAGTTCCTGGTGCCGGCGGTGGGCGCGCTGCTCGCTTTGTCGGCGGCGCTGGCGGCGGCCTGCTTCGTCAAGGCCTTCGGCATGAGCTTTCTCGGCCGGCCGCGCACGCCGGTTGCCGCGAACGCGCAGGAAACGGACGGCAGTTCGCTTGCCGCCATGTATTTCCTCGCCGCGCTCTGCCTGGTCGCAGGCGTTTTGCCCGGCTTGTTCATCGATGCGCTGGCGCCGGTCAGCCGCGCGCTGGTGACGACCGCCATGCCGCATCAGACGGGCATTGAATGGCTGACCATCGTACCGATCGCCGAGAGCCGCAGCTCCTATAACGGCCTGCTCGTCTTTGTTTTCGTCACGCTGTCGGGTTCGATCGCGGCCTTCGCCATTCACCGCTTGGCGTCCGACCGGCTGCGCCGCGGGCCGGCCTGGGATTGCGGCTATCCCGATCCGAGCCCGGCGACGCAATACACCGCCTCAAGCTTTGCCCAGCCGATTCGGCGCGTCTACGGCACCACGATCTTCCAGGCGCGCGAGATCGGCGAAATGCCGCCGCCGGGCGCGACCACGCCGGCGCGCCTCACCGTGGAATTGCGCGACCTGATCTGGGACGCGCTCTACGCCCCGCTCGCCGCGTTCGTCGGCTTCGCCACCGAACGCCTCAACATTCTGCAGTTCCTCACCATTCGCCGCTATCTGACGCTGGTGTTCGGCGCGTTGGTACTGCTGCTTCTGGTACTCGCCATATGATTCTTGCCCGCGACCTCATCTTCCAAGGCGTGCAGATGCTGCTGGTGCTGGCGCTGTCGCCGCTGCTCACCGGCTTCGTGCGCAAGGTGAAGGCGCGGCTGCTGCGCCGGCAGGGGCCGCCACTCGTGCAGCCCTACCGCGACCTCGTCCGGCTGATGCGCAAGGACGTCGTGCTGGCGCAGAGCGCGTCGTGGCTGTTCCGCGTCATCCCTTACATCGTGTTTGCCGGAACCTGGGTGGCGGCTTCGCTGGTGCCGACGTTTCGCGGCGGGCTGCTGTTCTCCTGGTCGGCCGACCTGATCGCGATCATCGCCTTGCTCGGCAGCGCGCGGTTCTTCCTGGCGCTGGCCGGCCTCGACGTCGGCACCTCGTTCGGCGGCATCGGCTCGAGCCGCGAGGTGATGATCGCCTCGCTCGCCGAGCCCGCGATGCTGATGATCGTGTTCACCCTGGCGCTGATCGCCGGCTCGACGCAGCTTTCCACCATGGCCGGCTATATGGCATCTGGCGCCGAGGGCTTGCGCGTCTCGCTCGGGCTTGCGGTGATCGCGCTGATCATGGTGGCGATCGCCGAAAACGCCCGCATCCCGATCGACAATCCGGCCACCCATCTCGAGCTCACAATGGTGCACGAGGCGATGGTGCTCGAATATTCCGGCCGCCATCTTGCGCTCATCGATCTGTCGTCCGAGCTCAAGCTTCTGCTTTACGTCTCGATGATCGCCTGCCTGTTCACGCCCTGGGGCATCGCCGCGCCGGAGGCGGATGCGCAGGCGCTCGTTGTGGGTGTCATCTCCTATCTCGCCAAGCTCGCGGCGGGCGGCGTGCTGCTGGCGGTGTTCGAAACCGCCATCGCCAAAATGCGCGTCTTCCGCGTGCCGGCCTTCCTCGGCGCCGCGCTGATGCTCAGCCTGCTCGCCACCCTGCTGCTGTTCGTTTCGGGGAGCCTGTGACATGCGCGGCAGCCTGACCTTCGACATCGCCCACTTGCTCGCCGGTTCGCTGGTGCTGGTGAGCTTCATGCAGCTCTACCAGGACCGGCTTTACGCGCTGCTCAACATCTACGCGCTGCACGCGCTGGTGCTGGCGGCCTCGGTCGCCTGGCAGGCCTTCGTGCAGGACGCGCCGCACCTTTACCTCACCGCGGTCATTGCGCTGGTGTTCAAGGCCATCGTTATTCCGATGGCCCTGCACCGCATCATCGTGCGGCTCGGCATCCACCGCGAGATCGAAACCGTGGTCGGCGTCGGCCCGGCGATGCTGCTCGGCATGGGGCTGGTCGCGCTGTCGATGGTGGTGATGCTGCGCGTGACGGCGGAGGCCGATCCGCTGGCGCGCGAGGATCTCGCCTTCGCGCTGTCGGTCGTGCTGCTCGGGCTCCTGATGATGGTGACGCGGCGCAACGCGGTCAGCCAGGTGGTCGGCTTCATGTCGCTGGAGAACGGGCTGGTGCTGGCGGCGACCGGCGCCAAGGGCATGCCGCTGGTGGTGGAGATTTCGGTGGCCTTCTCGGTGCTGATCGCCTTCATCGTCATCGGCATCTTCCTGTTCCGGATCCGCGAGCGCTTCGACACCGTCGACGTCCAGGCGCTCGACCGTTTCCGCGGAGAACGCCGATGACTGTGGACGCGCTGACCGGCGTTCTCTTGATCCCGGCCGCCGCCGCGTGCCTGCTCGCGGCGCTGCCCGGCTACCGGCTGACGGCGCGGCTCAATGTCGTCGCCGCGTTCATGACCTTGCTGACGGCGGTGTCGCTGTTCATCGTCGAGCCGAGGTCGGGCGCCTACCTGCTGGTCGACGATCTCAACAAAGTCTTCATCGTGCTGACCACCTTCGTCGGCTTCACCACCAGCGTGTTCAGCGCGAGCTACATCGGCCACGAGATCGAGATCGGCAGGCTGACGCCGACCTTCGTGCGCTTCTATCACGCCATGTACCAGGCGCTGATGTTCGCCATGAATCTTGCTTTGGTCGCCAACAATATCGGCCTGATGTGGGTGGCGATCGAAATGGCGACGCTCACCACCGTGCTGATGGTCGGCATCTACCGCACCCACGAGGCGCTGGAGGCGGCGTGGAAATACTTCATCCTCGGCAGCGTCGGCATCGCGCTGGCGCTGTTCGGCACCATCCTCGTCTATATGGCGGCGCGGCCGGTGGTCGGCGAAGGCCTCTACGCCATGGTATGGACGGTGTTGATCACGCGCGCCGCCGAGTTCGATCCGGCGCTGCTCAACGTCGCCTTCGTCTTCCTGCTGCTCGGCTACGGCACCAAGGTCGGCCTTGCGCCGCTGCACGCCTGGCTGCCGGACGCCCACGCCGAGGGCCCGACGCCGATCTCGGCGGTGCTCTCCGGCCTGCTGCTCAACGTCGCGCTCTATGCGCTGCTGCGCTTCAAGATGCTGCTCGCGCTCAATCCGGCGGCAATCGCACCCGGGCCGCTGATGGTGACCATGGGGCTGATCTCCTGCCTGTTTGCGGCCTTCATGCTGTACCGCCGCCGCGACATCAAACGCATGTTCGCCTATTCCTCGATCGAGCACATGGGCATCATCGTCTTCGCCTTCGGCATGGGCGGCGCACTCGCCAACTTTGCGGGCCTTCTGCACATGACGATGCATTCGTTGACCAAGTCGGCGATCTTCTTCGCCGTCGGCCACATCGCCCAGGTCAAAGGTACGCAGAAGATCGCCGACATGGGCGGTCTGACGGTGACCAATCCGCTGCTCGGCTGGGGTCTCGTCCTTGGCGTGGTGGCGATCGCCGGACTGCCGCCGCTTGGCATTTTCATGAGCGAATTTCTGGTCGTCAGCTCGACCTTCGCGCGCCAGCCGTGGCTCGCTGTCATTTTGGTGTCCGGCATCCTGGTCGCGCTCGGCGGCCTTTTCCTGCGCCTCAACACCATCGCATTCGGCGAGCCGCGCGGGCCGACCCGGCAATCCGACGCGTCTTACGTGCCGATGTTCGTGCATTTCGCCATTGTCTTTGCCGCCGGCATCTACATGCCGCCGGCGCTGGTTCTCGGCTTCGAGAACGTCGCCAAGCTGCTGGGCTGAGAGATGGCGCTGCTCGACAACATTCCACATGAAACCGTCGGCAGCCACCGGCCTTGGCCGCGCGCTGCGGTCGCCGAGGCCGGCTGGAAAAAGGCGATCGATCGCCTGGCCCAGGGCAAATGCACGCTGCTTGGTCTGTGGGGCGACGGCAGCGAGGTGCATATGGCCCTGCTCGACGGCAAGGCCGGCGACATTGCCGTCGTCAGCTACGCCTGCAAGGACGGCAAATTTCCGAGCGTCGCCGCCAGGCATCCGCCGGCGCTGCGGCTCGAGCGCGCGATATCGAGCCTGTTCGGCCTCGAAGCGGCCGGCTCGCCCGATCCGCGGTCGTGGCTCGATCTTGGCTTCTGGGACCTGCGGCACCCGCTCGGCAAGCGCAAGCCAGCGGGCAAACGCGAGCCCTATGTGTTTCTGCCGGTCGAAGGCGAGGCGCTGCACCAGATTCCGGTCGGGCCGGTGCATGCCGGCATTATCGAGCCCGGGCACTTCCGCTTCACCGCCAATGGCGAGCGCGTGGTGCGGCTCGAGCAGCGGCTCGGCTATGTGCATAAGGGCATCGAATCCTTGATGGCGGGGGCATCGCTCAAAGATGCTGCGGCGCTGGCCGGCCGCACCTCCGGCGACAGCACGGTGGCTTATGCCTTCGCCTTCGCCCGGGCCGCCGAAGCGGCGCTCCAGGTTGAGCCGCCGCGGCGTGCCGCCTATCTGCGCGCCCTGGCCGCCGAGCTCGAGCGGCTTGCCAATCATTTCGGCGACATCGGCGCGATCTGCAACGATGCTTCGTTCGCGCTGATGCATGCGCAATGCGGCATCCTGCGCGAGCGCACACTGCGCGCAGCGGAAGCCTGCTTCGGGCACCGCCTGATGATGGATGTGATCGCGCCGGGCGGGGTTGCCTGCGATCTCGCGCCAAAGGGCGCGGCCGCCGCGCGCGCGCTGGTCGCCGAAGTGCGCAAGGTCTTTCCGCGCCTGATCGAACTTTACGATAACACCGCCTCGTTGCAGGACCGCACCGTGACCACCGGCATCGTGCGCGCCGACTACGCGCGCCAATTCGGCGCCGGCGGCTATGTCGGACGCGCCGCCGGCCGCAGTTTCGATACGCGGCGCGACCTTTGCTACGCGCCCTATGACGAACTCAAGTTCGAGGTGCCGGTGCTCGAGGCCGGCGACGTCAATGCCCGCGTCTGGATCCGCATTCGCGAGGTCGAGCAGAGCCTTTCGCTGGTCGAGCAGATTCTCGACGCGCTGCCGGCCGGCAAGATCAAGACCGCCTTCAAATCAAGCAGCCGCGCTTGCGAAGGCATGGGCCTCGCCGAGGCGTTCCGCGGCGACGTTATGGTCTGGCTGAGGCTCGACGGCAAAGGCCGGGTGGCGCGGTGCCATCTGCGCGACGCCTCCTGGTTCCAATGGCCGCTGCTGGAAGTCGCGATCGAAGACAACATCGTCGCCGACTTCCCGATCTGCAATAAATCGTTCAATTGCTCGTATTCGGGACACGACCTGTAATGCGCCGCACGCTCTTCGAAAGCTTAAGTCACGGCCCGCTCACCGAAGCGCCGCCGGCGCCCGACAAGGCGGCGCTCGCCGAGCTTGCCAAGAGCGTCGATCGCGCGGCGCGCGCCAGGCTCGGCCGCTCGCTGTCGATCCGCGAAGTCGACGCCGGCTCGTGCAACGGCTGCGAGCTCGAGATTCACGCGCTCAACAACGCGTTTTACGATCTGGAGCGCTTTGGCTTCCATTTCGTCGCCTCGCCGCGTCATGCCGACGTCCTGATGGTCACCGGGCCGGTCACCAAGAACATGCGCGAAGCACTGCTGCGCACCTACAACGCCACGCCCGATCCCAAATGGGTGGTTGCGGTCGGCGCCTGCGCCGTTGACGGCGGCATTTTCGCCGGCAGCTATGCTGTTGCCGGCGGCGTCAAAGACGTCGTGCCGGTCGATCTGCATATTCGCGGCTGCCCGCCGTCGCCGACCGAGTTGTTGAAAGGGTTGCTCGCACTCTTGGAGAGCAGCAATCGAAAAGCGCGTGTCTGACGCCCGGGGCACGTGCGGCAAGTTGTTGAAAAACAAAGGCTATCGAATAGCCGCCGGACCATGATGGCTCCGACCCTACGCAAACATCCGTAATTGCCCGCTCCGGCAGCGGGTTCGATTTTTCGCGCCATGCCTGAGTCCGACTCTGCCCGCCAGTTGCCGAAGGGCACAATCCCGGTTTGCCACGGCGCGCCGATGGTCTTGATCAAGACGACGCCGCGCGTCGGCTCTTTTCCGGAATTGCGAACCTACCGTTGTGCCAAATGCGGGCACGTTGAAACGCTCGAAAGCTAGGCACCCGTAAGCTATCCGGGAGGTTTCGATGGACACGCTTGCAGTTCTTGCGCTCGTTGTCCTGGCGGCCGTCGCGTTGGCCGCCGGCTATTACGCCGTCAAGCCGGAGAAAGAATGAGATAACGGCGCGCCGTTCCGCGGGCGCTCTATGGCTTTTTCGAGCCCTCGACGGAACGCACCGGCGTCTCGGGAATGAGATTGCCGTGCCGGCGTTCGAAAGTCGCAGCACCGCTCTGCGCCCAGTCTCCGGCGACGGCGGCGCGGGCCAACTCGGTCCAGGCGTCGTCCCAATCGCCCATGTCGTAGCCGTGCCAGGGCGCCTGCGGCGCAATCCGCGGCAGGCCGAGCTCCTGCCATATCGCCTTCGCCCGCAGCATGAATTCCTCCTTCGGCAGCGCCAAAGGCGGCATATCGTGCTTGAGGGTCGCGTCGATCATCAGCGTGCCTTCGACGGCGGCACGGCCCGACTTCGGGCCGTGCCCGCTCGAGCGATAAGGCGCCATGTGGACGTCGTCCATGAAGTTCGCTCGGTAGGCCAGCGACCAGAATATCGCGTCGGCATTGTCCGGCGAAATGTCCTCCGAGACGGCAATGACGAGCTTGCCGCACTGCGCCTGTAGCGCGGCAGCGCCCTGCATGCCGCGCCACACCTCGGTGCGTGGCGTGCCCCGCTCGAACTGCAGGAAGATGACCTTGCGCAGGTTGGTCAGCGGCTCATGCATGACCACGCGCTTGATGCCGCGCACATTGAGGACGTGTTGCAGGTGTTCGAGAAACAACGGCTCGTAGGCCACTTTCTTGAGCACCGAGGATTCGCTCGGCGTCACCTGGCTGATGATCGACAGAAACACCGGCTTGCGCTTGCGCGTGATGGCGGTAACACGCATGGACATGTTGAAGTCCTCAAGCGCCACGTGGCCGTGGCTTTCGCCGAAGGGGCCTTCGGGCTCGAGCAGATCGGTGTCGATGAGGCCTTCGATGACGATCTCGGCGTCGGCCGGCACCACCAGATCGACCGTCTTGCAGCGAACGGTGCGGACGGCCCTGCCCATCAGGCCGCCGGCGACGTCCAGTTCGTCCTGATCGACCGGCAGCTTCTGCGGCCCGGTAAACAGCACGGCCGGCGCGCAGCCGACGACGATGGCGCACGGCATCGGCTGGCCGAGCTTCCGGTATTTCTGCCAGTGCAGATAGCCGCCGGCGCCGCCGAGCCGCGAGGCCATGCGCACGCCGAGCCGGTCGTTGGCTTTGAGCGCGGCACGATAGGTGCCCATGTTCTGAATGCCGTTGTCCGGATCCCTGGTGACGCAAAGCGTCGCCGTCAGATAGGGCGCCGAGTCGAAGCCCGGCGTCGAAATCGGCACCGGCAGGCTGGCGAGGCCGCCGCCCTCGGCCGTCAGGTCCTTGCCGGTCTGCACGATCTCCTGACAGGGCGCGCGTTCGACCGCGACCGGGGCAATCGGATGCGCCATGGCCTGCACCCACAGCGCGCCGATGTCGCCGACCGGTACGCCAAGCCCGGTCGCATAGATCTCCGGCGACGCGGCGAGCCCGCCGACCAGAACGGGGATGTCATAGGTCTCGCCGCGCGCGCCCACCACATTTGTGAAGAGGAAGGCGCGCCGCTCGTCTTCGCGCAGGCCGCCCTGGAACTGCCACCGGACCAGAGGGTGCAACTCCGAATCCTTGTCGATGCGACGGTCGATGCGCGTCAAGAGCCCGCGCTCGTCGAGGCGCGCGATATGCTCCTGCAAGTCGGCGGGCGCCTTTTGCATCGCGACCGGCTTCATCGCGGGTTCTCCCGTTACCGCGGCATCATACTGCGCTTGATGGCGTAGTCATACCGGCCCAAGCGAGCTAGGATCGCGACAGCCCTGCGCCGGGATAATCAACATGATCCGATCAAGATCAATCGCATTGCTCGCCGGACTGTTCCTCCTTCTCGCCGGCGTCCCTGCCCCGGCCGATGACGGCTACCCGACCCGCCCGATCCATCTCATCGTCGGGTTTGCCGCCGGATCGAGTGCGGACGTCGCAGCCCGGACCGTGAGCCAGAAGCTCGGCGCCCTGCTCGGGCAGACGGTCGTCGTCGAGAATCACCCGGGCGCCAGCGGCATCGTCGCCGCGGGTTATGTCGCCCGCTCCAAAAACGACGGCTACACGCTGCTGGTGGCGACGATCGCGGCCACCATCAACACCACGTTGATGCCGGGCAAGGGGCCGGATCTCGAGACGGACCTTGCGCCGATCGTGCTGATCGGCTCGCTGCCGGACATTCTTGTCGTCACCCCAAAGCTCAATATCAACAGCGTCGCCGAGCTGATCGCCTTTGCCAAGCAAAAGCCGGACGAGCTGCACTACGGCGCCTCCGGCCTCGGCAGCGGGCCGCATCTTGCATCCGAGATGTTCAAGCAGATGGCCGGCATCAAGATGACCGGCGTGTTGTATCCGGGCAGCGCGCAGACCGTGACCGACCTCATCGCCGGGCGAATTCAGGTGATGTTTGCGCCGGCCTCGACGGTGCTGGGCTTCATCGACGCCGGCACCGTCAAGGCGCTCGCCACCAGTCAGGCCAAGCGTGCGAGTGTCGCCCCCGATCTGCCGACCATCGCCGAAGCGGGCCTGCCCGGCTTCGATACCGGCCTGTGGTTCGGCATCCTGGCGCCGGCCGGCACTGCAAAGCCGGTGATCGACAGGATCTCGGCGGCGGCCAACGAGGCGCTCAAGGATCCGGAGGTGGTCAAAGCCCTCAAGACGCAAGGCTTCGACCCGCTCGGCGGCACGCCGGACGAGTTCGCGCGCTACATCAGGAGCGAGACCGCGCGGTGGGCGCAGGTCATCCGCGATATGGATTCGGCGCAGAAGAAGTCAAACTGAGCGAGGCGCCGATGAGGCGCTCGGCCGAAAAAGCTTTGCCGGCGGCGGCGGCGCTTTTCAGCGCAATATAGCCTCGAACATTGCGCGCGACGGCATCGGCGCGATCGGCCGCGGCGCTGCCGCCGAGCGCGCTCGCCGCGGCAAACAGCATCGCCTGCTCGATCTGCTCGGCGCGGAGTTCGACATCCTTGATGCTTGTCCTGAACGCCTCATCGCGGGTCAAAGCCTTGGTCTGGCGCCGCGCGCGCCGCAGCGGTTTGACGACATTGTCGCGCCAGCGCGCGACCGCGTCTTCTGCGGCCATTATGTCTTCCGCACCCAACGCGATCGCGCGGGTTCCGAGCCAGGCGCAGAACAGCAGGATGTTGACGTCGATATCGAGCGCATCCTGCAACGCCAGGCATTCGTCGGCGACGCCGGGTTGCGCATAGACGTCGAGGGAAAAACGCCAGAACGCGTTGTCGTCGCCGGGGCCGCCGCCCTTGGTCTGCTCAGCCAAGCCGGGGCGCTCACTCGTCGCCGACTTCTTCGCGCTTCCGCGGCCGTTCGCGCGCGCCGGTCCAGCGGCGCACCGCGCCGGCGTCGATGTCGAACAGTTCGAGCACCCGCGCCAGCGTATGATCGACCATGTCCTCAATCGACTTCGGCATGGCGTAGAAGGCGGGAACCGGCGGATAGACGATGCCGCC
>Ga0070740_10006031_pt1 | contig 10872 bp, 6 predicted proteins | sample Coa_R2_FD_67286 | JGI IMG/M metagenome (GOLD analysis project Ga0070740, IMG submission 67286) | Surface soil microbial communities from Centralia Pennsylvania, which are recovering from an underground coalmine fire - Coalmine... | ecosystem: Environmental > Terrestrial > Soil > Unclassified ...
ATTCCCATGGTCTACGCAGTGCGCACTTGGGTGGCGCGCTCGTCCAGTTCGGCTCATCCGGCGTTGTCGTGATGGTCAGCTTGCGACCCTGCTTGCTAGACGCTTGCCGGGCTGGATCGCAGGAGGGCGACAAGGCATGTTCTCCGTGAGCCGTGCGGCTACCTATGGTCGTCTCGGACAACTGCGACTCGCACGGACTACCGTTCTAACGCCGCTCCTGTTTCCCGTAGTCGCCCTTGTGACAGGACCAACGGCACGTGGGGGAGGTTTGTGGAAGTACATCCTACAGGCAAATGACGACAATAGCCTTTTGCGGCGCGACATGCCAGTAATGTCCCAGGTATTGCACTTCCTGGATTTCTCGTCCAATGACAGCCGCGTCCTCGACCGATGGCGCAAGGATGGCGTGCGTCAAAAATATAAGGCGGAGGTCGAACCGCCAGTGGACTTCACGGCACCGCTATTCCTTGACTCGGGCGGTTACAGGCTGCTCTGGAATGACACAATTGACTTGTCTAGGTATGGCCTGTCCATCAAAGATGATGGTCCTCGTGCCATCCTTCAGTTGCAAAGCGACTTTGGCGGCGACATCGTCGCTACGCTTGACTATCCACTACCTCCAGGGCTCGCCGCGTCAGAAGCGAAGGAGCGGTCAAGGAAGAGCATAGAGAACGCCATTGTCGCGGCATGTACGCTGAGCAAGAGCAACGAGTACCGGCCGTTTCTGTTCATCGCCGCGCATGGTCAAGATCGGGCGGGCATGGAGCACTATATTCGATCCACCCTCCGTCGCTTGCATAAGGAGAGGGTCGACAGGTATCCTTTCGGCTTCGCCGTCGGGTCGCTCGTTCCCTTGCGCGGCTCGAAGAAATATACATCCATTATTGAGATCCTGCGCGGCCTGTGTGGCGCCATACCGGATGACATGCGAGATCGCATTCCCATCCATGTCTTTGGCATCACCGGTAATCTGGTACCCATATTGGCCTACCTGGGCGTTGATAGTTTCGATTCGAGCACTTATGTGCAGGAAGCTCGCTCACTCGGCTACATCGATCCTAATACCGGCCGAACCGTGCCTGCGCTTGAGTTGGACCACTTGACCTGTGAGTGCCGCATCTGCCGCCACTTGAATCTCGATAACTTGCACAATGCACTCACGTCGGATGTGCAGCGGCAACCCCAAAGATGCGGACATTTCAAGAGTAAGTACTACGCGGATATCGCGCTACACAACCTAGAGATTGACCTGCATATTGTCTCGGATACGCGCCGGGCCATTGAGGCCGACGGGCTACAGGAATACCTCTTGGAGCACGTTCACAGGCATCCCTCACTCCATCCTGTACTCGAGGCGCTAGCCCAAGAGGACCGTGGTCTGCGTAAGCGCATGGGCCGAACCGTAGTGGGCGCAATAACGGTGCAGCCCACATCGCTCAAACAGAATGAGGTACGCACAGTGTCGCTGAAGTACACGCCGACCTCCTTCGACATCATGGCAGACGGTTATCGGCCTCCGGAAGGCAAACGCGTCCTGTTGATCATCCCCTGCTCAGGTGGCAAACCGTACTCAGCGTCCCGCTCGCATCGTCTGATAGCCGAGCGACTCACGCAGGCATTGGGCGATAGAGCAGGGGCAATTCATAAGGTCACCCTATCTGGGCTGTACGGCCCCGTCCCAGAAGAACGAGAGAACGACCCCGCTGTGTTAGGCTATGACTTCCGCTTGGACCCTTCCAATCGTGCCCAGATTGACCTCGTCAGCAGCCGTCTGGTCCGATACATCGAACGACACGGCGCCCACTACGATGCTTGTCTCAGCTACGCCACGAGCAACGCCTACCGTACTGCCCTCGAGCAAGCGGCGCGTCAGATCGAGGCACTCAGTGTCCTTCCAACGAAACCTAAGACGCGGCGACTGACGGAATTCTATCGGCAGCAGAACGTTGAGGAGCTGGTTATACAAGTAGAAGTGAGCCTGCGATCTGCGGACGTATCCCTTGAAATGGTGCAACAGGAGCTCAAGTAATCTTGAGTTGGTGCCGGATCAATTCGATCGATGAGAGCGAATCCTGGATTGGGGTAGGTTCCTCTATCCCCTCTTTGCTGTACCGAAAGTACACCTGTAATAGGGCAGTTGATTGCACTCCGACACCCGTTACTATGGCTTTGCCCTTTCCCAGACTCTTTACTAATTCAAGTTCATCCAGCGACATCCCTTCAGTAACATCTCGGACATATTGCTGATCGTCGGGACTCATTAACTGGTGCAGAATGAACGTATTTGACTGTGATACCACCTCGGGATCCACCGTAGAGGGCTTCTGCGATACCAATCCGAAGCCGAGGCTGAACTTACGCCCCTCGTAGGCCAATTCTCGCATCGCCCGGCGAGCTTTAGCACCACTTACATCGGTATCGTCGATTCCCGACGACCTGGGAATGAGGGAGCGTGCTTCCTCTAACACAAATAGCGCAGGATACGCATTCGGTGGCTGTCCATCCTTAGTAGTTGCACGATAAGTACCCTTCTTGAAGGAACGAAAGATGTATGTCACGACGCCGTAGACTGTTGCTTTTCTCAAGGGATTAGACAGGTTGGATAGGGATAGCCGAAATACAGTTTGATTCGTATTTGCCCTCCTGTCGACCACTGCTCTACACATGTTCTCCAGATCGCTTGCTTGATTTCCTGACGCTACTGCATCGTTATAAACGCGTTGCAGACCAGTGAGCATAGCATCGAGAGCGTCTTTCGTTTCTTGTCGTGCTGGCGAGTTGTCTACGGCCGTTTTCACATTACTCAAGTATGCTGCTCCTACCCCAGACTGGTTAATGCAGCCTCGAAGGCAGCGCGTCTGAGCGGATGAGAATTCCTCACCTAAGAAAGCCTCAAAAAGGCCAATCGTCAGGTCGGCAAAGTCGGTGCCATAATACTTGAGTTCAGGGAAGGCAGAACGATTTGCTACTTGCGGTTTTTCCAGCCACGTGCGCCATGGATTTGTGCCAACGAGTTGCTCCACCAGCTCCCGCGTAATACAGCGATCGCCTTCCCTCAGAAATTGTCGCGCCGGCTTATTATTGTAGACAACCGATGCCTCTCTAAGTATCCGCTCGTATACGCTCTCTTCTAGCGATTTAGTGCCCGTCACTGTTGCGTTTGGAAGACGCATCAGGGCCTCTCGGACGGCACGGCCGTGAATGACTGGTGCTGAGATTCTCACATTACCTTCGCTGTCAGTAGCCCTAAAGAGATTCTCATAATCTTCCAAGTTCACATAGTCATCGTGCGAATCAAATACGACCATTCGATGGCCCCGAGCCATCAGTTCTTCCAACAGCTTGGCAGCAGTGTTCGTCTTGCCAGAGCCTGTCATTCCAAATATGCAGAAGTGCTTCGTGACCAATTGGTCGGCATCGAGGGTTACCGGTACACCGTCACCGTCCTGCTGGCCAAATGTATCTATGGTACCAAGCGGTACGTATGAAGGACCTGGCCGATAGAATAACTGTCGCAAGGTGTTTTGAGACGGTGTATGCACCTCGGCATTGGGCGTGATCGGCCTACGGTTCATGTCTAAGCCGCCTCTGCTCAAAGTGCCAACAACAGTACACTCAGCCCAACCATATGTAAACCTGCGCGAAAAGTCGAATCCGAGCCCTCCTATATCGATGGATGCAGAAACGCCTGCTTGGTCTTGGCTGAGGAGGGGGTTCTGCTTGCAAACGCGCCGTATACGCGCAACGATTCGCTCTCCATCCGGATTCGGTTGCGATCCCTCCGGTGAAACTTCTACGTAGCTATAGAGCAAGCGCTCACCGTCAATCTGTGGATCCAGCATCGTTAAGAAATCGGTAGTTGAAGTTTGGTCGAAGACGCTACCAACTTTCACCGCAGCCCCTCCCTCTGGAAATAACCCCGATTAAGCCGTCCAAGCACGCGCATGATAGAGACTGGGTCACTGAATCGTCCTTTGAGTATCAGGTCGAAGTATTCTCGCTCAATGAGCGTCTTAATCAACTGGCTAGGCGTTCGAGCGAGTTTGTCGGTGTAATAGAGAATGATGGGTAGGCCATACTCTTGATATGGCAGGCTTAGCAGATAGATCGGCCCAATGACGGGCGTGGCTTGTTGTGCGGTAAGGTGGGCGAAGTCAAAGTACTCTACGCGCACTGGTTCCCTAAGCGGCGTAGTGCGAAGATAGGACATGAGTACACGGTAGCCCGGGTGCGTTCCGGTGGATTGACCGGGGAAAAGCTTTTCCAAAATCGGTCTGAACTTGTTATCTACTCCGGCTCTATAGCGTAGCACATCAAAGAATACATCCTGTGGCCGATATCGATATACCTGAATTGGTGCTGTATACTGTCCCTCAGCAAGTATATACGAAAGGAGATTGGAGTCTGTTAAGTTCAGCCTCTCGATAGTGGACATCGCATCCCGGAATAGTCTGTCCCGTTGCGAAGGGTATTGTATGTTTAGAGCCCGCAACGCTTCACGAAGCGATGAATTGGCCACCAGGTGCGGGATCGACAGATCAGATGCTAGGAGTGAAGGGAAAAGTATACGAGTAGCCTCGGTCGCACGTGATACGTCCTCAACTACCGATGTGACACTGGACTGCGTAATCCGACATAGATCAGCTAAAGAACGGAGCACCCAGAAATACAGACAGAAGCCGGGGTAATCGCGCTCCCTCACCCTCTTTTGGCCTTTGGTCTTTGGCCAGGAGTTCTCGGGGAAGACGTTCGCATGTTCGCACATCTGCCCGCATTGATTGAAACAGAAGTTGTGAAAACTGCGAAGATTCAACTTTCCGTCAACGGCGTCGGCTGGCGCTAGCGGCAAGTTGTGAGTGGTATTGGCATCGCCGACAGTGACAGGAGTATTTGCGCCCGAAGGAAGCACAAATTCTCCGTCGTTCGGCAGATCCACGTTTAACAACTTTCGTGCCGTGTCATAAGAGAAGTTAAGATTGCTAAACGCGCCAATGGCACGCACCAGAGGCCCATGCAGCACTATGAAGGGTCGGCGTCCGAATGACAGTGAGGATAGAGCTGAAACATAGGCAGTATAGCTATTTCTAATGTAGCTTAGTAAGGCGCTTTCGCCTTCAAAAGACTCGCCATCGCCAAGTTGCATCCGCATCTGCGTGAGTAGTGGCCCTACCTCTTCGTCCAGAGTTCCATTAGGGTAGCGATACATGCGAAACGCCACAGATTTGAGAAAAGAGAGCGTGCCTTGCGATAGAGGGGTATCAACTTGCGATTCATCAATGCCGATCAGTTCTACATTTCCGGAGAGTGGCGATGCAAGGCCAGCTAGATCGACGTGACGTATGAGTTCGGCGACGCTGTCAAACACATCTGGCCTATTAGCGGCTTGAACAAGATCGAAAAGCTCAAAAGGGTATGGGCTCGCCAAAGCCGTTGGATCGTTCGCCGGGCGAATGTCAAAGGGTGAGTACTGTCTCAGGATGGTGGGGAACTCTGCCGTCGCAAACTGTACTATGCCCGTTGCTACTGATTCCTGCTGTCGAAGTTCATCTGATATCGCTGCGACGATATTGCGCAGCGCGTTAAGTCGCCCTCGATCACGCGGCGTGTACATCGGCAGGCTCAATTGGCTCATCTAGACTATCCCCATACTCGCGTGCTTAAAGTTGTACGTCCGCGCAGCGTGAACAGCTTGGCAGTTATGCCCAGTGGACTCGTTTCGACATAGGACTCGTGCAGTTACCCTAACTGGCAGAGCCAATCATTGAATAGCTTAGCACTGTAATCGATCCGCTTGGCTGGATTAATCACCAACCATATTGCCGACTTGGAACCTTTCGGGATGTATTGGACCGTCCATGATCCGCAAGACATCAGGTACGACACGTGCCTTCACTGCGTCGGCCAACGAACAGATAGCATGTGCCGAGAACAGCGGGAATGTCTTTCCCAACTTGGGCATAGACGAGCCTGAGGAGCACCTAGCCGAGGCTCGATTGGTCAGCCGGATCGCCGAACTCATCGCAGATCGCAAGGTGACGCGGGTTCGTGCGGCCCCGATCCTCGGCGTGCCGCAGTCGAATGTCTCGGCCCTGCTGCGCGGCGACTTCACCGGCTTTAGCCTGGAGCGCCTGTTCCGCCTGTTGATCGACCTGGTGCTACCTCAGATGACGTTCTTTGTAGTAAGCGATACTGAGAGGATGAGAACGACTAAACCTCTCTTTGCACAGCCCTTGACCGACGCGGAGCGTCAAGCCTTGGAGAACAGCTTGCGCTCTCCGGACGCGTTTGTCGGGCGCCGGGCGCAGATCGTGCGGGCCAGTGCGGCGGGAGAGCGCAGTGGGCAGATTGCCCCGCGCGTCGGCTTCACGCCGCAGGCGGTGCGCGAGGTCATCCGGGCGTTCAACGCCCGCGGGTTGGAGATCCTGCGCCGTCGGTCGTCCCGCCCACGAGTGATTTACAGCGCCTTTGATACGCCGCGCGCTGTGGCGCTGCGCGAGATGCTGCATCAGAGTCCGCGCCTCTTTGAGAAGCCGTCCAGTGTGTGGACCGTGGAGTTGGCCGCCCAGGTGGCGTATGAGCAGGGCCTGACGGCGCGGCGCGTCAGCGGCGAGACCATCCGCGCCACGTTGGCCCGCATGGGCGTGCACTGGCGGCGGGCCAAGGAGTGGATCACCAGCCCTGATCCGGAGTACGCGCGAAAAAAAGCGAGGCGCGACCGGCTGATCCGTTTGGCCCAGCAGCACCCGGACTGGCTGCTGGGCTTCGAGGATGAGGTCTGGTGGAGTCGGCTGGCCCGTCCACCCCTGCATGCGTGGCAGGACGACGCCCACCCGCTGCGCCTGATCGAGCAGACGGTCGCGCGGGATGACCCTGAGACCAAGGCGTTGGCTTGCTACGGTCTCCTGGCGCGCTGGTGGCTCGCTCCCACCGAGCGCCGCGAGGAGATGTGGCTGCGCTTCGTCGATGGCCGGCCCCTCAGCACGGTCACCATCGACTTCCTGGGGTGGTGTGCCCACCAGGCGCAGGCGCGCGGCAAGCAGGCCGTGCTGCTGATTTGGGATAACGCCTCCTGGCACGATAGCCACAAGGTCCGTTCCTGGCTGCACCAGCACAATCGGCAGGTCAAGCAGACGGGCCAGGGGGTGCGCCTCCTCGCCGCGTTCTTGCCCACCAAGAGTCCTTGGCTGAACTCTATCGAACCCAAGTGGTTGCATGGCAAGCGCCAGGTGGTAGAGCCCGCTCGCCTGCTCTCCGCCGCGGAACTCGAAGACCGGGTCTGTGCCGTCTACGACTGTTCGCCTGAACCCCATCTGGTGGCTCCCCCGAAAGCGCCCGCCCTGCTCCACCCATCCACACCCGCCGCCGCGCCAGCCACTACAAAGAAAGTCGCCTGATTGTGCACTGGACGACGATGTCTCGGTTGCCGTCACCCCCAAGTGCGCGGAACAGGGACACCTGGACGTAGCGATGAGCGGCTATCTGGGGGATTGTGCAGCCGAAATAGGTGGTACATCATGCCCGGGTTGCTTGCGTCCGGTTGTCCGGTCAAAACAAGGAGCCTGCTATGTTTCTGCGCCGACTAATTCCTTCCTGCTGTCTGCTGGTAACGGGATTGCTCACTCCGCTCCAACATCTCAGCCATGTCCACGCCTCCCAGACTGCTATCTCGACCACCGCACCATTCACCTGCCCAGTGCGATTGACCCTTCCCAGGCAAATGCACAAGTACTACAGCCCGTCTCCTTGGTCTGTCCAAGTCATAGTGAACTGGTGGTGCGCGGTTAAGTCTCCCGCCAGTAACATCTTCATCTTTCGCGTTTTCAATCCAGCCCGTCAATACGGAGACCTCTGGCCCATTGGCGGCACTGACATTGGGGCCAGCCTCGATGCCCATCGTCACATTCAGGTACACAGTACGGTCACCGCGCAATGCTCCGGCCTTGAGCAATATAGCCGTTACCTGGCCGCCAAGCCCTGCACGGCGACAACCATTTCTATTGCCGGCACCTTTTCAGGCGATGAGACGGTGGGGGATCTCACGCTTGTCATCGGGTCAACGACGTATCGCATCCACATAACGGCCCAAGTTCGGAGGGCTGAGGCCATCGCCTATGCCGAGCAGGTATTTGCAGCCCTTCAGCGGCACGATTGGCAAACGGTGTGCGGCTTCGTGGACCCGGACGATGTGCTCCTTGCCAAGGAGGACTTTCTCGTACACGATTTCCAAACCTACTGGCCCCGCATCACCACGCGCGGCCTGGGGACATTCGGGCAGCAGAACGTATTCGGCATGGGAGACATGCCCACCTATTTGGTGCCGATGACCGTGCAAGTCAACGGGCAACAACACAGAGATTCGCTCGAGTTCTACTGGAATGATAGTCATTGGTGGTTGCTTGCCCCGAATATGGCCTAACCCGGTTAAGGTGAGGCCCTGCCCGTCTGGCGGGGTCGAGAAGGGGCACATCACCTTGCGTAGTAAACGTGGAAGGTCTCCTCAGCGAGGGCTATTGGCACGACAGTAGGGATCAGGCCGAGGTAGACACGAGCATCCCGTGTCAGGCCGGGCGAGCGGGACATCGCCTGGGACAGTCGTGGCGGAGCGGCCGAAAGTGCCGGGTCAGATGACCGCGTGGCCAGCTTACTTACCGCGTCCTATGGGGATTCCTATAATACATGGGACTATTATAGATTCCCCCATAGGACGTGGCGATGTTCCTCAATCGAGCAAGCGAACTGGAGCAGCTAGAGCGCTGGTGGGACGGCAACGCCCCTGAGTTGATCACCCTGTACGGGCGCCGACAGGTGGGCAAGACCGAGTTGCTGGTGCACTTCCTGGACGGCAAACCCGCCATCTACTTCTATGCCGATAGGCAGGTCGCCGGTGATCACCTGCGCGCCTTCACTGAGCAGGTGCTGACCCTTGCCGACGATCCCGTGCTGCGACTGCAACCGTTCACCTCCTGGGAGGCCGCACTCACCTACGTGTTCCGTCTGGCTCAGCAGCGTCGCATTGCTCTGGTCCTCGATGAGTTCTCCTACGCCGTCGATGCCGACCCCGCTCTGCCCAGCGTGTTGCAGCGCCTATGGGATAACGTGCGCCGCGGCCCCTCGCGTGCCTTTGTAGTGCTCTGTACCAGCTTCACGGATGCGGTCGAGCGCCACTTCGTTGTCGACGGTCCGCTCTATCGCCGGCGTACCCGCCAGTTGCACCTCTCGCCGTTCACCTATCGCGAGGCCGCGCTCTTCTTCCCGCAATGGTCGCGCGCAGACCGCCTGCGCGCCTGGGGGATCGTAGGCGGTGTGCCCTCGTATCTGGCTGCGCTGCAGGGTCCGGATCTCGCGACGGCCACGATCGAGTCCATTCTGGACAAGAGCGCGGTGCTGTACACCGAGGTCGACATGCTGCTGGCGCAGGAGGTGCGCGGGATCGGGCCGGCTCTGCTGCGAGCGATCCTGGGGGCAATTGCCTATGGCTGCACAGAGCCCAATCAGATTGCGCAGCGCGTGGGGCGTCCGGTCACCGCGCTCTCCGGTGCCCTGCACTTCTTGGTGAACTTTGGGCTGCTCGACCGACGTGTGCCCTACACGGTCGCCAATGTCGAGCGCACCCGGCAAACGCGCTACGTGCTGGCCGACAACTACCTGGCCTTCTGGTTCCGCTTCGTCCTGCCGCATCGTTCGGCCCTGGAGCAGGGCCAGAAGGTCTATGTCTGGGAGAGCATAATCGCACCCAATCTCGACGCGTATATGGGGCCGCGCTTCGAGATCGCCTGCCGGCAATTCATCCGTGCCGAGCCGCAGCGGTGGAACCATGAGGTGCCAGAATTGGGAGTGTGGTGGCGGGCAGACGACGAGCTGGAGATCGTCGGACATGACGGTGGGGCGGTGGTGCTGGTCGGCGAGGCCAAGTGGGCCAACGCGCCGATGGGGCTGTCTGAGCTGCGTCTGCTCGAACGGCGTGTCGCCCTGCTGCCACGCGTCGTCCCCGATCGTCAGATCGTGCTCTTCTCGCGCTCTGGGTTCACCGCCGAGTTACAGATGCAACGTCGCCCGGATCTGAGCCTGGTGAGCCTGGACGACATGATGCCCGATTTCCCACAAGAGAATGGGCCGTGATGACATCCCTTCTTGCTGCGTTCGCGCACGCACGCCGAGCACGCTCGTGGCGGATGCAGCCAGCCAGAATCCAGTAGCTGTGTGCCCACATGGTACAGGGCATCGGGATCATCACGAGTCGTCACCCCTCTCACGGCCCTACGCCGTCCGTAGCAAGGATTGTGGCGACCGGGGCTGATCGCGCCGCCCCAGACGGGCCATTGACGAGGTCCAGGTACGACCCAGGGATGGTGGCACCGGCGAGTCGCTGACGGCGGGAGGCGCCGCGCCCAGCGTATGGGTGCTGTATAGGCTCTGTCGGTGGTGACGGCGCCAGACTGACGCAACAATGGGCGTATCGGCGGGCCCTCTGCGCACCGCCCGTCGATCAGGACAACGCCGAAGGAGAGTACGCATGGTCCAGCAGTTGTCGCCCAGCCCAAGCGTGATCTATCCGCTTGCGCAGGACACGGCGGAGACGCGCCGATTGATCCGTCAGTCCGGCTTTTACAACCCCTTCACCCGCTCGCTCTTTGCCGAGGCGGGCCTCGGCCCGGGGATGAGGGTGCTCGATATCGGCAGCGGCGCGGGCGATGTGGCCCTGCTCGCCGCGGAGAGGGTCGGCCCCGCCGGCGCGGTCGTCGGCATCGACCGGAATCCAGAGGTGCTGGCGGTGGCGCGGGAGCGCGCAGCCGTCGCCGGCTTCACCCACCTGACCTTCCAGGTGGGCGACCTGGAGAGCATCCCCCTTGAGGAGCCGTTCGACGCGATCGT
>Ga0070740_10006035_pt1 | contig 10869 bp, 8 predicted proteins | sample Coa_R2_FD_67286 | JGI IMG/M metagenome (GOLD analysis project Ga0070740, IMG submission 67286) | Surface soil microbial communities from Centralia Pennsylvania, which are recovering from an underground coalmine fire - Coalmine... | ecosystem: Environmental > Terrestrial > Soil > Unclassified ...
GGGAAGAGCAGGATCCAGACGTCGGTCTGGTAATACTGGGGCGCGGCAGCCAGCAGGTTGCCCCAGCTCGGTGTCGGCGGCACGATGCCCAGGCCGAGGAAGGAGAGGCCCGCCTCGGCCAGGATGTTCTGGGCGACGATCAGGCTCGAGTAGACGATGATCGGCGCGACCAGGTGCGGTAGCAGGTGCGAGCGCATGATCCGCCAGTCGCTCGCGCCGGTCATCCGCGCCGCCTCGATGAACTCCTTCTCGCGGAGCGAGAACGCGACGCCGCGCATGATCCTGGCCGGGTAGAACCAGCCGAAGATCGAGAAGATCAGCGACAGCGTGAAGACGCCGTTCGGCAGGAAGCCGAGCGTGACGTTGTTCAGCGCCGGCCCGGCCACGATCCGCAGGGCGATGATGAACAGCAGGTACGGGAAGACCATCACGATCTCGATCATCCGCGAGACGACCGTGTCGATCCAGCCCCGGAAGTAGCCGGCGAGCAGTCCCATCACGACTCCGAGCCCGACCGAGCCGACCGTGGCGAAGATCCCGACCTCCAGGGAGGTCTGGGCGCCGTAGAGCAGGCGCAGGAAGAGGTCGCGGCCGAGCTGGCCGTCGGCGCCGAGGATGAACAGGGTCGTGCCGTGGTGGCCGGGCTCGCCGATGTACTCCGCTGTCGAGATGTGCGTCCAGGGGCCTACCGGCGTGAAGGTGGTGGGGTTGACGCCGTAGCCGAAGATCTGGTCGGGCCCGTGGTGCAGGAGGTGCGCGGCGAGGGGGGCGCCGCCGAAGGCGGCGGCGAAGAGGAAGACGATGAAACCGAAGCTGGCGAGCGCGAGCTTGTCGCGCCGCAGACGAATCCAGACGAGCTCCCAGTAGCCGCGGGCCTTGACGGCCTCGGGCTCTGCTGGAGCGCCGACCGGGACGTCGAGCGCCGTGGAGCTGTCGACTCGTACGCTGCTCACGGCCGCGGGGAAGGTACCGCAAAGAACGGGCGCGCGCCACCCATGCAGTAGGTTGGACGCGCCCGAGCGCCGGAAAGTTAGGCCGCTCGCCGCGAGGCGAGCCGCGCGAACCAGTCGAGCGCCTCGGGGTTCGCGAGCGAGTCGCGGCTCGCCGCCTCGTCCGCCGGGACGCCCATCAGGATCCGCTTCACCGGCACCTCGAGGATCTTGCCGGACAGGGTGCGCGGGATCTCGGGCGCGGCGAGCACCTCGTCGGGCACGTGACGGGGGGAGCACTCCTCCCGGATCCGGCGGCGGACCTCCGCCCGCAGCCGCTCGTCGAGCGCCGCGCCCGCCCGCAGCACGACGAACAGGGTCATCCGGCTCGAGCCGTCGGGCTGCGGGACGTCGACGACCAGGGCGTCGAGCACCTCCTCTAGCGCGAGCACGCTGCGGTACAGCTCGCTCGTCCCCATCCGCACCCCGCCCCGGTTGATCGTCGCGTCGGAGCGTCCCGTGATGATCGCGGTGCCGCGCTCGGTGATCTCGATCCAGTCGCCGTGCCGCCAGACGCCGGGGAAGGCGGAGAAGTAGCTCTCGCGGTAGCGCGAGCCGTCCTCGTCGCCCCAGAGGTAGAGGGGCATCGACGGCATCGGCTCGGTGAGCACGAGCTCGCCGACCTGGCCGATGAGGGGGCGGCCGTCCTCGCTCCAGGCCTCGACCTTGGCGCCGAGCGAGCGGGCCTGCAACTCGCCCCGGTACACGGGCAGCGTCGGGACGCCGCCCACGAAGGCGGTGCAGACGTCGGTGCCGCCCGAGGTGGAGAAGAGCCAGACGTGCTCGCCCAGCGCCTCGCGCACCCAGTCGAAGCCCTCGGGCGCGAGCGGCGAGCCGGTCGAGCCGACGCTCGCGAGGCGGGAGAGGTCGCGGCGGCGGCGCGGCTCGACCCGAGCCTTGCGACAGGCGGCGATGTAGCCGGCGCTCGTGCCGAAGCAGGTGATCCCGGCCGCGTCGGCGAGGTCCCAGAGGGTGCCGAGGTCGGGGTGCGCAGGGTTGCCGTCGAAGAGGACGATCGACGCCTCCGAGAGCAGGCCGCCGACGAGGAAGTTCCACATCATCCAGCCGGTGGTCGTGAACCAGAACAGCCGGTCGCCCGCTCGCGCGTCGAGATGGAGCCGGAGCTTCTTCAGGTGCTCGAGCAGGATGCCGCCCTGGCCGTGCACGATCGCCTTCGGCAACCCGGTCGTGCCCGAGCTGTACAGCACCCAGAGCGGGTGGTCGAAGGGGAGCTCCGCGAACTCGAGCGTCGCCCCCTCGCCGGCCCGCAGCGCGTCCTGCCAGGCGATCGCGTCGCGCAGCCGGCCGAGGTCGGGCGCGAGGTCGAGGTAGGGCAGGACGACGGTGCGGCGCAGGGACGGCAGCGCCTCCTGCACCTGCGCGACGGCGTCGAGCCGGTCGAAGTCGCGGCCTCCGTAGCGGTAGCCGTCGACGGCGAGCAGGACGACGGGCTCGATCTGGGCGAAGCGGTCGACGACGCTTCGCACCCCGAACTCGGGCGCGCAGCTCGACCAGATCGCCCCGATGCTGGCACAGGCGAGGAAGGCGGCGACCGTCTCGGGGACGTTCGGCAGGTAGGCGCAGACGCGGTCGCCGGGGCCGACACCGAGCTCCCGTAACGCGGCGCCGAGCCGCGCCGTCTGGTCGCGCAGCTCCCCCCAGGTCGTCTCGGCCAGGGGACGCAGCTCGGAGGCGTGCCGGATCGCGACCTCGGCGTCGTCTCGGTCCCTGAACACGTGCCGGGCGTAGCTCAGCCTGGCTCCGGGGAACCACTGTGCGCCGGGCATCTCGCGCCGCCCGAGGACGCGGTCGTAGGGCGCGCTCGCCTCGACCTCGAAGAACTCCCAGATCGAGCCCCAGAAGGCCTCCAGCTCGTCGACCGACCACTGCCAGAGGTCGTGGTAGCCCTGCAGCCGCAGCCCGCGGGTCTCGTTCAGCCACTCGCGGTAGCGGGTGATCGTCGCGGAGGCGATCCGCTCAGCGCTCGGCGTCCAGACGATCGGCGGCGCTGCCACGAGCGCGATGGTAGTGCTCGCGGTTCCTTCGTTCAGGCGCCGATCGCGCTCGCGATCGCCCCCGCCAGGAGGCGCTGACCGGCGGGCGAGGGATGGATGTTGCACGTCCCGTTCGGCAGCCTGATCAGCAGCCCGGCGGCACACGGGTCGCCGCCGTAGGCGAGCGAGGGCCCCTCGAAGGCGCCGAACCCGTCGGCGACGATCCCGCCGTTCGCGACCGTCGCTCCCGCGATCACCGAGTCGAGGAAGAGGGCGCTCGCCACCTGAGCGGGATCGCTGTAGCTGAGCGAGTAGTACGTCAGCACGACGATCGGGCCGCGGTAGCCGGCCACGTTGCGCAGGTCGCGGAGGATCGTGGCGAGGTTGTGCGCGAGCTCGCTCGCCAGCCCGGCGAGCTCGCCGGGCGAGGTGCAGTGGTCGGCGGTCGTCTCCTGGCAGAGGAAGGCGTCGTTGGCGCCGATGTCGAGCGTGACGAGGCGCGTGTGCTTGTGCGCGGCCAGGTACTGGAGCGCGTACTCGATCTGCGTGCCCCGGTACTGGACGTGCAGCGGATAGAGCGTCGAGTAGCCGACGGGCGAGCCGGGCGAGTTCTCGCAGCCGTTGCTCTGAGCGCCGGCGACGAGCAGGCTCTCCGAGGTCTCGCCGGGGCACGAGGCGTTCGAGACCCGTTCGTCGAGCCGCTGGGCGAGATACTCGGGATAGCCGACGAACGAGTGCGCGTCGAAGTAGTTGGGCGCGGGCACAGCCTGCGGTGGCACGTAGCCGAAGGCGACCGAGTCGCCGAGCGCGAGGTACGTGCCGTGGGCGTCGGAGCCCGTGACGGGGTCGGCCGAGGTCGCGCGCGCGCCGGCGCCGGCGACGACCGACGCGGCGAGCACGGCGACGGCCAGGGCGAGGAACCGCCGACCGAACCTGAACCTGCAACGCATCTTCTCTCCCCCTTCTGGAAGCAGACCGGCGGCTCGGTGGAGCCGCGGCGCCGATCTCCGGGTAGACGAATTCCAGCACTGCGAACACCCGCCGGTCAACCCGGCTCGCCCCGTCGGCGGTCGTTCCTCCGCGCACCCTCGGCGAGGGACGCGCGTGGCCGAGTCGCCGACCGGCCTCGGCGAGCTAAGGTCCGGGTATGGCCGACGAGACGCTCACGGTGCGGGACAACCGGACCGGGACGGAGGTCGAGATCCCGATCACCGACGGCACCATCCGGGCGACCGACCTCCGCCAGCTCGGGCTGCGCTCCTACGACCCCGCCTTCCTGAACACGGCCTCGTGCCGCAGCGCGATCACCTTCATCGACGGCGACGCCGGCATCCTCCGCTACCGCGGCTACCCGATCGAGCAGCTCGCCGAGCAGGCGAGCTTCCTCGAGACCGCCTGGCTGCTGCTCGAGGGCGAGCTGCCCACGCGCAGCCAGCTCGAGGCCTGGGAGGAAGAGGTCCGCCACCACACGTACGTGCACACGAACGTGACGCGGTTCCTGGACGGGTTCCGCCACGACGCGCACCCGATGGGCATGCTGCTGGGCACGGTCGCCGCCCTCTCGACCTTCTACCCGGACGCGAAGGAGATCGGCGACGTCGAGAGCCGCCGCCTGCAGCGCGTCCGCCTGATCGCGAAGTTCCCGACCATCGCCGCCTGGGTCTTCCGCCACAGCCGTGGCCTGCCGTACGTCTTCCCGCGCAACGACCTCGACTACATCGGCAACTTCGTCAACATGACCTTCGAGATCGGCGGGCGGCACGAGCCGAACCCGGTGCTGCAGCGGGCGCTCGAGATCCTGCTCGTCCTGCACGCCGACCACGAGCAGAACGCCTCCGCCAACGCCGTGCGGGCAGTCGGCTCGACGCAGGTCGACCCCTTCTCGGCCGTCTCGGCCGGGATCGCCGCCCTGTACGGACCGCTGCACGGCGGCGCGAACGAGGCCGTCCTGCGGATGCTGGACGAGATCGGCAGCATCGACCGGGTGCCGCAGTTCATCGAAGCCGTCAAGGCCGGCCACGGCCGGCTGATGGGCTTCGGCCACCGGGTGTACAAGAGCTACGACCCGCGCGCGAAGCTGATCAAGCGCGTCGCCGACGACGTCTTCGCCCAGACCGGCCTCAACCCGAAGCTCGAGATCGCGCTCGAGCTCGAGCGGATCGCGCTCGAGGACGAGTACTTCGTCTCGCGCAAGCTGTACCCGAACGTCGACTTCTACTCCGGCCTGATCTACCAGGCGATGGGCTACCCCACCGACTACTTCACCGTCCTGTTCGCGCTCGGCCGGCTGCCGGGCTGGCTCGCCCAGTGGGAGGAGATGCTCTCCGACCCCGAGCAGAAGATCGCGCGCCCGCGCCAGATCTACAGCGGCTACGGCGAGCGCCAGTTCGTCCCGCTCGACCAGCGGGGCGCGTAGGCGGCGTCCGGGTTACGCGGCCGGGCCGGCGAAGAGCACGCTCAGCTCGTCGCGCTCGCCCGGGGAGAGCGGACGTTCGAGCGCGGCGAGCGCCGGCCGCAGCTGCTCGGGTCGCCGCGGTCCGAGCACCAGCGAGACGCGGGGATCGGCGAGCAGCCAGCCGTAGGCGAGCGTCGCAGGGTCGCCGAGCTGGGCGAGCCGCTCGAGCCGGTCGAAGACGGCGGCGGTGCGCAGGTGGGCGTACGGCTCCGGGCGGAGGGTCATCCGCGAGCCCGGCGGCGGCGGCTCCCCGCGGCGGTACTTGCCGGCCAGCCAGCCGCCGGCGAGGGGGCTGAACGCCTGGAACCAGAGGCCGCGCTCGGCGCAGAGCGGCAGCACCTCCCGCTCGGCCTCCCGCTCGAGCAGCGAGTAGGCGTTCTGCACGGCGGCGAACGGGCCGGCGGCGAGGGCGGCCCGGAGCTGTCCGCCGTCGACGTTGCTCAGGCCGTAGGCGCCGATCGCGCCGGCGGCGACGAGCTCGTCGAACACCCCGGCGACCTCCGCCACCGGCACCCGCGGGTCCCACTCGTGGGCCAGGTAGAGGTCGACCCGCTCGACGCCGAGCCGGCGCAGGCTCCCCTCGATCTGCCGCCGCACGCGGGCCGGCGCCAGCCCCTGGTCCTGCCCCTCGCCCATCGGGTTGAAGGTCTTGGTCGTGATCCGCACGCCCTCGGGCCGGCGGGAGCGGAGCCACTCGCCGATGAAGGTCTCGCTGCGGCCGCCACCGTAGGCGTCGGCGGTGTCGAGCCAGGTGATCCCGGCCTGGTGGGCGGCGTCCAGCAGCGCGAAGGCCTGCTCGCGGCTCTCGCCCCGGCCGAAGAAGGCGGGCGCCGAGCCGATGCCTCCGAAGTTGCCGCAGCCGAGGATCAGCGGCGGGTAGGCTCGCTGCATGGCGACGACCGTACTCGACGTCCAGGCCGTGCGGGCACGCTATGCGTCGCTGCGAGACGGCGGTTTCGCCTTCCTCGACGCGCCGGGAGGCTCGCAGGTCCCGGACGAGGTCGGCGAAGCGGTCGCCAGGGCCCTGCGGGAGGCGAGCGGCAACCTCGGCGCCCCCTACGAAACCGGGCGACGGGTCGAGGAGATCCTCGAGCGCGCCCGCGCCGACGCCGGCCGCTTCCTGGGCTGCCCGGCCGACGACGTGGTCTTCGGCCAGAACATGACCACGCTCGACTTCGTGCTGTCGCGCGCCGCAGCGCGCGACTGGCGGCCCGGCGACCGGATCCTCGTCTCGCGCCTCGACCACGACGGCGGCGTCGCGCCGTGGGTGGAGCTGGCGGCGGACCGCGGCTTCGAGGTCGAGTGGGTGGACGTCACCGACGAGCTGCGGCTCGACCTCGACGACCTCGAGCGCAAGCTCGACGAGCGGGTGCGGGTCGTCGCCTGCGTCGCGGCCTCGAACGCCGTCGGGACGCTCGTGGACGTGCCGCGCGTGGCCGAGCTCGCCCATGCCGCCGGAGCGCTCGCCTGGGTGGACGCCGTCCACTACGCGGCGCACGAGCCGGTCGACGTCCAGGCGCTCGGCGCCGACGTCCTGCTCTGCTCGCCGTACAAGTTCTGCGGGCCGCACCTCGGGCTGGCCTACGGCCGGCACGACCTGCTCGAGTCGTGGCGCGCGTACAAGGCGCGGCCGGCGCCCTCGAGCCCGGTGGGACGGAAGTTCGAGACGGGGACGCCGCCGTACGAGCTGCTCGCCGGCTTCTCCGCCACGATCGCGTACCTCGACTCCCTGGGCGGGATCGGCGTCCTGCGCGAGCACGAGCGGGCGCTCGGCGCCCGGTTCCTCGAGACGCTGCCCGACGGCGTCACCGTCTACGGGCTGCAGACGATGGAGGGGCGCGTGCCGACCTTCCTGCTCAACGTCGAGGGGGTCGAGGCGGCCGACGTCGCGCAGACGCTGGCCGCGCGCGGCTACGGGGTCTGGGCGCACGACAGCTGGTACTCGCTCGGCCTGCGCGAGAGGCTCCCCTATCCGCGCGAGGCCGTACGGGTCGGCTTCATCCACTACAACACGGTCGAGGAGGTCGACGGCTTCGTCCGCGAGCTAGGGCGACTCGCCGGCTAGCACTCGAGCCAGCACGGCGGCGTCGAGGTTGCCGCCGCTCACGACGCAGACACAGCGGTCGGTGCGGCGCAGGGCCACTGCCAGCGCGAGCCCGCCGGCGCCCTCGGCGACGACGTGGGCGCGGCTGGCGAGGAGCCGCACCGCCTCCGCGACCTCGGCGAGCGGCACGGCGACCGCCTCGTCGACGAGCGCGCGCGCCCGCTCCCACATCCCGGGCAGCAGGGCGCGGCCGCCGGCGCCGTCCACCCACGAGGGCCGGAAGTCCACCCGCCGCGGCTCGCCCGACGCGAGCGAGGCGGCGAGCGGCGCCGCGGTCTCGGGCTCGGCGGTCACCACGCGCACCCCGGGGCGCAGGGCGCGGAGGGCGCTCGCGATGCCGGTCGCGAGGCCGCCGCCGCCCCAGGGGATCACGACGGCGTCCACCTCCGGCGCCTGTTCCGCGAGCTCGAGGCCGATCGTGCCGTTTCCGGCCATCACCGCCTCGTCGCTGACCGGGTGGACGAAGAAGCCCGGCACGCCGCGACGGCCGCGCTCGACCATCGCCTGCCACCACTCCTCGTGGGGCACGGGCACCACCTCCCCGCCGAAGGCCTCGATCCTGTCGAGCTTGGCCCGGGGGGCTCCCTCGGGCACGATCGCACGGGCCGGCACGCCGAGCGTGCGAGCCGCCCAGGCGACCGCCTGCGCCATGTTGCCGGCGCTCGCGGTGACCACGCCCTGGCTCAGCTCGGCCGCCGGCGCGGCCCGCAGGGCCGCGAGCGCGCCGCGGAGCTTGAAGGAGCCGACCGGCTGCAGGCACTCGAGCTTGAGCAGGATCCGCGGCTCGGCTCCGGGGCCGGCGTCGAACGCCACGAGCGGCGTCCGCAGCACGTCCTCGCCCAGCTGCTCCCGCGCCCGCCGGATCTCCGCGAGCGGGATCGCAGGTTCGCCGCACCGGCCGGTGGCAGCCACCGTCACGTCTCCGTCACACGACCTGCGGCATCGCTACGAGGCTCGCGAGACATTCGTCACGAAGATGGCGCACTTCCGTCGCGGTGGCTGCCACCGGCCGTAGGCGCGGAGGCGCGACGCAGCACGACCGCGAGGCCGTCATCGAGGGTCAGTCCGACTGCTTCGCGAGCTCGGTCAGCTCAGTGCGCACCGCCCAGAGCTCCGGGTACAGCTTGTGCTTGATCAGCCCCGCGAGCAGCTCGACCGGCGTGCCCTGCGTGCCGACGACGTCCTCGCCGATGATCCGGGCCACGACCTTGAAGTGACGGAAGCGCCAGACGCCGACCCGCTCGTCCCACTCGATCAGCGCCTCGGCGAGCTGGTACAGATCCTCGTGCTCCCGCCCCCGCGTGTAGACCTCGAGCAGCGAGAGCCCGCGCTCGCGCCGCAACCCGTCGAACGCGGCCCACAACCCCGGCGAGACCTGGCGGATGCCGCGGAAGCCGGGGGAGTCGAAGCCGGAGCCGTGGCCGAGCACGCGCCGCACCTCCTGGTACTCCCAGGGCGACATCTGCTCGAGATGCTCGAGGAACCCCTCGACGTACTTCAGCGCGGCATGGGCCCGCCGCAACAGGCGCAGCGCCCCGGCCAGGTCGCGCGCCTCGATCAGGCGCGTCGCCTCCTCCACCTCCATCCAGGCGTGCTTCAGCCACAGCTCCGACGACTGGTGCACGGTCTGGAAGAGGAGCTCGTCGCGGTGGACCCACTCGTCCGGCCCCTTCTGGAGCGCGAGCAACTCGTCGGTGCGCAGATAACGCTCGTAGTCGCTCGCGCCAGGCCCGGGCAGGATGGGCTGGAACTCCTCCTCGTGCCCGTGCGGGGCTTCCACGCCTGTGACCCTACTCGAAGATCCGCATGGGCAGGCCCGCAAGCGGCACGCCGCCGTCCTCGGTCACGAGCCAGGTGTCCTGCATGTACAGGCACTCTCGGCCGTCGGCGGAGATCGCGTGCGGATGCATCGAGAAGACCATGTTCGGAGCGAGCTCGGTCTCGACACCCTCGCCGATCCTGGGATGCTCGATCATCGTCATCCCGATCGAGTGGCCGGTCACGTGGCCGAGGTGGTAGCCGCGAGCGGTGAAGCCCCGCGAGACGGCCCGGTGGACGTCGTGCGCCGTCGCGCCCGGCCGCAGCGCCTCGTGGGCGACCTCGAAGTACTCCTCGTAGGCTTCGAGCATCCGCCGCACCTCGGCGCTCGGGGTGCCGAGGGCACGGGAGACCTCGACCCAGTGGCCCCCGGGACCGGCGATCTCGAGCGAGGGGATCGTGAACTCGCCGCAAATCGTGTCGCTGCGCGCGAGCGCGAACTCGGCGCCGACCAGCACCATGTTCATCGTCAGCCGGCCGCAGCCGCGCTCGACGAACAGCCGCTCCGCCGGCGCGAGCACCTCGGCGGCGCTGCGGCCGGGCGCCCACGCCTCGCGGAAGGCATGGAACCCGGCCGTGTTGATCGCCACGCTCTCGCGCACCGACTCGAGCTCCGCCTCGGACTTGACGGCGCGCGCGAGGTCGAACCCGACGTCCCAGGGGACGAGCTCCGCCGAGCCGGCCAGGGCGGCGTAGTCGCGCACGGTCATCACGTAGTCGAGCCCGTAGACGCCGACCCGCTGGCCGCGCAGCCGCTGCGCAAGCCACTCGCCCGGGCGGTCGACGAAGACCTGCTCCGCGATCTGGGAGTCGTCGTGCTCGCCGACGTAGCGGGCCTCGCTGGGGAAGACGATCGCCGGCTCGCCCTCGCGGGGCAGCAGGACGTAGGCGTAGCGGTGCACGATCGTGAAGCCGGAGAGGTAGGTGACCGCCCCCTCGAAGCCCGTGTACTCGGAGCCGCAGACGAGCGCCGCGTCGAGCCCGTCCCGCTCGAGCGCCTCGCGCACCCGGGCGTGACGGGCGGTCAGCTCTCGGTCCACGATGCCTCCAGCCCCTTGACCAGCGCCTGGATCGCCGCGTTCAGCGGCGTCGGCACGCCGTACTCCCGGCCGAAGCGGACGATGCCGCCGTTCAGGTAGTCGACCTCGGTCTGGCGGCGGGCCTCGACGTCCTGCAGCATCGACGCCTTGTGGTCGTAGGCGACGTCCTTGCGGGCGGCATGGTCGATCAGCTCCTCGGGGTCGGCGTCGAGCTCGATCCCCTGCGCGGCCGCCACCGCCTTGCCCTCGTCGACCAGGCCCGAGACGAGCCTGCGCAGGTCGTCCCGCTCGCACACCCGGCCGTGGGTGAGGCCGGTCAGCGCTCCGATCGGGTTCGTGGCGGCGTTGAAGATCACCTTCCGCCACTGCGGTCCGCGCGCGTCCTCGACCGCCCGCGCAGGCATCCCCGCCCGCGTGCAGGCGTCGGCGAGCCGCTCCACCTCGGCCAGGGGCGTCCGCTCGTCGTAGG
>Ga0070740_10006036_pt1 | contig 10867 bp, 5 predicted proteins | sample Coa_R2_FD_67286 | JGI IMG/M metagenome (GOLD analysis project Ga0070740, IMG submission 67286) | Surface soil microbial communities from Centralia Pennsylvania, which are recovering from an underground coalmine fire - Coalmine... | ecosystem: Environmental > Terrestrial > Soil > Unclassified ...
CGATCTCGACCGGCGGCTTACGCTCGGCGACGAGGACCGACGATTCGGAACGGGTGTTCTGGCACTGCTCGATCCCGGGCTGACGCTCAGTCTCCGGGACGCCGCGACCCTGATGATCGTGCAAAGCGACAACGTCGCGACCGACCTCTGCTTCGACGCGGTCGGCGGGCCAGACGCGGTGAACCGGCTGATGGAGGGGCTCGGGCTCCACTCGATCCAGGCGCTCGGCACGGCATTCGAGTGGTTCCGTGAGCTCGCGGCGACCATGGACGCCAGCCTTGCGACCCTCTCCCCGGCCGCTCTCTACGCGACGGGCTACCCGCCGCAGACACCCGACGAGCGCATTGAGGCGCGCGCCGCCTACCACTTCGGTGGCGGACGGCCGTTCGGCTTGGCAACCGCGGCGGACCTAGGCCGTTTGCTGGAGCGAATCTGGCGCGGCTCCGCGGCGGACGGAGCCGCCTGCGAGCAGGTTCTTCGGATCATGCGCCTGCAGCAGCACCGCGCACGGATGCCGCGGTACCTGATCGGAGCCACGTGCGCCCACAAAACGGGTGACTTCGAGCCGTTCATCGCCAACGACGTCGGCATCATCGAGCCGTACGGTGCCCCGCCCGCGATCGCCGTGTTTCTCAACTCCCGCCATCGCGGTTTATGGGCGAATCTCGAGGAAGCGGTGGCCCGGATGGCAGAGAAGGTCTGGGAACGGGCGCTCTCGCTGGCGGATTAGGAGGAGAGGTGGAGACGAGCGCGCAGATCGACCCGATCACCTTCAGCGTCCTGCTCAACCGGCTCAACAGCATCGCCACCGAGATGACGGTCGCGCTCGCGAATACGGCGTCGTCTGCGCTGCTGGCGCTTACACACGACTTCTCCTGCTGTGTCTACGACGCACGCGGACGACAGGTGGCGATGAAGGACGCGCTGCCGATCCACACGAACTCGATGCATCTCTTCATCGAGCGGATCGTCAGCCGGTACGTAGGGGACGTGCGCGAGGGCGACGTGATCGCATGCAACGACCCATACTCGGGGAACACCCACATCGGCGATCTCGCCACCGCCGCTCCCGTGTTCCACGAAGGCGAGTTACTGTTCTGGACGGCGGTGCGCGCACATCAGCTCGACGTCGGCGCTCCCGTCCCGACGAGCGGCTGGGCCGCCGCGCAGGACGTCTGGCAGGAGGGCCTGATCATCCCGCCAGTGAAGTTGTACGAGGGCGGCAAGGCTCGCCGCGACGTGATCGAGCTCTACCTCGCGAACGTTCGTTGGCCGGCCATGCTCGAAGGCGACCTGATGGCGCAGCTCGGGGCGACGCGGATCGGCGCGCAGAAGCTGCAGGCCCTCGCAGAGCGGTACGGCGCCGGGACGTTGCGGGAGTTCTGCGAGGAAGCGATCGAGTACGCCGCCCGTCGGGCCTCCGCCGAGATCCGCGCCATGCCCGACGGCGTCCACGAGAGCGAAGCCTGGTACGACTTTGGCTCGGACGGGCAGCCGACGACGATCCGCTGCACGCTGACGATCCACGACGACACGATCAGCGTCGACTTCAGCGGCAGCGACCCGCAGCTTCAGGCCGGCGTCAACGCGAGCTACGCGGTGATGCAAGCCGCCGGGGGCATCCCCGTCATGATGGCGATCGACTCCGACATCCCGCACAACGAGGGATGTCTACGCCGCGTCGGCGTCTCCGCACCTGCCGGCACTGTTTGCAACGCCTCGTATCCGGTCGCAACGTCGCTCGCGACCGTTCTCCCCGCGGACGTGATGCAGGAAGCGGTGACGAAGGCGCTCGCACAGGCAGTCCCGGAGCGCGTGCCCGCCGGCAACGCGCATTGGTCGAACGTGCCGATGATCTCGGGCGTCGACCCGGCCGACGGCGGCTTCTGGGGCCATCAACCGCTCAACGGCGGCGGCGGCGGCGGGGCCGCACAGGGGACCGACGGGTGGCCGCTGATCTCGACGAATGCGGCGTGGGGCGCGCTCCACGTCGGATCGGTCGAGCATACCGAGATGCTCTATCCACTCCGGGTCGAGCAGTGGGAGCTCGAGCCAGAGTCGATGGGCCTCGGTCAGTGGATCGGCGGACCCGGTGTCCGCTTTGTCATCCGGCCGTTTCACGACGTCGATGTCATCTATGCGAGCGACGGCCTCATCAACCCGCCATGCGGCCTCTTCGGCGGCTCCCCCGGTGCCGGCGGCGGCAGCTACGTCGTCCGAGGAGAGGACGGACGGCGACAGTTCTTCGGTCCGGAGGCGTACGCGCGCATCCGTGCCGGCGAGCTTTGGGTCGGCATCTCGAGCGGCGGCGGCGGCTACGGGGACCCACTGCAACGGTCGCCCGAACGCGTGCGCGAAGACGTCCTCGACGGACTCTACAGCGCCGAGACGGCGCACCTCTTCTTCGGAGTCGTGTTCGCGGGAGCCAAGCTCGAGCTTGATCGCGTCGCGACCGAAGAGGCGCGACGGCGACTTGCAGCCTGTCGCGAACCGCTCTCTCTCTCGCTGCCAACCCGCCCGTCGGCCTCGGGGTGGCTCGAGCGGACGATGCAGCCCGGCGACGAGCAGGTCGACGTCCCACCTGGTCGCGGCTTGTAGAAGTGTCCTACCGCGTCGGCGTCGATATCGGCGGCACGTTCACCGACCTCGTCGTTACACGCGAGGACGGCTCGACGCTGCTCTGGAAAGAGGAGACGACGCCCGACCGGCCCGAGCGAGCGGTGCAGACGGGACTCGAGCGCGTCGCCGAGCTCCTCGAGCACGACCTCGGGTCATTCCTGTCGAACGTGACGCTGCTCGTCCACGGATCGACCGTGGCCACCAACATGGTCGTCCAGCGCAGCGGGTCGACCGTCGGGCTCGTTTGTACGCGCGGCTTCCGCGACATCCTTTACTTCCGCGACGGGTTCAAGTGGGACCGTTTCAACCCGCGCCTGCCACGCCCGGACGATTTGGTGCCACGGCGGAGGCGGGTCGCCGTTGCCGAACGGACGAGCGCCCACGGCTCTGTCCTCCAGCCGCTCGACGAAGGCAGCGTCCGTCGAGCTGCGGCGACGCTGAAGCAGGAAGGCGTGGACGCTGTCGCGGTGGCGCTGCTTTGGGCGCATGCAAACCCGGCCCACGAGCAGGGCGTTCGCGAGCTCCTCCGCCAGGAGCTCCCAGGAGTGCCGGTGCTTCTCTCGTCCGAAGTCCTACCCGAGCTCGGCGAGTGGGTCCGCAGCTCAGCAACGGTCCTCTCGGCCTTCGTGTACGCCGGCAGCCGCGACTACCTCGAGCAACTCCAGCAGTGGCTCTCGACGAGGGGTCTGCGGACTGGACTGCTTGTCATGCAGGTGAACGGCGGTTGCGCGAGCGTCGAGCAGACGCTTCGCGTTCCGGTCAGCACCATCCACTCGGGACCGGCGGCCGCACCTGCCGCCGCACTCCAAGTCGGAAAGCGCGCTGCCGCACGCGACATGATCACGATCGACATGGGCGGCACCTCGTTCGACGTCTGCCTGATCGGGGACGGCGAGGTGCCGCGATCGCGGACGATCGAGATCCAGCACCAACCGATCGGGATCCCGGGTGTCGAGATCCACTCGATCGGGGCCGGCGGCGGGTCGCTCGCCTGGATCGATACCGGCGGAGCGCTTCGCGTCGGCCCACAGTCGGCCGGAGCCCGCCCAGGCCCCGCCGCATACGGGCAGGGAGGCGAGCGACCAACCGTCACGGACGCGAACGTCGTCCTCGGCTACTTGTCGCCCGATGCGTTCCTTGGCGGGCGCCGCCAGCTGCGGAGCGATCTGGCCGCCGACGCGATTCGGCAGCACGTCGCGGAGCCACTCGGGGTGGAACTCGTCGCTGCCGCGGCAGGGATGATCCGGGTCATCAACCAGAACATGGTCGACGCGATCGGCGTCGTCTCGGTCGAGCGCGGAATCGACCCGCGTCCTTTTTTGCTCGTTGCGGGCGGGGGCGCGGGAGCGCTACACGCGGGCCGACTCGCTGCGGAGCTTGGAATCACGCGAGTACTCGTGCCAGCGGAGGCGGGAACGCTCTCGGCGTTCGGGATGGCCGTCAGCAACGTCCGCCACGACTATGCGGCCGCGCATCACGCAACGTCCCTTGATCCGCAACGAGAAGCAGTGAACGCGCTGCTCGGCGAGCTCGAGCGACGAGCTCGTGGCGACCTCGTGCAAAACGGCTTCAGCGCAGTCGACGTCGTCGTGCAGCGCTTCGTCGACGCTCGCTATGTCGGGCAGGTACACGAGCTGACGGTGCCGGTGCCGCCGGGCCCGCTCGGCCGTGAGGAGCTGGACGCGATCGTCGGCGCGTTCCACCGTCTGCATGAGGAGCGCTACGGCTGGTCAGCCCAGGACCGTGGCGTCGAGTACCTGCACTGGCGCGTCACCGGCACCGGCTTGATCAGGACCCCGGCGGAACCGTTGATCGACGAGCTCGCGCCGACGCCCGCGGACGCTGCCGCCACCGGCTCCCGGCCCGCCTGGTTCGACGAGCTGGGAGGCTTCGTCGAGACTGCGACGTATGCCGCCGATCGCTTCGCAGCAGGAGGGGAGGTCCACGGTCCGGCCCTTGTCGACGGCGCGACGATGACGATCGTCGTCTTCCCCGGCCAGCGGCTACTGGCGGACGGCCGCGGGAGCTTCCTGCTCGAGACGCCGACGCCGTGAGCGCTCGGGCGGCGTGGCGCTTCAGGCCGTGGCGGGTCGACGGCCGGAGCGGACGTTCGAGCCTCTGGATCGAAGAAGCACTCGCCGCTGAGCCCGACGCGTGGGCTGGGGCGCGTAGGCTCGAGGGGCGCGTCCGCGCCGACGTCTGTGTCGTCGGCGGTGGGTTCACGGGACTCTGGACCGCGATCCGCCTTCGCGAACTCGATCCAAGCCTGACGGTCGTTCTCGTCGAGGCCGAGCTGTGTGGAACCGGCGCGAGCGGGCGCAACGGCGGGATGGTGTCGGACTGGTGGGTGAAGCTGCCGACGCTCATCCGCTATCTCGGTCGCGACGACGCTCTCACGGTTGCAGCAGCGATCGAAGCCGGCGCGCGTGAGATCGACCGCTTCTGCGGCGCCGAGGGTATTGACGCCGAGATCAGTTTCCCCGGCCTCTACTGGACGGCGACGAACGCCGCTCAGGTCGCGACAATCGAACAAGTGGTGGCCGCCGCGGATGCGGCGGGAGTGGGACCGTTCCGGGTGGTCCCGCGCGACGAGCTCATCGAGCGCCTCGCGTCGCCGTTACATCGCTTCGGCGTTCACGATCCTCGCGGCGGCGCCCTTCACCCGGCGCTGCTCGCCCGTGGCCTACGTCGAGCGGCGCTCCAGCACGGCGTCGACGTCCGCGAGCGGTCACCGCTGAGCGCGATCGAGGCGGGCTCGTCGATCCGGCTGCGCTGCGGCGATGCATCTGTCGAAGCGGAGCGGGCCGTGCTGGCCGCCAACGCGTGGATGGCGCATTTCCGCGAGTTGCGCCGCGATGTCGTTGTCGTCTCGAGCGATGTCGTCGCCACGGCCCCCGCGCCCGCGCTCTTGACGCAGCGCGGCTGGCCCGACGGTGTCGGCGCATTCGACGCGCGCACGCTGATCGACTACTGGCGAACGACCGCCAACGGTCGGGTGGTCTTCGGGCGAGGCGGCGGCACGCTTGCTCCCGCAGCCCGCATCGGGTCCCGGTTCGAGCACTCCGAGAGACGTCGGCGATGGGTGGAGGCCGAACTGCGGCGGCTGCTGCCTCCACTCGTCGAGATCCCCGTAACGCATTCGTGGGCCGGCCCGGTCGAGCGAAGCGCCACCGGGCTACTGCGTTTCGGTTGCCTCGGCGGCGACGACCGGCTCCCGTACGCAATCGGCTTCGCAGGCAGCGGCATCGTCCCGGCGGTTGCCGCCGGCCGCTGTCTCGCGTCGCTCGCACTCGGACGAGACGACGACTGGGCCTCGCTCGCACGGCTTCTCGCGGCCCGCGGACCCGGCTTTCCACCGGAGCCGTTCCGCTACCTCGGCGGCCTAGTCGTTCAACGTGCGATCGCGCGCAAGGAGGATGCCGAGGATCGAGGCGGCATGCCTTCGGGACTGGTGCGGTTTCTCGCCCGCTACGCACCGGGCGGTGTGGCCTCTCCGCCTGGTCGCTCGTCCTGACCATCGGCGGCGACGGCGGCGAGCACCTCACGGAGCAGCGGGGCGATCGTATCTGCCGCGACCGGTATCTCCAGGTTCATCGCGTCGACTCGTCGATGCACCTCTCGCTTCGCGTACGTGCGCAGGTCGTGCGGCAGCTCGAGCAAGCAACGGGCGAGCGCACCCTGCGCGGCCTCCGACCAGACCTGCTCGTACGCGAAACGGGACGGCCCGCGGTCGATCACCGGGCGCCAGCCATTGGTCCGGAGACGGTTCCGGAGCTCCGCCGTCGCGTCGGCGTCGAGCACGCCGTCGCGGAAGACGACGCCGTAACGAGCAGCCGCCTGCTCTTCGCTCAGGAGCGCTGCACGCACGTCCGCTGCAACCGCGTCAGGGTCGCGATCGAGCGGGTTGCCGAAGCCGCCGCCGCCAGCTCCGCGGATACTCACACGCTCCCCCGGGCCCAGGTGCAGCACGCTGATCCGGCCGAGCTCGCGTTCCCCGACGCTGCCCTCGTTGAGCACCGCGCTTGCACGTCCCGACGCCTGCCCACCGGAGAGACCGAACGGCTCGAAGCACGTCCGCTCCATGCCTCGCGCGGTCACGATCGATCCGGGACGCAGCGTGCGGAAGTCGAACCGGACGCCGAAGCCGCCCCGGTACCTGCCGGCGCCCGCCGAATCGGGGACGAGCTCGTAGCGCTCAGCGAGAACGGGGATGTGTGCTTCGATGCTCTCGATCGGCGTGTTGCGGAGAAAACCGGCAGCCGAGTCGTTACCGGAGGCGCCGTCCGCGACCGCGGTCCCGCCGCCACCCCCGAACATCGGCTCGAGGACCGCGACCTGCCGACTTCCCGTCTCCGGGGGCGACACTGAGAGCACGACCATCGCAGCCTGCCCTGCGCCCGCGGCCGGGATCTTGCCGGGTACCGCCTGTGCCAACGCGCCGAGGACCACGTCGTAGAGCCGGATCACGGTCGCGTATCGCACCCCGACTGCCGCCGGGAACTCCGGGTTGACGACCGTGCCTCTTGGCGCCCGCGTTCGGATCGGGCGCATCACGCCGCCTGTCAAGGGAAGGTGCGGCTCCTCACTCAGGAGGTAGTTGATGATGCCCTGGGCAAGGAACGGATGCCGGTCGCCGAACGCCGGCAGGTTGAAGGCGGACTCGACCTGCGGGTCTGTGCCCTCGTAATCGAGCTCGAGCTCGTCGCCACGAACCCGGAGCGTGACCGCGAGCCTGATCGGGATGCCGTCGCCATCCTCGTCGAGGTAGTCGGCGAAGGAGTAGTCGCCGTCCGGGATCTGGGCGATCAGCGATCGCGCACGCGCCTCCGTCCACGCAAGCATCTCGTGCATTCCTTCCCGGACGACGCCCGCGCCGAGCTTCTCGATGAGCTCTCGGATGCGGTGCTCGCCCGTGTTGAGGGACGCGATCATCGCGTTCAGGTCGCCGGCGTTCTCGGATGGGCTACGGCAATTCGCCAGAAACAGCTCCAACAGCTCGCGATCGAGCTCACCGCGCCGGAAGAGCAGGCGTGGTGGCAGTCGAAAGCCCTCCTGAAAGAGGTCGTGTGCATCCGGCGAGATGCTTGCCGGGGCGAGCCCGCCGACATCCGAGCAGTGGATGAAGCACCAGGCGATGCAGAAGAGCTCACCTCCGTCGAAGACAGGCTTGAACAGATGAATGTCCGGCAGGTGAGTCGCCAGTCCGCCCGTCGTGAACGGATCGTTCGTGATCACGACGTCGCCTGGCCGAAGCGGCCCAACCGCTGCCAGCGCGGCAGACATGTTCAATCCAAGGAAGCTCGTCACGCCGATCGAGCGCGGGTACGCGAAGAACTCACCGGCCGGCGTCGCCAACGCCGTCACGAAATCCGCCGTCTCCTTGACGAACGTCGTGTGGGAGGTACGCTCGAGCGTGTGCCCCATCCCGTCCGCGATCGCGACGAAGTAGCTCTTGAGGACTTCGAGGGTGACCTTGTCAGTTCGCATCTCGCACCTTGCGGGACGCGAGCAGATTGCCGCCGGAGTCCACCATGACGTTCCAGCCCGGCGGGATGAGCGTCGTCGCGTCCGACTGGTGGACGACGAGCGGGCCGTCGAGCTCGTCGCCCGCGGCAAGAGCGGCGCGAGCGTAGACAGGCGTGTCGTGCAGCCCGCCGCCGATCAGAACCCGGCGTCTTCCCTCCGGCCGAGGCGATTGCCGGCTCGGCGGCAGCGGGGCCGGATCCGGCGGATGGTCGACGAGGCCTACAGCTCGCACGCGGAGGTCGACGACCTCAACCGGCGCCTCGCGGTCGGCGTGGAAGAAGACACGCTCGTGCAGGTCGTGGAAAGCCGTCGCGAGCGGACCGAGAGCCGATCGCTCGAGCCACTCGGGCCGCACCGGCACTTCGAGTTCGTACGCCTGCCCGATGTAACGCATCTCGGCGGACAGTCGCAGCTCGGTCCTGTGGGCTGTGGGCGCCTCCCGCTCGAGCCAGGCCCGACCCCGCTCGACCGACGGCGCAAATGCCGCCGCCAGCTGTCGTCCGTCGAGCTGTGAGAGCGGCTCACGCACGGTACGGACGATGTCCGTCATGGCGGCGGCGCGAAGAGCGCCCTGCGCGCAGAGGGTTCCAGGGAGAGGCGGCACAAGCACGCCTCCGATGTTCATCTCCTCGGCGAGCAAGCAGGCAACGAGCGGGCCGGCGCCCCCGAAGGCGACGAGCGTGAACGCGCGCGGGTCGAGCCCGCGACGGTCGAGCACGCCGGTGAGCTCGGCGTACATGTTCGCCAGCGCCACACGGACGATCGCCTCGGCCGCCTCCGTCCGCGAACGTGCCAGGGCCGGCGCGATCGTCCCCAGCGCGCGCCCGGCGGCCTCGGCGTCCAAACGGAGGCCGCCGGCAAATCGCTCCGCGTCGAGGTAGCCGCAGACCAGAAAGGCGTCGGTCAGCGTCGGCTCCTCGCCGCCGAGACAGTAGCTGGCGGGGCCGGGACGGGCGCCGGCGCTGCGCGGGCCGACCTTCAGAACGCCTGTAGCGTCCAGCCACGCGACCGAGCCGCCCCCAGCGCCGATGCTGGAGATCGCCACCGCAGGCACGATCACGGGGAGGTCCCCGACGCGCCCGTCGTGGCTGGAGCCGATCTCGCCCTGCTCGACAACGGCGACGTCGGCGCTCGTTCCGCCCATGTCGAGGGTGAGGAGATCGCGAAAGCCGGCCCGGAGTGCGATGTCGGTAGCCCCGATCACACCCGATGCCGGTCCGGAGAGCAGCGTCTGGACAGGCTCGTCTCTGGCCGCACCGGTGCTCATGATCCCGCCGTTCGAGCGGGCGATGTACGGGCGCGCGCGGATGCCGGCGTCGCGAAGCGTCGCCTCGAGACCGGCGAGGTAGCGCACCATCGCCGGCCGCACGTAGGCATTCATCGCCGTCACCAGCGCCCGCTCGTATTCGCGTGGCTGCGGCCAGATCTCGCAAGAACAGGTGACGAAGAGGCTTGGCGCCCGTCGAATGAGCCCGTCTCGCAGTTTCCGTTCGTGAGTGCCGTCTACGTACGCGTGCAGCAGGCAGATCGCGACGCCCTCGACGCCGAGCGCGGCGACCGACTCGACGACTCGGTCGACCTCCACGTGCTCGAGCGGCACCTCGACTTCGCCGTCGTGTCGAATCCGCTCGCGAACAGGCACGACCAGCTCGCGAGGGACGAGTGCGGCTGGCCGGCGGCTGTAGAAGCTCCAGGGGACGGGTAGCCGAAGTCTTCCGAGCTCGAGCACGTCGCGAAAGCCGTCGGTGACCAGAAGCGCGATCCGCGCTCCCGAGCGCTGGATGATGCTGTTGACCGCGATCGTGGTGCCGTGAACGAAGTACTCGATCGTGCCGAGGTCGACTCCGCGCGCGCGAAGCTCACCCAACCCGGCCGCAACGGCGCGCACGGGATCGGCGGAGTCGCTCGGGACCTTCAGCCCCAAAGACGCACCTGTCTCGGCATCGACGAGGGCGAAGTCTGTGAAGGTGCCGCCGATGTCGACGCCCAGCCTCGACCGCCGTGCGAACTGCGGGTGGTTCAACGTCCCCGTTCGCCGCCGGCAGCGGAGACCATTGCGACGAGATTTCGCTCCGGCGCCCACGGAGGAACCGAGCACCCCGGCGCGACGACGAGTCCGGCTCCGCCCGTCTCGACGATCGCAGCCCGGACGACGCCTCGCACGGTCTCCACCTCGCCGTCGACGAGAGCAGCAACGTGCGGCACGCCCCCAAACACGGCGGCGCCGGTACGCGCGCGCACCTGCGCGAGCGACGGGTTTCCGGCCTCGTGCGCTGCGAGGCTGATCGCGTCGATGCGGAGCGCATCTGCGAGGCGCAGGCGCACCCGTGGGCCGCACAGGTGAAGGACGACGGGCACGGACGCCGGCACAGCCGCCAGCACCGTCCGGTCGTGGGGAAGGAGTAGCTCCTCGTACTCGCTCCACGAGAGGGTCTCTGCGCTCGCGCCCGCGCCGACTGCGTAGAAGATCGCGTGCGCGCCGGCGGCGACGGAACCTTCGACGAAGGCGACGAGGGCGCTGGTGACCACGCCGAGAGCGGAGGCGAATGCGTCGGGCCGCTGCCGCAGATGCGCTACCGCGCGCGCCTCCGCCTTCGCGATCAGGTCGGGACGGCTGCGCTGCGCCTCGGCCTGTCCGTCCGCGGCCAGGTAGCTCGCCACGGTGAAGGGGGAGAAGACCGTCTGGAGCACAGGTCGCTCGTCACCGATCTCCCGCACGACG
>Ga0070740_10006038_pt1 | contig 10863 bp, 10 predicted proteins | sample Coa_R2_FD_67286 | JGI IMG/M metagenome (GOLD analysis project Ga0070740, IMG submission 67286) | Surface soil microbial communities from Centralia Pennsylvania, which are recovering from an underground coalmine fire - Coalmine... | ecosystem: Environmental > Terrestrial > Soil > Unclassified ...
TTCAAATAAAATCCGCCTCCTTAGCTGCTGCGCGGCGCGCCTCACGGCTGACGATTTGAGACTACCCTGCGACCACCGAGATACAACTGACCGCGGCAAGTCCCGCAACTACGGCGGTTTCCGTGCGGAGAATATTTTGGCCGAGCGAGGCTTCTTTGAAACCCGCTGCTGAAGCCGCCGCAAATTCCTGATCAGTCCAACCGCCCTCGGGACCGACCGCCAGCGCCATCTGCGACGGCGTCTCTCTACATATTTTAGACGCAACTTCGCGCATCAAAGTTTGCACTGGAGGAGCGGTGCTACGTTCCGAAAACAGAAGTTTGATGACGCCCGGAACCCGGCCGAACGCCGGCGACGCCCGCTCCGGCGCTTTGAGTGATGGCGGCCGCAGGCATCGGGCCTGCTGGGCCGATTCCAACAGGATCTTCTGCCATCGAGCGGCTCGCTTCGGAGCTGCGGATACCAATGCTTTGTCGCTTCGTTCCGCGGCTACCGGGATAACCGTATTCACACCTAATTCGGTCGCTTTCTCGAGCGCCCATTCGAAGCGATCGAATTTAACAATCGCAATCAACATCGTGATGTCGAGCCAGCTGGTTGGACAGGAGACCGGTTCGATCAACTCGAAGTCAATGCGATCGCGGGAAAGACGGTCGATACGGCCGACAAAGACGGCATGGCCGTCGCTCAATTCGTACACTTGGCCTGGCTCGGCACGCAGGACGCGGCCCAGATGATGCGCGGCATCGCCGGTGAGGCAGGCTTTTCCGCCGGAGAATGCCTCCACAAAAAATCGCCGGCGCACTCCTCACCTCCGGTCGGGGGAAGTCTCAGCCGAAGATGTCTTTTACTTTTTCGAAGAAAGACGAGTTCCGTTCGGCCGGCCGATTTTCAACCTTGAGCATTTGATCCAATTGCTGCAGCAAGGCGCGCTGATCGCGCGTCAGCTTCGTGGGCGTGATCACGCGGACATTTACGTAAAGATCGCCTTTGCCGCCTCCATGCGGATCCGGCAGTCCTTTCCCTTTCAATCGAATTATGGAACCGGTTTGTGTTCCTTCCGGGATCATGACTTTTTCTTCGCCGTTGAGCCCGGGCACACTCAGTTCGGCGCCGAGCGCGGCCTGCGCTATGCTCACCGGCACGGTGCAATAAAGGTCCGCTCCGCGTCGCTCGAAAAACGGATGCTCTTTGACATCCAGAACAATATAAAGGTCGCCGGGAGGCGCTCCGTTCGCCCCGGGCTCTCCTTCGTTGGGCACGCGGATGCGTGTTTGTGAATCGACGCCCGGCGGAATCCGCACCTCAATGGTACGTGTCCGCTCCACGCGGCCGCGTCCACGGCATTCCGGACATTTTTCTCGGATCATCTGACCCGCGCCCTGGCATTGCGGGCACGTGCGCGAAATCGAAAAGAAGCCTTGCTGGTAGTGCAGTTGTCCTCGGCCTTTGCACGTCTCGCACGTCGAGAGGCCGGTGCCGGCCTTCGCGCCAGTGCCTTTGCAGGCGTCGCAGAGTTCCTGCCGTGGAAGGCGAACCTTCGTTTGGACACCGCCGGCGGCCTCTTCGAACGTCAGTTCCATGTCGTAGCGCAAATCGGCGCCGCGCTGCACGCGTGAGCGGCCGCGGCCTCCGGTGCGTCCGAAAATATCCTCGAACCCAAAAAAATCGCCGAAGATATCCTGGAATTCCTCAAATATCGAAGCATTGAAGCCGGCATCGGTGGAAACACCGGAGACGCCGGCGTGTCCATAACGATCGTAGGCTGCACGCTTTTGCGCATCCGAAAGGACGCTGTATGCTTCTGTTGCCTCGCGAAACTTCCCTTCAGCGGCCTCTTTCTCCTCCGGATTGCGATCCGGATGCCATTTCAGGGCGGCCTTCCGGTAAGCAGATTTAATCTCGTCCTGCGCGGCTGTGCGGCTCACGCCCAGGATTTCGTAATAATCACGTTTGGTCTGACGGCTCATGCTTCGCTCTTATTCTCCTCAGCATCAAGTGCCGGCTGCACTCGGTAAATTGGATTGCGGAAAACCAAATCAGTTGCTGTGTCGCTGAGCGGCGGACGATTTGCTGCCCCCGACATGGCCCGCGTTATGGGAAACGCGTACCACGCTCGGCCGCAGCACGCGGCCATGAAGGAGAAATCCGTCCTGCAAAACCTCCACAACGGTTCCGTCCGGATACTCGTCCGTCTCTACGCGCTCGATGGCCTGATGAAAATAAGGATCAAATGGCTTGCCCGCAGCCGCAATTCGCTCCAGCCCATGTTTTGCGAGCGTCTCCCAAAGCTGCCGATAAATCAGTTCGAGCCCTTTCCGATACTCCTCGTACGCAGGGTCGTCATGCGCCTTGAGCGCCCGTTCGAAAGCATCCAGCACCGGCAGAAGATCCTCAACTACGCCTCGCGTGCCCTGACGCCGATCTTCCTGGCGCTCGCGATCGATGCGCTTGCGGTAATTCTCAAAATCCGCCTGTCGCCGCACCATCGTCTGTGTCAGCTCGTCTTTTTCAGCCTGCAGTCGGGCAACCTGCTCGGCAAGAGCGGCGGTGGCGGGACTCTCGGCGGCCAGAGGGTCAGCCGCGTCCTGAGCGCTTTGGGAACCAGAGGCAAACTCAATCACTTCGCCTTGCCGTTCCTTTTCTCGATTATCGCGTTTGTCCATGGCTTCTGACTTTGCTTTTCGCTGCAAATCGATTACTTGCGTTCAAAGATGGTCGAAGGCTTGTTGCGTCCGCTCGTTGTTGTTGACTTCGCTCCGTAATACGGCGTGGAAAAGGGTACCCAGGGATTTAGCCGCGGCTCATGGCTTCGCTGAAGGCGCGCGCCATATACGCTATTGCGGTAATCGCGCGCTCGTATTGCATGCGCATGGGTCCCAATACCCCCAGCGAGCCCTGCCCCTGATCTCTCACCAGGTACGGAGCCGTTATCACCGACAAATGTTCTCCCGCCCCGTTGATCTCTTTCACGCCAATCTGGACGTGTACGGGCTCAGGCGCCTCGATGCAGCCATTCAGTATAGCCACCAGTCTGCTCTTCTCTTCAATCGCGCTGAGCAATTCCCGCAGCGAGTCGGCCCCGGCGAGTTCCGGCGCCGACGCGAATTGCGCCGCACCTTCGACGTAAATTTCACGACCGTGATTCGCGTCGAGAACGGCCGGATCGCAGAGTTCCAGCGCGACCGGCAAAAGTTTGCCGTAGCGCTCCTTCTCCGATGCCAGTTTGGCCAGAAGATCCGCCCGAATCGCCTCGAGAGTCCAGCCGTTGTAATGCCGATTGAGGTGGTCCGCTGTGCGGTCGAGTTCAGCTTGCGTAAACTCATGCTCAGGGCGCAATATTTTGTCCCGCGTGGCGCCGCCCGCCGAGATTAACACCACTACCACCCTGCCATCGGGCAGCAGGAGAAAACGGATATGCTCCAGAACCGTATGCGCCAAGGGCGGCATAACAATAATGCCCAAGCCCCTCGAGACGGCGGCCAGCATGTGGCCAGCTCGCTCGGTAAGCTCCTCGGCCGTAGTCGCATCCTCTAACTGCTTGTGAATCCAGCTTTTATCCTCGTCGCTCAGGGTAGCCTGCCCGGCAATCTGCTGAACGAAAAACCGATATGCCGCCGCCGTCGGCACGCGCCCGGCAGAGGTATGGGGCTGGAAAAGCAAACCGGCATCCTCGAGATCGGCCATAACGTTGCGAATACTTGCCGAACTGAGCTGCTCCGAGTGCGATTTCGAGATGGCGCGGCTGGAGACAGGTTCGCCTGTGGCCACATAGGCCCGCACGATATCGGCAAGAATCTGCTGATTCCGCTTTGAGCTAAGGACCGAATCCATCGTCGTTTCCCCGGCCAAAAGGCGCAGTTACCCGCAATTATTTTACCATTTTATTTTAGCTGTCAATTTGGGCGCGCTGCAAGCGATTGGAATAGTCGATGTAGAGTGTCTTCCATTCGGAGTAAAAATCCAGCGCGGCGTTCCCTGCCTCCCGATGGCCATTCCCGGTATCCTTGGTGCCTCCGAAAGGCAAATGGATTTCGGCTCCAATCGTGGGAGCGTTGACATAAACAATTCCAGTATGTAAATCGCGCATGGCCTGAAAGGCGCGGTTCACGTCTTGCGTGTAGATGGAAGCGGAAAGCCCATAACGAACATCATTCGCGATTTCTATGGCTTGATCGAAATCGTCAATCGGAAGCACGGCCACCACAGGCCCGAAAATCTCTTCCTGAGCAATCCGCATGCGGGGATCGCAATCGCCAAAAATCGTGGCCTCGTGAAACCATCCGTTGGCATACGGCCCGTCCGCCAGACGACGCCCTCCTGTCATCAATTTCGCGTCTTCCGTTTTCCCGATGTCCACGTATTCCATCACCTTATTGAGTTGCTCCTCGTTGATGCACGGCCCCATATCCGTTGCCGGGTCGAGTCCATCTCCCACGCGCAATGACTTGGCTCGCTCGACGAATCGGTGCAAAAACTCCTTGTAGACTTTCTTGTGTACGGCCACCCGGCTGGCGGCGGTGCAACGCTGGCCCGTAGTACCGAAACCGCCCCAGATCGCTCCATCGATCGCCAGTTCAAGATTCGCGTCTTCCAGCACGATCAGAATGTTCTTGCCGCCCATCTCCAAATGACACGGCCGAAGCTTCGGTGCGCAGGTTTCGCTGACGAGCCTGCCCACTTCGCTCGAGCCGGTGAAGCTCACTGCCGCGACCAATGGATGATTCACAAGCGGGGCGCCCACATCCGGACCTGTGCCATTCACGACGTTAATAACACCGCGAGGGATACCGGCCTCCGCCAGGATCTGGACAAGAGTGTAGGTCGAGAGCGGCGTGTCTTCGGCGGGCTTGATGACGGCCGTATTGCCGCACACCAAAGCGGGCATGAGCTTCCATGCCGGGATCGCCATTGGGAAATTCCATGGGGTAATCATCGCGCAGACGCCCAGCGGCTGCCGCGCGCACATTGCGAACTTGCTTGGCAATTCTGATGGCGTGGTTTGGCCGAAAAGACGCCGTCCTTCGCCTGCCATGTAATACGTCATATCAATCGCTTCCTGGACGTCGCCCCGCGCTTCAGCCAGCACCTTGCCCATCTCTCGCGTCATGTCCCGAGCAAGTTCGTCTTTTCGCCTCACCAACGCTTCCGCCGCGCGATACAAAATCTCCGCGCGCTTTGGTGCGGGCACCAACCGCCACGATTGGAAGGCTTCCGCCGCGGCGCGCACGGCAGCGTCCACGTCCTCTGCCGTTGAACGCGGGAACATCCCGACTAATTCACGCACGTTTGCGGGGTTATGATCCTCGAATGCCAGTCCACTCGCGGACTCAACCCATTCGCCATTGATGAAATTCTTGAAAACCGTAGGACGAACCGCGGTGGCCATAAACTCCTCCGAATGTCGTGCAACAGCTATGGGGTCTGCTGGGGGGTGGACTCGTTCGCGTCCCGCGTCTGAGACAAGGGCGCGGGCGCCGCACGGCCGGCGATTTCCGAACCGAGCCCGAGCTTCTGTAACGTGAGCGCGTCGAGCTTACCCGTAGCGGTCAGCCCATGCGATGACTGAAAGTCGCGCATAGCCTGCATCGTTGCGGCGTCCCACTTTCCGTTCGGCTGCCCCTTGTAGGTGCCTTGCGCAGCTAGGGCGGACTGAATCTCGGATATGCGTTGCGCCGTCGGCGCCGTTTGCACCCTCTGGCGAGGCTTCCGTTTCCTCACCACACGCGAGCGCGGCACCGTCTTCTTCAGGGGCGCCGTTTTCGCTGTCGTTGCTGAGCTTGAAGTCTGCGGCTTCGCAAATACAGGCGCGGCCAGCGCAACTGCCGCAGCCAACAGCAAAGCAACGGTACATTTTGAGGAGTGGACGACGCGCATTTTCCTAATGACCAAAATCAAGTTCGAGCCTGATTCTACTTCAGTGCAACTGGGGAACGATACCCGCCAGAAAGACCGTCAGCATGCGCTCGTTGTCCGCATGCCGGAGAACCTTGAACACCACATCCTGTCCGGCTTTTAGCCCTCCAGCCAGCCTGTGATAATCCGCAGCGGAATTGACCCGCTGATGGTTCATCTCCTGGATTAGGTCTCCCCGCATAAACCCGACGTCTTCGGCAAACGTTGCGGGATCGACTTCAGAGACCACGGCGCCACGGCTGTCGCGAAAATCCGCGCGCCGCGTCCCATTGGAGCCAACGTCATCGACTCGCAAACCGAAATCCGCGGGCGGAGCCTGGGCGGGCTGGGCCGGAACCTGGTCATCATTCAAACTCGACACACGGTCGGGGAAGAGCTTGGCACGATCTTCGACTGTGACCTCGGCGTCGTGCTGGGTGCCGCCACGCATATAAACGATGTGCACTTTTGTCCCGACCGGCGTTTGCGTAATCGGGTCCACCAAGTCGCTGCCCGACTTCACGGTTTTTCCGTTTACGCTGGTAACCACATCACCTGCCTCAATGCCCGCTTTCGCTGCGGGGCTGTCGGGCTCCACGTACTGCAAAACCATGCCGTTCGAAGCGCCGAGTTCATGCAGGACAATGGGATTGCTGCTCTGCTCTTCGGTAAAAGTAATACCGATCGAACCGCGCGTCACTTTTCCACGCTCGACGAGTTGATTGTAAACGTTAATGGCCATGTTCGAGGGCAACGCAAACCCCACACCTTCATACCCTCGCCCTCCTGTCATGATGGCGGTATTGATGCCGATCACGTTCCCGCTCATATCCACCAGCGGCCCGCCGGAATTACCGGGGTTGATGGGCGCATCCGTTTGCAGGAAGTGCTGAAACTGCCGGCCCACGTTCCCACGGTCTTTCGCGCTGATGATGCCGGCTGTGACTGTAGCTTGCAGTCCGAAAGGACTGCCAATCGCCAGCACCCAGTCTCCCACGTGCACGCCGCCCGAATTTCCAAGCTTCACAATAGGCAGATCGCGGTTGGCCTCGATCTTGATGACTGCCAGGTCAGTCTCTTTGTCGGCGCCGATCACTTTTGCCGTATAAAGCGTAGGCGCCCCGTTCAACTGCACCTGGATTTTTGTGGCCTGCTCGATTACGTGGTTGTTCGTTAGGATGAATCCCTTCTTATCTACGATCATGCCGGAGCCCAGGCTTCGCTCGGCATCAGGACCCTGATTCGGGGAGTCGAAAAATCGGTTAAAGAAATCGTGAAAAGGGTCCGCCCCTCCCCCATGTCCCGGCCCCTCTCCTTTTCTCTCAATCACTTGGGTGGTGGAGATGTTCACCACCGCGGGCTCATCCCGCTCCACGATGGCGCCAAACGCGTTGGAAAGAGAGACCGGATTGGGCAGATCAAGCGGCGTCGCGCCATTTGGCAAAAAAGCGTGCGTCGCGCTTACCCGGCCAGACACAACCGTACCAATGATAATGCCGATGCATAAGGTCAACGCAACCAGCAAGCCGGCAACTAACTTTCGGTTGCCAACCCAACTGGCCAATTCCCTTAACTGAATGCGCATGACAACTCCCGGGGGCCGCTGAAATGACGGCATAAATGGGATGCTCGATTATAGCATCCGTATACAGGGCGGTCGGCAAATCCCTTGCCCCGCTTGCCTGAGGACAAACACCGCCCCGCTGCTGGATTTATGCTCCCCTCCTGCCGAATCGGCGTGTGCAACGGCGTTTCCGGCTGTCGTCTGGCCCACACGCGTTGCGTTGCCCAAGATTCGCGGTCTGTCTCCGCCCATATGCTAGAATGCAGACGATATGGCGCCCCGAACGATGTACGACAAAATCTGGGAATCGCATCTTGTCCGGGAGGTCCCCGGCGAACCCAGCCTTATCTATATTGATCGGCATCTGGTCCACGAGGGCACTTCGCCTCAAGCCTTTGCGGGAATTGAAGCCGCCGGCCGCAAGGTTCGTCGCCCCGACCTGACATTTGCCGTAATGGACCATTCGGTGCCGACAAAGAACCGCGAACTCCCCATCGTCGATGACAATGCGCGGCTGCAATTCGAGGCGCTCGCTCGCAATTGCAAAAAGCACGGTGTGCACCTGTTCGACATGTTCAGCCGCAATCAAGGCATCGTGCACATCATCGGCCCAGAACTCGGAATCACCCAACCCGGTCTTACCATCGTTTGCGGCGACAGCCACACTTCGACGCACGGCGCCTTCGGAGCCCTGGCGTTTGGCATCGGAACCAGCGAAGTCGAGCACGTGCTGGCCACGCAATGCCTGCAGCAGGATCGCTCGAAAACGATGCTCGTAAAGTTCAACGGCAGGCGTCCCAAGGGCGTCTCGTCGAAGGACCTGATTCTCACGCTTATCGGAAAGATCGGCATTTCCGGCGGCACCGGCCATGTTATCGAATACGCGGGCGACACGATCTCTTCGCTTTCCATGGACGCCCGCATGACCATCTGCAACATGACCATCGAAGGTGGCGCGCGCGCCGGCATGGTCGCCCCCGATCAAACCACGTTCGAATATTTGGAGGGCCGCCCCTTTGTGCCGCGCGGGCGCGAGTTCCACCAGATAGTGGATCAGTGGATGTCTCTGCCCAGCGACCATGGCGCCAAATTCGACAAGACCGTTGAACTGGATGCCACGAAAATCGCTCCGCAGGTGACCTGGGGCACCAATCCAGGGATGGTCACCGGGGTGACCGATCGCGTCCCCGATCCGAATTCATTCCGCGACCCCGATGAGCAGAAAGCAGCCGTTCGCGCCCTGGAATATATGGCTTTGCGTCCCGGAACGCCCATCGTTGATATTCCCGTGGACCGCGTTTTCATTGGTTCATGTACCAATTCGCGCCTGGAAGACCTGCGCGCGGCCGCGCGCCTGGTGCGCGGTAAGCACGTAGCGCGCACGCTCAAGGCGGCACTCATCGTGCCTGGCTCGCGCATGGTGAAAGCCAAGGCCGAGGAAGAAGGCCTCGACCGCATCTTCCGCGATGCGGGATTCGAATGGCGCGACGCCGGTTGCAGCATGTGCATCGGTATGAATGAAGACGTATTGCCTGCGGGCGAACGCAGTGCCAGCACATCGAATCGCAACTTCGAGGGGCGTCAGGGAAAGGGCAGCCGCACACATCTCGTCAGCCCAATCATGGCGGCTGCCGCCGCGCTTGCCGGCCATTTTGTGGACGTCCGCGAACTTGGCGTGGACGTCACCGAGTAAATCATGCAGCCGATCTCAACCCACACCGGCCTGGTCCTGCCCCTCGATCGCGTCAACGTCGACACGGACCAGATGGTTCCGAAGCAATTCCTGAAAGCGCTTACGCGCCAGGGTTTCGGGCGCATCCTCTTTTATGATTGGCGCTATTTGCCCGGCGAGGTTCCGAATCCTGATTTTGTCCTGAATCTCCCCCGCTATCGCGGCGCATCCGTGCTGCTGGCCCGCGCCAATTTCGGATGCGGTTCGAGCCGCGAGCATGCTCCCTGGGCAATCCTTGATTACGGCTTCCGCGTGATTATTGCGCCAAGTTTTGCGGATATCTTCTACAACAATTGCTTCAAGAATGGCATCCTGCCCATCACCTTGCCGGATAAAGAAGTGGACGAACTCTTTCGCCGCGCGGAAGCCAACGAGGGCTATAAGTTAACTGCTGATCTTCCGAATCAGACTGTCAGCGACGCGCAGGGACTCAAATATCACTTCGATATGGACGATTTCCGCAAAACCGTCCTGCTCGAGGGCCTCGACGATATCGGCTTGACGCTGAAACACGAATCCGACATCACGGCATACGAGCAGCGTCACCATCCTCAGGCGAATCTCTATCAGCCGGTGGATTTCACGCAGTAGGCCGCCTAAACCGGCCGCTTCTGCGCGTTCATTGAATTGGCCTGGGTTTTGTTGTAGCCTCCGCCTCGACCGGCGCGGGCATTCAATCGATTGAAGATTTAAGTTCTTGCCGAGGTGGAACGCGAACCACGATGGGGTCGTGGCGTAGTTCGAAGTTTATTGCTATTTGTTTTGTCACCACCTCACTCGCACTCGCTTCCCCCACAGTCCTCGCACAGGACCAGGCGCCGGAAGCGAGGCCGAGTTCACCCTGGCAATGGCTGAAACGCGGAAGCATATCCGGGGAAGCTCGTTTTCGTTTTGAAGCGTTCGAACAGGACGGCCCCCCATTTACGGCTCCTGCTTATGCGCCGACGCTGAGGCTGGCGCTCGGCTACGAAACACCGTCATTTCGCGGCTTTAGCCTTTTTGCACAGGGTGAAGCTGTGATCATCACCGGCCCGGCCGATTTTAATGATCCCACCCTGCCATCGCTTCGCCGGCCTGATCGTCCCGCGATCTTGGATCCCAGAGGCCTCGAACTGAACCAGGGCTTTGTAAGGTGGCGCCACACCTTTGATCACAAACACGTCGAGCTGCGCGCCGGACGTCAGGAGATGACTCTGAATGACGGGCGCTTTCTGAGTAACTCCTTCTGGCGCCAGGTGCACGGCAGCTTTGACTCCGTCAAGTTCGATACCGATCTGCCGCACGATTTTTCTTTTACCTACGCGTTTATCGGCCGCTTCAACCGTGAGGTAGGCTATGACGCCATCGACGGCCACCCACCCATGCACACGCATGTGGCAAACCTTGCGTGGGCCAGACATGATCAGGTCAACCTCTCTCTCTATACCCTGCTGCTCGACTATCTTTCGCCGCCTCAGTTTTCGTTGTCTACCCAGACCTATGGCTTGCGCGCAACGGGCCCTTATCGGTTGAGCCCGCGTTGGAGCGTTCTCTACACGGCCGAGTTTGCCAAGCAGATGAACTACGGCACAAATCCGTATCGCGTGGACGCCAACTATTATCTCGGTGAGTTCGGACCTGGATGGCGTGGCGTCGAGGTGAAGATTGCCTGCGCCCTCCTGGCTGGCAGAAG
>Ga0070740_10006040_pt1 | contig 10862 bp, 3 predicted proteins | sample Coa_R2_FD_67286 | JGI IMG/M metagenome (GOLD analysis project Ga0070740, IMG submission 67286) | Surface soil microbial communities from Centralia Pennsylvania, which are recovering from an underground coalmine fire - Coalmine... | ecosystem: Environmental > Terrestrial > Soil > Unclassified ...
TGCTCCATTTACGGTTATGGCCTGGCTTGCCGGCGTAAACCTGAAGCCGGTTTTGCTCGGTGTTACGGTATAGGAGCCATTCACAACGGTGAAGCTGTACACACCGGAGGCATTGGCAGTCGTTGTGGCTGTCGATGACCCCGTCAGGCTGACAGTTGCACCATTCCCACCCGCTCCGCTGATGGTTCCGCTAATGGTAAAGGTCTGCGCAGAACTGAAGTTTGCCGTTGCGCTCGCTCCGTTCACAGTCACAGCCTGGCTTGCGGGTGTATACACAAAGCCCGACTTGCTTACTGCTACCGTGTAGGACCCATTCGACAGGCCCGTGAAACTATAACTTCCGGAAGCATTTGCTGTTGTAGTTGCTGTGGAAGCTCCGGTAAGGTTGACCGTTGCTCCAGAGCCACCCGGACCACTGATGGTCCCGCTGATGGTGTAGGACTGCTGGCTAGTGAACGTCAGGCCGAGCACATGTCCGTTGTTTATGGTGATACTGCGACTTGTTGGAGTGAATACAGCGTTTGCAGAGCTGGGCGTGACCGTATATGTGCCGTTCGGCAAGCCGGAAAAGCTGAAGTTGCCTGCCTGGTCGGCGGTGACGGTCGCCGTTGCGGTCCCCGTAATTTGAACGCTGGCCCCTCCGCCGCCGGTTCCGCTGATGGTTCCTGTCACGCTGTACGTTGTGGTGGGCGTATAGATAACATCCACCCAATAGTTACCGGCATTATAAGTCGAAGTGGGGAAATTGGCGCCGGCTGAGGGGGAATATGCATACACGCCGTTCGGGCCGTCTGCTCCATCAGCGAGCGCATGCAGAGGCGGCGTGTTCACTCCGGACGGGGTGAAGAACTGGGAGTCGCCGGAATAATGTCCCGCCGGCGAGAAATACGACGCGACATAGGTTGTATTCGCAGTGACCGGAACCGGGTTGGTGAGCAGGACCTGCTGCCAGCCTGAAGGCGTTTCGCCGCTGAAGACTGCTGAGCTGATCAGTGTTCCGGTGCTGGACCAGAGATCGCCCTGGTGCTGGCCGGTATTGGTGGACGCCTTATAGAAACGGATTCCGGTGATATATCCATCGGCATCGGCGCGGAACTTGACGCCGGTTTCAATGGCATTAGGATCGCCGTCATCCACGCGGGCAGGAACCGTGGAGGGCTGCCAGATAGTATCGCATGGGCAGTTGGCCGGCACTGTAAAGTTAGCATTGGTAACATTAGCTCCCTGCACAGTCGCAATCAGACTGGCCGGAGTGAAGACCAGGCCTGTCTGAGCCGGAGTCAAAGTATAAGAGCCGTTTGTAACTCCACTGAATGCAAAGTTCCCGGATGCATCGGTGGTAGTCGTTACATTCGAAACTCCTGCCAGCGTGACGGTCACGCCGCTTCTGCCGGCAATTGTCCCGGAAATGGTGTAAGTCAATGCCGTGCCGCTGAAGTTCACGCCTGTTACATTGGCGTTGTTCACAGTCACGTTCTGGCTCGCAGGGCTGATCGAGTAACCAACGGTCCCAGGCGTAACGGTGTAGCTTCCGTTTGCCAGCCCGGTAAAGGTGTAATTACCGGAGCTGTCAGCAGTGGTGGTTGCTGTAGCAGCTCCGGAGAGAGAAACAGAATCACCCGGCGCTCCGCTTATTGTGCCCGAAATGGAATACGTGGGCACAGAAGCGGTAAAGCTTACGCCGAGATTATGCGCTCCGTTGATTACGATGGTTTGGCTTGCCGGATTGAAGGTGACGCCGCTCTTGCTGGGCGTGACCGTGTATGTTCCGTTTGCCAGGCCGCTGAAGCTGAAGTTGCCTGAGGCATCCGCAGTTGTGGTTGCGTTGGCTGCGCCGGACAGCGTGACTGTGGCCCCCGCTCCACCAGCGCCGGAGATATTTCCGGCAATGGTGTACGTGGTTGCCTTGCTGTAGATCACGTCCACCCAGTAGTTCGTAGCGTCGAAGCTGTTTGTTGGATATGTGCTGCTCGATGCATAGCCGAATACGCCGTTCGGAGCATTGCTGCTGTTTATCGGCGCATGTAAGGGCGGAGCATCGACACCAGCAGTATCAAACATCAGGTTGTTGTTTGAGTAGTGGCCTTGAGGCGCGAAGTACGATGCGAGGTAAGAAGTACTCGCAGTGACCGGCACCGGATTGGTGAACAGAACCTGTTGCCATCCTGAGGGGCTCTCATTTGCAAAGTTAGAGCGGGCCAGCAGGGTTCCTGAGCCATCGCCTGACCAGAGGTTTCCGACATGCGCGCCGCCATTGGCTGACGCCTTGTAGAAGCGCACGCCAAGAACATAGCCATCGAAATCCGCATTGAACCTGACACCGAGTTCCACGGATGAGCCATCGCCTGAGTCTACAGTCGCCGGCACAGTGGTTGGTGTCCAGATGGTATAGCACGGGCACAGCGGAGACTCTGCAAAATTTACACCCGATACTGATGCATTCGTGATGGTGACGGGCTGTGTGCCGGGATTGAAGATGGCGTTCGTATTACTTACCGATACGGAGTAGGTTCCGGGATAGACAGAACTGAATGAGTAGGCCCCGGAGCTGTTCGTATTGGTAGTGATAGTGGTGCCTGCTGAAGATAAGGTGACGGTGGCTCCTGATGCCGCCGCGCCTGTTACCGTACCGCTGACGGTATAGGACTGCGCCGGCACAAAGAGCACGTCTACCCAGTAATTGGTGGAAGCGTAGGTGTTGGTCGGGAAGCCGCCACTTGATCCATAGGTGTAGAGACCATTGGACGACGTAGGACCATTCACCAGGGCAGTGAGCGGCGGATTGTTCACGGCACTCGTAAAGTAGTTTGTGTCAGCAGAGTAGTGGCCTGCCGGCGCAAAGTACGATGCGATGTAAGTAGTGCCAGGCGTGATAGTAATGGGCGATGAGAAAGCAACCTGCTGCCAGCCGGAAGCCGTCTCGCCGCTGAATGTCGCTGTGCCCAGCAGTGTTCCTGTGCTCGTCCAGAGATGGCCTACGTGCGTCCCAGTGTTTGTGCTTGCCTTATAGAAACGCAGTCCATAGATCTGTCCGGGAGCGCTCGAAGTAAACGCAACACCGACTTCGATGGGTGTGCCGTCGTTGCTATCGATCACAGCTGGCGTGGTTGAAGGCGACCAGATCGATACGCAATTGCATACCTGCGATGAGAAGTTAACGCCTGATGCTCCTGTCCCGGTGAGCACAACCTGCTGGATACCCGGCGTAAACAGGATGCCCGGAGCTGAAGGATCCACGTTGTAGGTGCCGTTCAGCAGGCCGGTAAAGGAGTAGTTGCCCGATGAGTCGGCAGTTGTGGTTGCGGTGGCCGCCCCGCTCAGGTTCACGGTCGCGCCGGCGCCTCCCGTGCCGCTAATGGTTCCGGAAATGGTTTGCGGATTCGTGACTACTGCGCTGAAGTTAACGCCTGTGGCTACGCCTCCATTGATGGTGACCTGACGGCTTGCGGGAGTAAACGTGACTCCCGAATTGACAGGCGTGACGGTATAAGAGCCGTTCACCAGCCCGTCAAAGGTGTAATTGCCGGATGCGTCTGTCGATGTGGAGAGTGTTTCAGCTCCGGTGAGATTGATTGTGGCATTTGCGCCGCCGACGCCGCTTACGGTTCCGGAAATGCTGTAGGTATTGGAAGAGGTGTAGACCACATCTACCCAGTAATTCGTGGCCCTGTAATTGGAAGAAGGAAATGCGCCGGGCTGCGAGGAATAAGTGAAGATCGCATTGGCGCCATCCACCCCGTTAGCTAATGCGTGAAGCGGAGGATCATCTACGCCCGCCTGCGCGAAAGCGTTCATATCTGCCGAATAATGGCCATTCGGCGCGAAATACGAAACGATGTATGTAGTGTTGGCGGTGACAGGCACAGGATTGGAGAAGTTCACCTGCTGCCATCCGGACGCGCTTTCGCCGGTAAAGGTGGCCGTGGCCAGGAGCGTGCCATTGCTGCTCCACAGATGTCCGACATGCGTTCCGGTATTTGCAGCTGCCTTGTAGAAGCGGACGCCGAGAACATTGCCGTCCGCATCTGCGCGGAACTTCAGGCCCACTTCAACGGAATTGCCGTCGCCGCTGTCAGGACTCTGAGGCACGCTGGAAGAATTCCAGATGCTGCATGGGCAGGTCTGCGGATTGACAGTGATATTGATGCCATGCGCCGTTTCCAGGTTGGCGCTGTCATCCACGGCGCGGCTTAGTAGTTTCGTGGCGCCCGTAACAGTGGGTGTCCAGGTATAGCTCCATGTGCCGCGACCGGTTGCCGGATGCCAGGTAGCTCCGTTGTCGCCTGAGACTTCTACTCCGCCGACAACTCCGCCCCCACTGTCGCTCGCGGTCCCGGTAACGGTAACGGCCGTGCCGGTGTTTACTGTCGCTCCCGCTGCGGGGAATGTGATGGTCGAAGTAGGCGCGGTTGTGTCAGTAGACGCAGTTGCGGGAAGCAGTCCGGACTGAAGCGTTGCAGGCTGCACACCCATGTCTGCAAACAGGTTCACTGTCGCCTGCTGCATATTCACATCGGGAGCAGGATTATCGAACGCGAACGGATTGTCGTGGTTGTTGTTCAGACCCCATGACCAGTCGATGGTTCCACTGCTGAATACCAGCGCTCCACTCGGCGCGCGGTAAAGCGTCATGTGGTGTGTTGCTGTTCCGGCACCGTAAGTGGCCCCTTCATCCAGCAGTAAGTCAGAGGTTAGATTGTAGGTAGTTGTCGATAAGTGGAAAGTACCGGCGGGCCGGAAGTTATTATCTAAGTCTTCATCCCATTCATATCCGAGCGTGCCCAGCGGCAAGGTGTAAGTCTGATTGGCGCTGAGATTTGCTACTGCGGTGTTGCGCCAGAAGCGCATCTTTCCATCTGCGGCAGGGACCTTGATCTGCTGGCTGCCGTCGTTGTCCGGGCCTGTTCCATTGACCATGAACGCAGTGCCGCTGAGAGCATTTTCCGGCAGGCCTCCGTCAGAAGGCGGACTGAAGCTTGGGTCTCTCCATGTGCCGGTCCATGTGGATGTCGGGTCGGTTTTTGCGAAGTCAAGCGTTTCTTTATAGCAGACCAGCGTGCGATACGGCGTGTTCGAGCCGTCACTGCTGTTCTCCCAGCGCGTCTTCCAGAAGACCTCGTTGCCGCTGAAGAATGCGAGATTCACTCCTGCGTCGCGGGCGGCCTGCACGGCGGCGCGATGAGGTCCAGACCAATATTCGTCGTGACCTGAATCCATCCATATTTTATGGTTCTTGATGAGGGCGCCGTTGCGCGCCGCGTCTACACCGGTGAAGTAACTGACGTCATAGCCATTCTGCTCCAGCCACTGGATCATGGGGTATTCAGGACCGAAGACCCAGGTGTCGGATTCCTGGTTGAATCCTCTGGTATACACCGGACGGTTGTAGCTGACCTTAAAGGAACGGTCGTTCAGGTCCCAGACAGGGCTGGCCTGGCTATAGAAGCTGCCGGCGCCGTAGTAGTTGTAAGCCTGCCAAGTCTCATCGGAAGTCTGATAGAGGATGTCGGAGTGACTCGCGTCATTTCTGACGACAAAGATAATATGGCTGCCGTTATAAGTGCTGTTGCTGGCGTCGTTCCGGAGCAGATGAGCAATGTACACTCCCGAAACAGCGGTAGTGGGCACCTGCCATGACGCGGAAACGGCCCAGGTGCCGCAGTCCGCAAGGCCAACACTTGTATCTGTGAAGCAAGGCGGCTGGTTCTGTGGAAGCGGCACGGAAGGCAAAATTGTGGTGATCTTGCGCGCGCCAAGTCCGCCATAGTAGCCGATCCGATAGATATCGATCTTGTATGAGGTAGACGGAGTATTGATCTTGAAAAAGATCGTGCCACCCACGTTCACGCTCATGTCCGTTGCAAAGCCCTGAATCGTGGGGTCGCCCTGATCGCCTGTCTTGATGTCCCATTCCGAGTCGGGGTTTCCCGTCTTGCAGTTTTCCGCAACGATTGCGTTGGCCGGATTGCTGCATTGCGCCCTGGCCTGCGCCCCGAAGCACGCCAGTGCAATCAGGGTAAGCCAGAACGAAAACCATGGAAGGCTGTGAAACCGAGACTTGGTCATGCTGATGAGTGACTTCTTTCCTTCGTATCTGATCGCCTTGTACCTCAATCGCGCGCCATGGCCGGTCCAATGCCTCCTCAATTCTTAGTAACTGCAACGCGGACCCGGAGAAGAATGCATACCGCCTAAGCGCTAAATTGGCCCTGTCATGTGAGTATTTCGGGTGGATGGGCCACTCCCCTGCCTATGGATATGGCATCTTTCATGCCAAAGTCGGAGGGAATAATGTCCGTAAATCCGCCATAAGCGGAGAAAGAATGTGCATAAAATTGCACTTTTAGGATGGGGAGTTGAACAGTTTCCCAATTATGAGCGCAAAGACGGGCTGGTTCTTTTGGCGGTCAGGAAATTTCCATTGCGTTCTGCAATGGTGTTCACGATATGCCGGCCTATCGCCAGTGAAGCAGTAGCTGCCGGCGATGGCACGTTGCACACATGCACTACGCCATCGGTATAAACAAAGTGAAAATCGTCCAGCAGTTTGCCATCGCGGCTGAGGGCTTGGGCGCGCACGCCGGAGCCGCCCGGCTCGAGATCTTCGCCTGTGATCTCAGGCACAAGACGCTGTAGAGAGCGGACAAATGCGCGCTTGCTCAGGGAGCGCCGATATTCATCGACAGAGGCCGTCCAGTATTTCGCCGCCATGATCCAGAAGCCGGGAAAACTGGCATAGCGCCACACATCGCCTGCGCTGAAAGATGTCTTTTTGTATCCTTCGCGCTTGAGCGCAAGCACCGCATTCGGGCCTGCTTCTACTCCTCCGCTGATGCGCTTCGTAAAATGCACGCCCAGAAACGGAAATCGCGGATCGGGGACAGGATAGATCAGACCTTTTATGTAGTGCCGTTTTGATGGCGCCAGCTCGTAGTACTCACCGCGAAAAGGCACAATCGTGAGATCCAGTTTGGCGCGCGCCATGCGGCTGATGCGGTCACTAAAGAGTCCCGCGCAGTTGATCACCAGCCGAGCTTCGATTTCTCCTCGGGTAGTCTCAACAACGGTATTCGGTCCGCTGCTGCGCAGGCCGATCACCTCATGTGATAAATGAATCGATCCGCCGCCCGCCTCAATCAGTTCCGCGTATTTCCGAGCCACTCCGGCGTAATCGACTATGCCCGTGCTGGGCACATGAATACCGCGAATCCCTGCCGCATGTGGCTCTAATTCGCGAATTTCATCCGCCGTTAACATGCGCAGGCCTTGCAGCCCATTTTCAATCCCGCGACGATATATCTCGTCGAGCTTCGGCAGCTCCTCTTCCGTGGTAGCTACGATCACCTTGCCGCAGATTTCATACGGGACCTCATGCGCGTCACAGAAGCGCACTAATGCATTTACGCCTTCGGCGCACAGCCTGGCCTTCAAACTTCCCGGCTTGTAATAGATTCCGGAGTGAATGACTCCGCTGTTGTGCCCGGTCTGATGGCTCGCAACCGATGGCTCCTTTTCAATCACAGCGAGTGATGCGCCGGGAAATTGCCGCGTGAACTCCAGGCCTGTAGCGAGGCCTACAATTCCGCCTCCTATAATTGCAATGTCAACTTGAGAGCTCAATCGTCTTACTCGATTCCGTTGCAACTATGAATATCACACCAGGGCTGAGAGTACTTTCCAGATTACCTTTATGCATGTAGTTTCCAGTGCAAGTAACTCGCGGTAATAACCAACAGGTTATTTTTGCGATGTGCAAAAAATTTTGCTTCAGTAGTGCAGGATTTTAGTTTGACTCGCCATAGTCTCGATGCTACTATTCACTTCGTTGTTGCTACTTTTTGTTGTTGACTTATAACTGTAACAGCAGTAGTTGCGAGGCGCCCCTCACGCCTTGTTTGTGAAATCAAATCCTCCCTCCCAGGTAAGCCCCCGAAGAAAGTGGACGAACAAACTCCGGAACTGAACAGAACTTTATGCGCAAATTTATTTCACAGTCGATTCAGTTTTGGAAACGCGGGCCCTTTTACTTTCACCATCGTTCGTGACCGGCTTGATTGCGGTCGAGACTTTTCGGTGAGTTCATTTTTTCGCTTGTTTATTTGTTAAGCACGCTCTGCGCCCCCCTCGCAGCACAAATCCAAAATCTTTGACTTGTGCGTATTTGATCGAGGTGAATGTATGTCTCATGCCTTAGTGGTGTTGGCTGTCAGTGAAGACGCCGGTGTCTCCAGCCTGATTAGAAAATTTCTCGACTCAGAAGGTCATCGCGCCGTTTGTGTTTCTTCTTCACTGGAAGCCATCAAAATGATTGCTGAGGGACTGTCGCCGGACTTCCTTCTTCTTGATGTCCTTAAATCCAGATCTGCCGACCACCTGTTCGCCCCTGCTCTTCTTGAAAAGATCGACTCCGACCGTGTTTGCGTCCTGACGGACATAGGAGACAGTTCATGGAAGCCTCTCGCTTCAAAGTGGGGGATCCAAAAAGTCCTTACCAAGCCACTGCTGCGCAGAGATGTCGAAAGGCTGCTCTTTGAGCCGGTGAGCGCGCCGGCAGAAACAATGCAGGCCTGCTCAGCGGCGAATGGTCCCAATGGCGCGGTGCATTGCGAAGAGCTGGACAATAATAAGTTCTTCTTCGCTGCATCACCTGCAATGCTGAAGATCTATAGAGACGTTCGCCTCCTGGCTCCTGTGGATATTCCTGTCCTCATCCTGGGCGAAAGCGGCGTCGGCAAAGAAATCATTGCCATGCTGCTGCACAAATACAATCCGCGTTCAGAGAAGAAGTTTGTCAATGTCAACTGCGCGGCACTGCCCTCGGAACTGCTGGAGAGCGAACTCTTCGGGTACGAAGCCGGTGCATTTACCGGCGCGGTCAAAGCAAAGCCGGGGAAATTTGAGCTGGCCCACAAGGGCACGCTCCTGCTTGATGAAATTGGCGAAATGAGCCCGCAGATGCAGGCCAAGCTGCTGCACGTTCTGCAGGATGGCTCCTTCAGCCGCCTGGGCGCCCGCTCATCGACACAAGTGGATGTGCGTGTGCTGGCTGCCACTAATATTCATATGGAAGATGCGATCGCCGAGAAGAGCTTCCGCGAAGACCTCTATTACCGGTTGAATGCATTCACCATCACCGTTCCTCCGCTGCGCGAGCGTCGCGAGGAAATTCCTATGATGATGGACCAGCTGCTCCAGCGAAATGCGGCGGACTTGGGACAGCAGGCATTTCCCATCTCCGAAAAGCTCAAAGAAGCAGCCCAGGATTACAGTTGGCCGGGCAATTTGAGAGAGCTGCGCAATTTCATCACGCGGACCCTGGTTCTACAGGACCAGGAAGCTGCCTATAACGATCTGAGAGCAAGAACGCGTCTTGGCGCTGGAACAGTAAAGGCGCAGTTCGCAACAAATGAGATGGCAAATACCACCTCACACGGAATGCGGAATGTTGTTAACAGCATCAAGAACCAGGCGGAGATCCGCATGATTCAGGATGCGCTGACAGCCTCAGGCTGGAACCGCAGGCGCGCGGCCAGCAACCTGAATATCAGCTATCGCGCGCTTCTTTACAAAATTCAGCAACACGGCCTGATGACTTCTTAAGAGTATTTTTCGAGTAAGTGTAACCGTCGTCATTCTGACGACCTGAGCAGCGCGCAGGAAAGGAAGAATCTCAAGCCAGGCTGGCTGTGGATTCTTCGCCTGCCCACCCCAACACGCAAATCGCGGGTTGTCTATCGAGAAAGTGCTTTAGTCTCTCAGCCGCGTTCATGTCGCTTTGTTCGCATTGTCCGATGTATCCATACCGCGAAGTCTCAACTATACATTCGAGCCAAAGGCCAGCAGGCGACCGTCACAATCCTTCACGACAAACTCTCGCGAGTTCCAGGGCATATTAGAGAGCTCGCGCGTAAACTCAACGCCCCTGGCTGCATACTCGGCATAAAGCGCGTCCGCATTTTCAACAAAGAGGTATGCGTCGAGCAGCTCATCCGCATACTTGTCCGGATTAGCTATGGGCGGCCCGGCACAGCGAAAATGAATCGCTCGCTCATCACGCGCCACAATGGCGTAGACCGGCGGATCTTGCCACGTTCCCAGACACTCAAATCCCAGCTTCTCTTTATAGTAGGCAAGCGTGGCAGGTATATCGAGAGTGAAGAATACAGGTGCGATCTGGCGGATCATCGACCAAGTGTACTCCAGTCGCTCGATTAAGTTTTCATACATCCGAACCATGGAGGCAAAAAAGAACGCGCCGATCTGCCAAATCGGCGCGCTTCCTGTCCTATGGAATCGTTACTGTTATTTGATTGGATGGGCTGCTTTCCAATCCCAAAGCATCCACGCTCTTTACGTAGTAGCTGTAGCTCGTGCCGCTTGCCACTGATTTATCAGCATACGACGTTTGCGTATCAACAGAAGAGTTCAACAGCTGATACGAAGTGCTGGTTCCTGTTGCCCGATAGATATGATAGCCAGCTATCGGGATAATCGAACTGGACGGCGCACTCCAGCTCAGATCAACTTCGTGCGTTACGCCCGTGCCGCTCAGGTTCACAGTAACAGTCGGATTCGTCGACGAGTTACTGCTGATTGTAATTGTGCCGGTCGAAGCTGTTGTGGTCGTCGGCGCATAATTCACCTGCAGCGTCACTGCTTGTTTCGCGGCCAGAGTGACCGGGAAGGTCGCCCCGGACATCGTGAAACCTTTGCCACTGATGGTCGCGGAGTTGATCGTTACAGATCCGGTTCCGCTTGAGGTCAACTTAACGGGCAGTGTCGCGCTCAGACCTACAGTGACATCGCCAAAGCTCAGACTCGTTGGGCTTACGGTGAGTTGAGATGTGGTTGTCCCCGTGCCG
>Ga0070740_10006041_pt1 | contig 10860 bp, 9 predicted proteins | sample Coa_R2_FD_67286 | JGI IMG/M metagenome (GOLD analysis project Ga0070740, IMG submission 67286) | Surface soil microbial communities from Centralia Pennsylvania, which are recovering from an underground coalmine fire - Coalmine... | ecosystem: Environmental > Terrestrial > Soil > Unclassified ...
TAGAGTTCAAGATAACTTGGATAGAGCATAGCGACAATTCCTCATCTATCTTCGCGACCAGCCTGACGGCGCGCTGGATGAGTTTTGAAGTCCTTTATGGCTATTTCCGTGCCGGTTGGTGTGCTTCTTTTCCAGCCCATGCGTCAGGCCGGTTGTGCCGTACCGGTGGATAGAACGGTTGCTTGCCATGCTATCCACCGGGCTTGATCGATGTGCTCTTACTCGCCGGCAGCCGGCCATTTATAGCCCCGCTGCGAGGGATAGATGACCGTTTTTTGCGGGCCGCCGCGGGCTTTTTTCTTGCCGGCCTTCCCCTCGCTTGTCTGTGCTTTCGGCTTGTCTGCGCGGGCGGTTTTCACCATCTTCACCTTCCCGGTCTGGCTGGCCGGTTGTTTCCGGGGTCGTGCCGGTCTGGGTGCTCTGGGGGCCAGTACTTCTTGCGCTGTGGGAGGTGCCGGCGGCTCCTCTTGCTCCGGGAGTGCTGGAGTATGTGAGAGCAACGCTTGCGTCTCATCCTCCACCTCTGTCCAGAAGCGGGCTGCTCTGCGCTGGGCCGGTCGGGAGCCTTTGAGCACCCGTCCATCCGGCAGGCGCGTGACGTGCGGTTCAGAGGTTCTCTCAGGCCGCGCCAGCTCATCGTCCAGCGCAAAATGTTCGTAATCGCCCTCAAATTGCGCGCCCTCAGGCTGAGCGTATGGGCGCCGTTGTCGGAAGGATGATCGCTCATCCGAGGACTCATACCTCTGATAGTCGCGCTGTGCAGCAGGGCGGCTCTGCCAGCGCGGATTATAGACATCCCGCCGGGGATGGGGGGAGGCGGTTCGCCTGCCCTGCGCGAACCTTTCCCGCGCGCGATCAGGCCGCTCGAAATCCCGAGGGCCTTGTCCGGTGCGCGCGTTTATGCGTCGAGGGCCGGACTGCTCAAAGGCACGATCCCTGGGATTGTACGTGCGGGAGCCAGTTCGTTCAAAGGAGTCGGGAGCAGAGCGGGAAAAGCGTGGTGGTCGCTCATCCTCGTAGCGTCCCTGTCCCGGCCCGCTCTCCCTGCGAGGGGGAGTATTGCGCGTCCATCGTTCGCTGTTCAGGCGGGGCTGGTTGCCCGGTGCGCGGTGTCCGGGCTCATTGAAACGGCGTGGACCTTCTTCGGAGCGTCGTTCGCGTGGTGGTCCGCTACGGTGAAAAGAAGATGGGGCGCGGTAGCCCTCCTGGCGGTGTTCGTAGGGTCTCCGTTCGTCCGTGCTGCGTTCATAGGTTCTCTGTTCATAGGATGGCCGGGAGCGCTCAAAGCGTGGAGAGGGGCGTTCCTGGCGCTGGTTCTGCGGCGTGGGAGCAGTGGGGCGCGCGCGATAATCCGCATATCTGCGGGTCGCACCGTTTTCCCACGCACGGTCAACGGTATCGCGGCTGAGTCGTGGGCGCGAGGTTCTGGAAGATTGCTCTTCACGATATCTGCCCGAAGATGTAGTGCGAGAGGTTGGTCGCATATCATCTCGCCGCCGATTACTAAAGTTTCTGGTCATGGGTTCCTTTCAAAAAAATGGAGGCTGTGGTTTTTTCGGGGTAAATCAAATGGCAGGGCACTTCTCCCTTTCCGTCGTTCCACCAGTGGACGGCATACCCCCTTTCCCCGTGTCGCTGCGCGGAGAAGATGCTCTTTTATCAGCCTGACTCGTCTTTCCAAACACCGGGAGGCGAGGCTTTTATTCCCGCAGGATATTGATAGTGTATCCGTTATTTTCTGATCCCTTGAGAGGGAGATCCGAGCACCTGGATTCAGTATAGCACAGAGCGCCGGAGATAGCAAAATCGAAGGCTCAGTGTCGGGAAGTTTTCCGGCTCCGCGAAGATGCCTGCGGGCATACTCGGTGCCAGACCCCTTCATGCCTGGGGCGTGACGGTTGGCACAGGAATCGCGCCCGTCTTGAGTGGCACCGGCGTGTAAGTCTGACTATTGCTCCCGTACATCGCCAGTTGCTGCTGCGCTATCTCATCGGGCAGCAGGGGACGCAAGATGACGACATAATAGTTGTTGCCTTCCATAAAGAGTTGCTCCTGCTGGCCTTTGAGGGCGTTGCGAATAGCCCGGAGATCGCTCTGACCGGGCAGGTAGGCGACGTGCGGAACGGTATAAGTCAGGCACCCATTGTCGGCATTTGGCCCGGTGAGGTCCTGAGGGATACTCCCACATTCGTAGATAGCTGTGTCTGCGAGCACAATATCGCTCAGTGGCCATGTGGGCAGCGTCTGATTCTGAGCGATGGTGAAGTCGGCCCGAAAGGTCTGGTAGACCAGTAGCGCCATCTGGGGAGAGGTATACGTGCTTTCTGGCCCGTCCAGCGCATTGCGGACCGCGCTAATCGCATCGCCCAGTTGCTGATATTCGTGCATTTGCTGGGTGTTCTCCTGAAGATTGCCAAACGGCCCGTAGACAAACTGGTAATTCCTCCCATTGAGCGCCAGTTGGAGCAGGGTGACGTTCTGATCTGGTATATCGGCGAAGACCTGCTGGTGTAATTGCAGGAGGTTATCGGTGCTGGTCAGCGTATGCAAAAGACTTTGCAGCTTTTCTGTACTGAGCACCCCTTGTTGGAGGTGCAGGCCGGGACCGAGAATAAAGGTTCCGTCACCATAGATACTGATCTCAGGGGTCATTTCCAGCTTGCCAACCTTGCCCCCGCCATAGAAAATGCGCACCAGGACATCCTGGGGAAGCGTGCTATACGAGATGGTGCTGCCGTTGTCAGTCTGCACCGTCTTGTGGTTGTTGTTCTGGCCCTGCTCGCAGGCCGTCAACAGAACTACCAGCAGACACAGCAACAGCAGGCCGGCCCGCCGAAAATTTCCGCGCCAAGATAGCTCTTGCTCGCCTCTGGATGCGCAAACCACCCCCCTCGCCGATTTTAGAAACTGCACCATATTCTTACCATTCTCGAAATTTCTTATAGTCATAGAATAGAAAACACAAGCGAAAACACACAGTTTGCAAGCACATCGAGGAGAGATCCCACTAACGACGCCCGCGAGCAAACTCTTCAGCAAAGCGATACCCAATCATCTTGTAAACCAGCTTCGCAGCCAGAAAATCCGCCCGTGTCTGACCCTCCATCGGGCAAAGCTCCACCACATCCATGCCGACGATCGTTGTACGCTGGCAGATCTCACGGAACAGATCCAGCAATTGATACCAGTGCAGCCCTCCCGGCTCCGGCGTGCCAACTGCAGGCATCTCGCCGGGATCGAGCGCGTCCAGGTCAATCGTCACATATGTATGCTTGCTCAGGCGCTCCCAGGGAATCCTTGCTGTACCGTTAGCCAGTTGATATCCCCAGACGATCGCAACATCCGGCCCACCCTTCATAAACTCCGCCTCCTCGGGGCTGAAACTGCGAACGCCGATCTCGGTCAGCGGGATACCCATCTCGACCACGCGGCGTTCGATCGAGGCGTGCGAAAGCGGCGTGCCCTCGTACTGGTCGCGCAGATCGCCGTGCGCATCGATATGTACAACGGTCAGGTCGGGGAAATAGTTGCGCGCCTCGGCGATCGGGGGTGCAGAGAGGGAATGCTCGCCACCGAGCACCAGAGGAAGCTGCCCGCGTCCGAGCACCTCGCGCACGGCAGCGCCGGTAGCAGCGAGAGCTGCGGCATGATCCAGGCCGGTATAGTCGAGCGCCGGGCACGTGTAGACGCCAACCTCAATCGGACACCAGTCCAGTTCCTCATCGTAAAGCTCCATCTGGCTGGAGGCATCCAGAATCGCCTGTGGCCCACATCTGGTGCCTTGCATATAGCACACACTATACTCAAGCGGGGCCGGAACAATCGTCACACGCGCGGTGGCAGGGTCACAGTATGGCGCATCCGGCGCACCAAACTGGCTCACAGGCGAATCGGTCATAGTGTCACAATCCTCTTTCTTTTTAGCGCACCCCCTGTTTCGCCATGCGTGCAGCCATGGCCGCCTCGTAACGCGCCGGGTCGGGGGTTTCGGGCCTGAGCGAACGGGTCGCGCGGACCACAAAGTGCGCCTCTATATCCTCAGTCTGGAACATCTCTTTTGCGAAAGCGATAGCATCTTCCTGGCTGAATTCCTTACACGAACAAATGTCGATATCCACCTCACCGTATTCCGGCCAGGCATGCATGCTGATATGGCTCTGTGCGATCACCACGAAACCCGACATGCCCGCATCCAGCGGATTCGAGGTTTCAATGTCGTACAGGTGGACCGGGCTGACCTTCTCCATCCCAACCCGGCCAGGATATTCATCCAGCACACGCCGCAAGCGCGGCTCATCGGTCAGAACCTCGCGGCTACATCCGTAAAGCTCCAACATCAAATGCACCAGCATCTCTTCTGTTTTCTCCTCTTATTGTACCAAGCTACTGCCACCGCCGCCACCGTGACCGGCAGCGTCCTACACCAGGGGTGCCCAAATGACACCAGCGGGTATTTTACATTACACGTCAAGCGAATGTAAAGTTACCTCTACCTAATAGCGAGCTTGCTACGATCTAATATTCACCCGTCCTCATAGATACCTGAGAATCTGCCAGAGGTGCAAGCTTGATCAGGTGGTAGAACGAAGAATGAACCTTTCACGAACACCCCATTGCCCGAAGACGCCGAACAGCGCCCCTTACCTATAGCTTGTGCGAAATCTTCAATCGAATACCGACCAGCAGATGTCATTTCGCAACTTCTGATCGTCCAAGACAAGATCGCGAATCGCATCCGGCAGTTGGTCGCGCTGCCAGCGGCACTCGAGTCGGCCGGTATGCTCGCCCACGCTTGGAGAAGCAGCCGCACGCGCGGCCTTGATCGCATAAGCAGCAGCGCCGAGCTCGTGTGCAGCGACATGTGCGACGACCGCAGCCTGACCGGCAGCATACGCGGCATAGCGCGCCGCGCCCCTCAAATCCCTGGCAGCCGCCATCGCATGGCCGCCCGCTGCACGTGACTGGGACATGGTGATCTCACCGCGTGCCCATGCTCGAGCTTGCTCAATTGCGTGACGCGGCCGCGAGTCCGAGGGTTTCGCCGACTCGAAGAAGTGCAGGACATGCTCCGCACACGCAGCCGCCCACAAAGCGAGAAGGTGGTGATCTGAATCCGTGAGTGTTCCGCCACGACGGATGGTGATGAAGCGAGGGTCGCGATCTTTGGGAAGGATCATATTGTCCCTTTCATGAACAGAGGTCTTCATATTCCTTACATTCATCTCTATTGTAACCCGTTCACGTAGTGAAAGGAAACCCTGTGACGCTCGCAACACTGATCCTGTCCTCTGCTCGCCAGAATTCCTCAGATTGCCTGCCTGCAGACTCTGGAACAATTCTCGAAATGTCGAGTATAATAGAGAAAGCAGAAATTCCAGGGCTTTTTCGTCATTACGCGCATGGTAAGGAACGCATCCTTTTTTCGGTTCTCACAACCAAGCAACGTCAGGACTGCCCCGGTGGCGGCTTTTTCTCATATCGAACGGGCATTAACGCTGCTCATTCTTGTATTGCGCGGTCCCTGAAGGATCAGCAGGGGGGATTAGCTCATGAATATCGGCTGGATTTTTTTAAGCTGCGCACTCCTTATCCTTGCAATCATGGCACTTCTCCCGTGGTGGAAAAAAGAGCGCGCGAACACTCAGCAGGAGACATACATGTTTGGAGCAAACCAGAACTTTTCAGCCCGGCTCGACGACCTTGATGCTCGCCTGACACGGCACGATGAGATTACCTGGCTCCTGCAAACGGGCCAGAAGATCAACGCCATCAAGCTCTATCGCGAAGAGACAGGGGCCTCGCTGGCCGATGCTAAAGCCGCTGTTGAACGCATGGAACTGGCGCTGCGCATGGGTCTGGTGACACCTGCCGAGCCTCGGATGTCTCAGATACCTGCCACGTCTGACGATGCTCCCGAGTCCCTCACGCGCGAGGTGGAAGCGTTACTGACGCAGGGTAAGAAGATCGAGGCGATCAAGCTCTACCGCAAACAAACGGGCCTGGGCCTGCGCGAAGCGAAAGACACGATCGACCAGATCGAAAACACCCTGCGGACACAAGGTCCCACCTCCTACCAGGCCCGGTCCGCAGACCCGGAGAACGAGATCGCCCTGCCTGTTGTAGAGCCGCCTGGGGCTGAGGTCAGGCGCTATGTGCAGGAGGGCAAGAAGATCCAGGCGATCAAGCTCTACCGCGAGCAGACAGGTCTGGGCCTGCGCGAGGCCAAAGAAGCGATCGATCGGCTAGAGCAGGTGCTCCGTCAGGGCATGGAGCAACTCTAGCTTATCAGGATTGAGCCGGACCCAACTGGTCCGCAGTCGGCTCCGCTCAGCAGAACCAGGATTCGGTCAGGTGCGGTAGAACTTTGCGCTGGCCATACTGCGCAAGCTCATCGGCGATACAACTCTGCTGTCCGCAGGCTTTGAGCGCCAAAGCCTTAATCTGAAAGAACGTCTCCACGACATCCTGCTGCGCCATCTGCGCCTTCGCCACCAGTTCGGCCACCTCCTGCTGCAAGGCGTCCATACGGGGATCAGGATGCTGCCAGCGGTAGGTATAGGCAGCGGCATCGAGTTGCCCCAGCCAGGGTTTCTCTTCGGGCGTTGCAAGCAGGGACGAGCCGGGCGGAATCAGCAGGCGAATACTAAAATGCACCGGATCGACGTGCTCAACCAGGTGACGCTCCTCAAAGAAGGTCAGCAACTCAAGATAGCTCTCCAGCGTCTCCCAGGGCGAAAAGGGCAGCAGCGAGGGACGCAGAGGAATGCCGACTTCAGCCATCAGGGCAAAGGCGCGAGCCACATCCGCCCGGGTATGGCCTTTCGCCAGGTGAGCCAGGACTTCCTCGTTGAGCGATTCGACCGCTGAGACGACAAAGGCGCAGCCCAGCGCGCGCATCTCTGGCAACAGGTAGTGATACTTGAGCAGGTGCTCAATCTTGATAGTCGCGTCGAAGGTCAGGGTGGGAAACTCCTGATGGAGGGCGCGGGCGATACGCAGCACATGGGTTGGACCGTTAAAGAAGTCGGGATCGCCAAAGGTGATATGGCGGGCGCCCTGCGCGACCTGGGCGCGTATATCGGCCAGCACAGTCTCCACCGGGAACGCGAAAAAGCGTCCGTGATAGATCGGGGTGATCGGGCAGTGCAGGCAGGTGTGCTTACAACCACGCGTGGTCTCGGTATAGCCGGCCAGCACAGCCTCCCCGTTGATCTCCAGGCGAGCGTAGCGTGTGAGAGGCGGCAGGTTGGTCCGTTGGGGAGAAACAAGCGGCGCTCGCCGTATCCAGGGACCGCTCTCCTGCTGGCACGTCTTCACGCCAGGAACGATAGGCTCCTCTCCCTGCTCCAGCGCCCGCACAAGGTTGAGCAGCGGCTCCTCGTATTCGCCCCCGATCGCCGCGTCAATGGTCTGCTCCAGCAGATAGTCCGCGTTGAGCAGCGCATAGAGGCCATACAGGCAAATAAAGGCGGCGGGATTGAGCGCGCGCACACGCCGGGCAACCTGCTCTCCCAAACGCAGCGCGGTATGCATAGGGACGGAGATCGCCACGAAGCGAGCGCGCAGAATCGCCTCCTCATCCAATGGCTCGACTGCTGTATCGACGGTTGCAGGAACATAGCCGGCCTGATTGAGCATACTCTGCAGCGAGGCCAGGTGTAGCGGCTGATGTCCCAGCTCATAGCAGGAGATGAGCAGGATCGCTCCCGGTGCTCTCATTTTTTGCGCGGCGCGCCGCCCCCACCCTTGCTTCTCTGCCCGCCGGCTCCTGCCTCCTCAGGCACCCAGCCCTCGGGCATCTTCGCGTCCTCTCCAAAGAAAAATTCTTCCATCTGCTCGCGCAAAATCTTGCGCGCCTCAGGATCAGCCATATTGAGGCCGTAGTGATTGATAATGAGGGTGCTCTGGGCGGGCCACATGTTATATGCCTCCTGCGAGACGTGCTCGTAGATGCGTTGGCCAAGCTCGCCGGGAAACGGCGGTTTCTCCAGGCCGGGCAGCTCGCGCCCAAGTTTCACACAGTGTACCATGCGTGGCATATGTTGCTCCTGGTTGAGATTTTACATCACGTGTGAGTATATTATACCGTAAGACCTCGATGGATAAAAGGATCGCCTGCCCATCCTCTGGACCCTGGAGAAGCGATCTGCTTTGCCCTGGCCCGGATAGGAATAGGGCTTCCCCCTGATACTTTACACGCGAAGGCACTCCTCTTGCCCATCCGGGCCAGGGGCAAGGAACATCCAGCCGTTAGCTCTTTGAGCACTCCCGGCGCTCTTCGATCTCCTGGACGGCCTCACCTAAAACGAGCTATCGTCGGTGCGCGTGTCATCTGTAAGGCGCTCTCGATCGAGAGAGCCGGCAACACTTTTCAGGAGGACCTATGCGTGTTCTTATTGCAGGCGGGGACGGCTATCTTGGTTGGCCGCAGGCGCTCTACCTTTCTGCCAAAGGGCATGAAATTCTGATTCTCGATAATCTCCAGCGCAGGCACTTTGATCTCGAACAAAACTTTGCCAGCCTGCTCCCTCTCTACTCGCTCCAGGAACGAGTAGCAGCGTGGAAAGAGCTTTCTGGCCGGCACATCCAGTTCTGCATAGATGATGTCACCGATTATGAGGCTGTGGCGCGGGTGTTTCGCGCCTTCCAGCCGGAGGCGATCGTGCATTTTGCCGAACAGCGTTCAGCTCCCTACTCTATGATCGATCGCAGACACGCGGTTTTTACCCAGACGAACAACATCGTCGGGACGCTGAACATCCTGTACGCCATCAAAGAATTCGCGCCGGGCTGCCACCTGGTAAAGCTGGGCACAATGGGGGAATACGGCACACCCAATATTGATATCGAAGAGGGTTTTATCGAGATCCATCACAAGGGGCGCAGCGATATTCTACCTTACCCGAAACAGCCCAACTCTTTCTATCACCTTAGTAAAACTCATGATAGCCATAACATCATGTTTTGCTGTAAAGTTTGGGGTATCCGTGCTACCGATCTGAATCAGGGCATCGTCTATGGTGTTGAAACCGATGAAACCGCGCTGGACCCGCGCCTGGCGACGCGTTTTGATTACGACCAGATCTACGGCACCGCTCTCAATCGCTTCTGCGTCCAGGCCGCAGCAGGGTATCCGCTGACCATCTACGGGCAGGGAGAGCAGACACGGGGGTATATCAATATCCGCGACACCATTCGATGCATTGAGCTGGCTATTGACTCACCGCCCGCCGAAGGTGAGTATCGAGTGTTCAATCAAATGACCGAACAGTTCTCGCTGATCGAGTTGGCAGAGATGGTGGTGAAGCGCGGGGCATCCTGCGGTCTGGAGGTTCAGCTCAAACACTTCGCCAATCCGCGCGTTGAGGCGGAAAAACACTATTACAAAGCTACCCATACCCGACTGCTTGAACTGGGTCTCGAACCGCACAAGCTAGATAGCGGGGTGCTCGATTCGTTGATCCATCTTGCTCTCAGGCAGCGCGAAAGGATCGATCGAAACCTGATCCTGCCGACGGTGAACTGGCGCGAGACGAAGAACGAACTGGCACGCGCCGACATGTGAAGAAACCGCTGCCCCTCACGCGAGCAGGCGATCGATCAAGGGCCTGATCCCTCGATTGGCCTCCAGATTCCAGGTCTTATACGACTGAATCGCGCGCACCTTCTGTGCGATCATCTCAGAGTTGCTTGTGAGCTTCGCAAGCAACTCCCGCTGGGCGTCCCTGTCAAGGCAGATCCAGCCCAGGTCATATCGCTCGATGAAACGCAAGTTAGGCGTCTCCTGGCCCGGGATGAGAGATGTCGCCAGGAAGGGCTTCTCAAGCAGGAACGCTTCGGTAATAAAGCTCGCCCCGGCCTTACCGGCGACGATGTGCGCGGCGGCCATATACGGGGCGGGGTTTTCGATAAAAGGAAGCACCCGTATCCGCGCCTGCCCGGCATAACGGGCAGCCATAGCCTGATTCTTTCCCGCCGCCAGAATCACCTGCATCGGCAGGTTCGTGGTGAGGATCAGGGAGATCAAGCGGTCGGCGCTTGCTGATCCCTGGGCACCTCCTTGTAGAAAAAGCGTGAAGATGGCGGGATCAAAGCCGATCGCCTCCAACGTCTGCGCGCGGCTGTCGCTGCCAGTCTCGTAAAACTGGCGGCGCGCCGGGCGTCCGGTGAGATAGAGACGATTCTCGTCAATTCCCGCCCGCAATGCCTGGGCGAAGATCTCACGGGTGGGGGTCAGGTAGGCATCGGCATGTTTCTCGACAAACCAGGTCTGGTGGACAGATTCGAGGTCGGTAAGCTGGAAAACCAGCGGCACCCGCCTGGCGCTGGTTTCATTCGCGCACGCAGCCGCCGCAGAAACCAGCGCATGCGTGGTGATAATCAGGCGCGGCTGCACCTCCTCTATGATACGTGAGAAGCGTTTGCGGGCGAGCAGAACCAGGCTTTTCTGCAGCAGCCACGCGGCTACAGGGTTGTCGGTCAGGGCAAACTGCCAGGTTAATAGTGGTACAAACCGCTGGCTGACCAGTGTATAGCCACGCTCTACCAGGGGCGACTGGGGATCAACGATCCGCACGTCATACCGGGCCTCCAGGAGGTCACGCAGTGCCTGAGCGAGATTGAGGTGCCCGCCGCCAGAGCGCGAGACCAGAATGAGGATGGTCGGTTTCGTCCCCACGTTCGCCGAATCGTCATTCTTCTGTGCGGGCAATGTATGATCGGCACTTCTGTGAGCGGCCTCGCCAGCAGGGGTCCCGGCCCTGGCGCGGCGAGCGCGGAGCGTCCGAAAAAGCGCCAGAAAAATGACCAGGATGCCCAGAGAGGCCAGCGCAAACCCTGAAATCGCCCCGAAGAGGCTCT
>Ga0070740_10006043_pt1 | contig 10858 bp, 4 predicted proteins | sample Coa_R2_FD_67286 | JGI IMG/M metagenome (GOLD analysis project Ga0070740, IMG submission 67286) | Surface soil microbial communities from Centralia Pennsylvania, which are recovering from an underground coalmine fire - Coalmine... | ecosystem: Environmental > Terrestrial > Soil > Unclassified ...
GCGGCGCTGAGTTCGCTCGAGGAGCACGTCGACTCGAAGGCACGTCGCATTCAGAGCGTACTCAGCGATCTCGGCGTCAACCCGGGTCGAATGCCGGCCGCAAGCGCCGCCGGCGGGCCATTCGTGCCCTTGCGCGCACCAAGGTCGGGCGCCAGCGCCTTTGACCGTCAGCTCTATCGCATCAACGTCGCTCGCGCAGAGATCGATCACTTGAGCCGCGTGCTGGTCGCCGTCCCCGTGCGTAAGCCGGTAGCGGGCGAAGTAGACATGAGCTCGCCGTTCGGCGTGCGTCTCGATCCCTTTCTCGGCCGCCCGGCGATGCACACCGGCATCGATCTGCGCGGCGAGATCGGCGAGCCGGTGCATGCAACCGCCGCCGGCACCGTGACCATTGCCGGGCGCGACGGCGGCTACGGCAACATGGTCGAGATCAATCACGGCGGCGGGCTTGCCACGCGCTACGGCCACCTGTCGGAGATCGACGTCAAGGTCGGCGACAAAATCCATATCGGGCAAGTGATCGGCAAGATCGGCTCGACCGGACGCTCCACCGGGCCGCATCTACACTATGAAACGCGCGTCAATGGCGAGGCGGTCAATCCGCAGAAATTCCTGCGCGCGGGGATTCGCCTCGGCAGCGTTTGAGAATGCACTGGCGCGCTATTCCACGTCCTCTACCTGGGCCGGCGCGCCCCCGAAAGCCTTTTGCGCCAGCGCCGCCTGCATGAACGCGTCGAGATCGCCGTCGAGCACCGCGCCGGTATTGGATGTCTGCACGCCGGTGCGCAGGTCCTTCACCATCTGATACGGCTGCAGCACGTATGAGCGGATTTGATGGCCCCAGGCGATATCGGTTTTGGCGGCCTGGTCGGCCGCGGCTTTTTCTTCGCGCTTCTTCACCTCAAGCTCGAACAGGCGCGCGCGCAACATGTCCCACGCCATAGCGCGATTGCGGTGCTGCGACTTGTCGGTCTGGCATTTCACGGCGATGCCGGTCGGAATATGCGTCAGGCGCACCGCCGACTCGGTCTTGTTGACGTGCTGGCCGCCGGCGCCGCCTGAGCGCATCACGTCGGTGCGCACGTCGTTTTCGTTGATCTCGATCTTGATGCGGTCATCCACCACAGGATAGACGACCACGCTGGCAAAGGACGTATGCCGCCGCGCATTGGCGTCGAAGGGCGAGATGCGCACGAGGCGATGCACGCCATTCTCGCTTTTGAGCCAGCCATAAGCATTGTGGCCCTTAATCGTCACCGTCGCCGACTTGATGCCGGCGCCCTCGCCTTCGGTCTCCTCGACCCATTCGACTTTGTAGCCGTGCGCTTCCGCCCAGCGCACGTACATGCGCATCAGCATGTTCGCCCAGTCCTGGCTCTCGGTGCCGCCGGCGCCGGCATGCACTTCGAGATAGCAATCGTTGGCGTCCGCCTCGCCCGAAAGCAGCGCCTCCAATTCGCGCCGCGCGAGCTCGGCGCGCAGGCCCTTGAGCATCATCTCCGCTTCCGCGATCGTCTTGTCGTCTTTTTCGGACTCGCCAAGCTCGATCAGCATCAGCTGGTCGTCGAGCTCCTGCTCGATGCGTCCGATGGCGCCGAGCTGGTCGTCAAGCGCGTCGCGTTCGCGCATCACCCGCTGCGCGCGCGTTTGCTCGTTCCAGAGATTGGGGTCTTCGGCCTGCTTGTTCAGCTCGGCCAGGCGGCGCTTGGCGGTATCGACGTCAAAGATGCCTCCTCAGCAGCCCGAGCGACTGCTTGATCTCGCCGACGAGTTTTTCCGTTTCTGCGCGCATATCTTTCCAACGCGCCCATGGGGCGCCTTTGATTCTCAGAGCCCGGATTTAGCGACCGTGCCGCTGCGCCGCAAGGATCAATAAAGCCCGCCCGTCCCGGAGCGCACCGCGCGGCCCGCATCGGGCGGCACATTGCCGAAGAAGGGTGGGCCATTGCCGCGCTCGCGGTTGTCGGCGTCGCCATAGCCCACCACGGAGTAGTTATCCGGGGGCGCGGTGCCGGGTTTGAAGGCTTCGAGGATTACGCGCTGGCTGTTGGGACCGGCGCGCGTACCGGTCTTCAGGTCGACGCGAACGAGCTTGATGCCAGGCGGCACGCGGAATGGCACCGGCGGCTTGCCGGCAAGTGCCACCTTCATGAAGTTCTTCACCACCGGCGCGGCGAGCACACCGCCCGTCTCGCCGCGGCCGAGCGAGCGCGGTTTGTCGTAGCCCATATACACGCCGACGACGATGTCGGGCGTGAACCCAATGAACCAAGCGTCCTTGTAATCGCTTGTGGTGCCGGTCTTGCCGGCGACCGGCTTGCCGACCTCTTTCTGGAATCCCGCGCCCGCCGCGGTGCCGCGCTGGACCACGCCTTCCATGATCGACGTGATCTGATAGGCGGTCATCGGATCGAGCACCTGTTCGCGGCGGTCGATCAGCGACGGCTCAGGCTGGTTGTCCCATTTCTTGGCGTCGCAGCCGATGCATTCGCGCTGATCGTGCTTGTAGACGGTGTGGCCGTAACGGTCCTGAATGCGATCGATCAAGGTCGGCTTGATACGCCGTCCGCCGTTATCGATCATGGCGTAGGCGGTGACCATGCGCAGCAGCGTGGTTTCCCCCGCGCCCAGCGCGAAGGACAGATACGGCGGCAGATTGTCGTAGACGCCGAAACGCTTGGCGTATTCGGCGATCAACGGCATGCCGATATCTTGCGCAAGCCGGACCGTCATCACGTTGCGCGAGTGCTCGATGCCGAAGCGCAGCGTCGAAGGACCGAAGAAATCGTGCTCATAGTTTTCCGGCTTCCAAACCCCCAGACCTGGCCCCTGATCGATCTCGATCGGCGCGTCGAGAATGAGCGATGATGGCGTGTAGCCGTTATCCAGCGCCGCGGAATAGACGATCGGCTTGAACGCGGAGCCCGGCTGGCGCAGCGCCTGCGTGGCGCGATTGAACTGGCTCTGATCGTAGGAGAAGCCGCCGACCATCGCGAGCACACGGCCGGTCCAAGGGTCCTCCACCACCATGGCGCCCGAAATCTCCGGCACCTGACGCAACACATACTGGCCTTGCCCGGTCGTCGGCTCGACATAGATCACGTCGCCGGGCGCGAGCACTTGGTCGGCCTTGGTCGGTGCGCGCCCTTTGACGCGCGCCCATTTGAGGCCGTCGAGCGGGATGATGCCGACCTCGCGTTCCTTGCTGATGAAGCCACCGGGTTCGCGACCGGGCTGCAAGCCGATGCGCGCGGATTTATCGCCGGTCTCGAGCACGACGGCGAGCCGCCATGGCGCCACGTCGGCGAGCGCCTTCACGTCGGCGAGTTTGACCCCCCAGTCGCCGCTGATATCGATCTTTGTCACCGGGCCGCGATAGCCGTGCGCCTCGTCATATTTAACGAGGCCCTCGATCAGCGTCTTGCGCGCCAGCACTTGCAGGTCGGTCTCCAGCGTGGTGCGCACCGACAAGCCGCCTTCGTAGAGCTTCTTTTCGCCATAGCGCTCGTAGAGTTCGCGGCGGACCTCCTCGGCGAAATATTCGGCAGCAAAGATATGCGTGCTCGGCGGCTTGGTGATTACGCCAAGCGGCGCGCGCTTGGCCTTCTCGGCGTCTGCGGCGCTGATGAAGCCGTCGGCCGCCATCTGGTCGATGACCCAGTTGCGCCGCTCGATCGCGCGCTCACGCTGACGGAAGGGTTGGTAATTGTTGGGAGCCTTGGGCAAGGCCGCTAGATAAGCCACTTCGGGAATGGTGAGCTCGTTAACGCCCTTGTCGAAGTAAACGAGCGAAGCGGCTGCAATTCCGTAGGCGCCGAGACCCAGATAGATCTCGTTCAAGTAAAGCTCGAGGATCTTGTCCTTTGAATAAGTGCGCTCGATCTTCAGCGCCAGCAGCGCCTCTTTGATTTTGCGTGTGAAGGAAACCTCGTTGGACAACAAGAAGTTCTTGGCAACTTGTTGCGTGATGGTTGAGGCCCCTTGGGGATGGCGGCCGGAACCGTAGTTTTCCGCATAGTTGAAGGCGGCGCGGATAATACCGGTGAAATCGAGGCCGCCGTGCTCGTAGAAGTTCTTGTCCTCGGCCGCGAGGAAAGCGTTGATTACCCGCTTCGGCACCGCCTGGATAGGAATGTAGAGCCGTCGCTCCTTGGCATATTCGGCGACCAATGAGCCATCCGCCGCGTGCACGCGCGTCATCACCGGCGGCTCGTAATCCTGGAGCTGCGAATAGTCTGGCAGGCCTTTGGAGTAGTGCCACAACAGGGCCGCAACGCCAGCCACCCCCACCACGAAGAGAATCGTGCCGGCTGCAAAAAGAAAGCCGAAGAAGCGCAAAAATAGCTTCATGAAATGGCGGTCCCGCCTCGACCCGGTATCATCCTGCCGCGCGATTGCGCCGAGTCTACGACCGATATAGCGAGGGCATAAGCACCCGCAGAGCCGAGGTTAAGTCCCTGTGCTGGCCGGGTTTTATGTTGAAACTGAGGCCCACCCATCACCGCGCTCCCACGCTCGCTGTGCCCACAAACCGGCGCACGAAGAAGTCGTCCACCGCCTGCGCCATTGCCTTGGCCGTGCGCTCCTGCCAGTCGGGTGAGGTCAGATTTTTCAGGTCGCGCCGCGTCGACATATAGCCCAATTCGACCAGAACCGAGGGTACGTCCGGCGCCTTGAGCACGATGAAGCCTGCAGACTTGACCGGGTGCGCATGCAAGGGAGCCACCGTCTTGATGTCGCCCGCCACCGTGCGCGCGAATTGCACGGAAAACGTCTTGGTCTCGCGTTGGGCAAGATCGATCAGGATGTTGGCGACGTCGTCAGGTTCGGCGGTTAAATCCACGCCGGCGATAATATCCGATTTGTTCTCGGTCTCGGCGAGGCGGGCGGCCTCGGCATCGGAGGCGTGTTCGGACAGGGTGTAGACGCTCGCACCTTCTGCTTGCCCCTCGCTGCGCGGCACAGAATCGGCGTGCACCGAGATGAACAGCGCCGCCTTGAGTTGCCGCGCGATGCGCACGCGTTCGGTCAGCGGAATGAACGTGTCGTCGCTGCGCGTCATGGCCACGCGGTATTTGCCGGTCTTTTCCAGTGCGGCGCGCAGTTTGAGGCCAAAGGCGAGCACAATGTCTTTTTCATCTTGGCCGTCGAGGCCCTTGGTGCCGCTGTCGATCCCCCCATGGCCGGGATCGATCACCACCAACGGCCGCGAATCGCCGTCAGGCTGTGTGGCGATGTTCTGCCGGCTGTGATGATGTGGCAATGCGACGGCCGCGACCTCCATATCGTGCAGAAAGCTCTGACGATCGGTCTTGACCAGGTCGATCACCAAGCGCGCCGGCTGTCCGTCTACCGCGGCCAGCGTGAACGCCTTGTCGACACGGACCGGCCCGTTGGTGTCGAACACGATGCGCGATCCGCCCTGCATGATGAGGCCGTAACGGAACGCCTTGATGAGGCCGCGGCCCTGCTCGCCCGCATGCGCCGGCAACTTGAACACCACCTGGGGCAGATCGACAACGACGCGGTAAGGGTCGGCAAGCGTGAAAGCGGCAACATCCACTTTTTGGCTGAGATCCATGACGAAACGGGTCTGCCGGCCATCGCCGCCGAGCCGGAAGTCGGTCGCTTCGGGGCTGGGTTCAGACGGCGCGGCCAGGGTCTGCACCGCGATTCCGTCTGCCGCGGCGGCGACAGCCGGCCGGGCAACAACGAGCAAACCGAGGATGCCGGCGGCTATGAGCGGGCGGAACGGCACGTTCGTGGACCCTTTCCGGCTCTTTCTACTCCAATAAAGGCGCTTCGGTTAACGGAAGTTAAGTGCCACCCGTACTTCGCGGCGTCACTGTGACCAGCCTGCACAGCCGCCTTGCCAGCAAGCAGCCGGGGCCGTATGTAAAGGTTGCTGACGGTTACTGTTCCGATTGTGCCGCGTTCGGGTTCCGGCGCGCTTTGAAGCCCAGGACCGCCCCCTCGAGGAAGGCCGGCGGACGGGCGAGCGAAAATGAGCCGAAATCCTTGTGAAGGACGATCGGATTAGCGCGCAGCTGCAAGCCGCCCGCCTCTATCCGTGAGCAAAACGAGAAACCTGGGCTCGCGCTCCTCGCAGCGCGGCCACAGCGCTACGGGTCGCAGTTCATGCTGCCGAAGATGCAGCAAAAGCATTTCGGGGTGCCTCGCTTTCGCGACGTAATCGTGACGGCGCATCTCGCGACGCCTGAATACGCCGGCCCTTCCTTCAACACCAATATGGCGGAACGTCCTTTGCGCCCTCTTGCGCGGATAACGTCGCGCGAGCGCGCAGCGGCTGCCGCCCCAGTGAGATTTATCCATGGCCGACAAAATGTTGATCGACGCGGCCCACCCGGAAGAAACCCGAGTGGTGGTCCTACGTGGCAATCGCGTCGAGGAATTCGACTTCGAAAGCGCCAACCGCAAGCAGCTTCGCGGTAACATCTACCTCGCCAAAGTCACACGCGTTGAACCGTCGTTGCAGGCGGCGTTCGTCGATTACGGCGGCAACCGTCACGGCTTCCTCGCCTTTTCGGAGATCCATCCGGACTATTACCAAATTCCAGTCGCCGACCGGCAAGCGCTGCTGGCTGAAGAGGCGCGCCAGCAGAGCGAAGCCGACGCCGAGGCCGACCATCGCGGACGCCGCGGCCGCCGGCATCGCCATCGCGGTTATCGGCAGCGCGATGAGGTCAGGCGCAGCGAGCCGCTCGATGCGGATGCTTCCGCCGATCCAGCGGCGCCGCTGCCGGACACCGAATCCGCTGAGCAACCGCAGGCCGACACTGCCGTAACGGTGGGCGATCTCGCCGGCGCCGCGCCCCCGATCACCGAGTTCGCGGCCGACGACACGAGGCCTGAGGCGACAGCGCCTGAGAATGCCGCGCCCGAAACAGCCGTCGTCGAGGATGCGGCAGGCGCGGACGTCAACGATGCGGATGCAGCCGCGCACGGCAGCGAGGAGCCGGCCGCGGCACCGGCGGAATCCGGCATTGAAGCCAGCGCTCATGAGCTCGGCGACGCCTCTGCCGAAGGCACAACGGCCGAGGCGCCGTCCGAAGCTGCGGAAGGAAACACCGAGGACGCGGCTGAAGCGGGCGAAGCGGGAGACGAGAGCGCCGAAGACAGCACCGTCGATACGGTTGGCGGCGCCGACGCGCTCGAGGAAGTGCAGGAGCGCCTGCCGCGCTTCCGCCGCCAGTACAAGATCCAGGAAGTCATCAAACGCCGGCAAGTGATGCTGGTGCAAGTGGTCAAGGAGGAACGCGGCACCAAAGGCGCCGCGCTCACAACCTATCTCTCGCTCGCCGGCCGCTATTCCGTGCTGATGCCGAACACCGCCCGCGGTGGCGGCATTTCGCGCAAGATTACTTCCGCGGAAGACCGCAATCGGCTCAAGGAGATCGCCCAGGAATTGGAGGTGCCGGAGGGCATGGGCGTCATTCTGCGCACCGCCGGCGCCTCGCGCACCAAGACCGAAGTCAAGCGCGACTTCGAGTATTTGCTGCGGCTTTGGGAGACGGTGCGCGATCTCACGCTCAAATCCACCGCGCCGAAGCTTGTTTATGAGGAAGGCTCGCTGGTCAAGCGTTCGATCCGCGACCTTTACAACAAGGACATCGACGAAATCATCGTCGGCGGCGAGGAAGGCTATCAGGAGGCGCGTGAGTTCATGCGCATGCTGATGCCGAGTCACGTCAAGCACGTGAAGTTCTACAAGGACACGCAGCCGCTGTTCACGCGGTACGGCATCGAGAGCCAGCTCGATGCCATGTTCTCGCCGGTGGTCCAACTGCGTTCCGGCGGGTACATCGTGATCAACCAGGCGGAAGCCTTGGTGGCCATCGACGTGAACTCCGGCCGCGCAACTCGCGAACATCACATCGAAGATACCGCGCTCAAGACCAACCTCGAGGCGGCGGAGGAAATCGCCCGCCAGCTGCGATTGCGCGACCTGGCCGGTCTCATCGTGATCGACTTCATCGATATGGACGAGACCCGCAACAACCGCACCGTCGAGCGCCGGCTCAAGGATGCGCTGAAAAATGACCGCGCCCGCATTCAGGTCGGCCGCATCTCGCATTTCGGCCTGCTCGAAATGTCGCGTCAGCGCATTCGCTCGTCGGTATTGGAAAGCTCGACGGAAAAATGCCCGGTGTGCGGCGGCTCCGGACACGTGCGTTCGGTGTCGTCGGTGGCGCTGCAGTGCCTGCGCGCCATTGAGGAGATGCTGATCAAGGGCGCCACGCACAACCTCATCGTGCGCACGCGGGCCGAGGTCGCCCTGTATATGCTCAACCACAAACGCGCGCATTTGCGGGCGCTGGAGGAGCGGTTCCGCGTCTCGCTCACGATTTCCGCCGACCCCGCCGTCAACGGGCAGCAGTCTTATGTGATCGACCGCGGCGAGCAGGTGCATTCGATGGAGGCGGCGAAAAGTCTTGCCGCAGCAGCGCGCGCCGGAGCGCCGATCGAAGACGTCGTCGAGGACGAAGAGGACGTTGAGTCGAACGAAGAGCCGATCGAGGACGAGCTTGCCGCAGCCGAGGAGCCTTCGTCTCCCGAGAATGGCGGCGCAGCAAATGAGGGCGGCCGCCGCAGGCGGCGCAGGCGTCGCGGCGGGCGCGGCCGCGGCGAACCGCGCGAGCCCAATCAACAGTTCACGCCCATGCCCGAGGCGGCGGCTGGGCACGAGGACCAGGATGGCAACGCGCCGGAGGACGAGCCGGGCGAGGAGCAAGGCGAGCGCGAGCCCCTGCATGGCCATGGCGGCGAACACCGCGAAGGGCGGCGCCGCCGGCGCGGCCGACGGGGCGGACGGCGCAATCGACGCAGGAACGGCAATGGCGGCGAGACACCCTACTCCGGCGATCGTGGCGAGGCGGTCTATGCGGGCGAACATGGCCGCCACTCCTATACGGACGCCGTCGAGCCCCACGAGACGCGTGTCGGCGCGGATTTTCCGCCGGTGAGCGAGGAAGATGCCTCAAACGTGTCGCCGCCCTTCGAACGCGAAGCGTCCCGACAAAGCGCGACCGCGGAGCATTCGCCTGAACCTACTGAACCGGAGCCGCCGCGCCGCCGTTCGACGGTCCGCGAGCCCGCGTTCGGGACCGAGCCCGCTCCCACGCCGCCGCCGCAGCCGGTGATCTCCAGCAGCGGCGAGGACAGCAGCGCGCCCAAGCGCGGCTGGTGGGCCCGGCGGCTGATGGGCGATAAGAGCTAGCGACTATGCGCCGGCCGCGATGAAATCCGCGTGGGTCGAGCGCGACGCCAAGGCCGCGGTGGAGCGCTACGGCAAGGCAAACGTCGTCCCCGAACTGGCCTTGCGCGTGTATTCCACGCGTCTGATCGGCGCCGAGCGCAAGCTGGTGCTGCACGGGGGCGGCAATACGTCCGTTAAGACGAAGGCGCGCGACCTCGCGGGCGTTGAGACCGACGTGATTTTCATCAAAGGCTCCGGCTGGGACATGGCGGCGATTGAGCCGGCCGGTTTTCCTGCGGTGCGCCTTGCCCCGCTGCACGAATTGCGCGCGCGGCAGAGCGTCACCAACGAGGAAGAAGCGCGCATCCAGCGCGCCTTCATGCTCGATCCGCTGGCGCCCTCACCCTCCGTCGAACTTTTGCTGCACGCCTTTCTGCCCGCGGCGTTTATCGACCATAGTCACGCCACCGCGGTGCTCAGCCTCGTCGACCAGCCGAATGCGCGCGAGCTTTGCGCGGAGGTCTATGACGGCCGGCTCGGCTTCGTGCCCTACATCCTGCCGGGCTTCCGCCTCGCCAAGGTTGCCGCCGCCGTGTTCGACGAGAACCCGAAGGTCGAAGGCCTGATCCTCGATAAGCACGGCATCTTTACCTTCGGCGCGACTGCGCGCGAGGCTTACGAGCGCATGATCGAATTCGTTACACTGGCGGAAGATCGCCTGCGCAAAAATCGCAAGAGCTTCGCCGCCGTTAACCTGCCCAAGATCGCAAAGCTGGTCGACGTGGCACCGATCGTGCGCGGCGCCTGCACGCTGCGCCACGCTTACGGTGACGGCGCGCATGCGCGTCCGCTTCTGGAATTCCGTACGAGCGAGGCCATCCTCGATTTCGTCAACGGTCGGGACGTGGCGCGCTATGCACGCTCGGGCCCGTTGACGCCGGACCACGTCATGCGCGTCAAGCCGTGGCCGCTGATCGTGCCGGCGCCGGAACACGGCAAGCTCGACACCTTCAAGGATAGCGCGTCCAAGGCGGCGCAGGCGTTTATGGACGATTACCGCGCCTATTTCGCGCGCCACAAAGCACGCAGCAATGGTGCGAGCATGCACGATCCGGCACCTCGCCTCGTGCTGGTGCCTGGGCTCGGTCTGTTCGGCCTGGGCGCCAGCGCCAAAGAGGCGAAGATTGCTGCCGACATCGCCGAAGCCATGGTCGAGGGCATCACCGACGCCGAATCCATCGGCCGCTTCACCTCGATCGGCGAAGCCGACATGTTCGACATCGACTACTGGCCGCTGGAGCTTGCCAAGCTCGGTCAGCGCAAGATTTTGCCGCTCGCCGGCCAAGTGGCGGTCGTTACCGGCGGCGGCGGCGCAATCGGCGCCGCGACCGGGCGTGCGCTTGCGCAAGCAGGCGCTGCCGTGGCGTTGCTCGATATCGACCGCAATGCGGCGAAATCTGCGGCAGAAAAAATTGGCGCGCTCGCATTGGCGTGCGACGTGACGGATACCCGATCGGTGGCTGACGCTTTTGCGCGCGTCGTCGAGACCTTCGGCGGCATCGATATTGTCGTCTCCAATGCCGGCGCCGCCTGGCAGGGCAAGATCGGCGATGTGGACGAGAAGATTTTACGCGACAGCTT
>Ga0070740_10006045_pt1 | contig 10854 bp, 6 predicted proteins | sample Coa_R2_FD_67286 | JGI IMG/M metagenome (GOLD analysis project Ga0070740, IMG submission 67286) | Surface soil microbial communities from Centralia Pennsylvania, which are recovering from an underground coalmine fire - Coalmine... | ecosystem: Environmental > Terrestrial > Soil > Unclassified ...
CATTGCGCAGGACGTTCGGCGCGACGTAAAATTCGCGCCCACGGACGGTTAGCTCAGCGGTAGAGCACCGCTTTCACACGGCGGGGGTCGCAGGTTCAATCCCTGCACCGTCCACCACCCCCTGTTTCTTCGAAACGTGCTGTCCGAGCTTGTGAAAGCTCGGTCTTTACAGCGTCTTGCCGGGTACTCCTCGCGAGTTATTCGCAGCTGACCTCCGGTTGAGTTTCGCCATCCGCGGACCATCATTTTGCGCGGTGCCCATGTGGTGCCCATTTGGTGCCCGCTCGTGCCCCTCGATTCCGCATCGATCGGATTTTTGACCCCTGCCCTGCGTGCCCAGCACGTCGGTTTTCACGGCTTTGGGTGACGCACCCACGCCGGCGACGCGGGCGCCGTTGTACTCGGCATCGAAGGCGGCACTGCACAGCCTGTCGAAGTCCCTGCGCCGGCAATTGGCGCCACTCGGCATCTCGGTCACGGAACTGCTGCCGCCCGTGGTGGACACCCCTTCGGTGGCTCATCGCAAGGTGGCGAAGCTCGACCCGGACGCCGTGGCCCGCGAAGCCCTTCGGGGCGCCGCACGCAAGGCCGAGGAAGTCCGCCCGGGCGCAGTACGCTTCCTGCCGCTGCTGTTACGGCTGGCCCCTCGCCTCGCGGAAGCGATCGTGGCCAGAACCTGATTTCGCCTCAGGGCTTGCGCGGCGATCGCCCGTCGCGCTGCACTTTTTTGCCTGCCAGCGCGCGGCCGTTCGCGACGCACAACCAAGGCGTAACGCTTTGCTCATGCCCCCTTTCCGTCGACGGTCCCGGCTCGATCGCCGTGCCGCCCGGCGGGCCAGCGGTTCGCTCCCTGTATCGTCAGCCTTCCGTTTTCCTTACCGTCGCTCGGATTGCGCGGTTGTCAAGACGATTCTGCTTCACTATATTTGCCTCAGCAACTAGTGTTTAGACAGATATTGCTAGAGCAAGCGTGGGACCGGCCTACTACGACCCCAGGACTCTGGAGCCGAGCAAAAGCATCGGCTTTTTGATCAAGCGCTGCGGCGTGTTGATGTCGCAACTCGCCGAGCGCGAGTTCGAGGCGCACGGCATGTCTTTCACGCAGTGGCTGGTGCTGATCCGACTGCGCTGGTGCGAATCCCTGACGGCGACGCAACTGAGCGAAGACATGGGGCACGACCTGGGCGCGCTCACCCGGGTGGTGGACTCTCTGGAGCGCGCCGGCCTGGTACGGCGCCAGCGCAGCCGGCGCGACCGCCGGGCCGTGGAGATCGCCATCACGCCGCAGGGTCGGCGCGTGGCGGGGCGCACCCTGCCCTTCATCGCGAATCTGCTCAACCGGCTGGTCGAGCCTTTCGCAAGGCGGGAGATCGAAGCCCTGATCGCGCTGCTGCAGCGGTTGCTCGCGCGGCTCGAATTCCTGGCCGGAGCCGCACGACGCCCCCCGCGCGCGGCCGCCTCGCCGGCGCGGCCGCGTCCGGCCATTCGTGTGAAGCCCGCTGCGCAACGCCGGGTTCGCGGCAAGATCAAGGGCGGCACGTCATGAAGCCAGCGCTCAAATCCGGGGCGCTCGCGTTGATCGTCGTCGCGCTCGCGGCCTGTACCCTGGGCCCCGACTTCACCCGCCCGGCACCCTCCGCCGCGATGGGGTACACCCAGGCGGCACCGGCGCCGGGTGCGCCACAGAGCGTCGTCTATGGCGGCAAGGTGGCGGCGGACTGGTATGCGCTGTTCCACTCGGATGCGCTGAACCGTCTGGTGCACGAAGCGCTCGCCCGTAACCCAGACCTGGAAGCGGCGCGTCACGGTCTGCGCGCGGCGCAGTATGAACTCCAGGCGGTATCTGGCAGCACTCTCCCTCAGATCGACGCCCGCGGCGGCATCAGCCGCGCGCACATCAACGGCAGCTTCCTGTACGAACCGGCCGGCGCGCTGTCCGTCACCGGCAACCAGTTTTCCATAGGTCCCACCCTGGCCTACCGGCTCGACCCGTTCGGTGGCGTCCACCGCTCGATCGAAGCGCAGGCGGCGGCAACCGAGCGGGCCCGCGCGCAAGCGCTTGACACCTATGTGACCCTGGTCGATCAGGTGGTCGTCACCGCTTTCGACTATGCCGCCGCTGCGGCGCAGGTCGAGGTGACGCGATCGCTGGTGAAGGATCTGCAGCGGCAACTGGAGCTGACGCGCGCATTGGAAGCCGCCGGCAAGATCACGCGCGCCGACACCCTGCAAGCGCAGACCCAGCTGGAGAACACGGCCGCGACGCTCCCCGAGCTGGAGCGCCAGCGCGACGTTTATCGCAATGCGCTCGCGCAACTGACCGGCCGCACGCCGGACGAATTCCGCATGCCGTTGCCGAGCCTCAAGGATTTCGAGCTGCCGCGCGAACTGCCCCTGTCGTTGCCCTCGCAACTCGTCCGCCAGCGCCCCGACATCCTGGCGGCAGAAGACGAGCTGCACCAGGCCAGTGCCGCGATCGGCGTGGCCGAGGCGGCGCGCTTGCCGTCGCTGTCCCTCTCCGGCCAGTACGCGCAGCAGGGCAGCCGGCTCAACGAGATGTTCACTCGGCCCGGCGGTATCTGGTCGATCGGCGCCGACTGGTCCGCGCCGATCTTCGACGGCGGAACGCTGGCCGCCCGCGCCGACGAAGCCAAGGAACGCTATCGCCAGGCCCAAGCCCGCTACCGCAGCACCGTGATCGCCGCCTTCGTCGAAGTGGCCGATGCCTTGCAGGCGCTGCAGCACGACGCCGACAGCGAGGCCGCGCACCGCCGCGCGCTGGAATCCGCCGCCGCCAACCGCGACCTGGCGGTCGCGCAGTACCGGGCCGGCAAGTACAACGAGCTGCAGGTGCTCGCCGCGCAGCAGCAGTATCAGAACGCCGCCTTGAGCCAGGTGCAGGCCGACGCGCAGCGCTTCGCTGACACCGCCGCGCTGTTCCGCGCGCTCGGCGGCGGCTGGTGGAATGCGCCGCAGGATCCCGCCGCGCTCGCCAGCGCCATGCAGGAGCAGGTCCATGACTGAACACTCACCACACGATCAGGCATCCGCCGTCGCAGCCACTGCCGACGGCACCGGCGGAAATGGCTATTCACGCCGGCTGCCGCTGATCCTGTTCGCGACCCTGGCCGTGGTTGGACTCGGCGTGGCGGCGTGGCATGTGCTGGTCGGCCGTTACCACGTGGAAACCGACGACGCCTACGTCGACGGCAACCTGATGCGGGTGACGCCGCAGATCAGCGGCACCGTGGTCGCCATCAAGGCCGACGAGACGCAGTACGTGCGCAAAGGCCAGTTGCTGGTGCAGCTCGATCCGGCCGATGCCGAGGTGGCGCTGGCGCAGGCCAAGGCCAGCCTGGCCGAGACCGTGCGCGACGTGGCGCAGCTGTTCGCCGAGGAACGGCGCGACGCCGCCAGCGTGCGCGCGCAACAGGCAAGGCTCGACCAGGCCCTGCAGGACTACGCCCGTGACCGCAGCCTGATCGCGGTGCACGGCGTATCTGAGGAAACCCTGCAACACGATCAGGATGCGGTGCGCAGCGCCCGCGCGGCGCTGGATCAAGCCACGGCGGCACTGGACGCCACGCGCGCCCTGATCGGTGGCACCACGCCCGAAACCCATCCGCGCGTGCAGCAGGCCGAGGCCCGGCTGCGCACCGCCTGGCTGGCCGCGGCCCGCACGCGGGTGCTGGCGCCGGCGTCGGGATTCGTGGTGCGACGCGCGGTGCAGCTGGGCCAGCAGGTCACGCCGGCCACCGAAATGCTGGCGCTGGTACCGGTGGACTCGGTGTGGATCGACGCCAACTTCAAGGAAACGCAGCTCGCCGACCTGCGCATCGGCCAGCCGGTCCGCGTGACTGCGGACATGTACGGCTCGCGCGTGGAGTTTCATGGCAAGGTGCTGGGCCTGACCGCCGGCACCGGCAGCGCGCTGGCGGTGTTGCCGGCGCAGAACGCCGCGGGTAACTGGATCAAGATCGTGCAGCGCCTGCCGGTGCGCATCGGTCTGGATCCCGCGGAGCTGCGACAGCACCCGTTGTTCCTGGGTTTGTCCACGCGAGTGGATGTCGACGTCCATGATCGCAGCGGCCTGGTGTTGTCCCAGCAGCCGGCCTGGCCGGCGAATCTGGACACCGAGGTGTACTCCGCGCAGGACGAGGGCGTAGAGGCGGCGATCCGCGAGATCCTTGCCGCCAACCTGGGTCGTCCGTCGCCCGCCGAGGTCCCCGTGGGCGATCCATGAATTCCGTAGCGGCTGTGAGCCCCGCACGTCCCGCCAGCCCCTGGTTCATCGCGCCGGTGGTGGCGCTGGCGGCGTTCATGGAGATCATGGACATCTCCATCGCCAACGTGTCGCTGCCGCACATCGCGGGCAACCTGTCCGCCAGCCGCGACGAATCCACCTGGGTGCTCACCAGCTACCTGGTCACCAACGCGGTCATCATGCCGATCTCGGGCTGGCTGGCGAACACTTTCGGCCGCAAGCGCTTCTTCCTGAGCTGCATCGCCGGCTTCACGGCAAGCTCCCTGCTGTGCGGGCTGGCGCCGAACCTGACCACGCTGATCCTGCTGCGCGCCATCCAGGGCGCCACCGGCGGCGGTTTGCAACCCGCCGGCCAGGCGATCCTGGCGGACAGCTTCCCGCCCGAAAGACAGGGCATGGCGACGGCGATCTACGGCATCTCGGCGGTGTTCGCGCCGACCATCGGCCCCACGCTCGGCGGCTGGATCACCGACAGCTACAACTGGCGCTGGATCTTCCTGATCAACGTGCCGGTGGGCGTGGCGCTGTTCTTCCTGGTCACCGCGCTGATCCACGAGCCGCGCGCGACAAACGCGCTGCGCCGCAAGGACTTCTCGGTCGACTGGCTGGGTTTCGGCTTCGTCGCGCTGAGCCTGGGCTGTCTGCAGATCGTGATGGACCGCGGACAGCAGGAGGACTGGTTCAACTCCCCCTTCATCGCTGGCCTGGCGCTGACCTCGGCCGTGGCCTTCGTGCTGCTGGTCTGGCGCGAGCTGCGCCATCCCCACCCGATGGTGGATGTGCGCCTGATGCGCGATCCCGATTTTGCGGTCTCCTTCGCGATGATGCTGATGCTGGGCTTCATGCTGCTGGGCAGCACCTACCTGGTGCCGGCTTACGTGCAGAGCCTGATGGGCTACCGCGCCATCGACGCGGGCATGGTGCTCACGCCCGGCGGGCTGGCGACCATGTTGATGCTGCCGATCGTGGGGCGCCTGACGAATACGCTCGACCTGCGCGTGCTGGTCGCTATCGGCCTGATCCTCGGCGGCGCGAGTCTGCTGTGGATGACCCGTTTCTATCTGGGCATTTCGTTCGAGTTCATCATGCTGGTGCGCATGGCGCAGGCGGCGGCGCTGCCGTTCCTGTTCATTCCCATCAACGCCGTGGCGTTCCGCAGCATCACCCCGGAGCAGACCAACAACGCCTCGGCGCTAGTCAACCTGGCGCGCAACTTCGGCGGCAGCATCGGCATCGCTTTCGCCTCGACGCTGCTGGCGCGGCGCGAGCAGTTTCACCAGAGCCGGCTGGTGGAGCATCTGCAGAACCTCGATCCCGCCTATCCCGACTACGCCCGCCAGCTCGGCGGCCTGCTCGGCGCCGATGGCCACGCCACGGCCACGCTGGCCAGCATCTATCAGGGCGCGATGCAGCAGGCCACCCTGCTGGCTTATCTCGACGACTTCAAGGTCCTGGCCCTGTTGTTCTTCGGCTTGCTGCCGCTGTTGCTCTGGGTGAAGCCGGGCAAGGGTATGGGTGGGGCGGGGATGGGCCACTAACGCACTTCGAAACGAACCTCCGCGGTACGCTGCTCGATACCATGTTCGTCGAACGCGGCGTAGGCGCGATGCGCGCCGCGCACCAGCGGCCAGAGATAGCGTGGGGTTTCGGTCTGCGCGACCGGCTGTCCGTCCACGTACCAGCGCACGCCGCCGGGTGGCGCGGCATCGAGCTCGAAAGGCAGCGCCTGTAGTTGGCTCGGCACGCGCGGATCGAAGGCCAGCCGTAAACCGTCGAAAGGCTGCGTGAGCTGCGGCGCCCGAACCCGAATGGAGGTCGCTTGTACCGGCGGCGCGGTTCCGGGCGCGAACCATTCCATGCGCTGCCCGCCATCTTCGTCGTGCACCGGCAGACGCACCAGCCGTGGGCTGCGCCACAAGGGCTGCGGCGGCGTTTCGCGATCCAGCATCGCGAATACGGAGCGCAACAGCAGCGCGGGACCGATGGCGCCGGTGACGCCATCCATCGGGCCGCCGTCGAGATTGCCGAACCAGGCGCCGGCGACGTAGCGCGCGTCGTAGGCGAGGCACCAGGCGTCACGGTAGTCGCTGGAGGTGCCGGTCTTGACCGCAGTCTCGCCCGGAAAACGCAGCAGGCCGCCGGCACCGAACTCGAGCAGCCGCGCCTGGGGATCGGACAGGATGTCGGCGACGATGGAGCTCGCTTTAGGATCGAGCAGATTCAGCGGCCGTGGCGCGGGCTCGTCCTCGAATAACGTCAGTGGCTGGAAGCGGCCGCGGTCGGCGAGAGCGGCATAGGCCTGCACCATCTGGTCCAGCGTGACTTCGCCATTGCCCAGCGCCAGACCGTCGCCGTACCAGTCCGAGGAGCGCGTCAGCCCTTTCATGCCCAGCGCACGCAGCAGGGCGAGGAAGCGTGCCCCGCCGACCGCTTGCAGCGTCTTCACCGCCGGAATGTTGAGCGAATTGCCCAACGCCTCGCGTACGCTGACCGTGCCGTAGTGCAGGCGGCTGTAGTTGCGGTAGGGATGCAGGCCTTCGCCGACGTGCGCCGCGAGCGCGTCGTCTTCGATGCGCGTGGCCGCACTCCAGCCCAAGCCGCAGCGGGGGTCGGTAGGTGGCGCAGCAGCGCAAGACGGCGTCAGCGCCAGCGCGTACAGCAGGGGTTTGAGGGCGGACCCGGGCTGGCGCGGGACGAGCACTGGATCGAGGCCGATTTCGTCCGCTTCCGTGCCGAGCGCCGCGGTCGCCCACACGCGCACTTTACGCCCGTGCAGATCGACCACTAGCAGCGCGGCCTGGCGCGCGCCGGCGGAGGCCAACTCGCGGAGACGGTTGTCCAGAAGTCGCTGCATCGCCCGCTGCCATTGCGCGTCGAGGCTCGAACGCAGGACGGCAGGCGGCGCACCCCCGTACCGCTCGACGGCCCGGGCGCGCAGCGCGGCGAGGAAATGCGCCGCAGGGACGGCGTCGTCCTCTTCGCGCACGGGCGGCGGGGAGCCGAGTGCCGCTAGGTCCTGTGCACTGAGCAGCCCGTCGTCGCGCATGCGCCGCGCCAGCCGCCGCAGCGGCGCAGCGAGGCCTTGGCGCGTGCGCCAGGGATCGAGCCGTGCCGGGGCGCGCGGCAAGACCGCCAGCGCCAGCATTTCCTCGCGGCTCAAGGTTTCCGGTTCGCGTCCGAAGTAATAGCGCGCGGCCTGCACCACGCCGCGGCGGTTGGCGCCGTAAGGCACCTGGTTGAGATAGAACTCGAGGATCTCGGACTTGGAGAAGCGCCTCTCCAGGCGCATGGCCTCGAAGCCCTCGACCCAGCGCGACCATAAGGTGCGCGGCCGCGGATGCAGCAGGCGCACGACCTGCTCGGTGATGGTCGAGGCGCCGCGCACCGCGCGGCCGGCGCGCAGGTTCTGCCACAGCGCGGACAGCCGCGCGCGCCAGTCGACGCCGCGATGCGTCCAGAAGCGGCGGTCTTCCGCTTCGATCACCGCCGTGCGCAGGAAAAACGGAACGCGTTCGAGCGCCAGCCGGTCGTCGAGATTCCAGCGGCTCTGATACGAAGCGGTGAGTCGTTCGCCGCGGCGGTCGAGCACCGGCGCGAGGGCTTCGGCGCCCGCTTGCGGCGCGAGCGTTCGCGGCAGCGGACGCTGCGCCAGCAGCGTGGCGAGCGCCAGCACGACCGGTATCATGCCGGCCGCGACGAGGATTTCACTGCGCCGGAGTTTGCGCATCGCCGGCCGGTGGCGCGTCCTCGACAATCAGCCGCGCGGGCACGTCGTTGCCGAACACTTCGGGGTCGTACATTTCCTCCGCGTGCGGCGGCGGTACCGCGAACTCACCGGCGGCCACCGCCTCGCCGATCCAGTACAGCGTGTAGCGGCCCGCCGGCAAGTCGTCGGCGAAGAAGCGCGCCGCCTCGAAGCGCAGCTCGCGGTGATAAAAGGGATACGGGTAGGCGGAATCGGAGGGCTCGGCCTGCTCGGCGGAAACGCCGCTGGCGGTGGCGAGATCGGGATTGATCGGCTCCACGCCGCCGGGCAGCGGATCGCCCACCACCACGTAATGACGCTCGGCCGGCGCGGCCAGCGTGAGCGCCACGCGTACTTTTTCGCCGCGGCGGATCTTCATCGGCGCGGAAAGCTTTTGCCAGACGTTGTCGCGCCACACGCGGTATTCGCGCGTGAGCTCCAGTCCCGCGCTGGCGGCCTGCGCGGCGGCCTCGCTCTCGGCGTAGGACAGGCGCGCCGCGAAATAGGCGCGGCCCTGCCCTTCATGCTGCAGCGCCAGCTTCTCCTCGCGCCCCGCATCGGCCGCGCCCAGCGCGTGGCTCAGCGTGACCGGCGGCTGGCGCAGATCGGTCAGATGCGCTTCGCCCAGCGACTGGCCGTCCAGCGCGGCGCGCAGCGTCGCCGCCGGCGCAGCGGATTCGTAGCGCCGCGCGTAAGCCGCCAACGCGGCCATGCAGTAGACGTTCTCCTGAGTGTTGTCCCAGTGATCGCGTCCGCCGCGCGCCTGGGAAATCGAGCGCACCAGCTTGAACGACAGCTCGGCGAGCGCGGGATTGGCCTCGAGATTCGCGCCCGAGATGTCCGCCAGCGCGGACAGCGCCGCACAGTTAGAGCGCAGCGGACTGCCGAGCAGAATGCTCCAGAAATCGTCCTGGGTCTCCTTGAGCACGAGGTTGCCCGCGCTTTCGCTGCCGCGCGCCAGGATCTGATCCAGCGCACGTCCAGCCAGCGTTTCCGCGCCGTCCGTGTGCAGCGCCGCCTGCAGGAACAGCGCCTGGCCGAACAGGCCCATGCGCGGAAGCTGGGGCGCGTAGCGCTGCAACTCGGAAGACGGCAATCCGCCGCGCAGCGCGCGGGCGTCGAGGATCGCGGCACGCACCGCGCTGCTCGCGTCCAGCGAGTAGTCTGGCAGTTCGCGCTTGAGCACGCGGTCGAGATAGACCCCGAGCCGGTCCACTACCGCCGCCGGCGGCGGATAGCCTGCCGCGCGCAACTGCTCGAAGACCAGCGCGGTGTATGCCGACAGATAAGCGCTGACGTGGGACTCGTCCGCGTCCCAGAACGCCATGCCGCCGGAAGGCGCCTGAAACGAAGGTGCGTCCGCGTACATTTGCGCGATCACAGCTTCCGCTTCCGGCCAGTCGAGCTTGGGATCCAGGTAGGGCCTGAGCTTGAGGTAGTACGCAGCCATCGCGCCCTTGGACAGCCGCTGCTCCCAGCACCAGTACGGATAGTCGCGCAGGTACTCGAACGCGCCATCCACATTGCCGAGTACGCTGGGTGCAAAACTCACGGCCAGCGCCCCGCGTTCCGCTTGCGGCGGCAGCCGGATCGGAATCTGCGCGCGGCCGCCGGCAGCGAGCGTGCCGTAGTCGGCGGCGGTGACGGTCGGTTTTCGCGGCCGCACTGCCACGCTAAGCGCCAGGGCGTCGCGGTCCTGCGCATCGCCTGCCGTTGCGGTAAAACGGATTGTGCCGGATTGCCGCGCCTGGACGTCGAAATAAACGCTGCCGCGCCCGAAGGACTTGAGCGTGAGACTTTCCGCGTGCGCGCCTTGAGCCGCGCCGTCGGCTTTCAACTGCACCTGCAGCGTGCGGGTCTGCGCCGCGCGGTTGAGCACGGAGAAGCCCGCGCGCACGCGATCGCCGGCGGACAGCGCATTGGGCAGCAGCGGCCGCAGCTCGGTATCCTTGGTCACGACGATGCGGCCCTGCCCCAGGCCCTGGCGGTCGCCTGGGGTCACCGCCAGCACCAGGACCTTCCAGGCGGTGAGATTGTCCGGCAGCTCGAACTCGAAGCGCGCGCGGCCCTGCGCGTCGGCGGGCAACGCGGGATTCCAGTAGGCGAGGTACTTGTCGATCGAGCGCAACGCGAGATCCACGCCGCCGTCGCCGCCCGGCGTGGCGCCTTTCTTCTCGAACTTCTGGCGGCCGACCAGGCGCGTGAGCAGGCTGTAGTTGGCGAGGTCCAGCTCGTCGTAGCCGTTGAAACCCTGATGGGGATCGAAGTAGCGCGCTCCGCCGCGGATCAGGTCGTAGACCGCCTCGTCCAGCACCGCCACCGCGAACTCGACCGGCTCGTGCGCGTCGGCCGTGCGCGATGCCGCTTCCACGGTCACCGCCGCGCGCTCGCGCGGCTTGTAGCCCGTCCGCTCGGGCGTCACCTGCACTGCGAGCTGCTTGTAGGGATCGTCCACCGTCACCTTGGCGTAACCCATGCGAAACGTCGGCTTGCCGAGGTCCACGTCGCCCTGCGGCGGCGGCGCGGCGACGCGCGGCGCTTGCACGACCACGGACAGATAGAAGCCCGGCAGCAGCTCGGGCGTGATCGGCACTTCAACCACCGGCGCGGAACCCTCGAGCTTCTGCGTGCGATGCCAGATCACGCCGTAGCGCTCGGCGCTGATCAGCGCGATCGCGCCGGGATAGGGGTTCTTCACCAGGAAGCGCGCCGTGTCGCCGACCTTGTAATGCTTCCGGTCCGGCACCAGCTCGAGGCCGTAGTCGTCGGCGGTCTGCCAGAGGAATTCGTTTTGGCCGGAAGCCCACAGCCACGTCACCGTGGCGTGCAGGCGGTCGCGCGTGTC